>CAFBMK010000056.1_pt1 | contig 15497 bp, 11 predicted proteins | sample 7268691 | NCBI WGS metagenome assembly CAFBMK01 (sample SAMEA6814062, study PRJEB35770) | freshwater metagenome | biome: Freshwater; feature: Freshwater reservoir; material: water | place: Czech Republic | collected 2017-05-23 | depth 30m m
ACCGCGGCCGGCGCCGCACGGGGCGGCGCGGGCGGCGGGACGCCGCCCGTCGGCCGCGCCCTCAGCCCACCCGCACCCCGACGCCCCCGGAGCGGGCCGGCAGCACCATCGGGCCGCCGAGGTAGCGCGCGGTGATCCGCAGCCGCCGGGAGCCGCTCCGGGCGACGGACGCCGACGGTCGCACGACGGCGGCGTACCCGCAGACGCCGCCCGTCCGGCGCAGCCTCACGGTCGTCCGCGCGACGCGGCGGCCGGCCAGCGTCGCGTCGACCCGGACGCGCCCGGCGCACGCCTCCGGCGGCGTGGCCGGGGAGAGCCGCAGCCGGCCCGTGACCCGCAGCCGGTACGGCGCCCGGCGGTCCCGCGTCGTCCCGGCGCGGAGCGTCAGGCCACGGGCCCGCAGGCGCCCCGGGGTCGCGACGGGCGCGTCCCCGTCGGCGACCCGCAGGCGGCCGATGCGGATGCGCTGCGGGTGGTCGCCGACGGGGATGCTGGCGATCTCCTTCTCCTCGTCGTAGGAGAGCACCGCGACGCGGTCCGCCCCCGACACCGACACGTAGCAGTGCCGCCCGTCCATGCTGTTCGTCGACCAGTAGGGCTTGGACCCGACGGGCACGATCGTCGCCTTCAGCGTGTCGCGGCGGACGATCGCGGCGTAGTCGGACATCGTCCCCGCCGCGCAGAGCTTCGTGCCCTCCGGGTTGATCGCCAGGCCGTGGTGCGCGGAGTCGAGCACGTAGTCCGGTCGCGCGACGTCGCGCGAGGAGTCCGACAGCGGCAGCCGCGCCACGCGGGTCACGCGGTCCTCCTGCAGGTCGTACTCCACGAAGCCGTGGAGGAACGAGAACTGCAGGTAGACGAACCGCTCGCCGGGCGCCACGGCCATCGGCCGGACGGCCGCGCTGATCTCGGGGTGCCCGGCCTCGTCGAGCTTCCTCCGCATGTCGATGGACCGGATCACCTTGTAGGTGCGCGCGTCGACGACCTGGAAGATCCGCAGGCCCTTCGTGCCGTCGAACATCGGCTCGTCGAGCGGCGTGAAGACGCTGCCGATGCTCGCGTGGAAGATCGTCCGCGCGTCGGCCGAGTAGTTGCTCTCGTGCGGCTGGTCGCCCGACGGGAAGCTCGTGACGACCCGGCCGTCCTTCGTGTCGATGACGTGGACCTTGCGGGCCGTCGACGCGGAGACGAGCACGCGCGTGCCGTCGGGCGAGATCGCCATGTGGTCGGCGCGGATCCCCTCGACCTCGGTGCGCCACACGATCGCCCGGGTCCGCAGGTCGATCGCCACGACGTCCTTCAGACTCGGCCGCGAGACGTAGATCATGCGGCCGTCGGGCGACGGGAAGAGGTCGTCGACGAGCTGGTCGCTGCCCATCCCGATCTGCTGGCGGATGAGCAGGAACGCGGCGAGCGCGGCGGGGTTGGACTCGATCTGCCGCATCCGCTCGGGCAGGTCCGGGACGACGTTCAGGCGGAACAGCCGCCGGAACGTGACGGGGTCGATGACGTCGGCGGTGCCGTCGTGGTTGTTGCCGACGACGAGGATCTCGCGGGTCCCCGGGACGTGGGCGGCGGACTCGACGGCCCCGGCCGGCGCCGCCGCGGCCCGGACGTGGCGGATCGGCGCGATCCTACGCGCGGGGCCCCGGCGCGGGGCGGAAATCGGTCGCGCCGCCGGGGTGACCTCCTTGCCCCGCGCCTCCCCGCGCCGCGACGCGCCCCGCGGTGACGTCCGGCGACGCGCCGGGGCCCGCCCGTCCACGCGCGTCCGGGCGGACCGATCCGCGGCGGTACCCTCCACGGATGCCCGCCCTCAGGTCCCGCACCGTCACGCACGGTCGCAACATGGCCGGTGCCCGCTCCCTCCTGCGGGCCTCCGGCGTCGCCGCCGCCGACATCGGCAAGAAGCCGATCATCGCCGTCGCGAACTCCTACACGCAGTTCGTCCCGGGCCACACGCACCTGCAGCCCGTCGGGACGATCGTCTCCGAGGCGATCCAGGCCGCCGGCGGCATCGCGCGGGAGTTCAACACGATCGCGGTGGACGACGGCATCGCGATGGGCCACGGGGGGATGCTCTACTCGCTGCCCTCGCGCGACCTCATCGCGGACTCCGTCGAGTACATGGTCAACGCGCACTGCGCGGACGCCCTGATCTGCATCTCGAACTGCGACAAGATCACGCCGGGCATGCTGAACGCCGCGCTGCGGCTGAACATCCCGACGGTCTTCGTCTCGGGCGGCCCGATGGAGGGCGGCACCGCGACGCTCGTGGACGGCACCGTCCGCAAGCGCCTGAACCTCGTCACCGCGATCGCCGAGGCCGTCGCGGACGAGGTCTCCGACGAGGACATCGCGATCATCGAGGAGAACGCCTGCCCGACCTGCGGCTCCTGCTCGGGCATGTTCACCGCCAACTCGATGAACTGCCTGACCGAGGCCCTGGGCCTCGCGCTGCCGGGCAATGGCTCGATCCTCGCCACCCACACGGCGCGCAAGGACCTCTACGAGGCCGCGGGCCGCTGCGTCGTCGACATCGCCGCTCGCTACTACGACGGCGACGACGACTCCGTGCTGCCGCGCTCCATCGCCACCCGCGAGGCGTTCGAGAACTCCATGGCGCTCGACGTCGCGATGGGCGGCTCGACGAACACCGTGCTGCACATCCTCGCCGCCGCGCAGGAGGCCGAGCTCGACTTCACGATGAAGGACATCGACGCGGTCTCCCGGCGCGTCCCGTGCCTCTGCAAGGTCGCCCCGAACGGCGAGTACCTCATGGAGGACATCCACCGGGCGGGCGGCATCCCCGCCATCCTCGGCGAGCTGCGCCGCGCCGGCCTGTTCCACGAGGACGTCCGGACCGTGCACGCGGGGAGCGTCGACGACTGGCTCCTGACCTGGGACATCCGCTCCGGGCAGGCCTCGGACGAGGCGATCGAGATGTTCCACGCCGCACCGGGCTGCAGGCGCTCCGCGAAGGCGTTCTCGCAGTCCGAGCGGTGGGAGTCCCTGGACACCGACCCCGCCGACGGCTGCATCCACAGCGTCGAGCACGCCTACTCTGCCGACGGCGGCCTGGCGATCCTCTACGGCAACCTCGCGGTGCGCGGCTGCGTCGTGAAGACCGCGGGCGTCGACGAGTCCATCCTGACGTTCAGCGGCCCCGCGGTCGTCGTCGAGAGCCAGGACGACGCGGTCGACGCGATCCTCTCCGACCGCGTCAGGGAGGGCGACGTCGTCGTCATCCGCTACGAGGGCCCGCGCGGCGGCCCGGGCATGCAGGAGATGCTCTACCCCACCTCGTACCTCAAGGGCCGCGGCCTGGGCAAGGCGTGCGCCCTCGTCACCGACGGCCGGTTCTCCGGCGGCACCTCGGGCCTGTCGATCGGGCACGTCTCGCCCGAGGCGGCGTCCGGCGGCACGATCGCCCTGGTCGAGGACGGCGACACGATCACCATCGACATCCCGAACCGGCGGATGAGCCTCGACGTCCCCGACGACGAGCTCGCCGAGCGGCGCAGCCGCCTCGAGCGCGGCACGGGCTACGTGCCGGCGTCCCGCGACCGCGTGGTCTCCCCCGCCCTGCGCGCCTACGCCGCGATGGCGACGTCCGCCGACACGGGTGCGGTCCGCGACGTCAACGCGGTCGAGCGCGCGGTGGCCGCGGCGGCGGACTCGCGCTCCGCGGCGCTCTCGGGCGACTGAGGGCGCGGGCGGGCGACCGTCGACGGGCGCGGGCGCTCAGGCCCGGTCCGACAGGACGAGCCGCCCGTCCCGCATCGCCGCCGTGACGCGTCGGCGCGGGGCCGGCGGGTCGACCACCCGCAGGGTCAGGTCGTCCAGGACGAGGACGCCGCCGTGCACCAGGTGGTCCGGGGCCGCGTCCGGCCCCGACAGGAGCGCGGCCTTGCTGCGGCGCTCCGCCTCGAGCGCCGTCGGCGCCAGGGCGCTCACCTGCACGACGCCGGTGAACGCCGGCCGGCCCGTCGCCGGGTCGAGCAGGTGGTGGGCGGGCCCGCCGTCGGGTCCGGTCCAGCTGCGGCGCGCGATGCTGCTCGTCGCCACCGCGCCGGCAGCGCGCTCGAACACGTGGGCGATGCCGCCCGACGGGTGCGCGATCCGCACCTCCCGACGGGCGCCCCGCGTGCCGCCGAGGCGCAGGTCGCCGCAGCAGTCGACGACGAACCGCCCGTAGCCCGCGAGCCGGTCGGCCAGCAGGTCCGCGAAGAGCCCCTTCGCCAAGCCGCCCGCGTCGATCGCCACGCCGGGGGGCCGGGTGACCGTGCCGGCGCGCGGGTCGACCTCGATCGTCGCCCACCGGCGCCGCGGGTCGGGGCCCGCCGGGAGGCGCGGCGGGGCGGCGGCCAGCGCGGCCGCGAGGTCGAGGCCCGGACCGACGAGCGGGGCCGCGTAGCCCGCGGCGTCGAGCTCCCCGGCGACCGTCGCGTCGACGAGTCCGCCGGAGGCCCGGCCCGCCTCGATCGTCGCCCGGGCGAGCAGGAGCATCTCCGGCGAGACGGCCACCGTCCGGGCGGCCGACGCGTTCAGGCGCGAGAGCTCGCTCCCCGGGACGAACCGCGAGAAGCGGTCGTGCCAGGCGAGGAGCTGCAGGCGGGCCGTCTCGATCGCCCGCGGCGCCGGACCGAGCGGCCCGATCCCCGACAGGTGCACCGCGCAGGTCCCGCCGAAGCAGGCGAAGGCCGCGTGGTGCTCGGGCGAGGGCGACCGGTCCATGGGGCGATCCTGCGCCGCGGACCTGGGGCGCACGCGAGGCGTCCCTGGGAGTTCGCCGAGCGCGGGGTGCCGCCCGGGCCGTGGCGTGGGCCCGTCCGTCGGCCTCGTCCCGCGACGGACGGCCCGAGTCCGCGCCGGGCCCCGTGCGCGCCCCGCCGTCGACCCGGCGGACGACGCCCGCCGGCCGAGGCCTGCGGCCCTCTCAGGTCCCGCAGAAGGTCCGGAAGCCCGGGCCGAAGTCCGACGGCGCCGGCAGGGCGTAGGCCTCGAGCCCCTCGCGCGCCTCGTACGGCGAGGCGAGGACGTCGAGCATCCGCTCGAACGGGCCGAGGTCCCCGGCGGTGGCCGCGGCCAGGGCCTCCTCGACGAGGTGGTTGCGCGGCACGTAGACGGGGTTGACCGCGTCCATCGCGTCCGCGACGGCGGCGGGGTCGCGCCCCTCGGCCGCGAGGTCCGCGCGCCACCGCGCGGCCCAGGGATCGAGCGCCGAAGGGTCCGCGAGGAGCGAGCGCGTCGCCCCGTCGTCGCCGCGGACCGCGGCCGAGAGCGACCGGAAGAACGCGGTGTGGTCGGCACCCTGGGCGTAGAGCAGCTCGAGCAGGTCGGCGAACAGCGCGTCGTCGCCCGGCGCCCGCTCCAGGCCGAGCTTGGCCCCCATGCCGCGGCTCCAGTGCTCGTCGTACCGGGTCGGGAACGACTCGAGGACCCGGGTGAGGCCCGCGACGGCCGTCGCCTGGTCGTCCGACACGAGCGGCAGCAGCGCCTCGGCGAGGCGCGCGAGGGTCCACTGGGTGATGTGGGGCTGGTGGCCGTACGCGTACCGCGCGCCCTCGTCGATCGAGCTGAAGACCGTGGACGGGTCGTGGGCGTCCATGAAGGCGCAGGGCCCGTAGTCGATGGTCTCGCCGGAGATCGTGACGTTGTCCGTGTTCATCACGCCGTGCACGAAGCCGACGAGCATCCAGCGCGCCACGAGCGACGCCTGCGCCTCGACGACGGCCTCGTAGAGGGCGAGCGCCGGGTTCTCGGCGTCGGCGGCCTGCGGGTGGTGCCGGGCGATCGCGTGGTCGGCCAGCCGCCGCAGGATGGTCCGGTCCTCGAGGCGGGCGGCGTACTGGAACGTGCCGACGCGCAGGTGGCTGGCGGCCACGCGCGCGAGGACCGCACCGGGCAGCGGCACCTCGCGCTGGACCTGCTCGCCCGTCGCGACGACGGCGAGGGAGCGGGTCGTGGGGATGCCCAGCGCGTGCATCGCCTCGCTCACCAGGTGCTCGCGCAGCATGGGGCCGACGGCGGCGCGGCCGTCGCCACCGCGGGCGAACGGCGTGCGGCCGGAGCCCTTCAGGTGCAGGTCGTGGCGGCCGCCCCGGGGGTCGAGGACCTCGCCGACCAGGAGCGCGCGCCCGTCGCCCAGCCGCGGGCTGTAGCCGCCGAACTGGTGGCCGGCGTAGCCCATCGCCACCGGGGTGCTGCCCTCGGGGGCGACGCGGCCGACGAGCAGGTCGACCCCCTCCGGCGACCGCAGCACCTCGGGGTCCGCACCCAGCTCCCGGGCCAGCGCGTCGTTCAGGACGAGGAGTCGCGGGTCGGCGGCGCCGGCCCCCTTCCACGGCAGGGAGAGCTCGGGGACCTCGCGGACGAAGGAGTCGTCGAGGCGGAAGGGCGACGTGGAGGTGACGCTCATCCTCCGAGGCTAGCGAGGCCGGGACGTCGTCCCGGCCCCACGGGCTCAGTGGTGGTGGTGGTCGTGCCCGGCCAGCGCGGCCGGGGGCAGGCGCCCGACGAGGACGGCCGCCAGGGCCGTCGACAGCGGCACGGAGAGGACGAGTGCCGCGCTGCCGACGAGGGTGGAGACGATCGGCTCGGCGAGCCGGGCGTCGTTGATCGCGTCGCCGAACGTCACGCCGTTCGCGGACGCGACGAGCAGCAGCGGCAGCGTCGCGCCGGCGTAGGCGAGGACGAGGGTGTGGATCGTGGCGGCGAGGTGGTCGCGGCCGACGACGAACGCCTCGCGGTAGAGCTCGCGGGCCTTCATCGCGGGACTCGTGCGGTGGAGCGCCGCCACGGTGGAGACCTGGGAGACGACGGTGTCGGTCAGGACGCCGAGCGCGCCGATCACCATGCCCGCGAGCAGGATGCCCTGCAGCGGCAGCTCGCCGCCGCTCTGCAGGGCGAAGGACCCGAGGTCGCCGTCCTTGCCGTCCAGGCCGGAGAGGTCGCTCCACAGGGTGCCCAGCAGCGCGGCGACGAGCAGGGAGACGCCGATGCCGGTGACCGCGGCGAGGCTCTGCGCCGTCACCCCGTAGGTCAGGCCCGTCGTGACGAACATCACGGCGAGCGCGCCGACGGTCGCCACGAGCAGCGGCGACCGGCCGTCGAGGATCGCCGGCACGAGCCAGAGGACGACGAGCGACAGGCTCATCGCGGTGCCCACGAGCGCGAGCAGCCCGCGCCCCCGGGCCACGAGGGCGCCGAGCAGCGCGAAGAGGATCGCCAGCGCCACGAGGGGCGTCCGGCGGTCGACGCCGGAGAAGGCGTAGGAGGGCTCGCGGTCGGCGCCGGCCGCACCGGCGTCACCGCCCGGTTCGCCGAGGCCGGCGTCGCCGCCCGTCGTCCCGGGCGCGTCGGCACCCGGGGTCCCCTCAGCCGGCTGCTGGTCGGCCAGCCGCACCCGCTGCCCCGTCTCGAGGTCCGGCGAGACCTCCTCCGGGCCCAGGACGATCTGCACCGATGCGCCCTCGTCGCGGCCCTCGTCGACCCGGACGGTCGCGGTGCGGCACCGCTGGTCCGTCGGCCCGCCGCAGGACGCCGAGTCCACCGCGGTGACGGTGCCGCCGACCGTCGGCGTGCCCGCACCCGGCGTCGTCGGGCGGTCGCCCGAGGGCCAGAGGGCGATCAGGCCGACGACCGTGAGGACGGCGACGAGCGCGACCGTCCCGACGAGGAGCCGTCCCGGGCCCGTCGCGACGATCGTCCGCAGGGCGCTCACGACGGCCGCCGGCGGTCGGAGGTCCCGGCGGGAGGCGATGCGCGGCTGGCGGTCGGGCGGAGCACGCGCCGCAGGCTATATGGGACTGACTCCCATCCGGCGGTCGGGTGGGTCGTGTGGGCCGGGGAGCGGGCGGGCCCGTCGCCCGTGCGGGCGGCCCGGGCGCGGGCGGACGGGCGCCGGGCGAAGGACCGTGCACGCCCGGCGGCGCCGCCCCCCCGTGGGCGCGGGCGACCGGGCTCCCGCCGGCCCTAGGCGCGAGCGGGGTCCGTGCGCAGCAGCGGGTCCCGCGCGGCCAGTCGCTGCAGGACGAGGTCCGTCCCGACGCGCCCCATGAGCGCGTGCTCGCCGCTCGTCACGCCGACGGCCTGCAGGACGAGGTCCGGGCCGTCCGGCTGCACGAGCGGGTCGACGCGGATGCCGAGCGCGACGAGCCCGGACCCCGCGCCGTCGACCGGGGCGCCCGGGGCGAGGCGGGCCCCCGCGTGGAACGGGCGGCCGACGGCGATCGCGGTCCGGGCCGCGCCGTCGAGCAGCGCGAACGCCCACGCGGGAGGAGTCTCCGCGGCCGGGACGAGGAGCGTCAGCTCCTGGGCGAACGGGGCGGGCTCCGGTCCGCCCTCCCGGCGCGCGGGCACGACCCCCGCCAGGCCGAGCGTCACGAGGTGCCAGTGCTCCGGGCCGCGGTACGCCGCGATGCCGCGGAGGACGTCCCCGGCCGGCGCCCGCGCGACCTTGCGGACCGCTCCCTCGCCGTAGTGGGCGGCGAACGCCTCCTCGACGGTGGCGCCCGCGGGCGTCGGATCGGGCCGGCTCACCCGGCCGACCCTATCCGGCCCCCGTTCCGGTCCACCGCGCCGACCCGGTCGGCACACCGCGACGACCCCGGCCCGACCACCACGCCGACCCGTTCGGGCCCACCGCGCCGCCCTCTGCCGGCCCCCCACGCCGACCCCGGCCGGCCCACCCCGACGACCCCGGCCGGCGGGCACCGGGAGCTCCGTGACGACCGCGCGGTCACCGGCGGCCCCCGACGGGGCCTGCGCTACCGTCGCCCGGTGGCCCCGACGCCCGCCTCCCCCCACGCCGCCGACCCGATCCCGCTGTCGCCGGTGGACGCGCGGCTGCTCGACGCCCCACCCGTGCTGGCCCTCGTGCGGCTGGACCGCGAGCTGCCGACGGACGCGGTCCGCGGGGCGTTCCTCCGGCACGCCCCGCGGCGCTTCACCGCCGCGGTCGACGAGCGGGTCGATCCGCCCGTGCTGCTGCCGGGCCGCGGCACGCCCGGGTTCGCGACCCACGACCTCGCCCCGGAGGCCCTCGACGCGCTGCTCGGCGTCGGCGTCCCCGTCGCGGACCTCGCGCGGATCGGCCTCGGCGACGCCCCGGCGCTGCCGACCCTCTGCACGCTCGTCCACCTGCGCGTCCCCGGCGGCGACGCCCTCGCCCTGCGGCTCTCCCACGCCGCCGGCGACGGCATGAGCCTGCTGCGGATGCTCGGGGCGATCGCCGGCGAGCTCGACGGCGCGCCGGACGACGACGGCCGTGCCCGCCCGACCGCCGCGACGCACCCCGGGGCACCGCCCGCGGTCGGCTCCGCCGCGGGCGCCGGCGACCGGTGGCTGTCCGTCCTGCCGCTGTCGCGCGCCTGCCTGGACGAGCTCGACGCCCTCGCCGCGGAGCGCCCGGACCTCAGCGCGACGATGCGGCGGATGGCGGTGCTGGCACGGCGGATCGCCCTGCTCGTCCACGCCCCGGAGGACGGCCTGCGGGTGCGCATCCCGGTCGACCTGCGCCACCGCGGCCTCGGGATCCCGACCGACGCCGTGGGCAACCACTGGTTCGACGCGCTCGCCGTACTCCGCGGCCCGCTCGCCGCGCTGCCGCCGGCCGGCGAGCTCGCCGCGACGCTGGCCGAGGCGGTCGGGGCGACGGCCGCCGGCTTCGTCCCCGGCGACGTCGAGCACGTCGCCGACCGGAGCCTGCGCCTGACCCGCGAGGTCCCGACGGTCCCGCTGCAGCGGGGCGTCGACCTGGTGCACTCGGCGCTGCCGGTGCCGCGGTGGCCCGGCGTGCGCGAGCTGCTCCTCGCCGGCTCCGCGTCGTTCGGGGTCGTCGACGTCCGGGGCAGCGACCGCGTCCCGCTCGTCACGCCGCGACCGCTGCCCGACGGGGTCCGCGAGCTCTGACCGCCGGGCCGCTCAGACCGTGCGCGGTGCGCCCCGCCCCCGCGAGGCGACCGCCACCGCGTTGACGCCGACGATCACGGCGATGCCGACGACCTCGTGCGACTCGGGCACCTGGCCGAGGAGGGCGACGCCGGCCAGCGCGGCGATCACCGGGTTGATGCTCATGAAGACCCCGAAGGCGTGGGCGGGCACGACCCGCAGGCTCAGGAGGTCCGCGACGTACGGCACCACCGAGCTCAGGAGGCCCGTGAGGACCGCGAGCCCGAGCGCCTCCGCGGGCAGCCCGCGGTGCGCGACGACGACGATCGCGACCGGCACGTAGAGGGTCGCCGAGAGCGCCGTCGCGGCCGCGGTGCCCGTCAGCCCGGGGACGACCGCGCCGACCCGGCGGTTCAGCAGGATGTACGCGGCCCAGCACGCGCCCGCGGCCACGCCGAGACCGACGCCGGTCCAGTCGCTCGAGGGCCCCGGCAGCACGAGCACGTAGACCCCGGCGCCGGACACGACCGCCAGCGCGAGGTCGCGCCGGCTCCGCGACGCGGCGAGCGCGACGGCGAGCGGCCCGAGGAACTCGAGCGTGACCGCCAGCCCGATGCCGATGCGGTCGATCGCCCCGTAGAGGGTGATGTTCATCGTCGCGAAGACGAGCGCGAGCCCGGCGATCGGCCGCCACTGCTCCGTGGTGAGCTCGCGCAGGCGCGGCCGGACGACGGCCAGGAGCACCGCCGCGGCGATGAACTGCCGCACCGCGACGACGCCCGCGGGACCGATCTGCGCGAACGCGTTCGCCCCGATCGCGGCGCCGGTCTGGTTGCTGACCGCGCCGGTGCTCATCGCCACGACCCCCGCCGCCAGGCCCCGCGGGCGGTCGGGCGCCTCGGGGACGACGGTGGACGGCGGGCCGGGCACCCCTGCCACCCTCCTCCCCCGGCGCCGGCGCCGCGTGCGCGACGAGCATGCCGCTATACGCTCCGCGCATGGACGTGAGGCTCGACGGGCTGCGGGCGCTGATCGCCGTCGTCGACGAGGGGTCCTTCACGTCGGCTGCCACCGTGCGCGGTCGGTCGCAGGCGACCGTCTCGCGGTCCGTCGCCGCGCTGGAGCGGCAGGTCGGCGGCGTGCTGCTGGACCGCTCGAGCCGCGACCTGCGGCCGACGCCGCTCGGCACCCGGGTGATCCCCGCCGCGCGACGGGTGCTCCGCGCCGTCGACGACCTGGAGCGCGCGGTCGTCGAGGGGACCACGGAGCTGCGCGTGGGGTTCGCCTGGTCGGCCCTCGGGCGCCACACCGGCGTCGTCCAGCGCCGCTGGGCGCAGCTCTTCCCGGGCCGGCGGCTCGTCTTCGAGCAGGTCGGCTCGGCCACCGCCGGGCTCGAGTCGGGCGACGTCGACGTGGCCGTGCTGCGCCGCCAGCCGGACCCCGCGGCGTTCGACGGCGTGCTCGTCGGCAGCGAGCCCCGCGTCGTCGCGCTGGCGGACGACCACCCCCTGGCCCGGCGCACGGGACTGGCGCTCGGGGACTTCGACGGGGTCCGGATCGCCATCGACGCCGGCACGGGGACGACGACGTCCGGGCTGTGGGACGGCACCGGCGCCACGGTCTCGACGAGGCCGGTCCACGGCGTCGACGAGTGGCTCACCGTGATCGCCAGCGGCGAGGCCGTCGGGGTGACCCCGGAGTCCACGACCGCGCAGTACCGGCGCTCGGGCGTCGTCTTCCGGCCGCTCCGCGGCCCCGCCCCGGTGCCCGTCCGGATCGCGTGGCGCCGCGGCGACCCGCCGGAGCTGCTCGACGCGTTCGTCCGGCTCGTGACGGAGGCCTACGCGGACGGCTGAGCCCCGGCCCGGCCGGGGCGGGCCGGGCCGACGCGGGCAGGGGCAGGAGTGGGCGGGCCGGCGCGGGCCGGCCGTGACGGTGCGCGGCCCTCGGCCTACGGGGCGTCGAACGAGACCGGCTGCCCCGTCCGCGGGTGCACGATCGGCGTGAGGACCCCGGCCAGCTCGGCGCGGCGGGGCTCGTGCTGGGTCGGCAGGCGCAGCTCCTCGCCGAGGTGCGCGGCGTCCTCGTCCGTGGCGAAGCCCGGGCCGACCGTCGCGATCTCGAAGAGGACCCCGCCGGGCTCGCGGAAGTAGATCGCGTCGAAGTAGTCCCGGTCGATCACCGGCGTGACGGTGGCGCCGGCGTCGACCATGCGGGTCCGCCAGGCCTCGTGGTCCTCGTCGCGGGACGCCCAGGCGATGTGGTGGACCGTGCCCGCACCCGGGACCCCGGGCGCCGACGGCGCCGGGTCGAGGGTCCAGTGCACGTGCTGCCTCGGTCCGAAGGCGGTCCACTCGCGGCTCTCGCCCTCGACGGGCTCGCGGCCGAAGCCGAGCAGGTCGGTCAGGACGAGCGCGGTGGCCTCCGGGTCGGCCGAGAAGGCGCGCACGCCGACGATGCCGCAGATGGCGTCGGCCGCCGGGATGTCCGGGTGCGTCGCCGTGAGCTGCTCCCCGATGTCGTGGACGAGCAGCTCGATCTCGAGGCCGTCGGGGTCCTCCGTCACGAGCCCCGCGGGCCCGCCCTGCACCGGGATCCCGCGGTCCTGCAGGCGGTGGCCCCAGCGCTCGAGCGCCTCGACCGTCGGCACCGCGAGCTGGATCCGGTGGACCATCCCGGCGCCCGCCCGGCCACGGCGCGCGCCGGCGAACTCGAACCACGTGAGGATCGATCCCGGCGCACCGCGCTCGTCGCCGAAGTACAGGTGGTAGGCGTCGGGCTGGTCGAAGTTGACCGTCGTCTTGACGAGCCGCAGGCCCAGCACCCCGGCGTAGAAGTCCACGGTGCGCTGGGCGTCGGCGGTGACCATCGTGACGTGGTGCAGGCCCTCGAGCTTCATGCGTCCCAGCGTAGTGCGCGCGCGGTCCGGGCCCGGCGCGACGGGCCTCCGGGGCGGGCGGCGGCGCTCAGGCGGCCGGGGCCGGCGGTGCCTCGGGGGCGTCGACCAGCGCCTGGCGCGCGAGCTCCAGCACGCCGTCGCGGCTTCCCGCCACGGCCATGAAGCGCGCGACGTGGCAGAAGACCGCGTCGGCCACGCCCGTGACCTGCTGCAGCGGCTCGCCCTCCAGGCCGGCCCAGGACTCCGGCAGGGACAGCCGGTTGGCGAACCCGTGGTCGCCGGCGGGCACGGCCTGCAGGCTCCAGTCGCCGCGGCTGCGCGGGGACACCACGAGCAGGACCTCGGGGGCGTCGCGGACTACGCCGCGCCAGGGCATCCCGCGGTCGAGCTCCAGGATGCGCGGGTCCGTGGCGCGCTCCAGGGCGGCGCGCACGAGATCGGCGGCCCGCGCCCGGCCCTGGGAGGCCTCGAGCTCGCGACGCACGATGCCCTCGGCCAGGTCGACGGCCTCGTCGAACGCACGCCGCTCGGCGGCGGCGCCGTCCTCGGCGTCCCACGGCGGGTTCATCGCGGCGATGACGCCGGACACGGCGTAGGGCTGGACCCCGTCGACGAGCGGCTCGTAGAGGTCCTGGCCGTTGTCGCCGGCGTCGATCGGGGTGACGACCCGACCGTCGATGGACGCCGCGACCTCGGCACTGCCGGCGAGCTCCTCGCCGAACTGCTTCCAGACGAGCCCGAACGAGGCGTAGCGGATGCCGTTCTCGCGTTCGCCGACGTCGCCCTGGTGGTGGTCGAAGTCGCCGCTGTCGGGGTCGTAGTGCCGCCCGACGTCGACGCGCATCGCGCAGGCGGCGAGCTTCTCCGCGGTGCGCGTGCGGACGATCTCGATCGGCCCGAGCGCCATCCGCAGCGTCGCGAGCGCGAAGACCTCGTCGGCGTGGAACGACCCCGAGTGGGTGCCGACCCGGATCGGCTCCGGGGTGACCGCTGAACTGTCGGTGGCGTCGCTCACCGGCGGGACTGTACCGCCGGGTCGCCGGGGTGCCGGGCGGCGGCGCCCAGGGCGGCCGGTCGCTCCCGTCCGCGTCGGCACGCCCGAGCGGCCGACGCCGGCCCGGTCCCCGCTCGCCGCTCGACCCGCAGGGCGCGCCGGCGTCCGCGTCGAGGCCCACGGAGTCCCGGCCGTCGCGACAGGACGCCTCGCTGCCCGCGGCTTCTGCGCCGCGGGGACGAGACGACGTACACCTTCCCAGGACGGGCGCGCTCCGCCGCGGCCCGGCGGCGGGGCCACGCGCCGGCGCGGTCCGGGTGCCCCGCGCCGGGCGGGGCCCGTTGGCCCGTCGCGACGCGGCCGGGCTCCGTCGGGACCTATCCTCGGTGGGATGTCCGTGACGCCCGATCCGACGCCCGCGGGCACGGCGACCGACGGCGACCCGACCGCGGAGCGGCCCGTCGACGCCGGGACCCAGGACGACGCCGCCCCGCCCCCGACCGTCGGTGACCTCCGCGCCCGCCTGCGGGAGCTGCGCCTGCGCGACGAGCACCGCCTCGTCCGCCGCGTCGACCGCCTGCGACACCAGAAGGACCAGGACGCCCGGGCGAGGGACCTGGCGAAGCTCGTCGGCGAGATCGAGCGGGCGGAGCTGGCCGTCGCCGCGCGCCGCGAGGCCGTCCCCGAGCTGACGTACCCGGAGGACCTCCCGGTCTCGCAGCGCCGGGACGACCTGCTCGAGGCGATCCGGGAGCACCAGGTCGTCGTCGTGGCCGGCGAGACCGGCTCGGGCAAGACGACCCAGATCCCGAAGATGTGCCTCGAGCTCGGGCGCGGCATCCGCGGGCAGATCGCGCACACGCAGCCCCGGCGGATCGCGGCGCGCACCGTCGCGGACCGCATCGCCGACGAGACCGGCACGAAGCTCGGCGACGCCATCGGCTACTCCGTCCGCTTCAACGACCAGTCCGGCGAGAACACGCTCGTCCGCCTGATGACCGACGGCCTGCTGCTGGCCGAGATCCAGCGCGACCGGCTGCTGCGCCGCTACGACACGATCATCATCGACGAGGCGCACGAGCGGTCGCTGAACATCGACTTCCTGCTCGGCGTGGTCAAGCAGCTCCTGCCCCAGCGGCCGGACCTGAAGGTCATCATCACCTCGGCGACGATCGACCCGGAGCGCTTCTCGAAGCACTTCGGCGACGCGCCGATCGTCGAGGTCTCCGGCCGCACGTTCCCGGTCGAGGTCCGCTACCGGCCGGTGCAGGACCCCGACGGGGACGGGGACGACGCCTACCGCGACCAGGTCGACGCGATCGGGGACGCCGTCGAGGAGCTCGGCCGCGAGGCCCCCGGCGACGTCCTCGTCTTCCTCTCGGGCGAGCGCGAGATCCGCGACACCGCCGAGGCGCTGCGCGGCCGCTTCGGGGGCAAGGACGCCGGGCCGCACGCCGCGGTCGAGGTGCTCCCGCTCTACGCCCGCCTGTCCTCGGAGGAGCAGCAGCGCGTGTTCCGACGCCCGCCGGGCGGCCGGCGGCGGGTCGTGCTCGCCACGAACGTCGCCGAGACGTCGCTGACGGTCCCCGGCATCAAGTACGTCATCGACCCGGGGCAGGCCCGGATCAGCCGCTACTCCGCACGGCTGAAGGTCCAGCGGCTGCCGATCGAGGCGATCTCGCAGGCGTCGGCGAACCAGCGCAAGGGCCG
>CAFBMK010000057.1_pt1 | contig 15421 bp, 10 predicted proteins | sample 7268691 | NCBI WGS metagenome assembly CAFBMK01 (sample SAMEA6814062, study PRJEB35770) | freshwater metagenome | biome: Freshwater; feature: Freshwater reservoir; material: water | place: Czech Republic | collected 2017-05-23 | depth 30m m
GGCTGGCTCGACGCGCTCTGCCGGGCGGTGCCGACCGGGCAGGGCATGCGCCTCATGGTCGACGGCGCCCTGCCGACGGACGTCTTCGGCGGCCTCGGGCTCGCGCTCGTGGTCTTCGCCGTGTGGGGCGCCGGCGGCCTGCTCGTCCTCGCCCGGCTGCTCCAGCGACGCGGGAGCTGAGCGGCGGCCCCGCCCCGGGGCCCCTGCGGGGTCGCCGGCGCCCCGGCGTCCCCCGCGGACGCCGGGGCGACCGCCGGCCGACGGGTGCGCCGTGTGACGTTCTTGTTGCCGAAATCACAACAGCGGTGGGTTTCTGCGCCACGTTTCGCTATCGTCGACGCGGAGCACGCCGGAGGTCCTCCGGTCGTGCCGGGCGTCGCTCGCACCGTCGCCCGCGCGCTCCGCACCCCCGGTGCGGTCGCCGTCCCCCCTTCCCGGCGTCCCCCGCCGGACCGCCCGGACCCCGTCCCAGGAGCCCCATGAGCACACCGACGTCCGACCTCCACGCCGACGACCTGCAGGTGCGCATGCCCCGGTCGGAGGCCCGGGCAGACGACCTGGGCCAGGACGAGGAGTGGTGCGAGGTGGAGCTGCCCTCGGGCACGGAGCGGGTGCGGTTCCACGACTACGACCGGCTCTTCAGCATCCCCGGGCTGTACGAGCGGCTCTTCTACACCGAGCTGAAGTGCGACTCGCCGACGGTCGTCCGCGGACTGCTCGAGGAGCGCCTCGCGGCCGCGGGCGACCGGCCCTCGTCCCTGCGCGTGCTCGACCTGGGCGCCGGCAACGGCATGGTCGGCGAGGAGCTGCGCGCGATGGGCGCCTCCGCCATGGTCGGTGTCGACATCCTCCCCGAGGCCCGCATGGCGGCCGAGCGCGACCGGCCCGACGTCTACGACGACTACGTCGTGTGCGACCTGACCGCCCCCGGCGCGGACGACCTGCCCGCCCTGCGCGACGCGCGGGCGAACCTCCTCACGACCGTCGCCGCGCTCGGCTTCGGCGACATCCCGCCGCGCGCGTTCGCCACCGCCTTCGGCTACGTCGCCGCCGACGGGTGGGTCGCGATGACCATCAAGGACGACTTCCTGACGACGGAGGACGACTCCGGCTTCAGCCGGCTCATCCGCCGGATGCACGCCGAGGGCATCCTCGAGGTCGAGACGGATCACCGCTACCAGCACCGCCTCGCCGTCTCGGGCGAGCCGCTCTTCTACCACGCGTACGTCGCCCGCAAGCGCGGCGAGATCCCCGGCGGCTGGCTCGACGAGATCGAGCTCGCCGCCGTCTGACCCACGCCCGGCGGCTCGCCGCCGTCCGACCGACGCGGGGCGGCGCGGCGCCGCCCCGCCCGTCGACCGGCTCGCGCCCGGGGGCCGTCTGCTTGCATGGCCCGGTGCGTGTCTCGGTGCGGAACCGACCACCGGTCCCACCGGCGGTCGCCCTCGTGGTCCCCGTCCCCCAGCCGGGTCGCCCGTGGCGCGCCGGGCGCGGACGGGCCGTCGCCGTCACGGCGCTGACCGCCGTCGCCATCGCGCTCCCCGCGCCCGCCCGTGCGGCGCCGACCGCCGCCGGCCCGAGCGCCTCCGCCGCCGGCGGGGCGCCGTTCTTCCTGCGCTACCCGACCGACCAGCTCGGCGTCCCCGGCGCGATCGAGACGGCCGAGCTGACGCCGCAGGGCAGCCTGTTCACCGGCCGCCTCGAGCTCGCGCTGCGCGCCGGGCGGGCGATGCGGCCGTGGGGCGACGCCGTGCCGCGGACCCTCGCCGGGGACGGCACGCCCGTCCACGCGTGGTCCCGGCGCGTCGACGGGGCGGACGTCCGGGCCACCGCGTTCGCCGTCGAGGCGGCCGGCGTCCCCGTCGTCCACCTGCGCCTCGAGCTGACCGGGCGCGGCACGGGCCGGCGACCGTTCCACCTCGGCCTGGACGTCGGATGGCTCGGGCAGGGGCTCCGGGAGGAGCTGAAGGGCGACCTCCCCCGCGCGCCGTACCGCTTCCCTCGCAACGTCGCGAGCGCCGGGGCCGGCCTGCTCGAGCAGCCCGGCGATCCCTTCGACCCCGCCTGGACGTCGACGTGGACCACGGGCGGCGTCCTCGGGCGCTCCGGGTCGCCCCTCCTCGCCGCGCGCGTCGTGCCGGCGGACCGGGCCGCCGGGGTGCTCGTCCGGCGCACGACCGCGCCGGCGCCCCGACCCGACGACGTCGCCGCCCGGCTGCGCGTCGACGGCGCCCTCCGCGCCGGGCAGCGCCGCCGGATCGACGTCGTCGTCCCGCTCCGCGCCGTCCCCGCCGGGCACCCCGCCCTCGCCGACCGCCACGACGACGGGCTCGCGCGCCTGCGGCGCACGTGGCGGCCCGTGCTGGACCGCGGCATGCGGATCGAGACGCCCGAGCCGGCCGTCGACACCGCCTGGCGCGCCGGGATCCTTGCGATGCTCGTGCCGCGCCACCGGCTGCCCGACGGCCGCTGGGTCCAGACGCCGAACAAGTTCCAGTACCAGGCGTCGTGGATCCGGGACACGACGATGATCGCCCACGCCCTGGACCTCCTCGGGTTCCGGCGGGAGGCCGGGGAGGACGTCGAGTTCCTCACCCGCTGGCAGGACGGGACGGGCCTCCTGCAGTCCCGCGTGGGGCAGTACGACGGCATGGGGCAGGCGCTCTGGTCCTTCGGCGACCACGTCGCGCGGTCGGGCGACCTGGCGATGGCCCGACGCCTGCTCCCGGCGGTCGACGCCGCGACGGCGTGGATCGCGGAGCGGCTCGCCCTCGACCCGCGGTGGATCCTGCCGCCGTCGGACCCGCGCGACGACAACGAGCACGTGCCGGGGCACGCGACGGGCGACCTCGTGTGGCTCGCCGGCGGGACCCGGCGCGTCGTCGCGCTCGCCGAGGCGCTCGGCGACGAGGACCGCGCGGAGGAGTGGCGCGCCCTGGCCGACCGCGTCGCCGACGTGGCCCGCGCCCGGACGGCGGAGGCCGCCCGCGACGGCGTCGTCCCGCCGGTGCTCGACGCCGACGGCGGCCGTCGATGGGGCGAGATGTGGATGGCGTGGCCGACGGCCCTCCTCCCCGCGACGCACCCGCTCGTCCGCGCGACCTCGGACGCCGCCGCGGCCGACGAGCGCGAGGGCCTCGCGCTCTGGGGCGGGCGCCTGCACCTCTACCTCGGTCTGCGGCGCCTCCACACGGAGCTGCTCGCCGGTCGCCGGCCGGCGGTCGTCGACGGCCTGTACGCCACCCTGGCGCACCTGACCTCGACGGGCGGGACCTGGGAGCAGGGCACCGCGCCGCTGGGCTCGCGCGAGGTCTACCGGGCGCTCGGCCCGCACGGCTGGGCGTCGGCGGACCTCCTCTCGCTGCTGCACGACATGCTCGTCCGGGAGGACGGCGACGCGGTCCGCCTGCTCGACGTCCTGCCGCCGTCGTGGCTGCGGGCCGGCCGGACGACGCGCGTCCTGCGCGCCCGGACGGCGCACGGCAGCGTCGACGTGTCGCTGCGCACGACGCGCACCGGTGCCGTGCTGCGCTGGTCGGCCGCCGTCCCCGCGGACGTGCCGCTGGTCTTCCGCGCACCCGACGCCGTGCGCCGGGTCCGCCTGCCCGGCGTCGCCCCCGGCCGGCGCGAGATCGTCCTGCCGGGGCGCCGGGGGACGATGCGGCTGCGGTGGACGCCCGGCCCGACCGTCCTGTCGGGGCCCGACGCGGTGTCGACGCGCGAGGGGCTCCGCGCCGCCTATGCCGCCCGCGCGCGCCGCCGCTGAGCGGTCGGCGGGCGCCGCCGCTCAGCCGCGCCCATGCGGCGCGTCCCAGTCGATCTCGGGGCCCACCGGGACGACCCGGGACGGGTTGATCGACGGGTGCGTCGTGTAGTAGTGCGTCTTGATGTGGTCGAGGTTCACCGTCGCCGCCACGCCCTCCTGGGCGTAGAGGTCGCGGGTGTAGGCCCACACGTTGGGCAGGTCGACGATCCGCTTCTGGTTGCACTTGAAGTGGCCGACGTAGACCGGGTCGAAGCGCACGAGCGTCATGAAGAGCCGCCAGTCGGCCTCCGTGATGCGGTCGCCCGTGAGGTACCGCCGCTCCGCGAGCAGGCCCTCGAGCCACCCCAGCGTCTCGAAGACGTCCGAGACCGCGTCCTCGTAGGCCTCCTGCGACGTCGCGAAGCCCGCCCGGTACACCCCGTTGTTCAGGGTGGGGTAGATCCGGTCGTTCAGCGCGTCGATCTCCTCCCGCAGGTCCTCCGGGTAGAGGTCGAGACCGGGGTTCGTGGCGAACGCGTCGAACTCCGCGTTCAGCATCCGGACGACCTCGGAGGACTCGTTGTTGACGATCCGCCCCGTCTCCGTGTCCCAGAGGACGGGGACGGTCACGCGGCCGTCGAAGCCGGGGTCCGACGCGCGGTAGGCCTCGGACAGGAAGCTCCAGCCGTGCAGCGGGTCCGCCTCGCCCGGGGGCGTGACGTCGCCCGCGCGGAACGCCCAGCCGTCGTCGTCGCGGTAGGGGTCGACGATCGTCATCCCGATCGCGTCCCCCAGGCCCTTCAGCTCACGCACGAGCAGCGCGCGCGACGCCCAGGGGCAGGCGAGCGACACGTACAGGTGGTACCGGCCGGCCGCCGCCGGGAAGCCCGACGAGCCGTCCGCGGTCACGACGTCCCGGAAGGCGCTGTCCTGCCGGCGGAACTCGCCGGAGCCGCCCATCTCGCGCTTCCAGCCGCCGGCGTCCCGCTGCTCGTCCTGGCCCATCGTGCCCACCCCTGTCGTTGCTCGTGCAACCACCACGGTAGCCGGTCGTCGGGGGACCGTCCACCCGCGGGCCGTCGCCGGCCTAGGAGGGCGCGGCCGTGCCGACGGGCGCGGGGCCCGGCGGGACCGCCCCGTCGTGCCCGTCGCCCGCGGCGTCCGCCGGCTGGCCCGTGAGCTGCCCGCCGCCGCAGTCGCGGGCGCGGACGAGACGCCGCGGGTTGCGGATGCCGGCCGCGCCGACGAGACCGCCCACGAGCAGCAGCCCGCCGGACACGCCCATCCCGAGCCGGAACGCCTCGACGCCCGCGTCGCTCGCGGCCTCCCGCAGGACCCCGGCCTCGCCGGCCGGCAGCCCGCGCACGTCGGGGGCGGAGAACGGCGCGTCGCGCAGGTCGGCGGCGACGCGCGCGGCGTCCGTGCCGAGCGGGCGACCGGCCAGGCGCTCGTCGACCCCGGCGCCGAAGCTCGCGGCCACCGCCACGCCGACGCCGCCGATCGCGACGAGCCCCGCGACCCGGGCGATCGAGTTGTTCACGCCGGACGCCGCACCGGCGTTGCGGGCCTCCGCGTCCGCGAGCACGGTGGCCGTCAGGGGCGCGACGGTCATCGACAGGCCGAGCGCGAAGAGCGCGACGGCGGGTAGCAGGTCCGTCAGGTACGAGACGTCGGCGTCCAGGCGCAGGAGCAGCAGCAGGCCCGCCCCCGCCACGAGCGGCCCGACGCCCATGAAGAACCGCGGCCCGTACCGGTCCGCCAGCCCGCCGAAGCGCCCGGCCAGCACGAGCATCACGGCGGTCACCGGCAGCATCGCCGCACCGGCCTCGAGCGCCTCCCAGCCGGCCACCTGCTGCAGGAAGATGATGAGGTAGAAGATCAGGAGCGCGAGACCCCCGTACATGACGAACGTCTCGACGTTGCCGACGACGAAGTTGCGCCGGCGGAAGAGCGAGAGCGGCAGCATCGGGTCGGGCGAGCGGTCCTCGTGCAGGACGAACAGCACGAGCAGGACGACCCCGCCGACGAGCGGGCCGAGGACGTCCGGGGCGCCCCAGCCGCCCAGGGGCTGCTGGATCAGCCCGAAGGTGATGCCGCCGAGGCCCAGGGCGCAGAGCGCCGCGCCGGGCAGGTCGACGTGCCGCGAGCGGTCCCGCGCGCCCCCGCCGGGGATGACCCGCAGGATCAGCGCGATCGTCACGAGCACGAGCGGCACGTTGATGAGGAAGACCCAGTGCCACGAGGCGACGTCGACGAGCCACCCGCCCAGCACCGGGCCGACCGCGGCGCCGATGCCGCTCCAGGCCGTCCACGTGCCGATCGCGCGGTTGCGCTCGTCGGCGTCGAAGACGGAGACGATGACCGCCAGCGCCGCCGGGGTGAGGGCCGCGCCCGACGCGCCCTGCAGCGCGCGGCCGACGACGAGCACCTCGATCGTCGGCGCGAGCGCGCAGAGCAGCGACGTCACGCCGAACCCGGCCACGCCGAAGAGGAAGACCCGGCGCTCGCCGAGGACGTCGCCGACGGAGCCCGCCACGAGCAGCAGCGAGCCGAGGGTCAGCAGGTAGCCGTTCGTGATCCACTGCTGCCCGGCGAGGCCGCCGCCCAGGTCGTCCCGGATCCGCGGCAGCGCCACGTTCACGACGCTGCCGTCGATCATCACGATCGTCGACGCCAGCACGCACGCCAGCAGCGTCAGGCGCTTCGTGCGGGCGTCCGCGGGGACGCGCGCGGCGACGGGCTCAGCGGGCGTCATCGACGACCTCCGGTCCCCCCGCGACGTCCGCGGGCCGGTCCCGGTGCACGAAGCCCGCGCAGCGCAGGACGGGCATCCGCGGGTACTTCGGGAACGACGGGTCGGTCCGGGCGAGGCCGCACAGCGAGAACGTCGACCCGCGGGTGTTGCCGACCTCGCGTTGGTGGACGCACGCGTCGCAGAGGCCGAAGCGCAGGAGCACCTCCGCAGTATCCACCGTCGACGGGCCGGGGCCCCGGATCCCCCGACGGCGTCCGGCCGCCGGACGCCGTCCGTACCATCGGATCCGTGGGTACCTTCCGTCGCCTGCTCGGATTCCTGCGGCCGTACCGCAGGCTCTGGGCCATCTCGTTCGTCCTCGCGCTGCTGGCGGTGGGCGTCACCGTCGTCAGCCCAGCGCTGATCGGCCACGGCATCGACCGCATCCGCGACGGCGACGAGGGCGGCCTCCAGCAGGTCGCGATCGCCATCGCGCTGCTCGGTCTCGGGCGCCTGGGGCTGACCGTCGGACGGCGCCTCGTCGCCGGCCGGGTGTCCCTCGGCGTCGAGCAGGACCTCCGCGAGCGGCTCTACGGCCACCTGCAGGTGCTCGACATGGGGTTCTTCGACCGCTGGCAGACGGGGCAGCTCATGTCGCGCGCCACCGTCGACCTCAGCGCCGTGCGGTTCTTCCTGGGCTACGGGCTGGTCTTCGTCGTCCAGTCGCTCCTGACGGTCGTCCTGGCGGCGATCGCCATGACGATCCAGCAGCCCCTGCTGACCCTCGCGTGCCTGCTGCCGGCGCCGCTCATCGTCTGGGTGGGCCACGCCTACGGCGTGCGGGGCCGCCCGGCGCAGCAGGACGCCCAGCAGGCGGTCGCCGAGGTCACCGCCGCGGCGGAGGAGTCGATCTCCGGCATCCGCGTCGTCAAGGCGTTCGCGGCCGAGGAGCGCCGCGAGGCCGCGTTCTCCTCCGCCGTGGACCACGCCTTCGACAAGCAGCTGCGCGCCGTGCGGATCGACGCGTCGTTCCAGCCCGTCGTCCAGTTCCTACCGCAGATCAGCCTGGCGATCGTCCTGCTCGTCGGCGGCCGGATGGTCGTCTCGGACACGATCACCGTCGGCCAGTTCACCGCGTTCTTCGTCTACGTCCTGATGCTCGTGCAGCCGCTGCGCTCGCTCGGCGTGATGCTCGGCCTCGGCCAGCGAGCCACCGCGTCGGGCGCCCGCCTGTTCCAGGTCCTCGACCGCGAGCCGGCGATCGTCGCCCCGCCCGCGGACCGCCTGCGCACGCTGCCGGCCGACGCGCCGGGCCGGGCGCTCGGGGCGATCGAGTTCGACGACGTCACGCTGCGCTACCCCGAGCAGGACACGCCCGCCCTCCAGGACGTCTCCGTCCGGATCGCCGCGGGCGAGCGCGTCGCGATCGTCGGGCAGACCGGCTCGGGCAAGACCGCGCTGGTGCAGCTCCTCCCCCGCCTGTACGACCCCGTCGCCGGCCGCGTCCTGATCGACGGCGTCGACGTGCGCGACCTCGACCCGACGGCGCTGCGCCACGAGATCGCGATCATCGACGACGACCCGTTCCTCTTCACGGCGTCCGTGGCGGAGAACATCGCCTACGCCGCCCCGGGCGCGTCGCGCGAGGAGATCGAGCAGGCCGCGCGCCGCGCCCGCGCCGACGGCTTCGTCCGCGAGCTGCCCGACGGCTACGACACCGTCGTCGGCGAGCGCGGCCTGACCCTCTCGGGCGGCCAGCGCCAGCGCCTGGCGATCGCCCGGGCGCTGCTGGCGGGGCCCGAGCGGGCCGCCGCGGACGGCGCGACGAGCACGCGCGGCCCGCGGATCCTCGTGCTGGACGACGCGACGTCGAACGTCGACGCGTCGACGGAGCAGGAGATCACGACGGGGCTGCGCGAGGTCATGCGCGGGCGCACGACGCTCGTGATCGCCCACCGCCTGTCGACGGTGCTGCTCGCCGACCGCGTCGTCGTCCTGCACCACGGGCGCGTCGCCGACGTCGGCACGCACGCCGAGCTCGTCGAGCGCTCCGAGCTCTACCGCGAGATCGTCACCTACGGCATGGCGGACCAGGTCTTCCTGACCCGCGAGGAGCGGCCGACGGAGGTGCAGGAGGCATGAGCACCCCCGCCCCCCGCCGCGAGCGCGGCGCGTTCGTCGCGGACGTCCGCCGTCGTCGTGCCGCCTCGCGCGGTCGCGGTCGCCGGATCCGCAACCTCTTCGGGATGCTCGCGCCGTACCGCGCGCGCCTCGTCCTGCTCGGGATCTCGCTCCTCCTGTCGACGGGCGCGATGCTCGCGCCGGCGCCGCTCGTGCAGCGCGCGGTCGACGACGGCCTCGCCGACGGCGACCTGAACGCCCTGACGACGCTCGTCGTCGCCTTCGTCGTCATCTCGCTGGTCGGCCTCGCGGCGAGCATGGCGCTCGCCCGCCTGGTCGGCTGGCTCGGCGCCCGGCTGCTGTCGGACCTGCGCGAGCGGATCTTCCGGCACCTGCTGACGATGCCCGTCGCCTACCACGAGCGCCAGCGCGCGGGCGTGCTGGTGTCGCGGATGACGAACGACGTCGACGCGCTGCAGCAGATGATCTCCTCGAGCCTCGTCACGCTCGTGCAGTCGCTGCTGCTGCTGGCCGGCTCGATCGTGATCCTCCTGTCGCTCGACGTGAAGCTCGCGCTCATCACGTTCACGACGATCCCGGTGCTCCTCGTCGGCTCCCTCGCGTTCCGCCTGGCGTCCGTCGACGCGTTCGCCCGCACCCGCGAGACGATCGGGGCGATCACCGCGCACCTGCAGGAGACGCTGTCGGGCGTCCGCGTGATCCGCGCCCACGGCCGCGAGCGCGGCCACCTGGACCGGTTCGTCGAGCTCAACGACGACAACCGCGGCGCGAACATGAAGACGGTCCACCTGAACGCCGCGTACTTCCCGGCCGTCGAGTACCTGTCGACCGCGGCGATCGTGATCGTCCTGCTCGTCGGCGGCCACGAGGCGATCGCCGGGGCCGTGACCATCGGCGTCCTCATCGGCTTCGTCACCGCACTGGACAACTTCTTCGGCCCGATCACCGACCTCTCCAACGTCTACACGACGTTCCAGAGCGGCATGGCGGCGCTCGACAAGATCGGCGACCTGCTCGAGCAGGAGTCGACGCTGAACGATCCGGAGCACCCCGTCCCGGTGCCGACGCCGCTGCGCGGCGAGCTGCGCTTCGACCACGTGACGTTCTCCTACGGCGCGACGAAGGTCGGTCGGGAGCCCACCACGGTCCTCGACGACGTCGACCTCGTGATCCCCGCCGGCGCGACCGTCGCGCTCGTCGGCGCCACCGGCGCGGGCAAGTCGACGATCGCCAAGCTCGCCACCCGCTTCGCCGACCCGACGCAGGGACGTGTCCTGCTCGACGGCGTCGACCTGCGGGACCTGCGCCAGAACGACCTGCGCTCCCGGATGGGCATCGTCCCGCAGGAGGGCTACCTCTTCTCCGGCACCGTCGCGGACAACATCGCCTTCGGGCGCGTCGACGCGACGCGCGCCGAGGTCGACGAGGCCGTGGACCGCATCGGGGCGCGGGAGATCCTCGACGCCCTCCCCCGCGGCCTCGACACCGAGGTCGGCGAGCGCGGCACGTCCCTCTCGGCCGGCCAGCGACAGCTCGTCGCGTTCGCGCGCGCCCTGATCGCGGGCACGCCCGCCGACCGCGCCGCGGACGACGGGACGGACGGCCGGACCCTGCACCGCGGGGTCGGCGGCCCGGCGATCCTCGTCCTGGACGAGGCGACCGCGAACGTCGACCTGCGGACGGAGCGCCGGATCGAGGAGGCCCTGAAGACGCTGCTCGAGGGGCGCACCGCGATCGTCATCGCCCACCGCCTGTCGACGATCCGCACCGCCGACCTGATCGTCGTCGTCGACCGCGGCCGCGTCGTCGAGTCCGGCACGCACGAAGAGTTGCTGCACCGCGGCGGCGCATACGCCACGCTGCACCGGGACTGGCAGCACGGCACCGAGGACGCCGCGCCCGCCCTGTCCTGACCCCGGGGTCCGCCGAGACGGCCCCGGACGGCGCGGCCCAGGCCCGCCGGACCGCACACCAGCGTCGCGACCGCGCCGCGGACCCGACCCGATCCCCGTCCGGGCACCGCAACCCTGCGGCCCCGGGCCGGTTACGACCCACGATGCCCCCACGTTCCACGCTCCCCGCCGTCGCGTCCGCCGCAGCGCTCGCCGTGCTGCTGGTGCCCGGCGCCGCCCACGCCGCCTCGGGCGGGCTGGTCACCGAGGCGTCGCCCACGCCCTCCAACGGTCCCACCACGAGCGCCAGGAAGGCCACGTCGGCGGGCGGGACCGCGAGGACGCGCGCGTCCGTGCGCCCGTCGTCCGCCGCCACGATCGTGCTGCAGTCGTCCTCCCGCGTCACCGCGCGCACGACGCCGAACGGCACGAAGCGCGCCGGGACGATGAGGAACGGCGAGGCGACGCGCGTGCGCTGCCAGGTCAACTCGACCCGGGCGGTGACGAGCGGCCGCTACGGCACCTCGAAGGTCTGGAACCGCGTCAAGCTGAAGAACGGACGGACGGGGTACGTCCCGGACGTCTACATGAGCACGGCGAGCAAGAACGCGCTCGTCGCGCCGTACTGCGGCTACCCCGACCCGCCGGCGCCGTCCGGCGCGAACCCCCAGCAGGGGCGGTGCAGCTCCGTCGCGTCCGTCGACCTCGTGCAGGTCCCGACGAAGCAGAACGGCGACCCGGACCCCGCCGCGTTCTCGAAGGTCGCCGCGCCGTTCGCGATCCAGTCCAAGCGGGAGACGCGCGTCCCCGCGGCCGTCACCCTCGCCCAGGGGATCCTCGAGTCGGCCTCCGGCACGCTCGCCGCGGGCGCGAACAACTACTTCGGCATCAAGGCGCAGGCCGTCGCCGGTCAGCGCGGGATCTTCCGCTGGGGCCCGAACGCCGTCGGCTGCGTGCACAAGCAGACGAACGAGAGCGAGGGCGGGCGCACCGTCCGGCAGATCGCCTCGTTCCGCATGTACACGGACATGAAGGGCTCGTTCGTCGACCACGGCCTGTTCCTCGTCGTCAACACCCGCTACGCCCCGGCGTTCGAGTTCGTGAACGACCCGGAGCGGTTCGCGAAGGCGATCCACAAGGCCGGCTACGCGACGGACCCCGCCTACAGCAGCAGCCTGATCAGCCTGATGAACCGGCCCGAGCTCGACCTGAAGCAGTACGACCGGTAGGAGCGCGGGCGCGCGCCCGTCGCGGCGCGCCCCGGGGCCTGCGGTGCGGGCGCGGGTCCTGCGGTGCGGGCGCGGGGCCTGCGGTGCGGGCGCGGGTCGCCGTGCCCGTCCCGCGGCCTGCGGGCGGGCGCCGACCGCGGCGCCCGTCCCGCGGCCTGCGGGCGGGCGCCAGCCGCGGCGCCCGTCCCGCGGCCTCAGTCCCCGCCGACCGGGGTGTCCATCGGGGGCGCGGAGGCCGCGTCCTCGTCGCGCGCCCCGGGCGCGGGCTTCTCGTCGTCCTCGGCGGGCGCGAGGGCGGACTCGGACTGCCCCGAGCCGTTGCCGGCGTCGCCCAGCGCGATCTGGTCCGGGGCGTCGAGGCGTCCCGGGTGGCCGAGGCGCCCGAGCTCCGAGCCGTCGCGGCCGAAGAACAGGCCGACGGTCCAGTCCGCCACGAGGCGGATCTTCCGCGTCGTGCCCGGCATGGACCCCAGGTGGTACGTGCGGGCGATGAACCACGCCGGCACGCCGCGCCAGTGCAGGCCGACCGTCGAGGCGACGGCCTTGCCGCGCCCGAGGTCGACGAAGACGCCGAGCGTCTTGTAGGTGAACTGCCGCGGCTTGCGGTCCGACAGCGTGAGGATCACGTTGTCGGCGACCTTGCGGCCCTGGCGGATCGCGTGCTGGGCCGTCGGCGGCGCGGGGCGCTCGAGGTTCAGCGGGTCCGGGACGTGGGCGGCGTCGCCGATGGCCCAGACGCCCTCGACGCCCTTCACCCGCAGCGCGCGGTCGACCACGATGCGGCCGGAGCGCTCGTCGAGCGGGACCCCGAGGCGCTTGACGACGGGGCTGGGCTTGACGCCGGCGGTCCACACGACGGTGCGGGTCGGCAGGACCTCGCCGCCGGCGAGCGTCGCCGTGCAGGCGTCCATCGCGTCGATCGTCGTGCCCGTGCGGATCTCGATGCCGCGGGCCTTCAGCTCGCGGACGGCGAAGTCGGCGAGCGACGCGGGGATCTCCGGCATGACGCGGTCGCGGGCCTCGACGAGGACGAAGCGGACGCCCTGGTCGCGGCAGCGCGGGTAGCGGTCCAGCAGGTCCGTCGCGAAGTCCTGCAGCTCGGCGAGGCCCTCGAGCCCGGCGTAGCCGGCGCCGACGAAGACGAACGTCAGCCACTCCGCGCGGGCACCGGGGTCGTCGATGCCCTCGGCGACCTCGAGGCTCTGCAGCAGCCGGTTGCGCAGCGCGATGGCCTCCGGCAGCGTCTTCATGCCGACGGCGTGCTCGGCGAGCCCGGGGATCGGCAGCGTGCGCGAGACGGAGCCGACCGACACGATCAGGTGGTCGTAGGCCAGCTCCTGCTGCCGGCCGTCACCCGTGGTGACGTGCAGCAGCTTCGCGGTCGGGTCCGCGCCGGTCACCGCGCCGAGGCGCAGGTGCGTGTGGTGCAGCTGCTCGCGCAGGGGCACGACCGCGTGCCGGGGCTCGAGCGTGCCGGCCGCCGCCCCGGGCAGCAGCGGCGTGTACAGCATGAAGTTCTGGTCGGAGACCAGCGTCACCTGCGCGCTGTTGTGGGGCAGCTTGCGCTCGAGCCGGCGTGCCGCCTCGAGCCCTCCGAAGCCGCCGCCGGCGATCACGATGTTCCATGCCATTGGGCGAGCCTATGCCCGGAACGGCCATGAGGCGAACGGCACGACGCCCCGGAGGGACGATCGTGCCGATCGGCGCGCCGGCCGCGTGACCCCGCGCACGGACGCCACGGACGTGCCCCGCCGGGCGACGCCGCTCCGGACGCGCCGGCACCGGGCCGCCGCGGGGCCCGTCCCGGCGGCGGCGCGCCGACCCCCGCGTGCCCGGTCCGGCGCGGCTCGACGCCGCGCGGGAGCTCGCGTAGGTTCGCCCCGTGAGCACCACCGCGCCGCCGCACACGGGTCGGTCCTCCGCCCTCGAGCTGGCCGCGTCGATCCGGGGCGGGGAGCGGACCGCCGTCGACGTCCTCGAGGACCACCTCCGGGTCGTCGACGCCCGCAACCCGGGCCTGAACGCGATCGTCGTCGACCTGCGCGCCGCGGCCCGCGAGGCGGCGCGGGCCGCCGACCGCCTCGTGTCGGCGGCCGCGCCGGGCGAGGAGCTGCCGCCGCTCCTCGGGGTGCCGATCACGATCAAGGAGTCCATCGCGGTCGCGGGCTGCCCGAACTCGGCGGGCGCGCTGCCGCGCCGCGACGTCCGGGCGACGGAGGACGCCCCCGTCGTCGCGCGCCTGCGGACCGCCGGGGCGATCCCGATCGGGCTGACGAACACGTCCGAGCTCTGCATGTGGATCGAGACGGACAACCCGGTCCACGGCAGGACGCGGAACCCGTACGACCCGGCGCGCACCGCGGGCGGGAGCTCCGGCGGCGAGGGCGCGGCGATCGGCGCGGGCATGGTGCCGTTCGGCATCGGCTCCGACGTCGGGGGCTCCATCCGGATCCCCGCGGCGTGGAACGGCGTCCTCGGGCACAAGCCGTCGCTCGGCCTGGTGCCGCTGACGGGCGCCTTCCCACCGGCCGTCGGCGAGACCGGGCGACTGCTCGTCAACGGCCCGCTCGCCCGGCGGGCGGAGGACCTGATGCCGGTCCTGCGGACGATCGCCGGCCCGGACGGGGCCTGCGAGCGCGCCGTGCCGACGGAGCTGGGCGACCCGGCGGACGTGCGGCTCGACGGCCTGCGGGTGCTCGTCGGGAACCGGCCGTTCCTCGGCCGCACCGCGCCCGAGGTCCTCGCGGCCCGCGACCGGGCGGCGGCGACGCTCGAGGCCGCCGGCGCGCGGATCGTCCCGGCGGACCTCCGCGGGTGGCGCCGGGCGTACGAGTCCTACCTCGTCGCGCTGGCCGACGGCGGGACGCTGACGATGATGGACGGCCTGGTCGAGGCGGGCTACCCGCGACCGACGGTGCGCTCGCTCCTGCGGGGCTCGCCGCACACCGCGGCGACGCGGCTGCTGACCCTCGGGGACCTGCTCCCCTCCGGCTCGCTCCGGCGGCGGACGCGGCTCGTCGAGGCCGGCCGCGCGTTCGCCCGCGAGGTCGCCGCGCAGATCGGCGACGGGGTGCTGCTCGTGCCCCCGATGCCGACGACGGCCCCGCCGCACGGGACGACGCTGCGCCGTCCGTGGGTCGGTCACGGCATGCAGGTCCTGAACCTCGCGGCGGTCCCCGTCACGCAGGTGCCGATGGGCCTCGGCCGGGGTGGCCTGCCGCTGGGGGTCCAGGTGGCGGCCGGCCCGGGCCGCGACCACGTGAGCATCGCCGTGGCGCTCGAGCTCGAGCGGGCCCACGGCGGTTGGGTGCCGCCGCCCGTCGGGTGACCCAGGGCGGTCGGCGTGCCGGTGGGTCGGGGCCGCCGGCCGGGCGAGCCTGGGCGGTCGGCGCCGCGGGGACGCCGGGGGACCGTCGCCGGTCGGGTGACCCGTGGGCGGTCGCCCCCCCGGGGACGCCGGGGGGGGCCGCCGCCGGTCGGGCGACCCTGGGCGGTCGACGTCCGGCGCGCCGGGCGCGCTACACCGGGGTCCCGAGGGAGGCGTCCCGGAACGAGGAGAGGCGCCCCGTGGGGCGCCTCTCGCGGTACTGCCGGACAAGGACTCGAACCTTGAATGCTGGTACCAGAAACCAGTGTGTTGCCAATTACACCATCCGGCACCGGCGGCCGCCGAGGCGGA
>CAFBMK010000058.1_pt1 | contig 14916 bp, 13 predicted proteins | sample 7268691 | NCBI WGS metagenome assembly CAFBMK01 (sample SAMEA6814062, study PRJEB35770) | freshwater metagenome | biome: Freshwater; feature: Freshwater reservoir; material: water | place: Czech Republic | collected 2017-05-23 | depth 30m m
CGGTGACGGCCTCGGTCACGCAGTGCTCGACCTGCACGCGGGTGTTCATCTCGAGGAAGAAGTACTCCCCGTCCTGCAGCATGCCCTCGATCGTGCCCGCGCCGACGTAGTTCACGGCCTTCGCGGCGTCGACGCCGATCTTGCCGATCCGGGCGCGGAGCTCCTCGTCCATGAAGAAGTCGGGGGCCGGGGCCTCCTCGATCAGCTTCTGGTGGCGGCGCTGGATGGAGCAGTCGCGCTCGCCGAGGTGGATGACGTTGCCGTGCTTGTCGGCGATGACCTGCACCTCGACGTGGCGCGGGTTCGGCAGGTAGCGCTCGAGGTAGACCGTGCCGTCGGAGAAGAACTTCTCGCCCTCGCGGGAGGCGCCCTCGTAGGCGTCCTTCAGCTTGTCCTCGGTCAGCGCGACGCGGAAGCCCTTGCCGCCGCCGCCGGACGCGGCCTTCACCGCGACGGGGAAGCCGATCTCGTCGTTGGCGATCCGGACGGCGTCCTCGTACGTGTCGACGGACTCCGTCGTGCCCGGCACGATCGGCACGCCGGCCTTCTTCATGAGGTCGCGGGCCTTGGTCTTGCTGCCCATGGAGTCGATCGCGGAGGCGGGCGGCCCGATGAACGTGATGCCCTCCTCCTCGAGGCGCTGCACGAAGGCCGCGTTCTCGGAGAGGAAGCCGTAGCCGGGGTGCACGGCCTCGGCGCCGGACTCCTTGACGACCTCGACGATCTTGTCGACGTTGAGGTAGCTCTTGGCGGCCTCCGCCGGACCGATCAGGTAGGCCTCGTCCGCCCGCTTGACGTGCAGGGCGTCGCGATCGAGCTCGGAGTAGACGGCGACCGTCTTGATCCCGAGCTCCTCGCAGGCGCGGATCACGCGGATCGCGATCTCCCCGCGGTTGGCGATGAGGATCTTGCCGAACATATGGCGCCGAATCTATTCGATCGCGTGCGCCATCCGCCGTCAGCGTGGGCCGTACCCACCGGGTGGGCGGGGCGACGCGGGCCGGACGGCCCGCCCCGCCCGCGCTCAGTCGCCGTCGGCGGTCGACGTGCGGGCGGCCGACAGCGGCGAGGCGGTCGAGGTCGACGGCGCGGTGTCGGGCGCGCGGCCCGCGAGGCGGCCGTGGACCAGGGCGTCGAGCGACAGGCGGCCCGGACCCGTCAGCAGCAGCACGACCGCGCCGGCCAGCAGCGTCAGCGGGAACTCGTAGCCGTCGAGGAACGGGCCCGGCAGGTGCAGCGCGATGATCGCGACGACCATCGAGGTGCCGACGGAGAAGGCGCCCAGGCGGGTCAGCAGCCCGAGGACGATGAGGATGCCGCCGAAGAACTCGCCGGCGCCGGCGAGGACGGCGAGCGGCTCGCCGGGCGTCAGGCCGCTGCCCTCGAACATCGCGCCGGTCCCCTCGATGCCGCCGCCGCCCCAGAGGCCGAACAGCTTCTGGCCGCCGTGGGCGATGAAGACCGCGCCGACGACGAGGCGGGCGACCAGCAGGCCCACGTCGGTCGGCCGGTCGGTCCGGCTGCGGGGGAAGGCGAGGTGCACCAGGGGGGAGGACATGGCGGGGAAGGTAGGAGCCCCGAAGTAAGACCCCCGTAAGCGGCCCGCGCCGCGGCGGGGACGGCGTCCGCGCCGCAGGCGTCCGTCCGGCGCGGGGGGCGGCGGCCGGTACCCTGGGTCCGTGCCCCGACCGCTCCGGATCCTCCCCGCCGCGGCCGCCGCGCTGGCCCTCGGCCTCGCGGGCTGCGGGGGCTCCGGGGACGGCGTCTCGTGCGACGACGTCGTCTGCACGGTGCAGTCGGACGGCCCGGGGACCTACACCCTGGACCAGCAGCGCACGGAGGTCGAGGTCTCCGACCTGACCGACGACGCCGTCCGCGTGCGGGTGAACTCGGAGGAGCAGACCGTGCGCCGCGGCGCGGACCCCGCCCGGATCCGCGGCTACCTCGTCGCGGCCGAGGAGACCTCGCCCGACCGCGTGAAGATCCGCCTGGAGCGCTGAAACCGGTCGGCGGTCCGCTGACCCGGTCGGCGGTGCACGTGGATGCCAGGCGTTCGTGGACCGCGGAGGTCGGTGCCGGTCGTGCGAGAGCTGTGCACCCGCACCGCCGAGTGCGACCCGTGCCGAGATCCGATGCGTCCACGGACGCCTGGCGCCGCGTGCTAGCGGATCATGCCGCCGGCGACGGTGTCGTTCGTGCCCTCGTCGATGAGGATGAACGCGCCCGTCGCGCGGTCGCGCAGGTAGGGGTCGGCGACGAGCGCCCGCTTCAGGCGGATGCGCACGCGGCCGATGTCGTTGAGCTCGAGCCCGTCGGCGTCCTCGCGCTCCAGGGTGTGGAGGTCCAGGCGGTCGAGCACCGCGTCGACCTTGGCCACCGTGGTGGTCGTCGTGTGCTTGAGCAGGTAGCGGGCGCCGGGGCGCAGCGCGCGGTCGCTCATCCAGCAGACGTCGGCCTCGAGCTCGCGGAACGTGATCGCCTCGGCGTCCTCGTCCGCGCCGACGATGACGTCGCCGCGGCTGACGTCGACGTCGTCCTCGAGGTGGACCGTCACGGACTGCGGGGCGGTGGCGACCTCGAGGTCGCCGTCGAGCGTCTCGATCCGGGCGATGCGCGAGCGCACGCCGGAGGGCAGCACCTGCACCTCGTCGCCCGGCCGCAGGACGCCGCCGGCGACCTGCCCGGCGTAGCCGCGGTAGTCGTGCAGGTCGTCGGCGGACCAGCGGCCGCCGCCCACGTCCGCCGCGGACTCGCCCGGGCGGATCACCCACTGCACCGGGAAGCGCAGGTCGGTGAGGTTGCGGTCCGTCGAGACCTCGACGGTCTGCAGGTGGTGCAGGAGCGTCGGGTGGTCCTCGTCCTCGGGGTACCAGTCGGGCAGCTCGCCGCGGTCCACCACGTTCTGGCCCTGGAGCGCCGAGATCGGGATGACGTGGATGTCCGGGATCCCGAGCTGCGTCGAGATCCGGGTCGTCTCGTCCTCGATCGCGCGGAAGACGTCCTCGTCCCACTCGACGAGGTCCATCTTGTTCACCGCGAAGGTCACGTGGCGGACGCCGAGCAGCGACGCGATGAACGTGTGGCGGCGCGTCTGCTCGATGACGCCCTGGCGCGCGTCGACGAGCACGATCACGAGGTCGGCCGTGGAGGCGCCCGTGACCATGTTGCGCGTGTACTGCACGTGGCCGGGCGTGTCGGCCAGGATGAAGGAGCGGTCGCCGGTGGTGAAGTACCGGTAGGCGACGTCGATCGTGATGCCCTGCTCGCGCTCGGCGCGCAGGCCGTCCGTGAGGAGCGACAGGTCGACGGTGCCCTCGCCGTGGCGGCGGACGGAGGCCTGCTCGACCTGCTCGAGCTGGTCGGCGAGGACCTGCTTGGAGTCGTAGAGCAGCCGGCCGATGAGGGTCGACTTGCCGTCGTCGACGGAGCCCGCCGTGGCGACGCGCAGGAGGTCGGCGCGCAGCGCCGGCATGCCGACGGGGTCGCCGGCCTCCGCGAGCAACGAGGCGGTCGGGGCGGGATCGTTGGCGGCGGACATCAGAAGTACCCCTGGGCCTTGCGGTCTTCCATCGCGGCCTCGGACACGCGGTCGTCGGCGCGGGTCTCGCCGCGCTCGGTCACGCGGGTGGCGGCGATCTCGGTGACGACGTCCGTGAGCGTCGACGCGGTCGACTCGACGGCGCCGGTGATGGTGAGGTCGCCGACGGTGCGGTAGCGGACCGACAGCGTCTCGACGGTCTCCCCCTCCTGCGGCTGCAGGAACGGCGAGACGGCGTAGAGCATCCCGTTCCGGCGGACGACCTCGCGCTCGTGGGCGAAGTAGATCGACGGGAGCTCGAGGCGCTCCTCCTCGATGTACTGCCACACGTCGAGCTCGGTCCAGTTCGAGATCGGGAAGACGCGGACGTTCTCGCCCTTGCGCAGCCGGCCGTTGTAGAGGTTCCAGAGCTCGGGGCGCTGGTTCTTGGGGTCCCAGCCGCCGAAGTCGTCGCGGAAGGAGAAGATGCGCTCCTTCGCGCGGGCGCGCTCCTCGTCGCGCCGGGCGCCGCCGAAGCAGGCGTCGAACTCGTGCTCCTCGATCGCGTCGAGCAACGTCTGGGTCTGCTGCTGGTTGCGCGAGCTGCCCTGCCTGGACGGGTCGTACCCGTCCTGCACGCGGCCCTGGTCGATCGTGTCCTGGACCTTCGCGACGATGAGGCGCTCGCCGAGCTCGGCGGCCCGGCGGTCGCGGTACTCGATGACCTCGTCGAAGTTGTGGCCCGTGTCGACGTGCACCAGCGGGAACGGGAACCGGCCGGGGCGGAACGCCTTCTCGGCCAGGCGCAGCAGGACGATGGAGTCCTTGCCGCCCGAGAACAGGAGCGCGGGGCGCTCGAGCTCCGAGGCGACCTCGCGCATGACGTGGATGGCCTCGGACTCCAGGGCGCGGAGCTTCGAGAGTCCGGCGCTGCGGGCGTCGGCGGGGTCGATCGTCATGGCGTCCGAGAGGCGGGTGCGGGGCAGGGAGGTGGACATCTCAGGCGTCTTCCTGGTGCAGTCCGCACTCGATCTTGGCGGAACTGGCCCAGCGACCCTCGCGTCCCGCGCCCTGCTTCGTGCAGTGGAAGCAGCCGATCGACGCGTAGTCGCGGTCGTGCAGCGGGTTGTAGGGCAGGCCTTCGGCGAGCACGTGCTTCCAGACGTCCTTGTCGGACCAGTCCGCGAGCGGGTTGACCTTCACGAGCCCGAAGGCGTCGTCCCACTCGACCTTCTTCGCGCCGGCGCGGGCCGGGGACTGGTCGCGGCGGATGCCGGTGGTCCAGGCGTCGAGCTTCGACAGGCCCTCCTTGAGCGGGGCGACCTTGCGGATGCCGCAGCACTTGGACGGGTCGCGGTCCCACAGGCGGTCGCCGTGCTCGGCGGCCTGCTGCTCGAGGCTCGGGCCGTGCCAGCGCTCGATCGTCGTGTCGTACCGCGCCTCGGTCCGGCGCCAGAGCTCGTAGGTCTCCTCGAACAGCACGTCCGTGTCGAGGGCGAACACGCGGGCGTCGGGGTTGGCCTTGAAGATCAGGTCGAGCAGGACCGACTCCTCCTTCTGGAAGGAGCAGGCCAGGGCGATCTGCGGGTGGTACGTCTCGAGCGCCCACGCGACGACGTCCTGCGCGGACGACCCCTCGAGGTCCGGGAGGGTGGGGACGGCGACGGCCACGGGTCAGCCCGCCGGGGTGGTCGGGGCGACGGCCGCGGCGGGGACGGACGGGCGTCCCCCGCCGTGCTCGGTGGGCGTCGTGGGAGCGGGTGCGTCGGTCATGAGGGTCCCTCGAGGGTGTGAGGCGAGACGGAGGGGACCATCCAAAGTAGCGAACGGTCATCCGGATTCATGGATTCCATCTGGAATACCAGGTATGCCTGTGGAGAATGAGATCGCACCCGGGTCGGCGGCCCCGTACGACGGGCGATCCGGCCCGCCGGCCCGTCACGGCGGGGGCGGTCCGCGGCCGTCGTCCCGCCGCCGCCCCCGGACGATCCGTGGCCGTCGCCGGCGCGCCGCGGGGGCGGCCCGCCTCCGGAGGGCCCGCGTCCCCTAGTCTCGCTCGGTGCCCCCCGGCACGCGCGCGACCATGTCCGGCGACCCCGCACCGACCTTCGACCTCCAGTCGCACTCGACCGCGAGCGACGGCGCGCTCGTGCCCGCGCGGGTCGTCCGCTCCGCCCACCGGGCCGGCGTGCGGACGATGTCCCTGACGGACCACGACTCCGTCGCCGGGGTGCAGGAGGCCATCGACACCGCACAGCGGCTCGGCGGCATCACCGTCGTGCCCGGCATCGAGGTCTCCGCGATCGACGACGCCCACGCGGACCTGCACGTCTGCGGGTACCTCGTCGACCATGCCTCGACCGACCTCGCCGACGCGCTCGAGGCCTGGCGCGCCGACCGCGCCGGCCGGGCGGACCGGATGATCGACGCGCTGTTCGAGCTCGGCTGGGCCGTCGACGTCGCGGGCCTGCGCGCCCGTCGCGACGCCGGCCGGTCGATCGGCCGGCCGCACGTGGCGGCCGCCGCGTTCGACCACCCCGCCAACGCGGAGCGGATCGAGGCGGAGGAGCTCGACACCGCCACCGACCTGCTCGTGGCCTATCTCGTCGACGGCGCACCGGCGTTCCGCACCCGGACGACGCCGACGGTGGCCGAGGCGATCGACGCGATCCACGGCGCCGGGGGCGTGGCCGTGTGGGCGCACCCGTTCTGGGACGTCGGCGACGAGGCGTCCGTCACCGCGGCGCTCGAGCGGTTCGTCGGCCTCGGGCTCGACGGCGTCGAGACGTTCTACGCGAGCTTCACGGAGGAGCAGACGCGCTTCCTGCACGCCGAGGCGGGCCGCCTGGGCCTCATCACTACGGGCTCGGCGGACTTCCACGGCCCGCACCACCCGAACTTCTCGCGCTTCCGCGACTTCTCCACCTACGGCCTGGAGCCCACGTGGGGCCCCTTGGCCGAGTGGATGGGCTGACGTCCCGCCCGCTCCCCGCGGGTGGATGCCAGGTGTTCGTGGACCGAGGAGGTCGGTGCGGGTCGTGCGAGAGCTGAGCACCCGCACTGCCGAGTGCGACCCGTGCCGAGATCCGATGCGTCCACGGACGCCTGGCGCCGCCCGCGGGTCAGCCCCAGGCGGTGAGGTCCTGACCGCCCGTGTCCCACGACGCGCCGCGGCTGACGCCCTCGAGCCGCGCGGTGCGGGCCCAGGCGTCGACCTTCGGCGCCTCCTCGACGGCGACGGTCGTGTCGCGCAGGAACTGCTCGACGGCGGCGACGAGCGCCGCGGCCTCCTCCGGCGTGGCGGAGGACGGGACGTCGATGCGCGGAGCTCCGTCGGCGGACATGCGCCGAAGGGTACCGCCGGGGGCGCCTACGACGCGAGGAAGCCGGCGACGAGGTCGAGGTGCTCGCCGATCGGCAGCAGGAACGAGTCGTGGCCCCACGGCGACGCGACGTCGTGCCGCTCCACCGGGACCCCCGCGCCCGAGAGCGCGGCCGCGAGGTGGTCGCTGTGCTCCGGCCCGAACCGCCAGTCCGTCGTGAAGCTCTCGACGAGGAAGCGGGTCCCCGCCTCCCGCACCCGGCCCAGCCGCTCCTCGGCGTCCGGCGCCTCGAACGGGGCGAAGGCGTCCATCACGCGGGTGAGGTACAGGTAACTCAGGGCGTCGAAGCGCTCGACGAACGACGACGCCTGGTGGTGCAGGTAGTGCTCGACCTCGAAGACCGGCGCGAACCAGTCGTGCCCGTCCCGCGGGGGCGCCCGCACCGCGTCCCCGTCGCGCAGCCGCCGGTCGAACTTGCGCCGCAGCGCCTCCTCCGACACGTAGGTGACGTGCCCGAGCATCCGCGCGGCGGACAGGCCCGCGCGGGGGATCCGGCCCGTGCCCGGGTAGCGGCCGCCCTGGAAGTCGGGGTCCCGGAGGATCCCCTCCCGCGCGGCGGTCGACAGCGCGATGTTCTGCGCGCTGAGCCTGGCGGACGCGCAGAGCACGACGGCCCGGTCGACCTCCTCGGGCGCCTGGAGCGTCCACTCGAGGACCTGCATCCCGCCGAGCGACCCGCCGACCGCGGCGGCCAGGCGCCGCACGCCGAGGCGGCGCAGCAGCGCCCGCTGGACGCGGACGAGGTCGGCGACGGTGAGGGCCGGGAAGTCCAGCCCGCGGGCCTCCCCCGTGGCGGGGTCCACGTCGCTCGGGCCCGTCGTGCCGCGGCAGCCGCCGAGCAGGTTGGCGCAGACGACGAAGAACCGGTCCGTGTCGATCGCCCGGCCGGGCCCGACCAGGACGTCCCACCAGCCCCGCCGCTCCGGGTCGCCGTGGTGCCCGGCCGCGTGCGCGTCGCCGGTCAGCGCGTGGCAGAGGACGACCGCGTTGTCGCCCGCCGCGTTCAGCGTCCCGTAGGTCTCGTAGGCGACCCGGACCGGCCCGAGGCGCGCGCCGTTGTCGAGGACGAGCGGGTCCTCGGCGGGGTACAGCTCGACCGCGTGCGTCGCGACCTCGCCCAGGCCCGGGCCGAGGTCGCGCGCACCGGCGTCGGCGATCGTCTCGTGCGTCATCGCCCGCCCGCCGGGCGGGGCCGGGCCCTCCGGCCCCGCCCGTCCCTCACGCGCCCGACGCCGCGGACGCCTTCGCGAGCGCCTGGTCCAGGTCCGCGATGAGGTCGTCGATGTGCTCGATGCCGACGGACAGCCGGACGGCGTCCGGGCCCACGCCGGCCGAGGACAGCTCGTCCTCGTTCAGCTGCGAGTGCGTCGTGGAGGCGTTGTGGATCGCGAGCGACTTCGCGTCGCCGATGTTCGCCAGGTGCGAGAACAGGTCGAGCGCCTCGATGAACGCGCGCCCGCCCTCGAAGCCGCCCTGCACGCCGAAGGAGACGAGGGCGCCGCCCCCGCCGCGGAGGACCCGCTGCGCGACGTCGTGGTACGCGTTGCCCTCGAGGCCGGGGTAGTTCACCCAGGCGACGCCGTCGTGCGCCTCGAGGTGCTTCGCGACGGCCAGCGCGTTCTCGTTGTGACGCTCCATGCGGATGCCGAGCGTCTCGACGCCCTGCAGGATGAGGAACGCGTTGAACGGCGAGAGCGCGGCGCCCGTGTTGCGCAGGAGCACCGTGCGGGCGCGCAGGACGTAGGCGATCGGTCCGGCGGCGTCCGTCCAGACGACGCCGTGGTACGACGGGTCGGGCTTCGTGAGGCCGGGGAAGCGGTCACCGTGCGCCGCCCAGTCGAAGGAGCCGGCGTCGACGATGGCGCCGCCGATCGACGTCCCGTGGCCGCCGAGGAACTTCGTGAGGGAGTGCACGACGACGTCCGCGCCGTCCTCGATCAGCCGGGCGCCGACGGGCGTGGCGACGGTGTTGTCGATCACGAGCGGCAGGCCGGCGGCGTGGGCGGCCTCGGCCCAGCGCGGCACGTCGAGGACGTTCAGCTTCGGGTTGCCGATCGTCTCGCCGAAGACGAGCTTCGTGCGGTCGTCGGCCAGGCGGGCGACGGCGTCGGGGTCGTCCGCGTCGGCGAACCGGACCTCGATGCCGTACTGCGGCAGCGTGTGCGCGAAGAGGTTGTAGGTGCCGCCGTAGAGCTGCGACACGGAGATGATGTTGTCGCCGGCGCCCGCGATGTTCAGGACGGAGTACGTGACGGCGGCCTGCCCGGAGGCGGTGACGAGGGCCGCGGCGCCGCCCTCGAGCTGCGCGAGCCGCTGCTCCAGCACGTCCCAGGTCGGGTTCATGATCCGGCTGTAGATGTTGCCCGGCGTCTTCAGCGCGAACAGGTCGGCGCCGTGCTGCACGTCGTCGAAGACGTACGACGTCGTCTGGTAGATCGGCACGGCGCGGGCATTCGTGGCGGGGTCCGCGCTCTGGCCGCCGTGGAGCGCGATGGTCTCGGGGCGGTACTGGGGCTGCTCGTCGGTCATGGGGGCTCCGTGTCGGCTGGGCGGTCTCCGGCGCCGGCCGGGCCGGCGACGGATCGCGAGCCTACCGCACGAACACCGGAAACCGGATCCGTTTTGGGTCCATTGCGGTCCGGCGGGCGGGTCGACCCCCGCCGGCTCGTCGCTCAGGCGGTCGGCGCGCGGAGCGCGAGGCCCGCGTGGTCGGTCCAGGTCAGCGTGTTCTTCAGCAGCACGCCGCCGAGCTGCCCGAAGGCCGCCGCGTAGAAGATGTGCATGACGCGGCCGTCGCCGATGCGCCGCATCCCGGCCGGCAGCGCGTGCTGGCGGGCGGCCGGCGGCGCGAGGTTCAGGTCGGCGCCGAAGAAGAGGTTCGCGTTGCGCGCCAGCTGCGCCGCGAGCGCGGTCCGCAGCTCGCCGGCCTGCGCGACCGCCTTGCCGCGGTGGTCCAGGTGCGTCGTGCAGACGGCGGCGCCCGTGGAGTCCGCGCAGAGCAGCACGCGCTTCTCCGCCCCGGCCTGCTGCATGGAGTACTTCGCCTCGACCGTCTTGACCAGGTCGCGCTGCGGCGCGGCCATGATCGCGTTGCCGTACTTCCCGCGGCCGCCGGGGCACATCGCCCGGCCGGCCTGCGCGAAGACCTTCTTGTAGCCCGTCCGCTTGGCGACCTGGTTCACCGTCGCCGAGCAGACCTCGTTCAGCGTCAGGAGCTCGGGCTTGCGGCCCCGGAGGATCGCGGTCAGGTTGCCCGTGGCGTTGCCGCCGGCGCACTTCGCGGCCCGGTCGCAGGCGTTGATGTGGATGAGCGGCGTGAACGTCGCCGCGCCGGCCGACGCCGGGGCTGCGGCGAACGCGCCGAGGACGAGGGCGGCCAGGAGGGAGAGGACGACCGGGAGGCGGTGGGACGTCCGCCCCGCTGCGGGGGAGTGCATGGAGCGCATGTTCCCACCCCGCGGGCCCCCCGGGCGATCGGTCTCACGATCGGGACACATCCGGCGTCCCGCCCGCCGCGCGCGTCCCGGCCCCGGCGTCGACCCGGCCCCCGACCGCGTCCCGCCCCGACCGTCGCCGGGGCCTCCGCCCGCCCGGCTGCTCCGGCGGCCGCGCGCCCGACGGGACCGTCGCCCGGCCTCAGCGGACCTGCACCCGCGAGCCGAACGCGCGCAGGGCCGCCGTCACGACGTCGGCGTAGGCCTGGTTGCCCTCGACGGTCGGGTGGATCGACGAGGTCGCGGGGAACTGGGGCACGAGCCCGATCGGCGTCCCCGGGTCGACGACCTCGACGCGGTTGATCCACGGCGACGGCCCGCCCGCGCCGTGCCCGACGAACGCCGCGAGCACCTCGTCCGTCACGGGGTGCAGGCCGTGGGACCGCGCGGCGGCGGCGACCTCCTCGTCGACCTGCGTGGCCCACACGTTCGCGAGCCGGCGCTCGGCCTGGGTCAGCGTCGCCGCGAAGAGCGGGTCCAGCGGCACCGGGCCCTCGTCGAAGAGCCGCGGGTAGCCCGCGACGAGCACGTCCGCCCCGGGGGCGACCGCGCGGATCTGCGCGAACGTCGCGTCGAGGCCGCGGCGGACCGCACCGCGGATGAGCGCCGTCTCCGTGTCGTGGTCCGCCGTGCAGTCGCCGGTGACGCAGCGGGTGAACTGCGGCACGAAGCGCGCGTCGTTGCCGCCGATGCTCAGGGTGATGAGCGTCGGTCCGGGCCGGGCGCGCAGGCCCTGCTCGACCCGGTCCAGCTGCGTGCCGCCGATGCCGGCGACCTGGGCGACGCCGCCGTCGCGCGAGAGGCGGACGTTCTCCGTCTTCGCCCCGCTACACGCGAGGAACTGGGGCAGCGGCACGAGGTCGCGCGGAATGAGCGCGGCCCACATGCGGCCGTTGCGCGCGCACGGCTGGTCGTCGTAGGGCTGCCCGAGACCGGTGCCCGCCGCGTAGGAGTCGCCGAGCGCCCAGTAGGTCGCGTAGCCGGGCGAGCCCGTGGCGCGGGCCTCCACGGCGGAGGACGGCCGGGCCTCCGCGCCCCCGTCCGCGGCGACCACCCGGTAGGCGAGCCAGCGCCCGGCCAGGCGCGCCGGGGGCACGTCGCGGAGCGTCCGGGCCCGGGTCGAGGCCCCCAGGCGCTCGACCCCGCCGGTGAGGACGTCCGTGCGCTCGACGCGGTACCCCGTCGCGTCCTTCGCCGCCGGCCACGACAGGACGACCGCGGACCCGTCGCCGGCCGCCCGGAGGCCCGTGACGACCTCGGGCGTGCGGCCCCGCGCCCGGACGAGCACGGACGGCCCGGGCGCCCCGAACCGGCGACCCGCCGTGCGGAACCGCAGGCGGAACCGGTACCGGCTGCCGGCCCGCAGGCCGCGGATCCGCACGGTGTTCGTGCGGACGGTCGTCGCGCTCCGCCAGCGCGGCCGCGAGGAAGAGAGGTCGCGCCGCTCGACCCGGGTGGCGGTGACGCCGGCGCCGGACGGCCTCCCCCACTGCAACAGCACGGCGCGGGGCGTCGTCGTGGCCTGCGGGAAGACGCCGCGCGGGGCGGCGGAGGCCGCCGGGGCCGTCGCCAGGAGGGCGGTGGCGGCGAGGGCGGCTGCGGCCCTGCGGGCGGTGGCGGAGGGGCGGGCGGACCACCCCGGACGCGGGGACGGGGCACCCGGGGCCGCGGCCCGGCGTGGTCGGCGGCCGTGCGTCGGGCGGGTCGGGCGGGAGGCGGTGCTCACCGGACGACCCTAGTGCGCTACGCGGGACTCGATGACCACTCGGGCGGTCAGGTCGCCATTCGACCCTCAGCCAGCGCTCCTGTCGCCGTTCGACCCTCAGCCAGCGCTCCTGTCGTAGTTCGATGCCTTAGAAGCCGCGAACTACGACACGAACGCCCCTGGCGGGCTCGCACCCGCCGGTGCCCGTGTTCCGTCACAGGTTCGGCACGTCCGTGTGGTCCCGTGCCGGTCCGCGGGGAGCAGAGTGATCGGAGCGTCGACCGGCGCTCCCCCGCCGGACGTCTCGTGTCCGTCGGCGACGTCGTGCGCCGACCCACGGGAGGCGGCGGTTCGACGACAGGGCCGTCCGTCGCACAAGCTCCCCGGGTCGACGGGACCCGACCCGACCGCTGCAGCCCGATGCATCGACCTCCACCCCCACCCATCCAGGGCCCGAGTCGGCCGGCGCCCCCGCCGGGGCTCGGGCCGGACAGGACCATCCGGTGGTTCGGAGCGCGCCAGTACGACGTGGTCTCGCGGCGGCAGCTGCTCGGCGCGGGAGTGTCCGCGGGCGAGATCGACGGACGGGTCCGCCGGGGGGTCCTGGTGCGCGTGTTCCGCGGCGTGTTCACCACCTCCGCCGTCGCCGCGAGCCACGAGGGTCGCGTGATGGCGGCGCTGCTGGCGGGGCCGGCCGGTGCGGTCGCGAGCCACGGCACCGCTGCGGCGTTGCGCGGCATGGTGCCCGTGAGCAGGGGGCCCGTGCACCTCACGAGCGCCGGTCCGCAGCACCGGCGCCCGGGCATCGTCGTCCATCGCTCGCTCTCGCACGACTCGGCGTCCACCGTGGTCTCGGGGCTGCCGTGCACGTCGATGGCCCGGACCGTGGTCGACCTGGCCGCGTCCGAGGGGCCCGTCGTGACGGAGCGCGCCTGGTCGACGAGCGCCGGCAACCGGACGCTGCGTCCGCGGGCCATCGAGAGCGAGCTCCGCCGCTTCGGGGGACGTCCCGGGACCGCCGTCGTCCGTCGACTCCTGGAGCCGCACCGCGTGACCGTCACGGGGCGGACGCGCAGCGAGCTGGAGAACGCCGCGCTCGCGATGTGCGGCGCGCACGACCTCGTGCCCCCGCGGGCGAGCACGCTCGTCGAGGTCGAGGGGGCGTCCTACGAGGCCGACCTCCTCTGGGACGCCCCGCGGGTCGTCGTCGAGCTCGACGCCTGGTCGACGCACGGCGACCCGCACCGCTTCCGGACCGACCGCGCGCGGGACTTCGACCTGGGTCTGTCCGGCTGGTTCGTCGTCCGTCTCGTGTGGGCGGACGTCACGACCGACGCTGAACGCACTGCGCATCGCCTGCGCCGGCTGTTCCAGCGCCGCCTGCGGGAGCTCGGACGCCGCTGGTGACGGGTCAACGGGCCGCCGGTCGGCACACGAGCGGCATCGGTCCGGCCCGACGCACCCATCGCTGTCGTACTTCCCGTTCACGAAGAGCGCGAACTGCGCCACCGCTCTCGCCCGTGGCCGGACGCGCTGCGGGTCGGCCTCGAGTCGGCGCCGACGGCGATCCCGTCCGCGTCGACCCCACCGACCCCGGACGCGCGACGGCCCGGGTCGCCCCGGGCCGTTTCGTCCCTCGTCGTCCGGGTCGGGCTCCCTGCCGGGCCGGCGGGCCCGACCGATCGGCGCCCGCGGGCGTCCGCCGCCCGGGCCGTCGTCCTCCTCCGCCACCGGGCGGCCCCCGCCGGACCGTGGTCGCGGTCCGGCGGGGTCGTGCGGGGCGCGCAGCGGCAACCCGCGTCCGTCCTACAGCGGGATGTTGCCGTGCTTGCGCTTGGGCTGCGCGACGCGCTTCGTGCGCAGGACGCGCAGGGCGCCGGCGACCTTCTGGCGGGTGTGGGACGGCTCGATGACGTCGTCGATGTAGCCGCGCTCGGCCGCCACGTACGGGTTCGCGAAGCGCGCCTTGTAGTCGTCCATGAGGACGTTCCGGCGCTCGTCGGGCGTCGGCGAGCCGGCGATGTCGCGGCGGTAGATGATGTTGACCGCGCCCTCGGCGCCCATGACGGCGACCTCGGCCTGCGGCCAGGCGTAGTTGAAGTCCGAGCCGAGGTGCTTCGACGCCATGACGTCGTAGGCGCCGCCGTAGGCCTTGCGCGTGATGACCGTGACCTTCGGGACGGTCGCCTCGGCGTACGCGTAGAGCATCTTCGCGCCGTGGCGGATGATGCCGTTGAACTCCTGCGAGGTGCCGGGCAGGAAGCCCGGGACGTCGCAGAACGTGATGAGCGGGATGTTGAACGCGTCGCAGGTGCGGATGAACCGGGCGGCCTTCTCGGACGCCTCGATGTCGAGCACGCCGGCCATCTGGTTGGGCTGGTTGCCGACGATGCCGACCGCGTGGCCCTCGATCCGGCCGAAGCCGCAGAGGATGTTCTTCGCGAAGTTCTCGTGGACCTCGAAGAACTCGCCGTCGTCCGTCACGAGCGTGATGACGCCGCGCATGTCGTACGGCTTGTTCGGGTTCGCCGGGACAGCGTCGTTCAGCGCGAGCTCCTCGCGGTCCCACGGGTCGTCCGTCGGGACGACCGGCGTGGTCTCGAGGTTGTTCTGCGGCAGGAACGACAGGAGGAAGCGCGTCTCCTCGAGGGCGTGGTCCTCGTCGTCGAACGCGAAGTGCGCGACGCCGGAGCGGGAGGAGTGCGACATGGCGCCGCCGAGCTCCTCCATGCCGACCTCCTCGCCCGTGACCGTCTTGATGACGTCGGGGCCGGTGATGAACATGTGGGAGGTCTCCTTGACCATCCCGATGAAGTC
>CAFBMK010000059.1_pt1 | contig 14845 bp, 16 predicted proteins | sample 7268691 | NCBI WGS metagenome assembly CAFBMK01 (sample SAMEA6814062, study PRJEB35770) | freshwater metagenome | biome: Freshwater; feature: Freshwater reservoir; material: water | place: Czech Republic | collected 2017-05-23 | depth 30m m
CCGCCCCCGACTTCACCCTGCCCGACGCGGAGGGCGCGCCCGTCACGCTGTCCGAGCTGCGCGGCGGCTGGGTCGTCCTCTACTTCTACCCCAAGGCCTCGACGCCGGGCTGCACGACGCAGGCGTGCTCCGTGCGCGACCACCGCGCGGACTACGAGGCCCGCGGTGCCCGGGTCCTGGGCGTCTCGCCGGACCCCGAGAAGAAGGTCGCGTCCTTCGTGGAGAAGCAGGCGCTGGACTTCACCCTGCTGGCGGACGAGGACCACGAGGTCTGCGAGCGCTACGGCGTCTGGGTCGAGAAGTCGATGTACGGCAAGACGTACTGGGGCGCCTCGCGCTCCACCGTGATCGTCGACCCCGAGGGCGTCGTGGCGGAGGTCCTGCCGAAGGTGAAGCCGAAGGAGCACGACGAGCGGGTGCTCGCCGCGCTCGACGCGCTGCAGGCCACCGCGGCCTGACGGCCCCGCAGGCCGGTCGCCCCGCACCGCGGCGGACGTCACCCGGCGGGCCCGTGGGCGACCGGGGGCCGGGCGTCCCGCCGCCCCGACGGGGGTCCGGGGCGGGTCTAGGCTCGCGGCCCATGACGGTCGCGCACGGGCGCCACACGGCGCGGATCGAGGGGGACTTCGTCGTCTTCCTCATCGGCTTCCACATCAACCGGCCGCTGCACGTGCACCGGTGGGCGCCGGTGATGGCGGCGATGCAGCCGATGATCCGGGAGCTCAGGGCCCAGCCGGACCGGGGGCTGCTCGGCACCCACCTGGGCTGGATGTTCGGCGGGTTCACCTACGTCCAGTACTGGCGGTCGTTCGAGCAGCTCGAGGCCTACGCCCGGGCCACCGACGCCGCGCACCTGCCGGCGTGGGCGCGCTTCAACCGGCGGATCCGGGGGACGGACGCCGTGGGCGTCTTCCACGAGACCTACCGCGTGCGGGCGGGCGAGTACGAGGCGATGTACGTCGACATGCCGCGGACCGGCGTCACGGCGATCCCGGGCGCCCACGCGCCCGTCGGCTCGACGAGCACGGCGGCCCGCCGGCTGGGCCGCCGGGACGCCGAGGACGCGCCGGTGCGTCCCTGACGGCGGACCCCGGCGCGGCCCCGCGCCCTCGGCCCGCGTGGTCCGCCCCGCGGCCCGCCCGTCGGGCCCGCCCCGGGGCCACCCCCGCACCCCCGCGGTCCGCCGGGTCGCGCCGACCTTACGGCCGCCCGGCGTGCGGCACGTCGACCCGGGTCGTCAGGAGCTGCGCCTCGCGCGTGCCCGCCCGGTGGTGCTCGTAGAAGTCCGGTGCGGCGCAGAGCAGCAGGGTCCGGCCGTCCTCGCCGCCCAGCGCGCAGGCGAACACGCCGAGGCCGTCGGGCGCCGCGATCTGGTCGACGAGCTCGCCGCCCGGCGCGACGCGGACGACCCGGCCGCCCGTCGCGTCGGCCGCCCAGAGGTGGCCCTCGGCGTCCAAGGTGCAGCCGTCCGGGGCGACGACGAGCTGCGGGATGGTCTCCTCGACGGTGCCGTCGGGCACCTCGGGGCCGAACGTCGCCCACGCCCGCCGGTTCGACAGCTCCCCGTCCGGGGCGAGGTCGAAGGCCGTGTACCGGTTGCCCATCGTCTCGCCGACGATCAGCGTGCCGCCGTCGTCGGTGATGACGGAGCCGTTGGGGAACCGCAGCCCGTCCGCCACGACGGTCACGGTGCCGTCCGGGTCGACCCGCTTGAGGGACGCGCCGGTCGTGTCGCCGCCGCCCATGAGGTCGAAGCCGAAGTCGCCGACGAAGACGTGCCCGGCCGCGTCCACGACGAGGTCGTTCAGGTGCCCGCCGCAGTGCTCGCCGAGCTCGGCGAGGACGGTCGTCCCACCGTCCGCGACGCGCAGGAGCCGCCGGTCCTTCATCGAGCTGACGACGAGCGCGCCGTCCGGCAGCCAGCCCAGGCCGGACGGCTGGCCCTCGACCTCGACCACGACCGTCTCCTCGCCGTGGGGCGTCCAGCGGCTGACGCGGTGCCGGTAGAAGTCCGACGTCCACCAGGAGCCGTCCCGCCACCGCGGGCCCTCGAAGTAGCTGCCGCCGGTGGCCAGGACCGAGATCTCGCGGGCGCCCATGGGCCGACCCTAGAACGGGCGGGGTGGGCCCGTGGGGTTTCGGACGACGGCGCCGCGGGGCATGCGGTGCCCCCGCGTCCGTCCCCGGCGCTCAGGCCTCCGGCGTCTCGCGCAGCCGCACGGACAGGCAGGTCACGCAGCCCTCGAGCTTCTCGAACTCCGAGATGTCCACCCCGATGACCTCGTACCCGCGGTCCGCGAAGAGGGCGGCGGTCTCCGGTGCCGCGGCGCTCATCAGCACGCGGCCCTCCCCGAGGTCCACGAGCGGTGCGCCGAGCGCCTCGGGCACGTGCAGGTAGTGCGGGAAGAACGACGGGTCGCCCACGAGCGGCGAGTGGCCGACGATCGTCCCGTCCGGCAGGGCGCAGAGCGCGGACTTCAGGTGCAGGGCGCGGGGCGTGGGCACGGCCACGACGTCGGCGCCGCGCGGGGCCAGCGCGGCGCGGAGCTGCCCGACCGCGCCGGGGGTCGTGCGGGTGCTCCGCCCGACGTAGACGGTGCGACCGACCTGCAGGACGTCGCCGCCCTCGAGCGACCCGGGGCCCTCGATCGCGACGGTCGGGTAGCCGAGCCCGCGCAGGGTCGCGGCGACCCCGCGCTCCTCGCCGAGGCGCTCCGGCGTGCCGGCGCGGCCGATCACCGCGAGCCCGCGGTGCAGCACGACCGCGTCCTCGACGAAGTGCGCGTCGGGGTGCTCCGGCGACGGCGGGACCTCGAGGACGTCCCACCCGTGGTCGGCCATGGCGGTGACGTAGCCCTCCCACTGCGCGAGCGCGAGGGCGACGTCGACGGGCCGGCGGTCGAGGTGCGTGAGGAGACCCTCGGCGAGCCGCGCGGTCGGACGGCGGACGAGGGCGCGACGGATCGGGGCCATGCGCCGATGATGCCGTCCCGGCCCCGGACGTTAAAAGGCGGTTTCCTGATCGGGATTCACCGACCGCGCCGCGCGCGGGCGCCCGCTCCCGCTACCTTGCGGCCATGCGCGTCGGTCCGACACCCCGCCACCCACGCCCCACGGGCCGCCCGGTCGCCGCCCTCCTCCTGGCCGGGGCCGTCGCCCTCGGGCTGGGCGCCTGCGGCGGCGGGTCCGACGACGACGAGGCGACGGTCGCCCCGGACGCGGCCGCCGCGGCGGGTACGACCACGACGACGTCGGCGTCTCCGGCGTCGGCGGGCGACGAGCGCGCCCGGGCCGGCGCGGTCGTCACGCAGTACGTCGCCGCGTTCTCCGCCGGCGACGGCGACGCGGTCTGCCGCCTCCACACCGCCGCCGGCCGGCGACGGCTCGCGAAGGCGGGCGGCGGCACGTGCGCCGGCGCGATCCGCACCGCCTACGCGGCCGGCGGGGGCGAGGAGGGGTTCAAGCGCTCGCTGGGGAACCTGCGCGTCGGCACGGCCACCGTGAAGGGCCGGCAGGCGGTCGTCCGGCTCGTGGCCCCGCAGGGCGGCGGCGGCACCACGACTCCGCTCAAGCTCGAGCTCGAGCGCTCCGGCGACGCCTGGCGCATCTCGCGCCCCGGCGGCGCGGGCTGACGCGCGGCGGCCCGGGACGATCCGGGCCCGGACCGCCCGCTGTCCCGTCGGGACGGCCCGCGCCGGAGCTCCCCCTACGCCGTCAGCACGATCGGCGCGCCGTCCTGCACGACGATCGTGTGCTCGACGTGCACGGAGAGCGCCCCGTCGGCGGTGGCGATCGTCCAGCCGTCGCCGCGCTCGACCAGCCGCGGATCGCCCAGCGTGAGCATCGGCTCCACGGCGATCACGAGGCCCTCCTCCAGCGGCGTGCGCAGGGTGGGGACGTCGACGTTGGGGACGGTCGGGTCCTCGTGCAGCTCGCGGCCGATGCCGTGGCCGCAGAGCTCCTCGAACGGGCTCGCGCCGAGCGCCGCTGCGGTCTCCTGCACCGTCCGGCCGATCTCGCGCAGCGCCATGCCGGCGCGTGCGACGCCCAGGGCGGCGGCGAGGCAGGCGTCCGCGGCGTCGAGCAGGCGGCGCGCCTCGTCGGAGACCTCCCCGACCGGGACGGTGACCGCCGCGTCGGCGAGCCACCCGTCGAGCTCCGGCGTGACGTCGAGCGTGACGAGGTCGCCCTCGCGCAGCCTGCGGCCGCCCGGGATCCCGTGGACGACCTCCTCGTTGACCGAGATGCAGGTCGAGCCGGGGAAGGCGTACGTCTCCATCGGGCCGGACAGCGCGCCGTACTCGTGGAAGGTGCGGGCGGCGATGAGGTCGAGCTCCGCGGTGCTCACGCCCGGGGCGACGGCCTCGCGCATGCGACGGGTGGTCTCGGCGACGAGCGCCCCCACGCGGCGCAGGCCTTCGAGCTCCTCGGGCGTCCGGACGATCATGCGACGAAGCCTAGTCCCGGGGCGCGGCCGGGCGCGGCCGCGGGTGCCCCGGTCCCGTGCGGGACGCGAGCGCGGCCGGGGACCCGGGGCCCCGGGCCACGCCGCCGGGTCAGTCCGCCTCGTACGGGACCCGGTCGATCCGGCGGATCTCGCCGCGGGTGCCCCACTCCGCGCGGCCCAGGCGCGAGAGCGGCGCGAGGCGCTCGACGTCCGGCAGCCCGTCGTCGGCCAGCGCCTCGGTGTGGACGGCCGCGTGGACGACGCGGCCGAGCACGATCCACGAGTTGCCGAGCCCGACGACGCTGTGCAGCCGGCACTCCAGTGCGACGGGCGAGGCCCGCACCCGCGGCGGGCGGACGAGCGCGCTCGGCTCGCGCTCGAGGCCGACGGCGTCGAACTCCGACACGTCCGCGGGGTAGTTCGTCCCCGTCGCGTTGACCTGCTCGAAGAGCGGCTCGGGGGTCAGCGAGACGACGAACTCGCCCGTCGCCTCGATGTTGCGCAGCGAGTCCTTGCGCCCGACGGAGGTGAACTGCACGATCGGCGGGGCGACGCACGCGACGGGGAAGAACGAGTGCGGCGCGAGGTTGTCGACCCCGTCCTCCGACGTCGTGGACACCCACGCGATCGGCCGCGGCACGATGGATGCCGTCATCAGGGCGTAGAAGCGGCCGTGGCCGAGCTCCTCGGGGTCGAAGTCGGTGCGCGCGCCGGCGGTCATCGTCGACCGGTACCCGGGTGGGCGCGGCGAACCTCCGGGACGGAGGGGAGCGGGCGGGCGACGTGCGCCGCCGGCCGGCCTCCCGACCTCAGTCCGCCGCGGGACCCGCGGGCGTGCCGGCCGGGTGGGCGCCGCGCGTCGCGGGCGCGGGACCCATCGTGGCCGCGGCGTCCGCGTCGCGGATGCGGGAGGCGATCGCCACCGCGAGGAGCAGCAGCACGGCGGCGGTCAGGAAGGCCGCGTGGTAGCCGCCGAGGTCGGGGTCCGCCCCGGTCGCCGCGGCGCCGGCCGACGGGCCGACGACCGAGATGACCGTCGCCATGACCGCGACGCCGAGCGCCGCGCCCGTCTGCCGCAGCGCGTTGAAGAGGCCCGAGGCCTGGCCCGTGCGGGCGGGGCTGATGTTCGCGAAGACCGTCGACTGGGTCGGGATGAAGACGAACGACATGCCCGCGCCGAGGACGAACATGATCGCCACGACGACGGCGTCCGGGGTCGAGGCGTCGACCCGGGTCAGGCAGAGCGCCATCGCGGCGACGGTGCCCGCGCCGCCCGAGATCAGGCGCCGCGGCCCGAGGCGGCGGTAGATCCGCGAGACGACCTGCGAGCCGACCATGACCCCGATCGCCTCGGGGAAGGTCAGCAGGCCGCTCTCCGTCGCGGTGCGCCCGAGGCCCTGCTGCTGCAGCTGCGGGAACGCGTAGAGGAGCCCGAGGAAGCCGGCGCTGGCCGGCAGCACGACCATCGTGGAGCGGCGGAACAGCCGGTCGCCGAAGATCCGCAGGTCCAGCAGCGGGAAGCGCACCGCGAGCTCCCGTCGGACGAGCACGCCGAGGAGGACGACGCCGAGGATCCCGGGCAGCAGCACGTCCGGCGAGCCCCAGCCGCGGGCGGGCCCCTCCGTGATCGCGAACATCAGGCCGCCGAGCCCGACGCCCGCGAGCACGAAGCCGGGCGCGTCGAACCGGCCGGTCTCCTCGACGAGGTCGTCGTGCCGTGGCAGGTACCGCAGGCCGAAGACCAGGGCCGCCAGGCCGACGGGCACGTTGACGAGGAACGCCCAGTGCCACGAGAGCCCGTCGACGAGCAGCCCGCCGAGGACGGGGCCCAGCGCGGGAGCGGCGGCCGTCGGGACCGTGAGGATCTTCGACGCGCGGATCCGCTCCTCCGGCGGGAAGACACGGAAGAGCATCGCCATGCCGACCGGGGTCAGCATGCCGCCGCCGACGCCCTGCAGCACCCGGAACGCCACGAGCTGGCCGAGCGAGCCGGCGAGGGCGCAGAGCGCGGAGGCGACGGTGAAGAGCGCCAGGGCGATCAGGAAGATGCGGCGGGTCCCGAAGCGGTCCCCGAGCCAGCCCGACGCGGGGATGACGACCGCGATGCTGACGAGGTACGCGGAGGAGACCGCGCCCGTGCTCGAGACGGAGCTGTCGAAGTCGCGGCCGATCGTCGGGATCGCCGTGTTGACGATCGTCGTGTCCAGGATGTTCATGAACATCGCGGCCACGAAGACGACGGAGACGACGACCTTCGGGTTCTGGAACACGCGCAGCACGGCGGTCAGTGTGGCGGTCGGCGTCGCCGGCCCGTCCCCTGGCGGCGATCGGGCCGCCTAGCCGTCGACCAGACGGACGCCGAGGTGGCCGGCGAACGCCCCGGCCGAGGCGAGGACGTCCTCCCAGCGCATCCCGACGCCGCGGAGCCGCTCGAGACCGCGGGCGCCCTCGAGCGGGCAGCCCCGGAGCTCCGTGCGCGTGAACCGCGCCCCGGTCAGGTCGGCGTCCTGGAGGTCGCACCCCTCGAGCAGGAGGTCCTCGCCGGCGAGGTCCTGCAGGTCGCAGCCCGTCATGCGGCAGTCGACCAGGACGACGCGCCGCAGCCGCGAGCCGCCGAGTGCCGCGAGATCGACCCGGCAGTCGCGCAGCACGACCTCGTCGAGCCGGGCGTCCGTGAGCCGCAGGCCCGTCAGCCGCGCCCCCCGGATCTCGACCCGCCGCCACGTCGCGCCGCGCAGGTCCGCGTTGGCGAGGCTGCCCCCGGCGACGACGACGTCCGTCAGGTCGAGGCCCGGCAGCCGGGCGCCGGTCAGGTCGACGTTCGCCATCCGGCAGCCCGAGAGCGCCACCCCGCGGGCGTCGACCCGGTCCCCGCCGGTCCACGCGACCTCGGCGTCCTCCAGGACGAGGTCGTGCGCCGGCGGCTCCGCGTCGCCCACGGGCCGCAGCACGCCCGGCACGCGCGGGCCGGCGGGGGTGCGCGGCGAGTGGTCGGGGGCGGGGGCCATCGCCCGATCGTCACACGCCGGGAGGCGGCTCGTCGGCCGGACCCCGGCGGTCGGCGGGACGGCCGACGGGCCCTCCGCGCGGCGTGCGGGCGGTGCGTGGATGCGCCGGAGCGCCCGAGGCGGCAGAATGCCCGGGTGATGCGTACGACCCGCGTGCTTCCAATCGCCCTGGCGTCCGCGCTGGCCCTGGCCTCCACCGGCTGCGGCAGCGGTTTCGAGAGGGATGAGCCCCAGACCGCGGCGCGCGACTTCCTCAGCGACGTGCTCGCGACGAACAACGGGCAGCGGGCGTGCGACTTCATGACGCAGCGCGCGCAGCGGATCTTCGCGGGCGACCAGCCCGGCGCGAGCTGCCGCGAGGTCATCGAGCGGGCCCAGCTCGTCGGCGACGGCGACGAGCTGCGCGTCGACACGACGGGCGAGGTCAAGGACCTCGAGTACTCGACGGAGAAGTCCGGCGAGGACAAGGCCGTCGTCACCGTGAAGACCAACGGCGGCCCGACCCTCCGCCTGACGCTCGCCCACAGCGAGGGCCTCGGCAACCTGTACGAGGCGCCGACCCCGTGGCGCATCACGGGCGGCGCCGAGCCGCTCATCAAGGGCAGCTGATGCCGCAGGCGGCGTCCGCGGCGGTCCTCCGCCCGGCGGCCGTCGTCTTCGACAACGACGGCACGTTCCTCGAGACGGAGTCCGTCTGGTCCCGCGCCGAGGAGGAGCTCTTCCGCCGGCGGGGCCTGCCGTTCCTCCCCGAGCACAAGCTCGAGCTGATCGGGACGAGCTTCGTCCACGCCTCGGAGTCGCTCGAGCGGTTCCTCGGCGAGCCCGGCGGCGGTCCGGCGATCATGGAGGAGCTCGTCGACCTCGTGCACCGCGAGCTCGACGGCGAGGTCCCCGTCATGCCGGGTGCCGAGCGGCTCGTCGAGGCGCTGCGCGCCCGGGGCATCCCCGTCGCGATGGCCACGAACGCCGCCCGCGGGTTCGCCGAGAAGGCCCTGCACCGCGCGGGGCACGCCGAGACCTTCCCCGTCCTCCTCACCGCCGAGGACGTGACGGACCCCAAGCCCGCGCCGGACATCTACCTCGCCGCCGCGGCGGCCCTCGGCGTCGACCCCGCCGACTGCGTGGCGGTCGAGGACAGCCCCACGGGCGTGCGCTCCGCCGTCGCCGCCGGGATGACCGTCCTGGGCGTGACGAGCTTCCCGGGCATCGACCTCTCGCACGCGCACCACCGGCACCCGTCGCTCGAGGACCCGGCGCTCTGGGCGCTCCTGGGCCTCGGCGACGACTGACCCCGCGGGCGTCCGCCCGGACGGGCGGGGTCGGCCCCGTCGGCCGTCCCGCGCGGGACGGCGCGTGGTCGTCGGGGCCCCGCCGGTGATCGCCGACGGGGACGAGCGGAGCCGCCCGGCAGGCCCCTGAGGTCCCGACCGGTCGCGGTCCGCCGGAACGACGACTCGGCGCCTCGGTCGCCCGGCAGGCTCGGGGCGGCCGGGGCCGGGGCCGGGGACCGGGGCCGGCCCCCCCGGAACGACGACGGGGCGGCCTACGCCGCCCCGCTGGTCCCTCGTGCCCCGGGCCGCGCCCGGGGCGGTCGGTCAGTCGCCGAAGATGTTCAGCATCGTCATGAAGATGTTGACGACGGCGACGAAGATGCCGGTGGCGAGCCACACGACGTCGTCCTCCGTGGCCTGCAGGCGCAGGAAGTTGAAGTAGATGACGATCGCGACGGCCGAGACGGCACCGATCACGAGCGAGACGACGTCGCCGGCGACCCCGCCGCCACCGCCGAAGATGAGCATGCCCCAGGAGACCGCGACGGCGACCAGGAGGATGATCGAGATCGGCTTCATCCAGCCCGACAGGTCCTTCGCGATCAGCGTGCCGCCGGCACCCGCGGCGACCACGACGAGGCCGGTGGTGCCGGCCGCCTTCGTGACGACGTCGGCCTGGCCCGTGACGTTGAAGGACTCGAGCACCGGGCCGAGGCCCAGGCCGAGGAGCAGCGCGACGACGAAGAGGACCGCCATGCCCGCGCCGCCGGTGCGCAGGGACCCGATGAACGCCTGGGCGAACAGCAGGACGACCGCGGCGATCGTGCAACCCATGGCCGCGCCGCGGCCGAGGGCCTCGGCGTCGCCCGGGCCGGCGCCGACGTAGGAGCCGACGACGAGGAAGCCGATCGCGACGGCGACCAGGAACATCGTCTGGCTGAGGATGGCCCCGTACGACGCGCGCTGCGTCCGGGCGTAGGGGAGGGAGTAGCTTCGCGTCTCCGGCATGGTCTCGTTTTTCGCTCGAGGGCGGTGGGACAGGGTGGACACGGATGATCCCGCGTCCTTCTGAGCCGAGGGTAAACCACGTCGCGCCATCTGTCGCCCGGCGCGCCAGGCGAGCGTCCGTGCGCCAGGTCCGGCGCCGCCCAGGCCCGTCTCCGCCGTCCGCGGCGTGCGGGGCCCGGCGCCGCGCGGTCCGGCGGGCGCCCGGCGTACCCTTGCGGGGTGCTCCCGGGCCACCCATCCCCGACGGCGCCGCCGCTGGCCGGCGTCTCGGACGTCCTCGACGCGATCGGCAGCTTCTTCTCGTCCATCGCGAGCGTCGACTTCGTGCCGCTGCTGATCGGGCTCGCGCTCTTCCTGGCCTACCTCACGATCCGCTCGCGGGGCTTCTTCCACGTCCTCCGCGCCGCGTACCCGACGGAGGCCATCCGCTGGCGCCGGGTGTGGGGCGCGTACATCGCGGCCTACGGCTTCAACAACGTCATCCCGGCGCGCGGCGGCGACGTCATCAAGGTCTTCCTCGTCAAGACCTCGATCGACCGGTCGACCTACCCGGCGATCACCGCGGCGATGTCGGTCGAGGCGCTCTTCGACCTCTCCATCGCGGTCCCGATCCTGCTCTTCGCGTTCACGCAGGGCGTGTTCCCCTCGCCGCCGGAGTTCGCCGACCTCGGCGCGTTCGACCTGTCGTTCATCTTCGGCAACCCGCGCCTCAGCCTGTTCGTGCTGACCCTCCTGGGCGTGGCCGCCCTCGTGGCGTTCGCGGTCCTGTCCGAGCGCGCGCGCCGGTTCTGGGCGAAGGTCCGCCAGGGGTTCACGATCCTCGGCGACCGCCGCCGGTTCTTCCGCGAGGTCTGGCTCGTCCTCTTCGCGGGCTACCTCGTGCGCCTCGCCGCGTTCTGGATGCTGCTCGAGGCGTTCCACATCGGCGGCTCCGTGCGCAACGTGCTGCTCGTGCACGGCATCAACGCCGTCGCGGCGCTCATGCCGTTCACGCCCGGCGGGGCCGGGGTGCAGCAGGCGTTCATGGTGAAGGTCTTCGCCGCCAGCGCGACGGGGGCCACGGTGGCGGCCTACTCCGTCGGCCAGCAGATCGCGATCGCGGTGGTCTGCCTCGCCGTGGGCTTCGTCGCCCTCGTGAAGATCTTCGGCTTCCGGTCCTTCAAGGAGGTCATCCAGGCCGGCAAGGACCACCGCACGGCCGAGGCCGCGGCGGCCGACGGCGGCCCCCGCTCCTAGCCGAGGCCCTGGCGCGCCTCGCGCACCAGCGTGACGGCCTCGGGGAAGACGACGGCCATCACCTGACGGATCTGGTTGGCCTGCGCCTCGGCGTCGCCCTGCAGGTTGACGCGGCCGACCGCGGCCACCGTCATCTGCACGGCCAGCCCGATGGCGTTGTCCGCCCAGGCCAGCTTCTGCTGGCCCTGCATCTGGTCAGCGAACTCCATCATCTTCCGCTGCAGGTCGTCCGGGTCGCCGAAGAGTCCGCCAAAGCCTTCCATGGGCCGATCGTAGCGCGGCGGGCCGGGCGCGTCCGCGGACCACCCGGACGCGGGGCCGGACCACGTCCGCGAGCGGCGGCGCGCCAGGCCGGGTCAGCGCGGCCGGCGGGCGACGAGCACCATCGTCCCGCCACGGCCGCGCGCGCCCGCGGCGAGCTCGAGCGCGGCCAGCCCCGGCAGGAGCGGCAGGGACGCGAGGGTGATCGCCAGGGGCCGGAGCCGCAGCGGGGCCGAGCGCTTGAGCAGGTAGTAGAGGTACGACGTCGTGCCGCTCAGGCGGTTGACGACGGACTGCCACATCCCGAACGGGTTGTGCTCCAGCAGCACCCCGTGGAACGCGACGACCTCGAGGCCCGCCGCCTCGGCGGCGCGGGCCAGGCCCTCCGGGCTGAAGTGCGTCCGGTGGCGGGGGACGTCGAGGTGGAACCAGCGGTCGCCGCCGATCCGGGCCTGCAGCGACCGGACGTTGGGGACCCCGATCAGGACGAGCCCGCCCGGGCGCAGCCAGTCGCGCAGCGTCCGGAGCGTGGCCGGCGGGTCCTCCACGTGCTCCAGCACGTGCCAGAGCGTGATCGCGTCGACGGAGCCGGGATCGACCGCGGCGTCCTCGATGCCCGCGCGCTGGAGCTGCACCCCGTAGACGTCGCGGGCGGCCTCGACGCCGCGGGCGGCCGGCTCCATCCCGCCGGCGTCCCAGCCCGCGGCGGCCGCCGCGGCGACGAAGCGCCCGCGGCCGGCGCCGGCGTCCAGGAGCCGGCCGGTGCGCGCGCCGTGCCGGGCGAGGAGCCGCAGCCGCTGGCGGTCGAAGGCGTGGAGCAGCGGGGCGGCGAGGCCGGAGCCGCGCGGCCGGCGGGTCGCGTAGGAGCCGCCGTCGTGGGCGTCCTCGAAGGTCGGGGGCGCCCCGGCGGTCACGGCGCTGCCGCACGACGCGCACCGCAGCAGCTCGAACACGCCGGGCAGGGAGGCGTCGCTCGTGGGCACCGTCCGCCACGGGCGCAGCGCGCCGCCGCAGGCCGGGCACGGCGCGGGGGCCACCCCATCGGGCGCGGGGCTCGCGGCGGCCGAGGGTCCGGCCGCGCCGGTGGGGGGTGGCGCAGGCACGGGCCAACCGTATCCCGTGTCCGTAGAATCACCGCCCGTGGCACGACTCAGCCCCCGACAGCGCGCCTGGCGCGGGCGGCTCGAGACCGTCCTGCGCGTGGCCGGGCCCGGCCTCGACGTCCTCGTCGGTACGGTGGAGCGCGTCGGCCGCACCGGGGCGAGCGCCGAGCGCTGGATCGTCCGTCGCGTGCCGTCGCGCGTCCGAGCGCCCCGATCCTCCGACCGGAAGTCCGCATGAGCACCGAGCGCAAGCAGCGCCCCGTCAAGCCGATCCCCGACGCGATGGACTCCGCCGCGACGGTCGAGCTCGAGCGGCGCTGGCGTCCGTTCGCCGCGGTGACGGCGATCCTCGCCGGCATCCTGCCCGTGATCGGGCTGGTCCTGCAGACGATCGCCTCGCGCGGCATCGACGACGACGTCGACCGCGTCGTCTCCGTCGGCCAGGCGCTGACCCGCTACGGCGCCGGCGAGGCGCCGGACGGCCTGGCCGGCCGGCAGGCGGACATCGTCTCCCACTACGGCGACCAGTGGCTCACCGTCTCCGCCGCCGCGGTCTGCACCGGGCTCGGCCTGCTGCTGGCGATCCCGGTCCTCTACGGGCTGATCCGCGCCGCCTGGCGTCGCCGCCCCTCCTTCCCGCGCTGGTTCCTCTGGACCCCGGCCGTCGGCGGCGTGCTCTTCGCCGTGGCCACCGTGGTCGCGCTCGTCTACCAGGCGGTCCAGTACCACGACTTCACGCAGCTGGCCGACGCCGCGCAGAACAACGGCGCGGCCAACGACGCGCTGAACGCCACCCAGGACGACCTGGCGTTCCTGCAGTTCGCGGGCGGCATCGGCTCGCTCTTCACCGCCGTCGGCTTCGGGGCCGCGGCGCTCAGCGCGATGAACGTCGGCCTGCTGACCCGCGTCATCGGGTCGATCGGCGTGCTGATGGCGTTCCTCGTCGTGATCCCGCTGCTCGGGCCGCAGGGCAACGTCCTGCGCGGCTTCTGGTTCGTCGCCGTCGGCCTGACGCTCCTGGGCCGCTGGCCCGGCGGCCGCCCGCCGGCGTGGGACAGCGGCGAGCCGATGCCGTGGCCCTCGCGCGCCCAGATCCTCGAGGAGACCGAGCGCGCCGGTGCCGGCCGCTCGACGGGCCCGGACCCCACGGACGCCCCGGCGCCGAAGCCGAAGGCCTCCTCCGGCGGTCGGCGCAAGCGCCGCAAGTAGGGCGGCGCCGGGGCGCGCGGACGAGCGTCCGCGGGTCCCGGGTGGCGCATCGGTGCCACCGCATCGGGCAGCATGAGGGCATGCCCAGGCTCGCCCCGACGTCCGCCATCGCCACCGCCGCGGTCCTGGTGCTCGCGGGGTGCGGCTCGTCGTCGGACGACGCGGGGGACCCTTCCGCGGCCGAGGGCACCGTCACGTCGATGGCGGCCACCACGAGCGTCGAGGCGCCCGCCGCGAGCGAGAGCGGGACGTCCTCCGGGGACGCCGCGGAGACCCGTGCCACGAGCGTCCGCTCCACGGTCGCCACGGGGCTCAACACCCCGTGGAGCATCGTCTTCCTGCCCGACGACTCCGCGCTGGTCTCCGAGCGCGGCGGCGTGATCAAGCGGATCGCGAAGAACGGCCGTCGGGCGACCACGCTGGCGCGGGTGCCGGGCGTCGCGGAGGGCGGCGAGGGCGGACTGCTCGGCCTCGCGGTCTCCCCGACCTACGCGAAGGACCGCCTGGTCTACGCGTACCTGACGACCGCGCGGGACAACCGCATCGTCCGCTTCCGCCTGACCGCCTCGACCCGCCGGATCCAGCCGCGGACGGTGGTGGCCGGGCTCGACAGCGCGCAGATCCACAACGGCGGCCGCCTGGCGTTCGGGCCCGACGGCAAGCTCTACGCGACGGTCGGCGACGCGGGGAACACGTCCGCGTCGCAGGACCGCGGGTCGCAGAACGGCAAGATCCTGCGGATGAACCCGACGGGCTCCGTGCCCTCGGACAACCCGATCGAGGGCTCGCGGGTCTTCTCCCTCGGCCACCGCAACCCGCAGGGCCTCGCGTTCGACCGGGCCGGCCGCCTCTGGGCGCCCGAGTTCGGGCAGAACACCTTCGACGAGGTCAACCTCGTCGAGAAGGGGAAGAACTACGGGTGGCCCGAGGTCGAGGGCCGGGGCGACACGGACGGCGGCCGGTACACGAACCCGCAGGTCACGTGGTCGACGTCGGAGTCCTCGCCCAGCGGCGCGGCCATCGTCGGCTCCACGCTCTACGTCGCCGGTCTCGGCGGCGAGCGCCTGTGGACGATCCCGCTGCGGGGCAAGCGGGCCGGGAAGCCGACCGCGTCGCTCGTCGGCCGCTACGGCCGGATCCGCGCCGTGACGGCCGCGCCGGACGGCTCGCTCTGGATCGGCACGTCGAACCGCGACGGCCGCGGCGATCCCCGCTCGGGCGACGACCGCATCCTGCGCCTCCGCGTCGGCGGCTGAGCGGGCCGGGCCGGGCGCGGCGACGGGGCGGGCGCCCGGCAAGACC
>CAFBMK010000060.1_pt1 | contig 14828 bp, 14 predicted proteins | sample 7268691 | NCBI WGS metagenome assembly CAFBMK01 (sample SAMEA6814062, study PRJEB35770) | freshwater metagenome | biome: Freshwater; feature: Freshwater reservoir; material: water | place: Czech Republic | collected 2017-05-23 | depth 30m m
CACCGGCGTGCGGATCGCCCGTGCGAGCGGCGGTTCCGGTGCCGGCTGCCCGCCGCTGCGGGACTGGCCGGCGGGGCTGCCCGGCGGCGCCGGGCCGGCCCCTCGTCGAGCCGCCCCACCCACCCCCGGCCGACGGCCTCGACGAGCGGGGCGCCCGGGCCGCCCGACCCGGCGCCACGGCGTGGCCGGGCCCTGGGGGTGCTCGGCCACGCCCGGGCGGTCCGGCGCGGCGGGCCGTGCGCCGGCGGTCGGCACCGGACCGGTCGCTCCGGATCGTGCGGCCTACGGCGTAAGGCGGCGCGCCCGGCGCGCGCTCAGCGTCGTCGGGCGCGGACCGCGGTCATGCGCGCCGCGGGCGGATCGACGAGCCCGGTCAGTCCGTCGATCAGGGCGCGCAGCCCCGCGTCGAAGGCCCGGTCCGGGCCGACCTCGTGGAGCTCGCCCGCCCGTCCGCCGAGGATCGGGAACGCCGCGGGGTCGAGGGCGTCGAGGTCCGCCGCCCCCGCCGCCGTCGACGCGTCCACCGTGAACCCGACGACCTCCGCCAGCGCGTAGCCGCGGGCGTAGCTGGCCAGCGCGCGGTACGCCACGAGCGCGCCCGCCGGGGTGGCGCCGCCGCGCACCAGGGCGTCGAGGACCGCCTCGACCGGCTCGAGCGCCGCCGGGGAGCGCAGGGGCGCCATCGCGGTCAGGGCGAAGGTCTGCGGCGACGTGGCCGCGACCATGCGCAGCTGCCGGGCGAACCACTCCCCCGCGTCCTGCCACCCGGCGTGCGGCGGGGGCGCCGGGAAGCGGGACATGAGGCGCTCCGCCATGCCGGCGAGCACGGCGTCGCGGTTGGCGACGTGGTGGTAGAGCGACATCGCCTCGACGCCGAGCTCCGTCCCGAGGCGCCGCATCGTCAGCGACGCCGAGCCCTCGCGCTCCACGAGCGCGATCGCCGCGTCCAGCACGGCGTCGCGCGTCAGTCCCCGTCCGGGTCGTCGGGTCGTGCCCATACGGCGAGGAACCTAGCGCGACGGGCCGGCGGCCCCGCGGTCGGGCCCGGTCGCCGGGCTCAGCGCCCGAGGCGTCGCGCGAGCCGGTCGACGTCGATCTCGCGGAGGGTCGACACGTACGCCGGGCCGTCGGGGGTCTCGGCGAGCGCCCAGCCGAACGCGTCCAGCCGCACGTCCCGACGGGCGCCGAAGGCCACCGTCGCGGCCCGCACGTCCGCCGGGCCGCGCCAGGCGGCGAAGCGGAACGAGAGGCCGGCGGGCATGCCCAGGAGGCCGGCGCAGTGCCGGTACGGGGCCAGGTGCACGAGCAGGTCGCGCACGTCGCGCCGCCAGTCCGGCTCGCCCGTCCGCAGGTCCGCCACGAGCGAGCGGTGCCACGCCTGGCGCGAGCGTTCGCGCAGGGCGTGCGTGGCGGGGTGCGGGGCGCTCACGTCGGGATCGTCCCAGGGTCCGGGGCCTCGTGGTGCCGGTCGGACGGCCGACGCGTGCCGGGACCGCCCCGGAGGCCCGGCGGACCCCCTCGGCGCCCGCGCCGGCGGAACCGCGACGGCGGGACGGCTGCGGCGGGCCGGCCGGTTCGACGAACCGGCCGGTTCCGGCGGGCCGACCGGTTCCGGCGGGCGCGCGGGCCTCCGCCCGCCCTCACCCGTCGGCGTCCGCCTCGTCCAGCCGCCGCAGCAGCGTCGCAGCGTCGTAGTCGCCGTCGAGCGCCGTGCCGTCGAGGAACAGGGTCGGGGTGCTCGTGACGCCGCTGCGTGCGGCGCTGTCGACGTCGGCGTGCACGGCGGCGAGGCGCACGTGGTGGCGCAGGTCGTCGGCGACCCGGTCGGGGTCCAGGCCGATCTCCTCGGCGATCGCGAGCAGGTCGGCCGGCCCGAGGTCGTCGCCGATGGGGTGGTCGAGGAGCCGCTCGTGCATCTCGGCGAACCGCCCGGCGCTCGCCGCGGAGACCGCCGCCTCGGCGGCCAGGGTGGCGCTCGGGTGCAGGTCGTCGTTGGGCAGGTGGCGCAGGACGACCCGCAGCCGGTCCCCGGCCTGCGCCCGCACCGTCCGCAGCTCGCGGCCGAGCGTCCGGGTCGCGGGGCACTCGTAGTCGCCGAAGACCACGAGGGTGTGCGGGGCGCCGAGGGGCCCCAGGACGTGCTCGTCGTCGGCGGCGGGCGGATCGAGGTGCCGCGGCCCGTGCTCCTCCTCCGCGGCGTCGCGGCCGCGACGGGACAGCGCGACCACGCCGGCCGCGGCCGCGAGGGCCGATGCGACGAGGACGCCGATCTTCGCCTCGTCGCGGAGCGCCTCGTCCGTGAACGCGAGCTCCGCCACGAAGAGGGAGACCGTGAAGCCGATGCCCGCCAGCGTGGCGGCGCCGGGCACGTGGCGCCGGTGCATCCCGTGCGGCAGCGGTCCCACGCCCGCCCGGACGGCCACCAGGGTGCTGAGGCTGATCCCGAGCGCCTTGCCCGCGACGAGGCCGACGATCACGCCGATCGTGACGGGCGAGGTGACCGCCCGGCTCAGGGCGTCGCCGTCGAGCGGCACGCCGGCGTTGGCGAGCGCGAAGAGCGGGACGACGAGGTAGCTCGTCCAGGGGTGCAGCGAGCCCTGGAACCGCTCGTTCGGCGAGACGGCCGCGGACAGCTCGAGGACGGCGGCGCGGCCGCCGGCCGGCGTGGGCTCGCGGCGGAAGAGCCGGGTGACGCTGGCGGCCCGCTCGACGTCGGCGCGCTGCGGCGGGTGCACCGCGGTGATCAGCCCCATCGCGACGCCGGCGATCGTGGGGTGGATGCCGGACTTCAGCGTCGCGTACCAGAGGACGACGCCCGCGACGAGGTACGCGGGACCGCGCCACACGGGCCCGAAGCGGCGCAGCACGACGATCGCGACGAGGATGCCGCCGGCCGCGGCGAGGGCGCCCAGGTCGATGCCGGAGGAGTAGAAGAGGGCGATGACGGCGATCGCGCCGACGTCGTCGACGATCGCCAGCGTCAGCAGGAACACGCGGACGCCGGGCGACACCCGGTCGCCCAGGAGCGACAGGGCCCCGAGGACGAAGGCGATGTCCGTCGCCATCACGATGCCCCAGCCGTGCGCCCCCTCGCCGCCCGCGTTGATCGCGACGTAGAGGAGGGCGGGGAACGCCATGCCGGCGACGGCGGCGATCGCCGGGATCGCCGCCGCGCGACGGTCGCGGAGCTCCCCCAGCTCGAGCTCGCGCCGGATCTCGAGGCCGACGACGTAGAAGAAGAACGCCATCAGGCCGTCGTTGACCCAGTGGCGCAGGTCCTCGTCGACGCCGGACCCGGCGAGGTCGATCGTCAGGTGCGCGCCCCACAGGTCCTCGTAGGCGCCCGACAGCGGCGAGTTGGCCCAGACGAGCGCGACGAGCGTGGCGACGAGCAGGAGGCCGGCGCTGCCGGTCTCCGTCCGCAGGAACGCGCGGAGGGTGCGCGAGCCGCGGTTCGTCCACGGGGTCCGCGGCGGCAGGGCGGGGGGCGTCGGGGAGGATTCGGTGTGCACAGGGCTCCAGAAGGGGTCGACGACGTGCGTCGACGACCAGGCTTCCCGTCACACCACGGTCCATCGTAGGCGATGGCCGACGGCGCCGGTCCGCCCGACGGCACGCGCGTCGCGGTGCCGGGCCGACGGTTCGTCGGCGAACGCACCCGTACCCGGGCGCCCGCGTCGGGAGCGGACCGCGCTCCTCGGCCCCCGATCCCCGGCGGAGGTCGGCCCACGTCCGCGGCGCGCCCCTGCCGGAGGTCCCCCTACGCCGCCGCGGGGTCCTGCCAGGCGTCGACGAGCCGGCCGAGGCGCCGGGCGTGCGCCTTCGGCCGCTCCGCGTAGACGCGGCGGCCGAGCGCGATCGCCTCGTCCAGGAGCTCGGCGCGGCGGCGGTCGATCAGCTCGAGCAGGCCGTCGACGTCCGCCGTCGGGTCGTCGATCGGGCCGTCGACGAGGCGCTCGTGGAGGACGAACAGGTCGTGGTCGTCCCCGAGGATCTCGGAGAGCCGGTGGGCCTCCTCGGCCTGCGTCTCGACGACGGGCGCCCAGGCGTTGCGCAGCAGGAGCCCGTGGTACCAGAGGTCCTTCACGCGCTTGCGCCACTCGTGGAGCTCCTCGGCGTCCGGCGCCTCGCCGGCCTTCGGCAGCTGCGCGCGGCCGGCCGCGTAGGCCTTGCCCTCGCCGGCGAGCACGTCGTCGCGGTCCGCGTCCCCGAGCGGCCAGTCGTCGACGCGGGCGCGGACCTCGCGGAGGCCGGCGAGCGCCTCGTCGACCGACGGCGTCGGCCGGGACCCGTCGCCGCCGGAGAACGACGCCCGGACCGCCTCGAACGTCGCGGAGGGGAGCCGCCCGACGTAGCGCTCGGCGAGGTCGTCGACGGTCTCGACGAGGACGTCGGCGTCGCGGGCGGCCGAGAGCGTCGCCGCGGCGGCGCGCAGCGCGTCGTTCTCGCGGCGGACGGCCTTCCGGCCCATCGCGGGACGCGCGAGCCGGAGCAGCGCCCGGGTCTTCTTGATCCGCTTGCGGGCGTCGTGGATCGCCTTGGCGGGCTCGTCGACGAAGCGCTCCTCCAGCGCGCGGACCGCCCCGTCGAGCTGGTCGCGGGCGCTGTGGCGCAGCCCGTCGCCGAGGGTCTCGTCCGCCGCGATCCTGTAGGCCATGGGGTCCCCCTGCCCGGCGGCGGCGGGCGTCAACCCGCTCGCGGCCCGGGCACGCGCGTCGGCGTCGTCCGGCGGTCCGGTGGACGCCGGAGCGTCCGCGTCCTGCCGGGGGTCCGGCGCCGGCGCCGGGGCGCCCTCGCCCTCCTCCGCGGGCGGCGCGGGCAGGCCCGCGAGCGCCGCGTTGCGGTAGCGCCGGTCGGCCGTGACCTCCGCGCGCAGGAACGCCGGCGGGTCGAAGGCGGCCGACGCCCCGGCGTCGCCGAACTCGATCTCCGCCAGCACGAGCCCACGGAGCGCGCCGCGGAAGTGGTCGACCGTCAGCACGACGGGCGGGTCGTCCGGCGCCGCCGGCAGCTCGAACTCGACCCGGACCTTCTCGATCCTGCGGCCGGCGGTCAGGCCCCAGAGCTCGTCGAACGCGTCGGCGTCCACGTCCACCTCGACCTCGACGCGCGTGACCGCGCCGTCGTCCGGCCCGGCGGTCGAGGCCTTCGTGGTCAGCTGCCGGGTGCCGTCGCCCGTGGCCGCCGGGTCGGTCGTCCCGGCGTCCGCGGTGGCCGGCGCGTCGTCGTCGCCCGCCGCGGCAGCCCCCGGGTCCACGGGGCGGGCGTGCCGGACGCGGACCTCGGGATCCGAGCCCGGCGGCGTGACGTAGCCCTGGCGGAGCACCCACGCCCGGGTCGCCCGGACGGACGGCGGCCACGCGCGGGGATCGGGGTCGACGAGGAACTTCCGCTCGATCTCCAGCGCCATGGACCGAGCCTCCCAGATCGGGGCGGCGCGACGACCGCGACGCGCGACGGGGCCTCTCCAACAGAGCCCCGCCGTGCGTCGCACGTGTCGCCCCGTCACCGTAGGACGCGCGCCGCCCGCGCAGGTCAACGTGGTGTGACCGTCGCCGCGGCGGGCGTCGGGACCCGGCGCGCGTCACACGTCGACGCCCCGCGGCTGTGGTCTACTCCTGCCGAACGGTGCCCGATCTCGCGCGCCCCTCGGTGCGAGGGGGTCCGGCATCGCCGACACGACCGAAGAAGGCTCCATGTCCGACCCCGGACCTGCGACGCAGGACTCGACCCCTCCCCGTCCCCCGCTCCACGCCGCCCCGTCCGCGGACCGCGACCTGCGGAGCCTCGGCGCCGCGGTGACCGACGCGCTCCTGCACCCGGCCGGGCGCCCCGGCGCCCTGCAGCGGGAGCTGCGGTCCATCGCCGCCGCGGCCTCGCGCTCGAGCGGGCACGACGCCGAGGTCCACCGGATCCTCGTCGACGTCGGCGTCGCCCACGAGCACCTCGACGGACCGCGGCCGCTGCGCGCCTACGCGAGCGCCCGACGCCGCACGGTCGCCGGTCCCGCCGCCCGCGCGCTGCTCGACGGCGTGCTCGGGCGCCTGGAGCAGGTCGGCGACGGACCGGTCCGCCTGGCCTGAGCCGACCCCCGGCTCCCGCGGACCCGTGCGTCCCGCCCGGGGGCCGCGGGTACGGCGTGCGACATGGCCGACGCGACGTCCGCACCGCCCCTCCTCCCCCTCGACGCGACCTCGGGGGAGCTCGAGATCCGGAAGGAGTCGTGGCGGAAGAACGTCCACGAGCTCGTCGCGCAGGAGGGTCCCGTCGCGCGGATCGACTACGCGACCTGGTCCGGCCGGGCACGGGCGGAGAGCGCCGGCGGCACGTGGGGGTTCTCGCGCGTGAAGGGCGTCCGCAGCGCGTCGATCGAGATCACCGAGGGCGACGGCGGCGCCGAGGTCGGGCGGATGGCCAAGAAGGTCTGGACCCGGGGCGGCAGCCTCGAGCTGGGCGGGCGCACCTACGAGCTGCACGCGAAGGGCTGGCTGCAGACGTCGTGGCGCTGGGAGCAGGACGGGGAGTCCGTCGTCGAGGTCGACCTGCCGGGGTCGTTCGGCAAGCGCAAGGGCGCCGCGCGGGTGTCGGACGCCGGCCGGTCGGACCCGTGGGCGGTCGTGCTGCTGCTCCTCGTCCTCCACGTCAGCGCGGGCGACGAGGTCGCCGCCACCGGGGCCGCGGTCGCCGCGACCTGATCACGCCGATCGTCCCGGGAGGGCGTAGGGTCGCCCGCGTGATCGTCGGCCGGGCCATCTACCGCGACGGGCGCCGTCAGGAGACGCCGGAGGACCTCGCCGAGCTCTTCTCGTGCTGCCGGCTGCCCGACACCGTGGTCTGGCTCGGGCTGCACGCCCCGACGGCGGAGGAGTTCGCCGACGTCGCCCGCGAGTTCGACCTGCACGAGCTGGCCGTCGAGGACGCGATCGTCGCCCACCAGCGGCCGAAGCTCGAGCAGTACGGCACCACCCGGTTCCTCGTCCTGCGCTCCGCCCGGTACCTCGACGCGAGCGAGACCGTCGAGTTCGGCGAGGTCCACGTCTTCGTCGGCCCCGGGTTCGTCATCTCGGTCCGCCACGGCGACGCGTCGCAGCTCCGGGGCGTCCGCGAGGCGCTCGAGGCGCGACCGGACCTGCTGCGCCTGGGCGAGGTGGCGATCATGCACGCGATCGTCGACCGCATCGTCGACGACTACCTGCCCGTGGTCGCCGGCATCGAGAACGACGTCGACGAGATCGAGGACGACGTCTTCGACGGGTCGCCCGCCGCGTCGCGCCGCATCTACGAGCTGACCCGCGAGGTCATCGAGTTCCAGCGCGCGGTGCAGGCCCTGCCCGACATGCTCGGGCGCCTCATGACCCACGACGGCGTGGGCGAGGAGGAGCAGCGCTACCTCCGCGACGTCCAGGACCACGCGCTGCGGGTCCGCGAGCAGGCCGCGGGCTTCCGCGAGCTCCTGCAGAACATCCTGAACGTCAACCTGACGCTCGAGACGAAGGCCCTGTCGGAGGCGTCGATCGCCCAGAACGAGGAGGTCAAGAAGATCTCCGCCTGGGCGGCCATCCTCTTCGCCCCGACCCTCGTCGGGACGATCTACGGGATGAACTTCAAGAACATGCCCGAGCTGGAGTGGCAGCTGGGCTACCCGATGGCGATCGTGATGATGATCGCCGTCGGGATGGTGCTCTTCGGCGTCTTCAAGTGGCGCCGCTGGATCTGAGCGGCCTCGACGCGGGGCGCCGCGGCCGCCGCACCACCGCTCCGCCACGCGCAGCGCGACGACGGTCGACGGGGCGGTCGGCCCCCGGCCGCCTTCACCAGGGCACGACGCCCTCGTCGTCGAAGAACCGCCCCGTCGGCCCGCCGTCGGGCAGCGTCGCCAGGCGGATCGGGGTGGCCGCGCCCTGCTCGACGGAGCGGGTGCCGCGGTGGCCGTTGAGGTCCGTCGCGACGAAGCCCGGGCAGGCCGCGTTGATCAGGACGTCCGTGCCCTCGAGCTCCTTGGCGTACTGGATCGTCACGGCGTTCAGGAAGCTCTTCGACGGCGAGTAGGCCGCCGCGATCGGCCCGACGAACGCGCCGGGCGTCGTCTGGAGGGTGAGCGAGCCGACGCTGCTCGAGACGTTGACGATCCGCGGCGACGGCGAGCGGCGCAGCAGCGGCAGCAGCGCGTTCGTCACCCGGACCACGCCGACGACGTTCGTCTGCACGACCCGCAGGAGCAGGTCCGGGTCGACGACCGTCGGCTCCTGCGGCCCGCCGCCCGTGATGCCCGCGTTGTTGACGAGCGCGTCGAGCCGACCGGCCTCCTGCTCCACCAGCGCGGCCGCCGCGGCGACGGACGCGTCGTCCGTGACGTCGAGCGGCACCCCGAACGCGTCGACGCCGTCGGCGCGCAGCCGCTGCACGGCCTCCTCGCGGCGGGCGTCGTCGCGGGCGCCCACGCCGACCTTCCAGCCCTGCCCGCCCAGCCCGGCGGCGATGGCGAAGCCGATCCCCTTGTTGGCGCCCGTGACGAGCGCGACGCGATCCTCGGTCATGTGGTCCTCGATCTCCCTGTTGGCGGATAGCCTGTCCGTCAACACGCTACACGAATGACGGATACCCTCTCCGGCACCACCGCCGATGGCCGCCGACCCGCCCCGATTCCCCAACCGCCGTGCCGCCGCGCAGGCCAACCGCGACCGGATCCTCGCCGCGGCCCGCGAGGCGTTCGGCACGGCGGACGGCGAGGTCTCGATGGCCGAGGTCGCGCGCCGGGCCGGCGTCGGGATGGCCACGCTCTACCGCAACTTCCCGGGGCGGGCCGAGCTCTTCGAGGCGCTCTACGAGGACGAGGTCGACGCCCTCTGCGCGGCGGCGGACGAGGCGCACGGCACGCCGGGCGAGGCGCTCGACGCGTGGCTCCGGCGGTTCTTCGCGTTCGTCCCGCGCAAGCGGCTGCTCGTCGCGGAGCTCCTGCAGGACTCCGGCGCGCCGGGGCCGGTCATGACGCGCAACCGCGAGCGGATGCTGGCCGCCGGCGAGCCGCTGCTGCAGGCCGCGCGACGCAGCGGCGAGCTGCGCGACGACCTGGACCTCGTGCAGGTGCTCGACCTCGTCGTCGGGGTGGCCCGCATCCCCGGCGAGCGCGAGCAGGTCGAGCCGCTCCTGGACGTCGTCCTCGACGGGCTCCGGCCGCCGGCCCGGTGAGCACGTCGGGCCCACGGCGCAGCGCGCGCGGCGCAGCGCGGCCGCGGCGCCGCGTCGTGGCGGCCGTCGTGCTCCTCGCGGTCCTGCTGCTCGTCGTCCTCCTCGCCCGCGCGCCCGACGACGCCCCGGACGAGCGGCGCACCCGCACGGGGGCCACGGACGGGCTCGGGCACCAGCTGACGGCGCTGTCGGTCGTCCCCGATCCCGCGGGCGACGGCTGGCTCGGCGTCTACCACTGGCCGACCGGGAAGGGCCCGGCGGACTTCGCCGTCGGCCTGGCGACGTCGAAGGACCTCCTGGCCTGGGAGAACGTCGCCGAGCTCGACGCGGACGGCGGCAACATGCCGGTCCTGCAGCGCACGCCCGACGGCGGCTTCCTGCTCGCGTACGAGGACTACGTCCGCGTCGAGGAGCAGAACGCGATCAGCCGCATCCGCGTCCGCCACTACGCCGACCGCGCCCGGCTCCTGCGCAACACGTGGTCGGTCCAGCGCGAGCTGCCGGCGACGCTGTCGGACAACAACGAGGGCACCCCGACGTTCGAGGAGGTCGACTGGAACGGATCGCCCGGCGCCTCGTCGATCGGGCTGCGCTTCCACTTCAACGCCGGCGCGAACGGCGTGGACCGGCAGGGCGTCGGCACGCTGCGCGGCTTCCGCGACTGGAGCGCCCGGCGCGACCGGGCGCTCGACCGGACGCTCACGGCCGCCGGCTTCCCCGCGAGCCACGGCCGTCGCGCGACGTTCGCCGCGGGCGGGCGGCCGTGGATGCTGGTCGAGGCCCAGACGCGCCCGGGCGACTTCGCGACGTGGCGGCTCGTGCTCCTGGACCGCGGCCCGGAGCCCCGGGCGGCGCCGCGGACGGTGTGCGGCGGCGACCGCGGCGTCCCGTCGGCGGCGTCTATCGGGGTGCCCGCGGTGGCGGTGCAGGGCGCCGACGGGGAGGACCCGGGGCGGCTCTTCGTCTCGGCGTTCGCCTTCGACGGCCCCGCCGCGGGGACCTTCCTCGCGCGCGGTCCGCTCCCGGCGGACCTCGACGGCGACCCGCGGCGCGTCGCCGCCCTCTTCGGGCGGTGCGCGCCGGCGGGGTGAGCTGCCTAGCGGCCCGAGACCGTGATCGTGCGCAGCGGGCTGTAGCCGTTCGTGTGGTCGGCGTGCTGGGCGATCTTCGTGCGGTACACGCCGGTGCTGCGGATCCGCAGGCGCTTGGCGTACGTCGAGCGGGACGAGCCGGCGTCGTTCAGCGCGGCGGAGACGACGGTGCGGAAGACGCCGTCGGACCCGCGACGCTGGATCAGGACGCGGCGGTCGTCGTGCTGCGGCGCGACGGCGCCGGAGAACCGCACGAGGCTGCCGCGCCGGGGCGTCGAGTCCGAGAGGCTCAGCCGCACGAGCGGCCGCACGTTGACGCGCTTCACCGGGCTCGTGACGGGCGGGGCCGTCTGCGCGACCACGTGGTAGAGCGTGTTGACCGTCGGACGCACCGCGATGGCCCAGGTGCCGTTGGCCGCCGTCGTCGCCGTCTTCGCGGTCGGGGCGAACCTGTCGCCGTACGGCGCCGTGGTGTCCTGCTCGAGTCGGACGACGACGCCGGCCGCCTGCGGCCCGGTCAGCTTGCCCGTGAGGGTCGACGAGGACCCGAACACGAGCGTGGACGGCGCGGCGTCGATCGACAGCGCCGAGGCGCCGTTGCCCGTCGGCGGCTTGGGCGGCTTCGGCGGCTTGGCGGCCGTGGCCACGCCGGCACCGGCGACGACGAGGCACCCCGTCGCGGCGAGCGACGCGAACGTCGCGACGAGGGGGGTGGAGCGGGGGGACCTGCCGGAGAGACGCATGCGAGCTCCTTCGCCGCCGAGGCGGCTGTACGGGGAGGGCGCCGGGATCCCGACGCCGTGCACGTATGACGCCCCCGGACGCCGAAGGTCAGGTGCGACCGGGCGGCGCGTCGCCGGATCGGTCCGGCGCGGCCGCCTCCGACGCGCCTCGCGGCCCGGGCGGTGCGCCCCGACGACCGTGCGTGCGGGGCTCAGGTGGCGGCCTGCCAGAGCCAGGTGACCTGGTCGACGAGGGCCTGCTCGTCGAGGGTCGGCCGGGCCACGTGCTCGGTGAACGCGCGCTCCGTCATGTAGACGAGGGCGTAGGCGCGAGCGGCGACGCCCGCGGCGGGGAGCTCCGGGTCGCCGGCGGCGATGCGGCCCTCGGCACCCGGACGGAAGCGGTCGTGGAAGGCCTGCCAGAACGCGGCGACCTCCGGGTCGTACGTGGCGGCCTCGGTGATCGCGCCGACGCTCGCACGGTGCCGGGTGAAGACCGCGAGGACGCCCGCCAGCGTGTCGCGCAGCGGCACGTCGGCGAAGCTCAGCCACGGCTCGGCGGCGTCGGAGAGGTCGGCCTCCATGGCCGCCCCGAGCTTCAGGACGAGGGCCCGCTTGTCGTTGAAGTACGTGTAGAACGTCGGCCGCGTGAACCCGGCCCTGCGCACGATCTGCTCGATCGAGATGTCCGCGTAGGCCGCGCCCTCCTCCAGCAGCGAGACGGCCGCGTGCAGCAGCTCCGCCTCGGTGGCCTTGCGGGTCTCGGCCGTACGGGCCCGCCGGGAGAGGGTCGCCATGCCCGAAACCCTAGTCAACACGAAACGACTTGACATGGCGTAAAGCCTCGTGGGATGGTCGATCCGCGGCGGACCCCGGAGCGGTCCGTGCCGATCACCACCAGAGCCGGGAGAGACGGACATGGGCACCATCACCTTCATCGAGCACGACGGGACCGCGCACGACGTGGACCTCGTCGAAGGCGAGTCGCTCATGGAGCTCGCCACGGGCAACGGCGTCCCCGGCATCGACGGCGACTGCGGCGGCGAGGCCTCGTGCGGCACCTGTCACGTCATCGTCGACGACGCGTGGATCGCCACGACGGGAACCCGCTCCGCCACAGAGGCGGCGATGGTCGAGATGTCCCCGGAGTGCGCCCCGAACTCGCGCCTCTCCTGCCAGTTGAAGGCCCGTCCCGAACTCGACGGACTCCGGGTGCACCTGCCCGAGTACCAGATGTAGCTCCGACCCTTCCGCGATCGAACCAGGCAAGAGGAACAGCGATGACCCCCACCGAAAGCATGCTGGACAGGGCCAGGACCAGGGTGGTCGACAAGGTGCAGGCGACGGTCCCTGCCGACCGACAGGTGCGGGCTGCGCATCTCGTGGAGAAGGCGAAGCGCCTGGCCGGCATGAGCACGCCGTTGGTCTTCACCGAGGAGCCGATCCCCGACCCGGCCGACGTTCCGCTGACGGAGATCGACGTCAGCAACCCCTTCATGAACCGTCAGGGGAAGTGGAACCCGTACTTCGCGAGGCTCCGCGAGGAGGCCCCGGTCCACTACCTCGCCGACAGCCCGTTCGGTCCGTTCTGGTCCATCACGCGCTACGCGGACATCCAGGCCGTCGACTCCAACCCCGAGGTCTTCTCGGCCGAGCCCTACATCGTCCTCGGGCCCCCGCCGCTGGACATCGAGATGTTCATCGCGATGGACCCGCCCAAGCACGACGTCCAGCGCAAGGCCGTCCAGGGCGTCGTCGCACCCCGGAACCTCAAGGAGATGGAGGGGCTCATCCGGGAGCGCGTCCAGGAGGTGCTCGACGGCCTGCCGACCGACGAGCCGTTCGACTGGGTGCAGAAGGTCTCCATCGAGATCACCGGCCGGATGCTGGCGACCCTGCTGGACTTCCCCTACGACCAGCGACGCAAGCTGACCTACTGGTCCGACACCATCAGCTCGACCGCCGAGGGGACGGGCGGCACCTCGCACCAGGACGACTTCTACGCCGCGACCGAGGAGCTGGCGAAGGGCTTCGTGGCGCTGTGGCACGACAAGGCCGCGCGCCGGGCCGCCGGGGAGCCCGACGGGTTCGACCTGATCACGCTGATGCAGACCTCCGAGGACACCAAGGACCTGATCAAGCGGCCGCTGGAGTTCCTGGGCAACCTGACGCTCCTCATCGTCGGCGGCAACGACACCACCCGCAACTCGATGTCCGGCGGTGTCCTGGCCCTGAACCAGCACCCGGAGCAGTTCGAGAAGCTCAAGGCCGACCCGAAGCTGATCCCCAACATGGTCTCCGAGATCATCCGCTGGCAGACCCCGCTCGCCTACATGCGCAGGGTCGCCCGGAAGGACGTCCACTTCGGCGGGCAGTTCATCCGCAAGGGCGACGTGGTCGTCATGTGGTACGCCTCGGGCAACCGCGACGAGCGCAAGTTCGAGGACGCGGACGCCTTCGTGATCGACCGCAGGAACGCGCGGAACCACATGTCGTTCGGGTTCGGCGTGCACCGCTGCATGGGCAACCGCCTCGCCGAGATGCAGCTCCGCATCCTCTGGGAGGAGCTCCTCGCCCGCTTCGACCGCATCGACGTCGTCGGCGAGCCCACCTACGTGCAGTCCAACTTCGTCAAGGGCTACGAGAAGATGATGGTGCAGCTGACCCCCAAGACGGTCGGCTGACCTCAGGCGACGACGGCGATCGGAGACAGGCATGCAGACGGATCGGGTGGTCATCGTCGGCGCCAGCCACGCCAGCGCACAGCTGTGCGTCAGCCTGCGCCGGGACGGATGGGACGGCGAGATCCTGCTGATCGGCGACGAGCCGTCGCTGCCCTACCAGCGGCCGCCGCTGTCGAAGACGTTCCTCGCGGGGACGACGACGATCGAGGACCTCCACATCCGCAAGCCGGCGTTCTACGAGAAGGAGCAGGTGACCTTCCGCCAGGCCCGGGTCACCGGAATCAGCCGAGAAGCCGAGACCGTCACGCTGGACGACGGCGACACCGTGGGCTACGACAAGCTCGTCCTCTGCCTGGGCGCGCGACCGCGACCGCTGGACGTCCCCGGGATGGACCTCGCAGGCGTTCACTACCTGCGCAACGCCGCCGACATCGGGGCCATCCGCGACAGCCTCAGGACGGCCGAGCGAGCGGTGATCATCGGCGCCGGCTACATCGGTCTCGAAGCCGCGGCGTCGTTGCGGAAGCTGGGCGTCGAGGTCTCGGTCGTCGAGGTCGCAGAACGCGTCCTCCAGCGCGTCACCGCCCCCGAGGTCTCCGCGTTCTACGACCGCGTCCACCGAGAGGAGGGGGTCGACCTCCGGCTCGGCGTCGGCGTCGAGGCGCTCGAAGGCGACGACCGTGTCAGCGGCGTCCGACTCGCCCGCGGCGAGCTCCTCGCGGCCGACCTCGTCATCGTCGGTGTCGGCGTCCTCCCGAACGTCGAGCTGGCGCAGGACGCCGGGTTGACCGTCGAGAACGGCATCGTCGTCGACGACCACGGTCGGACCGAGGACCCGAACATCTTCGCCGCCGGCGACTGCGCCAACCACTTCGACGCCCGCTACGACTGCCGCGTGCGGCTGGAGTGCGTCTCCAATGCCACGGAGCACGCCAAGAGCGTCGCCGGGGCGATCTGCGGCAAGGAGAGGCCGATCTCCGCCATCCCGTGGTTCTGGTCCGACCAGTACGACCTCAAGCTCCAGATCGCCGGCCTCAGCACCGGGTACGACGATGTCGTGCTGCGCGGCGACCCCGCGAGCGGCCGCGCGTTCGCCTGCTTCTACTTCGCCGACGGACGACTGATCGCCGCCGATTGCGTCA
>CAFBMK010000061.1_pt1 | contig 14804 bp, 10 predicted proteins | sample 7268691 | NCBI WGS metagenome assembly CAFBMK01 (sample SAMEA6814062, study PRJEB35770) | freshwater metagenome | biome: Freshwater; feature: Freshwater reservoir; material: water | place: Czech Republic | collected 2017-05-23 | depth 30m m
CTCCTTGTCGGCCTTGCGGTCGCCGCAGACGAGCGTGTCCTGGTCCAGCGAGGCGTCGAGGTCCTCGAGGGACGCGCCCGAGATCGTGTGCAGGGCCGAGACGACGCGGACGCCCTTGGGGACGAGCGACTGGGTCTGCTGGGCGGCGGAGCCCTGCCAGACGCCGATCAGCTGGGTCGGCTTGCCGCCGACGGCGGGGGCGAGCGGCACGGTCGCATCCAGGACGATCTGGTCCTCGCGCAGCGCCTCGGCCACGCTCTTGACGGTCGTCGCGGAGGACGCGAACGGGACGGCGAGGACGACGATCCGGGCGGCGGCCGCGGCGGCGGCCGCGTTCTCGGCGCCGGTGACGTCCGCGCCGGGGACGACCTGCAGGGCGCGCTCCGCGGCCTCCTCGGCCCGGTCGGCGGCACGGGAGCCGATCACGATCGGCACGCCCGCCTTGGCCAGGCGCACGGCGAGGCCGAAGCCCAGCTGGCCCGTCCCGCCCAGGATCGCCACGGTGTCGCTGCTCATCTCGTCCTCCACGTCGGTTCGGTCCGGGGAGCGCCCCGGCGGCCGGCGGCGTCCCCTCGCGTCCGGGCGCGCGGCCCGGAGCAGGGGGATCGTAGTCCTGCCGATCCGGCACGGAGCTCCCGTGGTCCCGGCGACCCGACACTCCGCGGGTCCCGCGACCCCGGGGGTCCGGCGACGTGCGGGGCGCGCCGGACGAGGGGGGCCGGCGCCCCGGGCGCTGCGGGACGCGGGACGCGGGACGGGGCGGGTGCGCGTCGGCCCTCGCGTCGCGCGATGCGGCGGTGCGCGTCGGCCCTCGCGTCGCGAGATGCGGCGGTGCGCGTCGGCCCTCGCGTCGCGAGATGCGGCGGTGCGCGTCGGCCCTCGCGTCGCGAGATGCGGCGGTGCGCGTCGGCCCCCGCGTCGGAATGCGACACCACGTCCGATCGCGGAACGGCGAGACTGCGCGCATGGCGAAGCGGAAGAACGACGCGGCGGTGCTGGCGGGGGAGCGGCAGGCGGGGCGGTGGGCCGCGGCCGCCGGCCTCGGCAGCCTGGTGGCGACCGTCGCCTCGGTCGTCGTCGGCAACGCCGCGTCGGCGGGCACCGGGCTCTCGGCCGGCCCGACGGGCTCCGGTGGCGAGGACGACGACCGGCTGCGGGCGCTGGTCGACTTCCACGAGCACGTGGGCCTGATGGCGGCGTCGACCGCGCTGCGGGCGCTCAGCCTGCTGCTGATGGTCGTCGTCGGCCTCTACGTGATCCGCCTCGTGCGCACCCGCGACGCCCGACAGGTGCAGCCGTGGCTGCCCGCGCTGACCTGGGCGGCGCCGATCGTGCTCTGCGCGATGCTCGCCGTCGGCTTCGTCGCCTCGGCCGACGTCGCGAGCACGCTGACGGGCGACGGGGCGGCGACGGCCGAGCGCGCGAAGCAGCTCGTCGACGACTCGGTCGGCCTCGCGGTCGCCGACGTCGGCGGGGTCCTCCTGCGGGTGCCGATGGCGTTCTGGGTCGCCTTCCTGGCGATCGCCGCGATGCGCGTCGGGCTGCTCACGCGGTTCCTCGGCTACTGGGGCGTCGCCGCCGGGGTCTGCCTCGTCCTGCTCGCCGGCAGCGGCGACGCGCTCCTCGTCGGCTGGATCGGCAGCGTCGGGGTGCTGGCCTCGGGCTACTGGCCCGGCGGCCGGCCGGCCGCGTGGGACAGCACGCGGCCCGAGCCGATCGAGGCGATCTGACCCGGGCGGCGCCGTCGCCGCCGCCCTCCACCGCGTCTCGGCGCGACCGACGCGACCGACGAGGTCGCCGGCGGCTCGACCGCCGCGCTCGACCGCGGCCATGTCTCGGCTGCGGAACGTCGATCTCGTGACGACGTGACCGACGAGGTCGACGACCCGCACGTCTCGGGTGCAGAACGTCGACCCCGTGACGACGTGACCGCCGAGATCGACGGCGGCTCGACCGCGACCACGCCTCGGGTGCGGAACGTCGATCTCGTGACGGCGCGACCGCCGAGGTCGACGGCCCGCACGCCTCAGGTGCAGAACGTCGACCTCGTGACGACGCGACCGCCGAGGTCGACGAGGGGCACGCCGCGGACGCGAGGGGCGGCCACCGAGCGGCGGCGCCCCGGCACCGAGGCGCCCCCGCCCCGCCCCTACGCCGCCGCGCCGCCCGCGTCCGGCCGCACGGCACGGAAGCGCCGCAGCCGCAGCGAGTTGCTGACGACGAAGGCGCTCGAGAGGGCCATCGCCGCGCCCGCGAACAGGGGGTTGAGGAAGCCGAGCATCGCCACCGGGATCAGGACGACGTTGTAGGCGAACGCCCAGAACAGGTTGACCTGGATCGTCCGCAGCGTGCGTCGGGCGAGCCGGATCGCGTCCGCGGCGGCCCGCAGGTCGCCCGAGACGAGCGTCAGGTCCGAGGCCTCGATCGCCACGTCGGTGCCCGTGCCGATCGCGAGGCCCAGGTCCGCGAGGGCGAGGGCGGGGGCGTCGTTCACGCCGTCGCCGACCATCGCGACGACGCGGCCCTGGGCCTGCAGGCGCCGCACGACGTCGGCCTTGCCGGCCGGCAGGACGTCGCCCAGCACCTCGTCGATGCCGACCTCCCGGGCGACGGCCCGCGCCGTCGTCACGTGGTCGCCCGTGAGGAGGACGGGTCGCAGCCCGAGGGCCTTCAGCCGCTCCACCGCCTCGCGGCTCGTCGGCTTGACCGCGTCCGCGACGACGAGGACGGCGCGCGCCCGGCCGTCCCAGCCGGCCACCACCGCGGTGCGCCCGAGGGCTCGGGCCGCGTCCAGGGCCTCGTCGAGCGCGGGGGACGTGGCCAGTCCGTGGTCGGCCAGGAGTCCGGGCCGTCCGACGACGACGTCGCGGCCGTCGACCGTGCCCTCGACGCCGAGCCCGTCGTGCGAGCGGAAGCCCACAACGCCGGGCAGCGTGCCCGTCCGCTCCCGGGCGCCCGTGGCGACGGCCCGCGCGATCGGGTGCTCCGACGCGTCCTCGAGCGCCCCGGCGAGGCGCAGCGCCTCGTCCTCGTCCGCCCCGTCGACGACGACCTCGAAGAGCGTCATGCGCCCCGTCGTCACCGTGCCGGTCTTGTCGAGCACGACCGTGTCGACGCGGCGGGTGGACTCGAGCACCTCGGGCCCCTTGATGAGGATGCCCATCTGGGCGCCGCGGCCGGTGCCCACGAGCAGGGCCGTCGGCGTGGCGAGCCCAAGCGCGCAGGGGCAGGCGATGATCAGGGTGGCGACCGCGGTCGAGAACGCGAACGTCGCGCCGGAGTCGTCGCCGAGCCAGAAGCCGAGCGTCGCGACCGCGAGCACGATGACGATCGGGACGAAGACGCCCGACACGCGGTCCGCGAGCCGCTGCACGGTGGCCTTGCCGGTCTGGGCCTCCTCGACGAGGCGGCCGATCTGCGCCAGGGCGGTGTCGGCGCCGACCCGGGTGGCCCGCACGACGAGGCGCCCGCCGGCGTTCATCGCGGCCCCGGCGACGGGATCGCCGGGACGCTTCTCCACCGGGACGGACTCCCCGGTCAGGAGCGACTGGTCGACCGCCGAGACGCCCTCCTCGACGACGCCGTCCGTCGCGACCTTCTCGCCCGGCCGGACCACGAAGCGGTCGCCCGGGACGAGCTGCTCGATCGGGATCCGGCGCTCCGTGCCGTCGTCGCCGAGGACCGCGACGTCCTTCGCGCCGAGCTCCAGCAGCGCGCTGAGCGCGGCCCCGGCACGGCGCTTGGCCCGCGCCTCGAAGTACCGCCCCGCGAGGATCAGCGTCGTCACGACGCCCGCCGTCTCGAGGTAGACGTGCGAGCTCGACGCGCCGCGGTCCAGGACGAGCTCCAGCGGCATCTTCATGCCGGGCTGCCCGGCGTCCAGCAGGAACAGCGCGACGACGCTCCAGCCCCACGCCGCCAGGGTGCCGACGGAGATCAGCGTGTCCATGGACGCGGCGCCGTGACGCAGCCCCTGCCAGGCCGCCCGGTGGAACGGCCAGCCGGCCCAGAGCACGACGGGGGTCGCGAGCTGGAGCGCGAGCCACTGCCAGTGCTCGAACTGCAGCGCCGGGACCATGGAGATCAGGAGGAGCGGCACCGACAGGACCGCGGCGCCCGTGAGGCGCAGCCGCAGGTCGCGGAGGTGCGCGTCGCGCGGGTCCGTCCCGGCGTCGTCCGCGGAGGGCGCGGCCTGGGGGAGGCGCGCGCCGTAGCCCGCCGCCTCGACCGCCCCGACGAGGTCGTCCGTGCCGACGGTGGCCCGGTCGAAGGTGACGGTCGCCTTCTCCGTCGCGTAGTTCACCGTGGCCTGCACGCCGTCGAGCTTGTTCAGCTTCCGCTCGATCCGGTTGGCGCAGGCGGCGCAGGTCATGCCGGTCAGGCCGAGCTCGAGCCGCTCGTCCCGGGTGTCGTGCGCCGTGCTCATCGCGGGGCCTCCCCGGGATGGTCGCCCGGCGCGCCGGGCGGGTGGCCGACGTCCTGCGTCGCGGCGGGGTGCGGTCCGCCGCGGGGGGCGTCGTCCGTGGGGTCGATCGCGCGCCCGGCCAGGACCGACGCGCCGAAGGCGACGGCGAGCAGGACGGCGAAGGCGACGAGCCTCGTCGGGGCGTTCACGGGGTGCGGGGGGCGGTCGGCATGGGTGCTCCTTCGGTGCATCGTACCCCTGAGGGGTATCCGTCCGTCGACGGTAGCATACCCCCCGGGGGTACCAGCGCACCGGGGTGTGGCCGGCGTCGTCCGCTGACAGGGGCGTCGGGCCGCGCCCGCGTGACCCGCTGCTCGCCGTCCGCGCCGGCCCCCGGAGCTCGACGGCCGACGCCCGGCTCCTGCGTCCGCCGCTCGTCGCTCGTCGGCCGTCGCCGCTCGTCCGCCGTCGCCGCTCGCTCGCCGTCGCCGCTCGTCCGCCGTCGCCGTTCGCTCGCCGTCGCCGCTCGCCCGCCGTCGCCGCTCGCTCGCCGCTCGCCGCCCGATCGCCGCGAACCGTCCACGGCCCGGGCGTGGACCGATTCCGCCCTGCCGGGGGCGGCGTCCGGGCGGGCCGCCGACCGGGGGTCGCCCGCCCGCGGTCCCGCGTCGACCGGCGGTGCCCGACGGGCGTCCCCACCTGACAGGTCGTCCGCCGAGCCACCCGGACGGGGGGAAGGGACGACCGGTCTACGCCTTTCGGGGGAGGGCAACGACCCTTGCGGGTGGTTGCCCTGTGTGACCGCCATCCCGTACGGTGCCCCGAGAGCATGGCCCGCAGCGGTCCCGTCCCCGCCGGAGGATCCCGGCGGAGGGCGGAGAACCGGTGGGGTCGGAGCGACGTGTCCGTCATCATGCTCCGCCCGTCGACCGACGTCCGGTCGACCCGCGGGGCCGGACGACGAGTCACGCACCAGGAAGCCTTGGAGAGCAACACGTGAGCCGCAAGACGAAGATCGCAGTGGGCCTGTCGACCGCGGGGGTGGTCGCGGCCGGGTTCGGCGCGGCGGGCTCCGCGTCAGCCGAGTCGCGGACCCTCACGGTCACCCTCGCCGGCGGCACGGTGCTGCAGGTCAACGTCGACGTGCCCCCGGGCACGCCGATCGACCAGATCCCCCTACCGGACCTCGGCGGTCTCGTCGTCCGCGTGACGGGCCCCGGCCCCGCGACGACCCCCGCGCCCACCACGCCCGCCGCCCCCGCCCCGTCGACGACGACGGCGGCCCCCGCGCCGCCCGCCACGACGGAGGCCGCACCGGCCACGCCGGCGGAGGCCAAGAAGCAGAAGAAGCAGCGCAGGAAGGTCGAGAAGGCCGAGGGCTGGGCCACCGGCGAGACCGGGGACGAGCAGCGCCCGGCGAAGAAGAAGAAGCGCGACGCGACCCGCGCGAACTCCGCCACGGCCGCGTCCGAGGCGTCCGGCGGCGCGGCCACGGGCCCCGACGGGACCACGATGCGCGACGCCGGTGGCGCGCCGACGCCCGCGGACCCGACGTTCTCCGAGGCGATCCCCGGGGCCGCGCCCCGTGGCGTCCCGAACTTCTTCATCGACAAGTTCCGGATCCCGCCGTTCCTCCTGCCGATCTACCAGGCCGCCGGCGCGCAGTACGGGGTGCCGTGGGAGATCCTCGCCGCGATCAACGAGATCGAGACGGACTACGGGCGCAACCTGAACGTCTCCTCCGCCGGCGCGCAGGGCTGGATGCAGTTCATGCCCGCCACCTGGAAGGGCTACGGCGTCGACGCCAACGGCGACAAGCAGGCCGATCCGTACAACCCGGTCGACGCGATCTTCGCCGCCGCCCGGTACCTGCGGGCCGCCGGTGCGGAGAAGAACATCAAGAAGGCGATCTTCGCCTACAACCACGCGAACTGGTACGTCGACTCGGTCCTCCTGCGCGCCCGCCTCATCGGCGGCCTGCCGCCGGACCTCGTCGGCTCGCTGACCGGTCTGACGCAGGGCGTCTTCCCCGTGTCCGCCAAGGCGCGGTACGCCGGCGACGACACCGCGAAGAAGCTCACGGCCCGCGGGAAGAAGAAGGGCAACCAGGCGCGGGTCGTCAACTCGTCGGCGCGCCGCCACACGAACATCTTCTCCCGCCCCGGCGCGGCGGCCGTCGCCGTCCAGGACGGCCGGATCGTCAAGGTCGGGAGGAACCCGCGCCTGGGCCGCTTCGTGCAGCTGCGCGACGTGTACGGCAACACGTACACGTACGGCAACCTGAAGACGGTCGCGGAGTTCTACCCCGTGCCGAAGAAGGGCGCGATGAAGGCGGCCGAGAAGGCCGAGGCGCGTCGCCTCGAGCGGCTCGCCAAGGCGAAGGACCCGGTGCCGGACGCCCCGGCCTCCGCCGGCCGACAGGCCGCGCCGGAGAAGCTCGTCGCGGACGCCGCGGGCGGCCTGGCCGACACCGCCACGTCCGGGATCGACGAGACGACGGGCCGCATCAACGGCGCGACCGAGCCGCTCTTCGCCAACCCCGCCCGGAAGATGGCGCGCAAGAACGGTGGCGCCGAGCAGCTCGCCGACCAGGAGCTCGAGGACGGCACCTCGAAGGTCTCCCTGAACGGCTGGGACAAGGAGGACGTCGACCTCAAGCGCCTGAAGAAGGGCTCGAAGGTCATGGCCGGCACCGTGATCGGTCGCCTCGGCCGCACGAAGCCGACCTCGACGCCGCACCTGCAGTTCGAGGTCCACCCGGCCGGGAAGGGCTCGCCGCGGGTCGACCCCAAGCCGATCCTCGACGGCTGGAAGCTCCTGGAGTCCACCGCGGTCTACCGGGCCAAGGGCGCGAACCCGCTGTTCGGCGACGGCGTGGCGACGGCCGGCCAGGTGCTCCTGATGAGCAAGGAGCAGCTGCAGACGCGGGTGCTGCAGAACCGCAACCTCGGGATCTACGAGGAGGGTCGCCGCGACATCGCCGCCGGCGCCATCGACCGCCGCGTGCTGGCGCTCATGGAGTACCTGACCGCGTCGGGCCTGCGGATGACGATCTCGTCGCTGCGCTCGGGCCACAGCCGCCTGTCGAAGTCCGGCAACGTGTCGGAGCACTCCACGGGCAACGCGCTGGACATCGCGTCGGTCAACGGCATCGTCATCAACCGCGGCGAGCAGGGCCCCGGCTCCATCGTCGACTCGACGATCCGCCAGATCCTGCAGCTGCAGGGCGCGATGGAGCCGCACCAGATCATCTCGCTCATGACGCCGAAGGACTTCGGCGGCGCCGCCAACGTGCTGCCGATGCAGGACCACGACGACCACATCCACGTCGGGTTCCGGCCGCAGGTCGGCCAGGGCGAGGTGCTGGGCAAGCAGGTCGCGCAGCTCCTCGAGCCCGGCCAGTGGATCAAGCTGATCGACCGCATCGGCGAGATCGCCAACCCCGAGGTGCCCACGGGCGTCTCGAAGGACGCGATCAAGACCGGCAAGGACGACTGAGTGCCGCGACGCCTCCCGTGCCCCCGGGCCGGGGCACGGAGGCGGCGGACCGTGCGAGGATCACACTGATGGCCTCCTCGCTCGATCACGACGACACCGCGGCCCGGTCCCCGTCGGGCGCCGGCGGCGGACTCTCGGGTCGCGGGATCCGGGTCCAGGCCGGCGGCGCGACGCTCGTGCGCAGCGTCGACATCGACGTCCGGCCGGGCGAGCTGTGCGCCATCATCGGCGCCTCGGGTGCCGGCAAGTCGACGCTCCTGCGGGTGCTGGCCGGCGTCAACGCGCCGAGCGCCGGCACCGTCACGGTCGACGGCGAGCCGATCGACTACGCCACGGACGCCGTCGGCTACGTGCCCACGGGCGACCTCGTCCACCCCCAGCTCACGGTCCGCGAGGCGCTGCGCTACGCCGCCGCCCTGCGCGCCTACGACGTCGCCGAGGCCACGCGCGAGGCGCGCGTCGAGGCGGTCCTCGACGAGCTGCACATGATGCACCGGGGCGACGCGCAGGTGCGGTCGCTCTCCGACGGCGAGCGCCGCCGCGTCGCCGTCGGCACGGAGCTCGTCGGCGACCCGTCGGTCGTGGTGCTCGACGAGCCGACCTCGGGCCTCGACCCCGGCCTCGAGCGCCGGCTGATGGTGCTCCTGCGCGAGCTCGCCGACCGCGGGCGCGCGGTGCTCGTCACGACCCCCGCGACCGGCAGCCTGCGGCTCGTCGACCGCATCGTCGTCATGGCCTCGGGCGGGCGGATCGCGTTCGTCGGCACGCACGACGAGACGCTCCGGCACTTCGGCGCGACGACCATCGACGAGGTCTACGCGATGGTCGAGGGCTCCGACGAGTCCACCGACGTCGTGCCCGTCCGCAGCTACGACGCCGCCGACGCGCCGGCGCAGACCTCGAACAACGTCTCCGCCCGCCGGCGCACCGCCCCGCCGCTGTCGTCGCAGGTCCGGACCCTGTCGTCGCGCTACGCCCTGTGCATGCGCCGCGACGCGCGGTCGCTCACGCTGATGATCGGCCAGGCGCCGATCATCGGCATCGCGATCGGCCTGACCGTGCCGAGCAACATCCTCAGCAACGCGGTGCTCGGGCCGTTCTACGGCGTGCTGCTCGCGTTCATGATCGTCATCGGCGCCGTCTGGCTCGGGCTGATCGCCGCCTGCCGCGAGATCGCCCGGGAGCGCGACGCGCTGCTGCGCGAGGCCGCCGTCGGCGTGCGCCTCGACGCGTACCTCGTGTCGAAGTGCGCGGTGATCTTCCCGCTCGTCGCGTTCCAGACCGCGCTCCTGATCGTCCCCGTGGCGCTCCTGCAGCCTCCCGACGGCTCCTTCTCGGACTACGGCGGCGTCCTCGCCGTGTCCATCGTGGCCGCGTGGGGCGCCGTGGCGATCGGGCTCCTGGTCTCCGTGCTCGTGCAGAACGCGGGCCAGGCGACGACGGTGCTGCCGCTCGTCGTCATCCCGCAGCTGCTGCTCGCCGGCGCGCTCATCCCCCCGTCGCAGATGATCGCCCCGATCAAGGCGCTCTCCGACGTCACCCTGGCGCGCTGGGCCCTGTCGGGGATCGGCAACGCGCTGGACCTCGGGCCGGGCATCTCGTCGGACCTGTCGACGGTGACCGGCCTCGAGGGCTCGTTCTTCGCCCAGGGGATCGTGCAGCCGATGGTCATGATCGCGCTGCTCTCGGGCGTCGTCCTCGTCTTCACGGCGATCGTCCTGGACCGCCGCGTCATCAACGCGATCTACGACGAGTACGACCTGCTCGACGAGGACGCCCCGCCGGCGGGCGCGAAGCGGTCCCCGCAGCCCGCGGCCTGAGCCGCGGGCCCGTCGGCGGGTCCTCCCGGCCGGAGGCCCGCCGCCGCTCAGCCGCGCTCGCGCAGCAGGTCCCGCAGCTCCGTCCGGCGGATCTTGCCGCTGACGGTCTTGGGCAGCTCCGTCACGAAGTGCACCTCGCGGGGGTACTTGTACGGCGCCGTCAGCGCCTTCACGTGGTCCTGCAGCTCCGTCGCGAGGGCGTCCGAGCCCTCGACGCCGGCGGCCAGGATGACGAACGCCGTGACGATCTGGGTGCGCTCGGGGTCGTCCTTGCCGACGACGGCGGCCTCGACGACCGCGTCGTGCTCCACCAGGGCGGACTCCACCTCGAACGGGCCGATGCGGTACGCCGACGACGTGATGACGTCGTCGTCGCGGCCCTCGAACCAGAGGTAGCCGTCGGCGTCGCGCGCGGCCTTGTCGCCCGTGAAGTACCAGCCGTCGCGGAAGCGCTCCGCCGTCGCCGCCGGGTTGCCGTCGTAGCCGCGGAAGAGCCCCACGGGCCGGCGGTCGCCGTCCGTGCGCACGGCGATGTCGCCGACCTCGCCGTCGGGCGCACGGCGGCCCTCCTCGTCGAGCACCTCGACGTCCCACCCGGGCACGGGCAGGCCCATCGACCCGGGCCGGACCTCGACCGCGCGGTAGTTCGCGACGAGGACGGAGGTCTCCGTCTGGCCGTACGCGTCGTAGACCGTCAGGCCCCCGGTCCCGCGGGCCCACACCTTGATGACCTCGGGGTTCAGCGGCTCGCCGGCGCTCGTGCAGTGGCGCAGCGCGGAGAGGTCGTGGGCGCCGAGGTCGGCCTGCACGAGGGTGCGGTAGAGGGTCGGCGGGGCACAGAACGACGTGATCCGGTGCTCGGCGAGGATGCGCAGGATCGTGTCGGCGTCCGGGCGGCCGAGCGCCACCTGCACGATCGTGGCGCGCTCGTGGAGCTGCCCGAACAGCCCGCCCCAGGCGGCCTTCGCCCATCCCGTGTCCGTGACCGTCCAGTGCCGGTCGCCCGGCCGCAGGTCGTGCCAGAACCGCGCGGTCGGGACGTGCGCGAGCCCGTACTCCTGGGAGTGCGTGACGCGCTTGGGGTGCGACACGGTGCCGCTCGTGAAGTACGTCAGCAGCGGGTCCTCGCGGCGCGTCGGCGCGTCGGGCAGCTCGCCGCCGTCCCCGGGCGTCGCCGCGACGAGCGCCGCGAGGTCGTGCCAGCCGTCCGGGACGCCGGGCGACGCGTCGACCGACGCGGCCACGTCACCGTCCGCGCCGTCCGCGCCCGCGTCGCCTCCGCCGGTCGCGTCGAGGACCGCACCCGGGCGGACGAGCACGCGGGCCCGCAGCTCCGGCAGCGGCACGTCGATCGCGTCGACCTTCGCGGCGCCCGCGGCGTCGGTGACCGCCGCGACGGCGCCGGCCTCCGTCAGCCGGTAGGCGACGTCCTTCGGGGTCAGGAGGTTCGGGCCGGGCATCGGCACCGCGCCGATCCGCATCGCACCGAGGACGACGGCGTACCACTCCGCGATCCGCGGCAGCATCACGAAGACGCGGTCGCCCTTGCCGACGCCGAGGTCGAGCAGCGCCCGGGCGGTGCGCCGCGCGTCGCGGGCGAGGTCCGCCGCGGTCTGCTCCGCGGTGACCTCGCCGGCGGGACCGAGGGACAGCACGGCCAGGGCGTCCGGGTCCTCCGCCGCCCACGACTCCACGACGTCGATCACCGGGTTGAAGACGTCGGGGACGTCGATCCGGAACGTCTCGCGCTCCCGGGCGTGGTCCTGCAGGCGCGGCGCGGCGTCGCGACCGGGGGTGGTGGGCTGCTGCACGGTGGCTCCTCTCGTCCTCGGCCCCATGCCGAGCGACGCGAGGCTACGGGGCGCGGGGCGGCGCGCCTACGGTCCGAACGTCGCGACCGCCGGCCGGCGCGCCGGGGGCCCGCGACTATGCTCGGCGGGACGCCCCGCCGCGCCGCCCGCACCATGCCCACCGTCCTCCCGGCCCCCGACCCGTTCGCCCCCGTCGCCCTCGTCGACGAGGCCGTCCGGACGCTGACGGGACGGCTGGGAGCCGAGCTCGCCTTCGGCGGCGTGGTGACCGGGGACGGCGCGGTGCCGCTCGTGGCCACGCACCGGGTGGTGCCGGAGCGCTTCGCGCGCCTCGCCCCGCGCGCGGGCCGGGGCCTCGGCGGCCGGGTCCTGACGGAGCGCGCCCCCGTGACCCTCGAGGACTACGGGCGCGCGAGGACGATCACGGACGACTTCGCCGGGCCGATCGGCGAGGAGGGCCTGCGCGGGCTCGGCTGCGTGCCGATCGTCGACCCGACCGGCGTGGTCGGGCTGCTCCACGTCGGCTCCCGGCGGCCCGGGGCGCCGGCCGGCCGGCTCGTCGCGGCGCTCGAGCGGCTCGCGGGCGACGTCGGCGACCGCATCAACGCGTCGCGGGTCGCGGCGCTCGAGGCCGAGCTCCGGGTGCGCCGGGGGCCCTCCGGCGCGGACGTGCCCGGGCCGCGGGAGGACCGGCCGCACGCGGGCCCGTCGCTCACGCCCAGGGAGCACGACGTCCTGCGCCTCCTGGCCGAGGGCTGCTCGAACCGCGAGATCGCCGACCGGCTCGTGGTCGCCGAGCCGACGGTCAAGGGCCACGTCGGGCACCTCATGCGCAAGCTCGACGCCCCGTCGCGGCTGCGCGTCGTCGCCCGCGCCGGGCGCCTCGGGCTGCTCTGACCGGCCGGGTCCTCAGACGCCGCCGTCGGCGGCCATGCCGCGCAGGACGAGGTCCGCGAGCCGGTGGGCGCCGCCACCGCCGAGCGCCTCGACCTCCTTCGCCGCCCGGAACGCGAGCCGCAGGTCGTCGGCGCCCGCGTCGGCCCGCAGGGCCCCGTGGGCGCGCGCACGCTCGACGAGCGCCTCGAGCCCCGCGGCCGCCCGGGGCCGGACGGCGCGGACCTCGGGGTGCTCGAGGCTGATCGCCCACGCCTCGTGCGTCACGTGGTCGTCGAGCGCCTCGGCCACGACGGCGTGCGTGACGTCGTGCAGCGCGACCCACGGGTCCTCGGCGCCGGCGGCCTCCTCGAACTGCTCCGCCACCCGCTCGATCCGTTGGGCCACGAGCGCCGCGATCACGTCCTCCTTGCGCCCGATCTGGCGGTAGATGCTGCCGACGCCGACCCCGATCGCGTCCGCGAGGGACGGCATGGAGGCGTCGAGGCCCTCCCGCGCGAACAGGTCGCCCGCGACCTCGAGCGCACGGGCGCGCTTGCCGGCGGCGTCCAGCGCGCTCCACGGCGTGGCGCCGGCGTCGGGCGCGTCCTCGGAGGCCGGGGCCGGAATGTCCATTCCGCTAGTGTAGGGGAGGAGCGCGGGGCCGTGGTCCCGCGTGGGACGCGGCCCGTCCGCGTCCCGTCCAGACAGGACGCAGGTCCTGATCCCCGACCGGCCCCGCCCGACCCGCGCCGCCGGCCGCCACCGCAGCAACGGAGGTCCCGCATGACCACTCCCGATCCCAGCACCGCCGACGGCGTCGTGCTGATCGCCTACGACGGGTCCGCGAACGCCGACCACGCCATCGACGTCGCCGGCGCCCTCCTCGGCGGCGGGACCGCCGAGATCGTCCACGCGTGGGAGCCCGTCTCGAGCGCCGCGGCCCGCTCCGCGGTCTACGCCATCGCCTACGACGAGAGCGGCGCCCTCCTCGAGCGCGAGCGCGAGCTGGCGCAGGAGACCGCCGACGCCGGCGTCGCCCGGGCCCGGGCGGCGGGGTTCGAGGCGACCGGCGCGGCCCGCAGCGGCAGCGGCCCGCTGTGGCAGACCGTCGTCGAGCGGGCGGAGGAGCTGCACCCGCGGCTCATCGTGATGGGCACCCGGGGCCTGACGGGCATCCGCTCCGCCCTGGCCGGCAGCGTCTCCCGGCACGTGACCTCGCACGCCGAGGTGCCGGTCCTCACCGTGCCGCTGGGCGAGGAGCCGCGTCGCGGGCGCTGAGCGCGGCGGGGACGGGCGTCCGCCCGAGCGGCGGGCGTCCCTCGTCGGCCGGCCGACGGGCCGGGGCGTCAGGTGTGTCCGGGATGTGACCGGATGCGCGCAGGGCGCCCGCCGGAACGGCCAGGGTCGGTGATGGGTGCATCAGCTCGACCTCCATCCGACGTCCACGCGGACGGCGTTCCGGGCACGAACGGGCCCGTTCGGGTGTCTTCGGACGAGTTTCGCCGCACGACGGGCAGAAACGGGCTGGACGCCTGCGCAGGGCTCCGTGGGATGTCCCACATTCGGGTTCGCGCGCCTGGCTACGCGGGTGAAGGAATGGCATCATCGCCGCGCGGGCACAGTCCCGCCGGCGGGAGATCACGACCCCGTCGCACGCGGTGACCGCCCTGCCGCCGTGCACGCCCCCGACGACGGCTCCGGCCGTCCGCGAGGACACGCAACAGCATGACGACGAAGCAGACCGGAACCACCGCCCGAGATCCCCGCCCGCCGAGCGCCCTGGTCCGGCGTCCGGAGGACGACGCGCGGTCCGAGGCGGAGCGCCTGCGCGCCGCGGTGGCCGCCCTGGACCGCGTCCGGACGCAGCTCGCGCGGACCCAGAACACCCTCGACGCCTTCGTCGCCCAGATCACCGGGACGCCCGACGGCTCGCACATGCGCACCCCCCTGCCGCCGGCGCCCGCCCCGCTGCCGGACCCCGCCCCGGCGCGCACGCCGGCGACCGCGCCCGACGCGTCGCGCTTCGACCCGCCGGACGTCCTCGTGGGCCACCTGCGTCCCCCGGCCGAGCTGCAGCCGCCGCCGGCCCCGCCCGTGCACCACGCCCCCGTCGCCCGGACGGTCCCCGCGGCCCCGACGACGCCCGCGCCGCCCCGCCCGGCGCCGCCCGGCCCGCTCTCCGGGCACGTGACCCGCCCCGGCGAGCGGCCGCCGGCCTCCGGGTCGACGCCGTTCGTCGACCCCGCGGTCTCGACCGCGGCGGTCGAGGCACCGACGACGTCCCCCGCGGCCCCGACGCCGATCGCCCCCGCCACGCCCGGCGGCGCGGATGCGCCCGCCGACGCGCCGGCGCCGGCCGGCGACGCGTCGTCGCGCCCCGCCGGCGGCTGCGCC
>CAFBMK010000062.1_pt1 | contig 14773 bp, 18 predicted proteins | sample 7268691 | NCBI WGS metagenome assembly CAFBMK01 (sample SAMEA6814062, study PRJEB35770) | freshwater metagenome | biome: Freshwater; feature: Freshwater reservoir; material: water | place: Czech Republic | collected 2017-05-23 | depth 30m m
CGCGGGGCGGGCGCCGGCGGCGGTGACGGTCTGGCCGTCGGCGGCGATCTGCTCGGCCTCGGCGACGACCTCGGCGGCCTGCGCGTCGGTCGCGGCCTGGTCGCCGTCGGCGGCGGCGTCGTCGCCGGTCGTGTCGTCGGCGGGGGTGAGCGACGCGTCGAGCTCGGCGATCTTCGCGGCGTTCTCGGCCGCGTCGGCGACGCGGCGGTCGCGCTCGCCGCGGGCGCCGGTGATGACGTCGCGCAGGCCGGTGAGGGTCGCGACGGTCGCGCCGTCGGGGGCGTCGCCGCCGGCCTTGCGGGCCTCGTCGTACGCCGTGAGGGCGCGCTGCTCGAGCGCGTCGAGCTCGGCGGCGTCGACTTCGCCGAGGTTGTCGGGGAGGGTGATCTCGGGCTGACCGGGCTGCATGGCGGGCCTCTCGCGGGCGCGGGGTGCGGGGGTGGAGCTCCCCGGCCCACAGCCAGCGGTCGCAGCGCGGACTGTACGGCAGCCAGCGCGTCGCCGTGCGCAAGAGCGCGCGGCGACGCGCCGAGGACCGTGCAGGTGCCGACTAGCCGAGCTGAGGGCTGGGCGGGCCCGGCCGGCTGCGGACGATGTCCCACGCCTGCGCGATCGCCAGCATGCCCTTGCCGGCCTCCTCGACGGCCGCGGACTGCGGCGAGTTGGCGATCTTCTTGGCGGTGCCGTTCATCGCGTCGAGCAGCGTCTGCTCGACATCTTCGCGAGTCGCCACGGGCGGTCCTCTCGTCAGGCCGCCGCGTGTCGGCGACGCTGACCGGACCGTACGACGCGCGTGCGACAGCGCCGGGTGCCGAGCAGGCTCAGCTGTGGGTGCTGCCGGCGAAGCGTCGGGCCTCGTCGATGTTGTCGTCGACCCACTGGCGCACCTGCTCGAGGAGCTTCGTCGGCACCGGCAGGTTGGGGAGCGGCGAGAACTCGACCTCCTGGTGCACGACGTCGACGTGCACCCAGCTGTTGTTCTTCCACAGCTCGGCGAGTTCGCCGCTGCTGATCCGGCCGATGCCGAGCGTGACGTGCGTGGCCGCGTCCCACACCGCCGACAGGTCGTCGTTCGGCCCGTCGTCGTCGACGACGACGTACCCCTGGTCCCGCCAGCGTTGCTCGGCGGCGCGCTGCCGAGCGGAGTGCTCGTCGTGCTGCGCGACGAAGACCTGCACGAGTTCCTCGACCTGCATGCCGCGCACCCTACGGCGACGGTCAGACGGGGACCGGGGTGACGGTCGCGCTGGAGCCGGCCTTGCTCGCCTTGCTGGCCGCGGCGTTCGCCTCGTACTCCGTCAGGTACGTCTTCGCCGCCGACCCGTCGGAGAACTCCACCCGGTAGTTCTGCCGGGGCTTCGCGCCGTCCCTGCACTTGCAGCCCATCAGGTCCTCCCGATCGACACGTCGAGCGCCAGCACCTTGCTGCGCCTCGTCACCGCCACGTCCTCGTCCAGGCGCGCGACCCGCGCCCGGCGGGCCTCGTCGACGTCCGCCGACAGCGCCTCGACCGCACGCCGGTTGTCGAGCGCGGCGAGGACCTGCTGCACGAGCGGGACGTCCGGCGGCTCCGGCTCGTCGCTGAGCTCGCCGAGCAGCGGCATCGCGCCGGCCGCGACGAGCGACTGCTGCACGCCGGCGGCGACCATCGTCCGCGGCACCGGGTAGCCCGGGTTGTTCACGGAGCAGGCGAGGAGCAGCTCGAGGGCGCCGTTCACGCGGCGCCAGTCGCCGGACGGCGGGTGCGCGCGGAACAGCGCGAGGGCCTGGGGGGTGACGTCCTCGCGGAGCGCGCCGGCGAACGCTATGCCGTGGTCGTCCTCGTAGAACCGGCCGTCGGCGATGACCGTGCTCACGTCGTCGTAGTGCGCGAGCGCCGGCACCATCCCGAACCGGGGGTGCGCGTGGCCGCCGCCGACGGTGAGCCGGCCGGTCGCGACGCGCGTGCCGTCGGCGGTCGTGATCTCGCCGGTGTGCGCGTAGGCGTAGCCGGAAGGGGAGGACGGCGGCTCGATGCACTTCCCGGCGAACCCGGTGTGGCAGGTGCCCCAGGTCGCGATGTGCCCGTACACCCGGCCGTCGTCGTCGACGGTAAGGGCGGTCGGGCCGTCGAGCGGCGTCTCGGCGAAGAACGCGGCCGGGACGGTCGAGGGGGCGCCGGAGGCGATGAGCGCGGGCGGCACGAGCTCGTCGTCGTCCTTCCACGGCCCGAGGACGTCGGCGGCGGAGACGACGGTCCGGTCGGTCTGGCCGCTGCTGGTCGTGACCTCGACGTCGACGCCGGTGCCCTCGATCGCGCGCACGACGCCCTTCACGATCTCGGCGGGGCTGTCGCTGGTCTGCTGCCACCGGACCTGGACCTCGTCGCCGACGGTCGGTCCGCCCGTGATCGGGTCGTCGTCGAGGGCGGCCACGACCCGCTCGGCGAACGCGCGGGCCTCGGGGGAGGGGGCGCCGTCGAGCAGGCCCATGACGGCCTTCGTGCCGCCCTTCGCGCTGCCGGTGCCGGACCGCAGGCCGCCCTCGAGCGCGCTGACGGTCGCCTCGTCGAGCTGCCCGGTGACGGGGATGCCGGCGCGGCGCTGCGCGTTCTCGACCGCGGCCTGCGTCTTCGGGCCGAACAGCCCGTCGTCGCCGTGCCCGCCGACGCCGCCCTTCGCGTCGAGGAAGCCGGCGGCGATGAGCAGCTCCTGCGCGTTCTGGACGCCCTCGCCCTTCTCGCCGCGCTTGCTGGTGCGGCCGCTGTTCTCCGGCGCGAACTGCCCGATGTTGTCGCGCCAGTAGTCGCGGCTCCCGGCCTCGCGCGGCTTCGGCTCCTTCTTCGGCTCCTTGCCGGGGCCGGGCTTGAAGTCGCCGGTGTCCGGGTCGAACGACGACCCGTCCTCATACTCCGCCGACCCGTCCTCGTAGGCGGTCTTGACCCGCGAGCCGTCGGGGTTCTTCGCCGGCGGCTTGCCGGGCGCCGCGAAGGTGGTGCGGGCGCGGGCCTGCGCCAGGGCGGTGCTCGCGACGAGCGACTCGGTGCGGGCGCCGGGCGGGGTGTAGCCGTGGACGGGCTTCACCCGGGCCTCGTTGAACGCGGCGTGCTGCACGGCGGTGACGCCCATGAGGCGCCACGGGTCGAACTGCATGACGACCTGGTCCTCGGGGACGACGCTGAGGTCGGCGGGCAGGTCGGTGCCGTCGCGCATGACGGGGCTCGCGACGAGGTCGTCGGGGTCGGCGCTGACCCACGTGGCGAAGCCGTCGCGGAGGCGGCGGGCGAACTCCTGGCCGTCGGCGTGCGCGAGGTCGAGCGGGCCGGCGCCCCACACGGCGCGGACGGTGGTGCCGTCGGTGAGGGTGAGGTCGCGCTCCTCGGCCTCGGCGATCAGGCCGACGGTGACGGAGCCCATGTGGGCCTCGGCCTCGCGGGGCTGCCACGAGAACGGCAGCGGCAGGTCGCGGACGGTCCAGGTGCTGCCGAGCTGCCGGCCGTCGCCGGTGGGGATGCCGAGAGGGGCGATCCAGCCCTCCCAGCCGTCGGGGAGGTCGCTGTCGGTCATGCCGTTCACGGTGTCTCCCTGCGCGTGGGCGGTGCTAGCACTGTCCACAGTGCCACCCACAGCCTGTGGAGGGCCGGAGGCGGCGACGCGGGCGCGGTCGCCGACCCACACGATCGCCTCGTCGAGGTGGTCGATCGCCTTCGTCAGCTGGTCGATGAGGGCGACGGTCGGGCGCTCGGCCTTGCGGAGCGCGTCGGCGGCGCGTCGGGCGGCGCCGCGGGCCTCCTCGACGTCGGGGGCGGGCCCGGGCGGCGTCGGGTCCGCAGGGTCGGTCGGGTCGGCGGGCGGCGGGGTGGGGGTCGCCTCGCTCTCGCGGATGCGCCGCTCGGCCTCGGCCAGGCGCTCGCGAACGGCCTCGTCGCTGACGCTGCTGTCGGCGGGCGGCGCGGCCGGCTCGGGGGACGGGCTACGGCCGGGCGTCGCGACGTCGGGGGTGCTCTCGGTCGGCATGCCGGTCGGCTCCGCCTCGGGGGTCGGGGGCTCGCCCTCGCGCTGCTGCGGCGCCCGGCGGCGGGCGGGCGGCACGGGGTCGGTGCTCTGCACCTCGACCTCGTTCACCCGGTAGTCCGCCTCGGTGCCGTCGTCGCGGCGCACCCGGACGGTGCTGCGGGAGCGGGGCGCACGGGCGTCGCGGGTCGTGCCGATGATCTCGCCGCTGCCCGCACCGCCCGGCAGGTCGACGCGGCCGCCGACCTCGGCGAACCGGCCGCGCCGGTCGCGCAGCTGGTCGGGGTCGAACGCGAGCGGGTCGCCGCTGCTGGACAGCGGGTGCTCCGGCTTGAGGTCGCCGTCGAGCGCGAGCAGGTCCCACGGAGTCGCCCGGACCTCCTCGCGCAGCGCGGGCATGCCCGGCAGGTCGGTGGGCTGCCACCAGGCGCACACCTCGATCTGGTCGCCGTCGGGGTCGTCCGGGTTGAGGACGGCCCGGTCCTCGTGGTCGAGGTTGCTCTCGACCGCGGCCTCCTCCTGGACGAGCCAGCAGTAGCCGACGTACACGCCGTTCGCGCTCAGCCAAGCGCCGACGCCCTCGCCGTCGGGGAACGGCGCGCCGGTCTCCTCGGACCACTCGCGGCGGGCGGCGTCCCACGGCGTCTCGGCGTCCTCGAGCGTGCCGCCGGGGAACTCCCAGCGGCCGGCCGCCGGGTCGTCCTCGTCGAGGCTGCGCTGCAGCATGAGGACCCGGCCGGTGTCGGCGGCCAGCACGGCGATGCCCGCGGCCTTCGCGTCCGGCGCGACCAGGTCGCCGCTGAGGATCGCGTCGTCGAAGCCGACGCGCGTCGCCGGCTCGACGGGCTCGAGCGCGGGGGCGCCGTCGGCCGTCAGCGCCGGGATGATGTGCTCGGCGCCTTCCGGGCCGCCGCGCCAGAACGTGCCCGGGGACACGAGGCCGCCCTGCGCGCGCAGGGACCGCCGCCACTGGTCGAGCTCGGTCAGGCTGAAGCGCTCGGTGTTGCCCACGTTGCTGTCGTCCTCTCCGACGAACTCGAACAGGTCCCCGTCCTCGTCGTACGGGTCGATCACGTCGCCGTCCTCGCCCGCGCGCTCGATGAGCGTGCAGCGGCACTGGATGACCTCCTGCGCAGGACCGGACGGGTCGCCCGGGAACTGCAGCAGCGCCCCGCCGACCGCGAACGCGTCGTCGAGCGGCTGCCACTGCCCGTCGGCTTGGCGGTGCGTGTGCCGGGTGCGGTCATCGTCGGTCGCCAGCCAGCCCTTCTCGACGGTCTGCTGCAGCACCTCCGCGCGCGCCTTCATCGCGGCGTGCGTCCCGCCGTTCACGGCCGCCATGGTCTCCGTCCGGGCGATCCGGACGGCCCGGCCCTGCAGGTCTCCGAGCACGGTGCTGAGGCGTTCCTCGGCTCGGTCGGCGTCGTCGCGGGCCTTGCCGCGCAGCTCGGTCGCCTCCGCGAGGTCCCGCGCCCACCGGTCGTCCCGCCGGGCCATGGGCACCTTCCGCAGGTCCGCGACCCGGCGGCGCGCGGACTGCTCCTGCACGCGGGAGTGCTCCCGGAACATCGTCCACACCGGGGCCTTGCCGTCTAGCTCGAGGGCCTCGCGGACGCCGGCGGCGATCGTGTCGTGGCTGTAGCCGCGCTCGACGCCCTCGGCGACGACCTCCCGCAGCCGGGTCCACGTCGCGTTCTGCACGTCCCGCAGCCGCATCGTGGTGCTGGCCGCGAACTGCTCCCGGAAGCGCCGCTCGCTGATGCTCGCGCCGCGCAGCGACCGGTTGAACGCCCGGGACCACTCGGCCGTCTCGACCGGCACGAGGTACTCCGCGAGCGCCCGCTCCCACGCGCCGGCGAGGCGCTGCACGGCGTCGACGTCCGGCGGGCCGGCGGCGGTCAGGGTGTCGTCGGACTCCTCGACGGCCGTGCCGCGCAGCACCTCGCGGCGGCACTGCTGCAGCCAGACGGTCAGGGCCTGCCGCAGCCCGGCGAGCAGCCGCTCCTCGACGCGGTCGGCGTGCAGCGCGGCCTTCTGCCGGACGGTCAGCCACGGGTCGCCGGCGTCGGTGATCTGCTCGGGGCTGGTCACGCGTCGTCACCGCCGAGGTCGACGTCCTCGACGTCGAGGCCGCACACGACGATCGTGACGGCGGCGGCGAGCGCGACGAGTACGAGCATCGCGACGGCCGTCAGTACGACGGCGGCGACGGTGCTCATCCGCGCCGCCCGCGGACGACACGGACGAGCCGGAGCACGTCGTCGATGACCTCGCGGAGCGCCCCGAGCGCGACCAGTCCGACAGTCCTCATCCGCGGTGCCCCTCCTTCTCCAGCGCCGACATGAGGGCGGTGCGGTAGCGCCAGGCGATGCCGTTCGCCTGCTGCACGTGCGCCGGCGGGCGGCCGTCCCAGTCCTCGCGGATGCGGAAGCAGAAGACGTCGAGGGCCTCGGCGAGGACCTCCGCCTCGGCGACGGTCAGGTCGTTGAGGCGCAGCCGGGTTGCCACGTCACGCCCCGTCCAGCGCGTCTTCGAGCGTCACCTCGAGCACACCGCGGTTCCACGGCATCGCCTGCAGCAGCGTCGTCCGGGCGGCGCGGTCGCACGCCAGCACCAGCTGGTCGGCGGTGACCTGGTGCTGCGCGGCGATCGCCGGGGCGAGCGACCACGCGCCGGTGAGCAGCCGGTCGAGCTCGTCCTCGCCGACCCGCATGTGCAGGTGCGTCTCGTGGTCGGGGATGTGCGCGAGCGCGGGGCTGCGGCCGCGCTTCTTGTTGCCGGCGCGCTCGAGCGCGCGGAGCACGAGGACCTCGGCGGCGTCCGTCAGTCGCTCGCGGCGGATGTCCTCCTGCGACCGCCCGTACGCCTGCGCGAGCATGGCCTCCACCCGGCTCGCGGACAGCAGCGGCGGCTCCGTGGCGGCCACGCCGGGCCGACCGGGGAGCGCGCGGGGCGGGCCGCCACCGACGCCGTTCGGGCCGCCGATGCCCGCGGCGTTCACGTCCGTGCCGGGCTGCACCACGATCCCCGGCGGGAGCCCGAGGGCCGTCGCGATCGCAGGGCTCACCTGCCCGGTCATCGTGATCCGCAGCAGGATCAGCCGGATCAGTTCCTCGCCGGTGGGGGCGTGCGCCTCGTCGAGCTGCAGCGCCTCCCGCAGCCCCTTCTCGTTGATCACGAAGCGGTCGAACGCCTGCAGCGCCTGCTGCGTCTTGTCCGGCCGGGCCTCCAGGTCGCTGACGTCGACGACGAGCGTCCAGGAGTCGACGTTGCTCTCGCCGGCCTCCTCGAGCATCGGGCGCAGGAACGACTCGGTCAGCGCGCTCGCGATCAGCTCGAGTGGCGGGACGATGTGCAGCTTCAGGCCGGTCTCGTCGACCTGCCAGGCGCCCCAGTGGTTCATGCCGCCGAGCCCGAGGAGCTGCTCGGGCGGCATGTCCAAGCCGAGCGCGAGGCGACGGACGGCGTCGTCCTGCAGCTCCTTGAGCCGCTCGTCGAACTGCGTGCCGAAGGTGATGTGCTGGACCTTGCCGACGAACTCGGCGGGCACCCGGTGCACGATCGGGACGACCGCGGACGCGGCGCCGCGGTTCTGCAGCGCGCTGACCATCGCCTCGGTGAGGGCGTGCTGCGCCGGGTCGACCAGCTGCCCCTCCTCCTCGTCGAGGGTTGGGGCGGACGGCTCGGCCATCGGGTTGCCGGAGTCGATCGGCAGGATCAGCATGCCGGCGCCCGCGAGGCGGCTGTCGACGGTCGCGGCCTTGTGCTTCGCGTAGCCGTCGAGCTCGGCGAGGACGGGCAGGACGGCGCGGGTGGGGCTGTCCGCTTCCCACGACCGGCGGGGATGCGGCCGCCAGATGCGGGTGACGATCGCGTCGTCGGGGAGCGTCTCGACGGTCCCGTCGCCGATGTTGACCGTCCACGACGTCCCGGCCTGCGTGATCTCGTCGCCGCTGAAGACCCGCCAGCGCTGGCCGACGATCATCTTGTCGTCGTCGAGGACGTCCTGCCCGACGAGGTAGGAGTCGCCCGGCACCTCGAGGTGGATCATCAGGCGGGACAGGAGCTGCGCCTGGCCGTCCTCGCCGCCGGCGAACTCGCGCATGATGTCGGCGGCCTTGCCGTTCGTCTGCCGCACCGGGGCCTGCCCGGCGGCGACGACCTGCGCCGGGACGAGGCGGGCGCGGGACGCGGCGTTCGCCTTCCAGTTCACGGCGTAGCGGAGCTCGCCGACGAGGTCGTAGTACAGCCACGCCTCGGTCGCCCAGCCCGCGCGGTGAACGGTTGTGGGGCGCAGCGGCCGGCTGCTGAGCGCGCGGGCGGCGGCGGTCAGGCTGTATGCGGCGGGCCCCTGCGGGGTCTTCGGCCTGCGGGCCATCAGCGGTGCGCCGGGTCGGCGTTGACGGCGAGCAGCGCGTACAGGTAGCTCGCGGTCAACGACGCGGCGGGGATGACGAACCACCAGGCGTGCGGCGCGAGGTAGGCGGCGGTCATGACGGGCGGGGCGAGCCAGATGCTCAGGCACCAGGGGCAGCCGACGAGGTAGTCCAGGGCGCTGGCGCGGCCGGCGCGGCGCTCGACGAGGTCGCGGAACGGCTGCGTGAGCACGTCGCTGTTCACCAGCCGCGTGAGGCGGGCGACCGCGCCCAGCGCGAGGAAGAACGCGAGGAGGTCCACGGCGACGGACGGTACCCCCGCGGTGCCGCACTGTGCCCGCATCGACTCGTGACGCGCCGCAGGTCAGCCGGGCGGCGCCCAACCTGTCGACGACTCGCGAGGCGCTGCTGCGGCGAGGCAGGGCGCGCACAGGTCGCGCTCGTCGCTGACGAGCCACCCGGCCGCTGTCGCTGCGTCGACGGCCGCCGTGGCGGTCGGCGCGGTCTGCGTGCGCCCGCAGGTGTCGCAGCCGACGAGGTGGTCGCGCGGTGGCTGGCGGCCGTGGTCGCGGCGGCAGACGAAGCCGTAGCCACCGGCGCCGTCGTCCTCGTAAGAGCAGCTCACCGCGTCAGCGCCTGCCGGCGCGGTACGCCCCGGCCTGCCCCGGCGCCGACCGCGCGATGACGCCCTGCGGCACGCTCGTCGTCGACGGGCCCGCCTGCTGCAGGAACAGGCGGCGCAGGCCCTGCGACAGCGCGTCGACCTGGTCGTCGTGCGCGCCGTTCGGGAACGACGCGGCCTCGTCGATCAGGTCCCCGACCCACGGCGCGAGGGCCTTCGCCGGCAGCCACAGGTTCTGCGACTCCTGCAGCGGCGAGATCGACACGGCCCGCGCGTACTTGCTCTCCTTCGCCGTCACCCCGACGAGCCCCGGCACCGTGCGCTTCAGCGAGTTCATCACCGCCTCGCCGTTCGCCGCCGACTCGACCAGGATCGGCAGGGCCTGCGGCCAGCGGGCGTGCAGCGCCTTCACCGCCGCCTGCGTCGCGGTGAACGCCATGCGCCCGCGGACCTGGTCGAGCAGGTAGGCGTCGGCGCCGCGCCGCAGCCACACCTGCCCGACGACGTAGTCCGACGACTTCGTGTCCTTGAACGTCATGTCCCACGACGCGACGAGCACGTCGCCGGGGCGCATGCGCACCCGGCGGACACCGCCGGTGTCCTCCCACAGCGGCTCGGAGTAGTAGCGCCAGGCGGCGCGCTTGAACAGCTGGCCCTCGTCGGGCGACGGCCGGCCCTGGTACAGCGCGTTCCACGACCGGGCGCCGACCGACCGCTTGATCGTCTCCCAGTCCTCGGGGGTGCGGCCACGGGCCGACGGCAGGTACTCGCCCGGGTCGCGGCCCAGCGGGTCGCGCTCGCCCTCCTCCGGCCGGTGGTCGGCCTGCGCGGGGATGCGCAGCACCGTCCACAGCCGGGGCTCGCCGCGCTCCTCCCGCTCGTCGTCCTCGGTGATCAGGCGGCCGGCGAGGTCCCGCTCGTGCCAGCGGGTCTGGATGACGATGACGCACGACTCCGGCCCGAGGCGGGGGACGGCGACGGTCGTCCACCAGTCCCACATCGCCTTCTGGAAGGCGTCGGACGATGCGTCGGCGGGGCCCTTGATCGGGTCGTCGATGACCATGACGTCGACGGCGCGGCCGGTGAACGACCCGCCGGGGAGGCTGGAGGCGATCATGCCGCCGTCGAACCCGTCGAGCTTCCAGTCCTTGTTGATGCCCTGCGTCGGGTCGATCCCGAGCCCGAGCTCGGTCCACCGCTGGATGGTGTTGCGGACGTCGCGGGTCCAGCGGGTCGCGAGCTCGTCGGCGTACGACACCTCGGCGAGCCTGCGGTTCGGGTTGTCGAGGAGCGCCCACAGGTTGCCCCACTTGCTGACCGCCACGCTCTTGCCCTCCTGCGGCGGCATCGTGATGATCAGCCGCCCGGCGCGGGACCGGATCGCGGTCATGTACGCCTCGAAGACCAGGGCGAGGTGCGGCGGCACCCGGTACTTCGGGTCGAACGCGCACGCGAGCTCTGCGGGGTCGCGGTAGCGCAGCGGGGGGAGGCCGTCGAGCTCGCGGGCCTCGGCCTCCAGGGCGGCGATCTCCTCGAGCTCGGCCTCGCGCTCGAGCTGCTCGGGGGTGCGCTGGTCAAGGACGGTCATCGCAGGCGCCGTCGTGCGCGGGCGGCCTGCCTACGGGCGCCCCATCGGGTGAAGGTGACGCCGCGGTCGATGACGCGGCCGTCGTCGACGAGCAGCCAGCGCCAGAAGACGTAGCCCCGGCCGTCGTCAGGGACCGGGTAGAGGCGGACGTCGCTCACCGGGCGATCCTGCAGGGCTCGCACTGGAACGGGGCGTCGGCGCCGCCGTGCCGCGGGCAGCGGGACGGTCCGGTGTGCACAGCGCAGTCCGGGTGGCGCAGCTCGACGCGCAACAGCAGGTCGACGGCGCAGCCGCCGCAGCCCGCTCGGACGTACCAGCGCGCCGGGGCGGTGCACAGCGCGACGACGGCCCGGTCGGAGGTGCGCCGGCGCTGCCGCACGCGGCCGTCCAGCTCGCGCTCGACGGCCGCCCGCCACTGCGCCGCAGTCGTCGGTGACGCACCGTCACAGGTATTGTTATACGACTCGGTGCTCTGACCTGCGGTGATCGACGATGCGTGACGGGCCAGTGACGCGACAGCCAGGTCACCCGCCCGTGACGCAGCCTGCCTTTCGTCACTCCGCGTCACTACGCACCTCGCGTATCGCCCGTTCGATCATTGGCATAGCCGCGCGCCGCTCCGCCGCCAGTCGACGCAGCTCCGCCGCCCGCGCACGCCGCTCCTCCGCCGACAGCGCCGCGTGCTCGATCGGCCCACCGTCCGCCCCCGTGATCTCCAGACGGTCCGGCTCGCCGAACGCCTCCCGCTCCAGCCGCGCACCCTCACGCGCCAGCTGCGCCACCTGCGTCGCGTTGATCACGTCGAGGTCGATCGTCTGCAGCCGCGCCGCCGCCTTGTCCTGCAACGCCTGCCCCAGCTTCGCCCGCCGGCGCGCGCTGTCCCGCCGCTGCTTCTGCCACGCCTCGATCTCCTGCCGCTGCGTGTCGGCGTCGAACGCGGCCGCTCGCTCGACCCAGTGGTGCGCCGACGACCACCGGCCGATGAGCGTCACATGCTTGTTCGACTCGCGTGCGACGGCGCGGACGGAGCGTCGGGCGCCCTGGTCTCGGTACATTGCGAACGCCTCGTACGCCTTGGTGGTCTCGTCGGGCTGTCGTTCCCAGGGGTCGGGCGACAGGTCGTCGGTGTGGGCGGTGGCGGTCATGTCGGCTCCTTCCCTGGTCGGTGAATGGGCTGGGGGTGGGTCACCTTGCGGGGTCGGCTGGTGGCTGGTCGGCGTGTGCGGTGGGGACGCCGGTGGCTGGCTGGTCGGTGGGGTCGTCGTCGGGGTGGACGTAGACGACCTCGAGCAGCAGGGCGCTCTCGTGCGGGCGGAGGGGGACGGCGACGAGGGCGCGGTCGAGGACGTCGGCGGCTTGCTGCTCGGTGCCGCCGCCGAGCATGTGCAGGGCGGTGCTGGCGGGGAGGGTGAGGTCGACGCGGACGGCGAGGTGCGTCGGGGCCCAGGCCACTAGGCGCTCGCCGGGTCGGGGCGGTGCAGGGGGCAGGCGGCGCGGCTCTGCTCGGTGACGCGGCCCTCGTAGCGGGGGCCGGGCCAGTCGTCGCGGATGCGGAGCCCGCCGTGCTCGTCCTGCTCGGCGCAGCCGAGGAGGCTGGCGACCATCACCTGCGGCTGGACGCACACGCACAGCGGGTGGGCGGTCGTGGCGACGCGGCCCTGGTCGGTCGTCACGCGTCGGTCGGGTCGTCGACGTTGGGGGCGGGGCTCAGGCGGGCGGTGCACTCCCCGAGGTAGGACAGGACCCGGCCCTCGGTCGTGCGGGCCTGCGCGCTGACGACGATGCGGACGTCGTCTACCTGCCAGGTGTCGCCGGCGAACGCCCGGGCGCCGTCGGCGGCGGCGACCGCGATCTCGTCGGCGCTGCTGCCGGTGACATCGTAGCCGTACTGCACGGGGCCTCCCCGGGGTGCGGGCCTCGCCGCCGGCGGGGCCCTGTGGTCCGACCGGCGGGTCGGACTGACCGGCAGACCGTACCTGCACGGTGCCCGCGCAGGGCACGCACGCAGTCGTGCGAGGTGTCGTGTCGCGCTAGACGGCTGCGCGGGCGTCCGTGGCCGGCTGAAGCAGCGGGCGCAGGATCAGGGCGGCGCGTTCCACGGCCTCGTCGCTCATGTCGACGACGTCGGGCTCGGTCTCGAGCAGCTCGCAGACGCGGGCGGTCAGTCGTGGGACGTCGACGGGGTCCTGCTCTAGCACGGGCGCGCCTCCGGTGTAGGGCCGCAGTGACCGTACGGTGCCCGTACGCACTAGGCGACGCGGGCGCGCCGGTCGTGGCGGCTGCAGTGGAGTCGGCGGAGCGCGCTCCCGACCCGCGCGGCGCTTGCTGACCGGGTCATCTCCGCACACCGCGGACGGTGATCGCAAGGGCTGTACCCGAACAGGTGTTCGACTGTTATCGGGTCAGGCCGGCGTGTCAGACCCCTGGTGCAGGGTGCTGGTGCTAGGCCGTCCGGCTAGCGCCACAGCCAGGTGAGGCGGTCGTCGTCGAGGGTCCGGCGGGGTCCGCGCTTCGTCGCCGGGCCGACGACGATGTGGTCCAGCACGGCGCTGACGAGGTCGCGGCGGCGCTCGATCGTCGCGTCGGCCCACCACTGCGCAAGGGCCGCCGGGTCCGCGGCGGGGAGCTGCTGAAGGCGGGCGAGCTGCTGGAGCTGCGCGCGGGCGTCGGCCTGGCGCTGCTGCAGCCTGGTCTGCGCGGCGAGGAACGCGGAGCGGTCGATCAGGCCGTCGCCGTAGTCCCGCCCGAGGGCGGCGAGCTTGCTGTCGAGGGACTGCAGGTGCTCGGCGAGGCTGCTGCCGTCGTCGCCGCTGGGCGCGACGCTGCCTGCGGCCTGCAGGCGCTTGCGGACGGACGGGCTGGCGAGGCGCGCGAGGACGCGGGCGGCGACCTCCTCCTCGAGCAGGTCGGCGGCGATGCGGATGCGGCCGCACGCCCCGACGTGCTGGTCGGAGCGGCAGGTGTAGCCGCGGCTGATGGTGCCGTCGCGGCGCCGGGTGGGCTGGGATTTCAAGGTGGTGCCGCACAGCCCGCAGACGAGGAGCCCGCCGCCGAGGAGGTAGCGGCGGGGGGCGTAGCCGGTGCGGTCGGCGGCGGCCGTGCGCTCGGCGTTCCACAGCCGGGCGACGACCTTCTCCTGCACCTCGGGGGTCAGGATCGGCGGCCACTCGCCGTCGGCGACCACCTCGCCGTTGTACGTCCGCTTCGCGATCAGCCGCGGGTTGCTGAGCATGCGCTTCAGCGCGTTGCCCGACCAGGCGTTGCCGGCGCTGGTCAGGACCTTCCGCTCGTTGAGGGACCGCACGACGGAGCGGAGACTCTCGCCGTCGATGATCCGCTGCGCGCAGTCCCGCAGGACGCGTGCCTCGTCCTCGCGGATGGTCATGCCGTCCGTCTCGTAGCCGAAGGCCCTCACGCCGCCGCCTCGGCGGAGCCGGCCGGACAGGGCCTGCTGGCGGTTGCTGGCGCGCAGGCGCTCGGCCTTGTGCTCCTGCTCGTAGCGGGCGAAGGCGCCGAGCTGGCGGGCGAACAGCCGGCCGCCGGGGGTCGCGAGGTCGATCTCGCCCTGGACGGTGCCGAGCTCAACGCCGTGTTGCTCGCACAGGTCGATGAACGTTTCCAGCTCGAGGGGTCGGCGGGTGAGACGGTCGACGTGCCAGATGACGACGGCGCCGATCGCGCCCTGCCGGAGGTCGTGGAGCATCGCCTCGTACCCGGGGCGGCGCTTGCCGGTGAACGCTCCGGTGTCGTTGTCGGCGTAGACGTGGGCGACAGCCCAGCCGCGTCGCTCGACGTACGCGCGGCACTCGACTTCCTGCCTGGCGACACCGTGACCTTCTCCTGACGCGTCGAGCGACAGCCGGACGTAGATGCCGGCGCGTAGCAGTCCTGCCGGGGCGCGCTGCACGGGCGGGCGCTGACGGGGCTCCCAGCTCGTTCGCCAGGTCGTCGCGCTCTGTGAGCGTTCCCGTCGGGACTCTAGCGTCGCGGAGGAGAGGGGGGTTCGTCCTGGTGCACGGTCTGTCCGGGCACGTACAGCCGGGTCACCGTCGGGCGGTGGGGGCGGGTCAGTGGCCATAAGTAAGTATGCCCACCGTCCCGAGTTGGGCGTGCGGTGGCAGGCCCTCTTCGACGACCTCGAGGCCCAGGTCGCGGCGCTCGAGGACGCCGAGCTGCAGGCGGAGGTGCGCGACCG
>CAFBMK010000063.1_pt1 | contig 14763 bp, 9 predicted proteins | sample 7268691 | NCBI WGS metagenome assembly CAFBMK01 (sample SAMEA6814062, study PRJEB35770) | freshwater metagenome | biome: Freshwater; feature: Freshwater reservoir; material: water | place: Czech Republic | collected 2017-05-23 | depth 30m m
CGCTGGTACGGTCGTCGTTCGCTTCATGGCCCCGTCCGACGATCACGACATCCCGCCCTTCGACGACGACGCGTCGTACGCCGACATGGACCCGGGGTCCTACGACGACGGCGAGTACGACGCCGGCGAGTCGGGGATCGGAGCCGCGCACGTCCCCCCGCACGACCTGCACGCGGAGCAGGCGGTGCTCGGGGCGATGATGCTCTCCGAGCAGGCGCGCTACGGGCTGACCGTCGAGGACGGGCTGAAGGCCGAGGACTTCTACGCGCCGCAGCACGCGACGACGTACGAGGCGATCCGCCGGCTGTACGCCGAGAACCAGCCGATCGACGCGATCACCGTCGTCGAGCAGCTGCGCCGCACCGGCACGCTCGAGGACGCCGGCGGCCGCGAGGCGGTGCTGCAGCTGACCTCCGCGGTCACCGAGGTCGCGGCGCTGCCCCGCCACGCCGAGATCGTCCAGGGCATGGGCAAGCTGCGGCGCCTGCTGCAGGCGACGTACGAGATCCAGACCGCCGTCCTGAAGGGCGACAACGAACCGGCGCTGATCGTCGAGCAGGCGCAGTCGGCCGTCTTCGACGTCTCCGAGACGGAGGAGAGCAAGGGGCTGCGCTCGGTCGCGTCGTTCATCGACGTCGAGGTCCAGCGGCTCGAGGAGCTCGAGAAGGACGGCCGCGACATCACGGGCCTCGAGACGGGCTTCCGCGATCTCGACAAGGAGACGGCCGGCCTGCAGCCCGGCGCGATGGTCGTCCTCGCCGCCCGCCCCGCCATGGGCAAGTCGGCCTTCGTGACGAACCTCGCCGAGAACGTCGCGCTGCAGAACAAGGGTGCGGTCGCCCTGTTCTCGCTCGAGATGCCCGAGCGCGAGCTCCTGCAGCGCGTCATCGCGTCGCAGGCCGCGATCAAGGGCGACGACGTCCGCAAGGGCCGGATCGGCGACCGCTGGGGCGACGTCCTCGAGGTCGCCGACAAGCTCGCGCAGGCGCCGCTCTACATCGACGACTCGTCCGACATCGGGATCATGGAGATCCGCGCGAAGGCCCGGCGGCTGCACGCCTCGCACGCGCACGGCGTCTCGCTCGTCATCGTCGACTACCTGCAGCTCATGCGGGCGGACGGCCGCGCCGAGAACCGGGTGCAGCAGATCGGCGAGATGTCGCGAGGCCTGAAGATCCTCGCGCAGGAGCTCTCCTGCCCGGTCATCGCGCTGTCGCAGCTCTCGCGTGGCGTCGACTCGCGGCCGGACAAGCGCCCGCTGCTGTCCGACCTGCGCGAGTCGGGGAACATCGAGCAGGACGCCGACCTCGTGATGTTCCTGTACCGCGACGACTACTACAACAAGGAGACCGCGGAGCCCGGCGTCGCCGAGCTGATCATCGCGAAGAACCGCTCGGGCCGGACCGACACGATCCGCCTGCTGTTCCAGGGCGAGTACCCGCGGTTCCTGACGATGGCGCAGCCGTCGCAGGGGATGGGCGGACCGCCCGCGAACTTCGCCGGTCCCGGGTCCGCCGGGCCCCCGGTCGGGGTGGGCGGGCCGCCACTGCCGGGCGGCGGACCGCCGCTGCCGAGGACGTAGCCGGTGCGCTGCGCCTACGGACTGTGCGACGGGTCGGGCTGGCTCGTCGACGAACGCACCCGCTCCGCCCGGGAGTGCCGCTGCATGCCCGAGCAGCGGGCCGCCCGCGTGGCCGGCAGCCTGCGCGCCCGGATCCCGCGGGAGTACCAGGACGCGTCGTTCCAGCACACGAACATCAACGGGCTGCCGCGCGAGGCCGTCGCGCGCGTCCGGCGCTACGTCGACACGCTCGACGAGCGGCTCGCCGAGGGCGACGGGCTGTGGATCTCGGGGTCGATCGGCACGGGCAAGACGTGGCTCGCGATGCTCGTCGCCCGCTACGCGATCGAGCGCGGTCGCGGCGTGGCCGTCTACTCCGTGCCGCGCCTCCTGTCCGAGATCCGGCGCACCTACGACGGCGAGGGGCAGACGACCCTCGAGCTGCTCGACCAGCTCACGTCGGTGCCGCTGCTCGTCCTGGACGACGCGGGCACGGAGCGCACGAACCCCTGGGTGCTCGAGCAGCTCTACACGATCATCAACGAGCGCTGGCAGGAGAAGCGCTCCATCGTCATGACGACGAACCTCGACGCGATCCAGATGGAGGAGCGCCTCGGGGACCGCGCCGCGTCGCGCCTGGTCGGCATGTGCGAGACGGTGCTGCTCGACGGCGTCGACCACCGCACGGGCCGCCACCACATCGACGTCGGGCCGACGGGCTTCGGCGGCGAGCAGCCCGGACCGGGGGGCGGGGTCGACCGCCGGCCGGCCACGGGTGCGGGCGACCACGGGAGCGGGCACCACGCCGCCGGCGCCGGCGGATCGCTGGGGCCCCCGCCGCCGATGGACCCCGAGGCCGCGGCGTGGGCCGCCGCCGGCGACCCGGGGCGGGGCGGGAGCGACGGGTTCGGCGCGCCGCCGCCGTCGCGGACGTTCGGCGCGGACCCTGCGGACCTGCGCCGCCCCGAGCGCCGGGTCTTCGACGACCGCGACCGCCGCTGACCCGGCCGCGGTCGGCGCGGCGCCCCGGGCGCCGGCCCGCCCTCCGCCCCGACGGCGACTGCCGCCGACCCGCCGCGGGTCCCCGCGAACCCCGTGGGAGCGGGGGATCGCTACCCTCTCCTCGGTCATGCCAGGCATCGTGATCGTGGGCGCCCAATGGGGAGACGAGGGGAAGGGCAAGCTCGTCGACCTCCTCGCCGAGCGGTCCGACGTCGTCGTCCGCTTCCAGGGCGGCAACAACGCCGGGCACACGATCGTCCACGGCGACGTGAAGTACGCGTTCCACCTCGTGCCGTCCGGGATCCTCTATCCCGGCACGACGTGCGTGATCGGCAACGGCGTCGTCGTCGATCCCGAGGTGCTGCTGGGCGAGCTCGCGCAGCTCGGGACCCAGGGCGTCGACTCGTCCGGGCTGCGCATCAGCCCGAACGCGCACGTGATCATGCCGTACCACAAGTTCCTCGACGTGGCCGGCGAGACGCGCCTCGGGAAGAACCAGATCGGCACGACGAAGCGCGGCATCGGCCCCTGCTACGCCGACAAGGCGCTGCGCCTTGGCATCCGCATCCAGGACCTCCTCGACGAGAAGATCCTGAAGAAGAAGATCGTCGCCGCGATGGAGCCCAAGGCCCGCTCGCTGCGGCCGTGGGAGCGCGACCCGTCGCTCGACCTGCAGACGATGACCGAGACGTACCTCGCGTTCGGCCACCGCCTCGAGCGCCACATCGCCGACACCTCCGCGCTCGTCTGGGACGCGCTGGACGGCGGCGGGCACGTGCTCTTCGAGGGCGCGCAGGCCGCGCTGCTCGACATCGACCACGGCACCTATCCCTTCGTCACCTCGTCGAACCCGGTCTCGGGCTCCGCGGCCGTCGGCTCCGGCGCGGGCCCGAAGGACCTCGACGAGATCTGGGGCGTCGTCAAGGCGTACTCCACCCGCGTGGGCTCCGGGCCGTTCCCGACCGAGCTCGACGGGCAGCTCGCCGCCGACCTGCGCAAGAAGGGCGGCGAGCAGGGCACGACCACCGGCCGCGACCGCCGCATCGGCTGGCTCGACCTCATCGCCCTGAAGTACGCCGCGCGCCTCTGCACGCTCGACCAGATCTGCCTCACGAAGCTCGACGTCCTGTCGGGTCAGGAGACGATCAGGGTCGCCACGCGGTACCGCACGGAGGACGACGCGATCCTCGAGCGCTACCCGTACCACCAGACCGTCCTGCACCACGCGACGCCGGAGTACGACGAGCTGCCCGGGTGGGAGGAGGACATCTCCGCCTGCCGCGAGCTCTCCGACCTGCCGAAGGCCGCGCAGGACTACATCGAGTACGTCGAGGAGGGCATCGGCGTCCCGATCGGCATGATCGGCGTCGGCCCCGGCAACGACGAGAACATCTGGACGCGCGCGGGCCGCGAGTCCGCCGCCGGCAAGCTCGCCGAGCTGAGCTGAGCCAGGAGGACCGGGGCGGTCGGTCCGGCCGGCCCGCCCCGGGCGACCGGACGGGGGGAGGGCGCGCTCAGCCGAGCAGGTCCTCGTCGGGCACCGCGCCCGCGTCCCGCGCCGGCACGCCGATGACCCGGCGGCCCGGGGCGACGTCCTTCGTGACGACCGCGCCGGCGGCCACGAAGGCGTCCGCGCCGACCTCGACGCCGGGCACGAGGACCGCGCGGCCGCCGACCCGGGCGCCGCGGCGGATCGTGGCGCCCGCCAGCGGGATGCCGGCGGGGTCGGGCTCGCCGTCGGCGTCCCGCACCGGACGGCCCATGCGGTCGTCGTTCGTCGTCAGGACGCCCGGGCCGAGGAAGACGTGGTCCTCGACGACGCTGCGCGCCGTCACGTAGACGTCGGTCTGGATCGACACGTGGTCGCCCACGGTGACGTCGCAGTCCACGGTCGACCCGCGGCCGACGACGCTGTCGGCGCCGATCCGGGCGCGCTCGCGGACGAAGCTCTGGTCGCCGACGATCGTGCGGTCGCCCACGACGGCCGCGGCGTTGACGACGGCGTGCGCGCCGATCGTCGCGTCCTCGCCGATCCACAGCCCGGCGAGCGGCTCGGCCGACGCCGCCGCGGAGCCGACGCGCAGGCGGGGCGGCTTGCCCAGCACGGCGTGGTCGCCGACGACCGTCCCCGCGCCGACGGTCGTGAACGGGTGGACGACGACGTGCGCGCCGAGCTGCACGCCGGCGCCGAGCGTCACGTGGTGGTGGACGACGGCGTGCGAGCCGACGATGACGCGCTCGCCGACGACGCAGTGGGCGTCCACGAGCGCGTAGGGGGCCAGCCGGGCGTTCTGGTCGATGCGGGACTCCGCGCCGATGATCGAGCCGGCGCCGCCGACGGCGCTCGCGTCGGCGGTCGCGCTGGGGTGCATGGAGGCGCGGGGCGGGCGGCGGGCCATGGACGGAGCGTAGTGGGAGCCGTGGCCGGGAGACCGTCGCGTGGACCCCGGCCCGGTCGGCCGTGCGAGGGGTCCCACGTCGTCGGCACCCCCACGGCCGGGCGACCCCGGAACCCGACGAACTAGGCTCCCCGGGGTGAGCACGACGGCGGACAGCCCGGCGGGTCTCCTGCGAGGGGCGGTGGTCGGCCTCGGGATGATGGGGCGCCACCACGCCCGGGTCCTGCAGACCTCCGGCGTCGTGACGTTCGCCGGGGCGGTGGACCCCGAGGGCGACCGGCACGGCGCGGTCCGCGACCCGGACGCGGTGTTCCCGACGATCCGGACGCTGCTCGAGCACGGCCGTCCCGACCTCGCGATCGTCGCCGTGCCGACGGAGGACCACCTCGCCGCGGCGGTCGAGCTCGCCGAGGCCGGCGTGCACGTCCTGATCGAGAAGCCGCTGGCGGAGTCGCCCGAACGGGCGCGCGCGCTCGTCGACGCGATCCGCACCGCGGGCGTCCACGGCGCCGTCGGGCTCGTCGAGCGCTGCAACCCCGCGCTGATCGAGCTGCGCCGCCGGGTGCAGGCCGGCCAGCTCGGACAGGTCTTCCACGTCGCGACGGAGCGCCTCGGGCCGTTCCCCGCCCGGATCCGCGACGTCGGCGTCGTGAAGGACCTCGCCACGCACGACCTCGACCTCGTCGGCTGGCTCGGGGGCGGCGTGACGACGCTCTCCGCGCAGACGCAGCACCGGATGAACCGGCCCCACGAGGACCTCGTCAACGTCGTCGGCCGGCTCGAGGGCGGCGCGACGTTCACGACGATGGTCGACTGGCTCTCCCCGACGAAGGTCCGCCAGACGCGCGTCCTGGGCGAGCGGGGGATGCTCGTCGCCGACACGCTGACCGCCGACCTGACGTTCTACGCCAACGGCGAGGTGACGAGCGACTGGGACAGCATGCGCTCCCTGCGCGGGGTGTCCGAGGGCGACGTCACCCGGTACGCGCTGTCGCGCCGCGAGCCGCTGCTCGCCGAGCTCGAGGGCTTCGTCGCGCTGATCGGCGGCGAGGCGGACCCGCAGGCCGTGACGCTCGAGGAGGGCCTGGCGGTGGTCGACCTCGCCGAGGCGGTCCTGCGCTCCGCGCAGTCGCAGGAGACGGTCCACGTCCTGCCGTCCCGCGGCACCCGGCCGGACGCCGGGACGGGGCACGGCTCCGGCGCGGCCGGGAACGCCGGGGGCAATCCGGCACCGTCCGTCCCCGCCCCGGCCGCGGGAGGTCCCCGATGAAGGTCGTCGTCGTCGCGCTGGGCAAGATCGGGCTGCCGCTCGCCGCCTTCGCCGCGCAGCGGGGCCACGAGGTCGTCGGCTGCGACATCGACGAGCGCGTCGTCCGCCAGGTCAACGCGGCGCACGAGCCGTTCCCGGGCGAGGGCGGGCTCGCCGACGCGCTGCGCGAGACGGTCGGCGACGGGCGCCTGAGCGCCACGACCGACACCGTCGGCGCGGTGGCCGCCGGGGCGGACCTGATCCTCGTCGTGCCGCCGCTCGTCGTCGACGCGCAGGCCCGCCCGGAGTGGCGCGCCGTCGACGCCGCCCTGGGCGACGTCGGCGCCGGCCTGCGGCGCGGTCGCGAGGAGCGCGGCACCGCGGCGGGGCCCGACGGCCTGCCGCCGAGCGTCGTCGTCGAGACGACCCTGCCCGTCGGCAGCACCCGCGGACGGGTCGCGCAGCTGCTCGCGTTCACGAGCCGGCTGATCGAGGGCGAGGACTTCCACGCCGCCCACAGCCCCGAGCGCGTCTACTCCGGCCGGATCTTCCGCGACCTCGAGACGTACCCCAAGCTCGTCGGCGGGCTCGACGACCTCGGCGAGGCGCGGACCGCGGAGCGCTACCGGCGGCTCCTGAACGGCGAGGAGGAGACCGCCCCGCTCGACGTCGGCGGCGCGGCCGCGGCGTCCGCGCCCGGGTCGTCGTCCGCCGGCTCGCCCGCCCTGCGTCGCCCGGCGTCCGAGGCGATCGAGGTCCGCGAGCTCGGCGGGGCCGAGGCGGCGGAGCTGACGAAGCTCGCCGAGACGACCTACCGCGACATCAACATCGCGTTCGCGAACGAGCTGGCCCGCCACGCCGACGCGATCGGCGTCGACGTCGACGCGGTCATCGACGCGGCCAACTCGCAGCCGTTCTCCCACATCCACCGCCCGGGCGTCGCCGTCGGCGGGCACTGCATCCCGGTCTACCCGCGCTTCTACCTCGAGGGCGACCCCGGCGCGGCGCTGCCCGCGGCGGCCCGCGCGGTCAACGAGGCGATGCCCGCCTACGCGGTCGACCTGCTGGCCGAGCTGCTCGGCGGCGGCCTGCGCGGCAAGCTCGTCCTCATCCTCGGCGCGGCGTACCGCGGCGACGTGAAGGAGACCGCGTTCTCCGGCGTCTTCGGCCTGCGCGACGCGCTGCAGGCCGCGGGCGCCCGGCCGATCGTCGCGGACCCGCTCTACAGCGACGACGAGCTGGCGGCCCTCGGCCTGGAGGCCTGGCTCGGCGGGCCGATCGACGGCGCGGTGGTCCAGGCCGACCACGCCGCGTACCGCACGCTGACGGCGCAGGACCTGCCCGGCGTCGACGCGGTGGTCGACGGACGGGGCGTCCTGGACGTCGACGCCTGGCGGGCCGACGGCGTGGCGGTCCGGCGGATCGGCCGGGACGGCGTGCGCGAGGGCTGAGCGGGGCCGGCCCCCCGTGTGCGGGAGGGCACCCAGGGCCGCGGTCCGGGACGGCTATCGTTCCTTGGTCTGCGCAACCTTCTGAACAGCCCGGCCCTCCGCCGGCTCTCCCGCCGCGCGGCGCCCACCCGCGTCGACGTCCTCGCCGGTCTCGTCACCGCTCTGGCGCTGATCCCGGAGACGATCTCGTTCTCGATCGTCGCCGGCGTCGACCCGCGGATCGGGCTGCTGTCGTCCTTCACGTTCTCCGTCGTCATCGCGTTCGTCGGCGGGCGGCCCGCGATGGTCTCCGCCGCCGCGGGCTCCATGGCGCTCGTCGCGGCGCCGCTCGTGCGCGACCACGGCTTCGAGCACCTCGTGCTCGCCACGGTCCTCGCGGGCGTCCTGCAGCTCGGGCTCGCCCGGGCGGGCATCGCGCAGCTGCTCACGCGCCTGCCGACCGGGGCGACGCTCGGCTTCGTCAACGGCCTGGCGATCCTCATCTTCCTCGCGCAGATGGACCACCTCGTGTCGGTGCCGGTGGTGCTCCTCGTCCTGCTCGGGGTGGCGATCATCTTCGGCGGCCGGCACGTCGGCATCCGCGTCCCGCCGTCCCTGGTCAGCACCGCCGTGCTGACGGTCGTGGCCGTGGCGCTCGTCGCGAGCGCCCCCACCGTCGGCGACGAGGGCACGCTGCCGACGGGCCTGCCGGGCTTCCACGCGCCGGACGTCCCGTTCACCTGGGCGACCCTGTGGACCGTGCTGCCGACGGCGATCAGCCTCGCGGCGGTCGGGCTCGTCGAGTCGCTCCTCACCGCCGACCTCGTCGACCGGATGACCGGGACGGACTCGCCGAAGCGGCGCGAGGCCTACGGGCAGGGCGTCGCGAACGTGGTCACCGGCTTCTTCGGCGGCCAGCCGGGCTGCGCGATGATCGGCCAGTCGCTCCTGAACGTCGAGAGCGGCGGCCGCGGGCGCGTGTCGACCTTCGCGGCCGGCGCCTGGCTCCTGGCGCTCGTCGTCCTGCTGCACCCGCTCATGGAGATCCTGCCGACGGCCGCGCTCGTCGCGACGATGATCGTCGTCGCCCTGACGACCTTCGACTGGTCGTCGATCGCGCCCCGGCGGATGCGCGGCGCCCCCGTCGACACGGTCGTCATGGTGCTCACGACCGCGGTCGTCGTCGAGACGTCGAACCTCGCCTACGGCGTGGCGGCCGGCGCGATCGTCGCCTGGCTCCTCACCCGGCGCCGCCGCCGGGACACCGGCCTGCCCGACGACGCGCTGCACGCGCCGGAGCCGGCGCGGGCGGACGTGGACGTGCCCCGTCCGGGCGCCGCGGCCCCCGGCGTGGGCTGAGGCCGGACGCCTCCGGGGCGCGCCTCGGCGGTCGATGCGGCGAGCCGGACGATGCGTCGCCCGGCGCCGCTCCCCCCGCGGCTTCGTGCTGCACCTCTGCCCCTCAGGGCGACGGCGGCGCCGGGGTCGGCAGCAGCCGCTCGAAGTCCCCGGACCGGAACGGCTGCGGGTCCAGCGCGTCGTCCGGCGGCGTGTACGCGTTGTTCGGCAGATCGGCCTGCTGCCCCAGCAGCGTCGCGGGGTCCAGGAAGATGAAGAAGCGCGCCCAGCGGCCCTTCGCGTCGCCGTTCGTTCGCGGCTCCCCCGGGGCGCCCGTCCCGGTGGGTCCCGCCCCGGGCGCGTTGCGTACGCTGGACCGCGTGCAGCGCGCCGACCCCATCGCCCCGGACGCCCCGGGGCCGGAGGCTCCGACGGCCGGCCCCGGGGCGACCCCCGCGACCCCCGGGCCGGTCCCCGCGGCGGACGACGTCGCGATCGGTCCGGACCGTCCCCCGACGTCGTGGGGCTCCGTCGCGCTGCTCGCCGCGGGCGTCCTCGTCGTCCTGGCGGTCTTCGCCTCCCGCGCCGACCTCCAGCTCAACCGCGAGCTCGTGGTGCAGCTCGGGCGGTACGTCGCCTCCGCGGGCCTCGTGCTCCTGCTGCCCGGGTTCGCGCTCGCGCGCCTCGTCACGCCGCGGCACCTCGGCCGCTGGTGGCCGGTCCTCGTGCTGCCGCTCGGCCTGGCGGGCAGCATGGTCCTGCTCAGCGCGCTCGGGCTCCTGGGGCTGCGGCCGCGACCGGCGACCGTCGTCTTCCTGCTGCTCTCCGCCGCCCTGGCGGCCTGGACCCTGCGGCCCGGCCGCGCGCGGGTGCCGCGCGCGGACTGGCCCGCCAGCGTCGCCGTCCTCGTCGGCGCCGCCGGCGCGGGGCTCCTGACGCTCGTGCCCGCGCTGCACGCCGGGTTCCTCACCGTGCCGGGCACGAACCCCGACGCCCACCAGGTCGTCGGCGTCGCGTCGTTCCTGCAGGAGTCGTACCCCCTCGGTCGCAACACCGCCACCGCGCTGGACCAGATCCCGCCGGCGTGGAGCGGGCGCATCCCGATCTTCCACCCGTTCGGCGCCGCGATCGAGGTGGGCCTGACCGGGCCGATCCAGATGTTCGCGCCGTTCGTCGCGTTCCTCACCGCCGCCGCCGCGCTCGGGACGGGCCTCTTCGCCGCGGCCGCGCACCGGCTGTCCGGCTGGGGCGCGGGCCTCATCGCCCTGCTCGTCGGCGCGTCGGCGTCCCTGCTCTACAGCGCCCTGCACCCCTATTACAACCAGCTCTGGGGCATGTGCCTGATGACCGCGGCGCTCGCGCTCGCGTGGACCTGGCTGCACCACGACGACGCCCGCGCGGGCGCCCTGACGGTCGTCTTCCTCGTCCTGTCGCTCATCGCCTACCCGACGACCCTGCCCTACGCCGTCCTCGTGATCGCGGCGATCGGGGTCGGTGCCCGCGTCCGCCCGCGGATCCCGCCTGCGCTGCGCCGGCGCCTGCGCAAGGTGTGGCCGCTCGTCCTGCTCTTCTTCGGCATCTCCGTCCTGGGCGCGCTGGGCAAGCTCGCCGGCGTCCTCGGCCAGTTCCTCGGCGACACCCCCTTCTGGCAGGGCGACATCAACGTCTTCCCGCCGCACGGCGCCGCCTACGGCCTCGACGTGAACCAGCCGATCGTCCCGATCGCCGTGGCCGCGATCGCGGTGGCGACCCTGTTCCGCCGCGGCCGCCGGGCCGGCCTCGCCTGGCTGGGCCTCGCCCTGCTGCTGCTGCTCGTCGACTACGTCCTGCGCGGGCGCGGCACGGCGGAGTACGTCGACTACAAGCACGTGACCTTCACGGCCGTGATCCTCCTGCCGCTGGCCCTCGGCGGCGCGCTGCGCCTCGTGGTCGACGGGGTCGCGGCGCTGCGCGGCCGGACCGCCACCGCGGGGCCGGACGGCGCAGCGGGTGCGTCGGCGGCCGGGCCGACCGCAGCAGCGTCCTCGGCGTCCCGCGGCCGGGCCGCGTCCTCGGACGGCGCCGCCCGCCGCCGGGCCGCGGGCCGCCCGGCCGCCCTGGCCGCGGGTGCGGCCGGTGCCGCCGTGCTGCTGGCGTGGGTCGTCCCGGCGTCCTCCGCGTCGCGCGACCAGGTGCTGAACGCCGGGCAGAACGTCACGCCGCCGCTCTTCGACGTGCAGCGCTGGTCCGACGAGCTCCCGCGGGGCAGCTCCGTGCTGATCGACCTGCCGGCGTCCGGGACCCAGCTCTGGGCCACGCTGTTCCTCGGCCGCGACCACCCGCTCGCGACGACGGACCCCGTCTCGAGCACCACGACCTACTCCGTCGCCCCGCTCGGCCGGCGCGCGGACTACGTGCTGGGCCTGCGACTGGACCTCCGGTCGGGCCGACCCGTCCCGCCGCCGCGCTGGGCCGCGGGCGCCCCGATCCGGAGCGACTCGCAGTTCGGGCTGTGGCGCATGGTCGTCCCCGCCAGGGACGCCGCGCGCGTCCCCGAGACCGCGTCGGACGAGCTCGTCCTCCCGCACCCCGAGCCCCCGGGCGAGGCCGCCCGCCGCGCCCTGCTGGACATCACGGGCAACCCGTCGCGGTCCCCCGGCTTCTAGCGGCGCGGGGCGGGGGCTCGTCCCCGGGGCGGGCGCGTCCGGGGAGGCGGCGCGTCCCGGGAGGCGGCGCGTCCGCGGAGGCGGCGTCCGCGGAGGGACGCGTCGATGGAGGCGGCGGCCCGTCCCGCGGGCGCGTCCGGAGCGACGACACCACGACGGCCCGCCGCGACGGACGGCCGCCCGCCCACGCCCTCCCGCGACCGGGGTCAGGCCGTCGCGTCGACGGGGGCCGCGCGGCCGCCGTGGCCGCGGCGCTGGCTCTCGTCGGCCACGCGGACGAGGAACGCCGGGTTGCCCAGGAGGTAGCGCTTCCACATGCGACGGGGCTCGACGGCCAGGCGGAAGATCCACTCCCAGCCGTTGTCGGCCAGCCACGACGGGGCGCGCGGGACCTGGCCCGAGACGTAGTCGAAGAGGGCGCCGACGGTCCAGAGGACGGGCGACGGGCAGCGGCCCGCGACGGCGTCGGCCCACAGCTCCTGCTTCGGGCTGCCCATGCCGATCAGGACGAGGTCGGGCTGCACCGCCTCGATGTCCTCGAGGACCCGCTCGCCGTGCGGGGAGTCCGGGTCGAAGTAGCCGTGGTGGGTGCCGGCGATCCGCAGCCCGGCGTGCCGGGCCTGCAGCTGCTCGCCGGCGCGCGCGGCGATGCCGTGGTCCGAGCCGAGCAGGTAGAGCGACAGGTCGCGCCGCTCGCACAGGGCGGCGAGGTCCCAGATCCAGTCCGCGCCCGTCATCCGGTGCGGCGTCTCCACGTCGAGCAGGCGGGCGGCGAGGCGCACCCCGTAGCCGTCGCAGTAGACGAGGTCCGACGTGCGCAGGATCCGCCGCAGCTCCGGCACGAGGTGCGTCTGGTTCAGCACGTGCGCGTTGGCGTACATGACCCGCCGGGTGCGGCGCTCGGACGGCTGGGCGGCGCGGTGCTCGGCCACCCACGACGTGATGCGGTCGAGCATCGCCGGAGGCGTGTCCAGCTCGATGTCGATGTCGAACATCCGGACGGAGCCCGCGGGCTCGGGCGGGGACGGAGCGGGGGAGACCATGGAGGAAGGGCCATGCTAGACGCGACGCCGTCCCGGAGGGGGAAGACCCCGGCCGTTCCCGCCGACCGGCGGGGACGGAGTACGCGCGCGGTGGACGGCGCACCGGCGATGCCGCGGCCCGTGGGATCCTTGCCGGGTGACCCTGCGCGCCGCCTTCGATGCCCGGGACGCGCTGCACGCCGACCTCCGTGGCTGGGGGCGCTACGCCGCCGACCTGCTCGCCGCCCTCGGGCGCCGGGACGACGTCGAGGTGCGACCACACGCGGGCGGCGGGCGCCTGCCCGAGCTCGCCTGGGAGCAGCTGGGGTGGCCGGCCCGCCTGCTCGGCGACCGCCCGGACGTCCTGCACGCTCCGAACTGCTTCCTCCCGCTCGTGCGCCCGTGCCCGGGCGTCGTCACCGTCCACGACCTGGCCTTCGAGGTCCACCCGGACGACTTCTCCCCCCGCACGGGCTGGAAGTACCGCACGTTCACCCGTCGCGCGGTGGCCTCCGCCGAGGCCGTGATCTGCGTCTCGCGGGCGACCGCGGACGACGTCCTCGAGCGGTACGGGGCGGACCCCGCGCGGATCCACGTCGTGCCGAACGGTCCCTCCCTGCCGCTCGGCGACGACGGTCCGACGCCCGGGACCCACGACGCGCCGTTCGTGCCGGCGCCGTCGACCGCCGCGGGGCGCCGCGCCGCGGTGCGCAACGACCCCGAGCGCCCGTACCTCCTGGCGATCGGCGACCTGCGGGCCAAGAAGAACCTCGAGCGGCTCGCCGACGCCTGGCGCGTCTCGGGCCTGCCGCACCGGCTCGTGGTCGTGGGCGCGGGCGGCGCCGCGCAGGACCCCGCCACGCCGGAGGGCCGGCTGGCCGCGGGGTTGCGGGCGCGCGGCGTCGAGCTGCCGGGCTACCTGCCCGACGCCGACCTCGACCGGCTGCTGCGCGGCGCCGCGGCGCTCGTGCACCCGTCGCTCTTCGAGGGCTTCGGGCTCGTCGTGCTCGAGGCGATGGTCCGCGGGGTCCCCGTCGCCTGCAGCGACATCCCGTCGCTGCGCGAGACGGCGGGCGGCGCGGCCGTGCTCTTCGACCCGCGGGACGTCGAGGACCTCGCGCGCGGCCTGCACGACGTGGTCGACCGGCGGGACGCGCTGGCCGCCGCGGGGCGCGAGCGCTCGCGGGCGTTCTCGTGGGACCGCGCCGCCGCTGGCACGGTCGCCGTCTACCGTTCGGTGGCCTCGTGAGCCGCATCACGATCCTCATCCTCTCGGTCAACGAAGCCCCGCTCCTGCGGTGGTCCCTGCCCGCCGCGTGCGCGCAGGGCGCCGACGAGGTCGTCGTCATCGACAACGCGTGCACGGACGCGACGCCCGAGCTCGTCGAGCAGCACGGCGCCCGGCGCCTGCGCCTCACCCGCCGCCGCGGGTACGCCGCGGCGATGAACGCGGGCCTCGCCGCGTGCGGCGGCGACTGGATCCTCTGGTGCAACGCCGACTGCGTCCTGACGCCCGGCTTCCTCGACGCGCTGCGACCACACCTCTTCAGCCCGACCCTCGGCTCCGTCGTCCCGCGCCTCATGCGGGCGACGGGCATGGAGCCCGAGAAGCGCCTGGACGAGATCGACGCGGCGGGCATGACGATCGACCGCCGGCGCAAGAACACCCTCGTCGGCCACGGCGAGTCGCCCGACCGCTACACGCGCTCCGGCCCGGTCTTCGGCGGCGACGGCGCCTGCGTGCTCTACCGGCGCGAGTGCCTCGAGGAGTGCGCGATCGGCCTCGAGGTCCTCGACGAGGACATGGGCCTCTGGGCGACGGACGCCGACCTCGCGTGGCGCGCGCAGCTCCTGGGCTGGGAGGCGCGCTACGAGCCGCGCGCGGTGGCGTGGCACAAGCGCTTCTACAGCCCGTCGACCCGGTCGCAGGTCGACGAGGCGCACCGCCGCCTGCAGTTCACCAACCGGCTCCTGATGGTCATCAAGAACGAGACCCCGTCGGGGTTCCTGCGCTCGTGGCAGTCCATCCTCGGCTACGAGGTCCTCGCGCTCGGATGGGCCGTGCTGCGCGAGCGCTTCCTCCTGCGCGCGTACGTCGACGTGCTCCGCCGGCTGCC
>CAFBMK010000064.1_pt1 | contig 14750 bp, 10 predicted proteins | sample 7268691 | NCBI WGS metagenome assembly CAFBMK01 (sample SAMEA6814062, study PRJEB35770) | freshwater metagenome | biome: Freshwater; feature: Freshwater reservoir; material: water | place: Czech Republic | collected 2017-05-23 | depth 30m m
GGTCGCCCCGGCCACGCGCCGGGCGACCGCAACCGGCCCGGCTCCCCGCCGGGCCCGCAGGACCCAGGGACGAGGAAGGCCCCGGAGCGCGCTCCGGGGCCTTCGTCGTTCCTGGTCCGTCACCGTCCGGGGCGCCGCGCCACCCGAGGCGTCGCGCCACCCGAGGCGTCGCGCCACCCGGGGCGTCGCGCCACCCGGGGCGTCGCGCCACCCGGGGCGTCGCGCGTCCCGGGCGGGCGTCGCCCGCGGGGCGGACCGGCTCAGCGCCTCCGGGCGGCCTTCCTCGGCGCCTTGAACGCGATGCGCTTCCACTTCGACTTGTTGCCGGCCACGTCGACGGCGCGCACCCAGCGGGCGTTCCTCGGCCGGACCTTGAAGGACCGGGCCTTCGTCGGCTTCAGCGTCCGCGCGCCGGTCGGGCTCTGGTTCCGGGCGTACTGGATCGTGCTGACGCCCGACCCGGAGTCCTTCGCCGCGACCCGGACCGTCCCGGACGACGCCGTCGTCCGCGCGCTGATCGTCGCCGTCGTCACCGTCGGCGCCGTCGTGTCGAGCAGGATGTCGTCCGTGAACGTCTGATTCCCGTCGATGAGCGGGCCGACGAACCGCACGTAGACGACGCGCGCGCGGCGCTCGCTGCCGCGGGCGTCCAGCGTCCAGGAGTAGGTGTCGCTCGTGACGACGGGGACCTGCGTGGGCGTGTCGAACGAGCCGTCGTTGCTGATGAGGACGGCCGTCGCGCCGGCGGGCTCGCGGATGCGCAGCGACACCGCCGCGGTGCTCGTGGCCTCGGCGCCGCCGTTGATCGTCACGCCGACGCGCGTCGACGGCGTGGCGGGTGCGGCGGTGACGGCGACGCCGTCGCTGACCGCGGTCGCGGAGCCCCCGGCGTTCGTGGCGGTGACGGCCACGCTGATCGTCCGGCCGGCGTCCGCGGCGACGAGCGCGTAGCTCGTGCCGGTGGCGCCCGGGATCGCGACCCCGCCGCGCCGCCAGGCGTAGGCGTAGCCGGTGGGCGCGTTGCTCCACGACCCCTGGGTCGCGGTCAGGGTGCTGCCGACCACCGTGGTGCCCTGGATGCCAGGCCTCGCGGTGTTGGCGGGGGCGGCGACCGGGGTGGTCGGCGTGGGCGGGGTGACGGCCGGGCTCGTGGCGCTCGACGAGCCGCCGGCGTTCGAGGCGGTCACGACGCAGGTGATGGCGCGGCCGGCGTCGGCGGAGGTCGGGGTGTACTGGCTGCCCGTCGCGACCTCGCCGCCGTCGCGGCGCCAGCTGTAGGCGTAGCCGGTCGGCGCGTTGGACCAGGAGCCCTGCGTGCACGTGAGCTGCTGGCCGACGGCGACGGTGCCCTGGATCGACGGGGCGCCGGTGCTGACCGGCGCCGGCGTGACGGGGGCGGCGGCGGGCGTGACCGCGGCGCTCGTGGCGGTGGCCGAGCCGGCGCCGTTCGTGCCGGTGACGACGCAGGTGATGGCGCGGCCGACGTCGCCCGACGTGACGGCGTAGGTCGAACCCGTCGCGACCTGGCTGCCGTCGCGGCGCCAGCTGTACGTGAAGGTCGGGCTGCCCGTCCACGTGCCCGGGTTGCAGGTCAGCGTCTGTCCGACGACCGCGGACCCGGCGATCGACGGCGCCCCGGACGTGGGCGGCTGCGTCACCGGACCGCCGGAGGTCCCGGAGGCCTCGGCGGCCCAGTAGGTGAAGGAGTACTGGTCCATGCGCTGGACCCGCGAGTTGCCGGAGTCCGCGACGAAGAGGTTGCCCTTCGTGTCGTTGTTCTCCTGGCCCGCGACGTCGAACGCCTGCGGGCCGCTGAAGAGCCCGGTGCCGTTGCCGGTGCCCCCGCGGTAGCGCAGCTGGTTGCCCTTGTCGTCGTAGATCCGGACGATGTCGTACCGGAGGTCGCCCACGAAGAGCTGGCCGTACTCGTCGACGTAGAGGTCCGACGGGGTGAAGTCGTACTGCCGCAGGGCGTCGGGTCCCGCGCCGAGGTCCGCCGGCGCGAACGACGTGACGGCCTGCGCCTCGGGCAGGGCGACGTAGACCGCGCGGGTGTTCGTCGGCCCCGTCAGGTACCGCGGAGAGGCGATGCGCCCCGGTCGCGAGGTGGTGGCCGCGGTCCTCGTGACGGCGAGCGTCGGCGACGCGGGGTCGAGCTTCAGGACCTGGTTCGCGCAGGGGTGCGAGACGTAGAGGGCGACCGGCGTGGTCGAGGCGCCGTCGACGCGCACGTCGATCCCGCCGAACCTCGTGGCGTCCGGGGCGACGCCGGCGGTGCACGCGGGCAGCTGCGTGCCCTTGACGAACTGGCCGCCCCTTGTGAACTCCTGAACGCGGAGGTTGCTGTCGAGGACCCAGACGTGGCCGTCGGCGCCGGGGGCGACCGCGATGCCGACCGCGCCGCCGAGCTGGCCGGCGCCCGTGCCGGCCGTCCCCCAGGCGGGGAGCGCCGTGGTCGAGCCGTCGACGGCGATGCGCTGCACGCCGCCGGAGAGGGGGTAGCCGACGTAGGAGGTGCCGTCGGAGCCGACCCCGATCGCTGAGGGCTGCTCCGCCAGCGCTGCGGGAGCGGCGAGGAGCAGGCCGAGGAGGGCCAGGGGGACGGCGAGGAGTCGTCGGGACATCGGGGGTCCTTGGTCGGGGGATCCGGCCCGGACCGAGGGGGCCTCGCCGGGTCGTGCGGCGCGCTCGGGCGGCCGCGCGCCCGCCGACCCTACGACCTCGCCGCCGCCCTTCGCAACGTCCCCCCCGGGGTGACTTCCGCGTGGGCCGGGGTGAACCGGGATCCCCGTGACAGACGGGTGATCCGGGGCCTCCACCACTCGGTGCGTACCCCATCCACCGACCGGCGCTCCACCCCCGCGCCGCGGTCCCTCGGCGGCGCGGTGGGCCGCGCCCCGGGCCCGGCCCGGGGCGCGTCGTCGGCTACTTGCCGCCGACGTGGTACAGGTGCAGCCCGCCGCCGGAGCAGCTGAACGCGAGGTAGTTGTAGCGCGTGCTCACGCCGACGTCGGTGACGTCCCCGCGGCCGTCGGGGCACTGGCCCTGGGGCACGTCGTAGCCGCCGGTCTTGCCCGAGTCGAGCACCTGCACGATGAGGCAGGCGTTCGTGCCGTTGCCGAACGCGACGGCGCTGCCGCCGCCGTTGATCGTGGTCGGCGACGACGTGCGGCCGAGCGCCTTCAGGCCCTTGGCCGACGGGGAGGCGATGATGCCCAGCTTGTAGGCGGTGCCGCCGCGGTCGAACGAGACCGCGCGGACGAGCCCCTGCTGGCGACCGCCGCCCGGGAACCCGGCGTCGGCCTGCGGGTCGCTGCCCACGGCGACCTTCTTGCGCTTGCCCTTGGCGGTGATCGTGAAGATCGAGCCGTTCTGCCCGTAGGCGGCCTGCGCGCCGTTCAGCGTCGTGGTCGGCGTGTTGAAGCCGGAGCCGGAGGCGAGCTTCTTCGCCTTCCCGCCCTTGACGACGTAGATCCCGGAGTCCGTCGTGACGTAGAAGACCTTGGAGTCGCCGGAGATGCCGACGCCCGTGGCCGTGCCCGGGACGTTCAGGCGCTTGATCCCGCCGCCGCCGGCGTTCGCGACGTAGGCGGAGACGCCGGTCGGGTTGCCGCCCGGCAGGTTGGTCGCCTTGGAGAGGAACGCCATCTTCGACGGGCCCTTGGCCGCGTCGCCCTTGCCCGTGAAGCCCGAGAGCGACGGGTGCCACGAGTCGCCGTTGGCGGGGCCGCCCTGCCCGGCGGAGATCAGCGTCGTGCCGCCCCGCTGCCAGGGACCGCCGTCGTTCTTGATCTCGCCGATGCGGGTCGCGACGAAGACGTTCTTGACCCCGGGCAGCGCGCCCGCCGTCGTGTCCGTCGCCTTCAGCACGTACGCCAGGCGCTTGTTCTTGCGGCCGTCGAGCGAGAACTCGGGCTCGGTGACCTCGCCGGCGCCGACGATGGTCTGCTGCTTCGCCCCGTACTTCGCGACGTAGCTCGGGTTGACGTAGTTCGTCGCGCAGGAGCCGGCGCGGGTCGCGGCCTGCTCGCCGGTCGCGGCCGAGGACGACGCCGCGGCGACGCCGGAGACGGTGACGAGCGCGGCGGCGCCCATCGTGGCGGTCGCGACGCCGAGGCGGCGGCCGAGACCTGAATTGCTGTTTGCCGACATGCGTACGAGGGTAACGCCCGTCGCGCGTCCTCGCGCTGATTCTCATCCCACCATCGGGGGAGCCGACCCGGCCCCGCGTTCCGCCCGTCGACCGGCCCGCGCGCGGCCGACCCGGGTCGGCCGTCCCCGTGCCCCGCGAGGCCCGCCGGGGCGGGGCCGCGGACGATGCGGCGCCCGACCGCTGGCCTATGCTCCGTGGGGTGTCCGCTGCCGAGTCGCTGGCGATCGCCCAGGTCACGCCGTACCCCCTCGAGGCGGACCACCCCGTCACGGCGCACGTCCTGCGCCTGGCGGACGAGCTGGGCGCCCTCGGCCACCGCGTCGTCGTGCTCGCCGCGTCGCGCGACGCGGCCCGGGTGGCGGAGACCCGTCGGCGCCTGAAGGCCGACGCCGCCGCGCTGCTGCCCGACGCCGGCGCCGATCCCGTCGTCCTGGCCGTCGGCGAGGCGCTCCCGGCGATCCCCGGGGTCGACCGCGCGCCGACGCTCGCCGTCGACGCCGCCCGGACCGTCGACGACGCGCTGTCGCAGATCGCCTTCGACCTCGTCCACGTCCACGAGCCGTTCGGCCCGTCCGTGTCGAGCGCCGCGCTGCGCCACAGCCGCGCGCTGAACGTCGGCACGTTCCACCTGCCCGCGGAGCGCTTCATCGCCGGGATGGGCGCCGGGGCGTCCGGCGGCTCCGGCGGCGGCAGCGACCTGCTGCGCAAGCGCTCCGGCCGCCTCCTGGGGCGCCTGGACGACCGCCTCGCCACGAGCGCCGCGACCGCCGCGCTCGTGGCCCGCTCCTTCCCGATCGGGCGCGGGTACGCCCCGCGCGTGCCCCCGCCCCCGTACGCCGGGCTCGCCGAGGACGAGGCCCCCGACGGCGTGCCCGTCCCCGACGCCGCCACGCCGGCCCCCGCGACCACGGACACCGGGGACGCCGGCGCGGCCACGGCCCCGTCGACCGCCGTCGCGACCCGCCGCCCGGTCCACGTCGTCCTGCCGCTGGACGAGGAGCGCGCCGCCCGGCGCACCGCGATGCGCGCGCTGCGCCGCCTGGGCACCGACCTCGACTGGCGGGCCACCGTCGTGGTCGCCGACGACGACGTCGTGCCGGTCGGTGCGGGCAACCTGGGTGCGCACGCCCGCGACCGCGTCTCGTTCGTGCCCGCGCACGTGCTGCCGGAGGACGCCGACGTCGTGGTCCTCGCGTCGACCGGCACCCGCCCGGCGCCGCACATCCTGGTCGAGGCGCTCCAGAACGGCGCGGTCCCCGTCGCCAGCCGCATCGACGTGCACGACGAGCTGACGGACGGCGGGCGCCGCGGACCGCTCTTCGAGCCCGGCGACGTCGACGTCCTGGTGCAGCAGCTCGAGCGCCTGATCGAGCGCCCGGAGGAGCTCGCGAGGTTCCGCGGCGCGGAGCTCGAGCACCCGCTGACCGAGCCGGACTGGGACGCCTACACCGCCTGGGTCGTCGACCGCTACGACGCGCTCCTGGCGCGCCGCCACGACCGCGACCGCTTCGACCCCGCCGTCGTCGCCCGGCTGCGCGAGCGCCCGCTCATCGACGTCGACCTGCACATGCACACGGACCACTCCGGCGACTGCGCCACGCCGGTCGAGGTGCTGCTGGACGCCGCGCGCAGGCAGGGCCTCGGCGCGATCGCCGTCACGGACCACAACGAGGTCTCCGGCGCGCACGAGGCCGCCGCGAAGGCCGCGGAGTACGGCGTGAAGATCATCATCGGCGAGGAGGTCAAGACCGCCGACCAGGGCGAGGTCATCGGCCTCTTCATCGAGGAGCGGATCCCGAAGGGCGTGACCCTGCAGGAGGCCATCGCCGACATCCGGCGGCAGGGCGGGCTGGTCTACGTGCCGCACCCGTTCGACCGGATGCACTCCGTGCCCGACTACGAGCACATGCTCGACATCGTCCACGAGATCGACGCGGTCGAGGTCTTCAACCCGCGCGTGGCGATCGCCTCGTTCAACGAGGAGGCGGCCCGCTTCGCCGCGAAGTACCGGATGGTCGCCGGGGCGGGATCCGACAGCCACGTCGCCCAGGGCCTCGGGTCCGTCCGGCTGCGGATGCGCGACTTCGACGGCCCGGAGGAATTCCTCGCCTCGCTGGCCGACGCGGAGATCCGCACGAAGTCCGGGACCCTCGTCTACGTGCAGGCCCTGAAGTTCCTCGAGACGGTCGCCACGCCCGCCCCCGCGCGCCGGCTGGTCCGCGAGCGCCGCGTCCGGCGCGCGACGCGGGGCTGACCGGCCGGGCGGCGCACGACCGGGCGGGGCGCCGCGGATTGGAGGCGCCATGCGGCCCGGTGCCGAGCGGCCGGGTGCCAGAGCTCGGGGGTCGAGGCACGCCGGGCCACGTCGCGGACGCTGTGCCGGGCGCCCGGGCGAGCGCCCGGCCGACCGCGGGCGTCCCGGCCTATCCTCGCGGGGTGCGGCGGCGATCCCCTCCCCCGTGGGCGCTGACCGCGGCCCTGGCGCTCTCCTACCTCCTGGCGACCCCGCCGACGACCGACACGGCGGCGCAGTGGCACCGCGTCGACCTGGCGCGCGACGGTGTCTGGCTCTTCGACCTGTCCTGGTTCGGCGGCCACCACCTGCCGGGCTACAGCGTGCTCATGCCGCTGCTGGGCCTCGTCCTCGGGCCCGCGGCCATCACGGCGCTCTCCGCCGTCGCCGCCGCCTGGGCCTTTCACCGCCTCGCCCGCCCGCTCTGGCCCGGCACCGCCGGCGCGGTCGGGTCGTGGTGGTTCGCGGCCGGCGTCGGCGCCCTGCCGTTCACGGGCCGGACGGCCTTCCTGCTCGGCACCGCGATCGCGCTGGGGACCCTGCTCGTGGCGCGTCCGGGCGGCGCCTCCGGCGGGAGGACGAGGGGCGCGGGTCGCGCGACGACCGACGCCGGCCCGCCCACCTCCGACGCCGGCCGATCGACGGCGGACGACGCCGACCGCGCGGTCACCGCTCCAGGCTCCCCGTCGCGGACGGGCCCCCGCACCGCCCTCGGGGTCCTCGGCGGCGTCCTCACCGCGCTCGCCAGCCCCGTCGCGGCGCTCTTCCTCGCGATGGTCGCCGGCGCCTGGTGGCTCGGGGGTCTGCGCCGGACCGGCGGGGACGGGCGCGACGTCGTGGTGCCCGCGGCCGTGGCCGCCGCCGCCCTCGTCGCCGCCGGCGCCCTGTCCGCCGCGTTCCCCACCGGCGGGTCCGAGCCGTTCTCGCCCACCGCCCTCTGGCCGGCCGTCGCCGCGCTCGCGGCCGTCCTCGTCGTCGTGCCGCGGGAGCAGCGCGCGCTGCGCATCGGCGTCGCGCTGTACCTCGTCGGCGTGCTGCTGGCCGGGTTCCTCTCCACACCGATGGGCGGCAACTCCACCCGTCTGGCGGCGATGGCCGGCGGCCCCGTCGTGGCCGCCGCGCTCTGGGGGCGCCGCCCCGTCGCGCTCGCGGTCCTCGCCCTGCCGCTGCTGTGGTGGGGGGCCTACCCGCCCGTCCGCGACGCGGCGCAGGCGTGGGGCGACCCGAGCACCCGCGCGTCGTACTGGGCCCCGGTCGCCGACGACCTCACCGCCCGCGTCGCCGCGTCGCCCGGCCGGGTCGAGCTCGTGCCGACCGCCCGTCGCGGCGAGGCGCGGTGGATCCCGTCCGCCGTGCCGCTCGCGCGGGGCTGGATCCGGCAGTTCGACCGGGACCGCTCGCCGCTCTTCTACGACGACCTCGACGGGCCGCCGACCCCCGCGGACTACCGGGCGTGGCTGCAGGACGCGGCCGTCTCGTGGGTCGTCCTGACGGACGCCCCGCTCGACGGCGCGTCGCGGAACGAGGCGGCGCTCCTGCGCGCCGGGCGGGTCCCCGGGGTCGTGCGCGCGGGCGGCGGCCCGCACTGGGCCGTGTGGCGCGTGGTGCGCCCGACCCCCCTCGCGAGCTGGGCGCCGGACGACGCGGGAGCACGGTCGGGCGACCCGGGAGCAGGGCCCGGCGCGGCCCCGCGGACGCTGCGGACCGGTCCCGGATCGATGACCGTCGCGGTCCCGCGGGCGGGGCTCGTCGACCTGCGGATCCGCTGGAGCCCCTACCTGCGGGTCCGCGGGCAGGACGGCGCGGGGCGGTGCGTCACCCGCGGACCCGGGGGCTGGACGCTGGTGCGGACCGCCGTTCGCGATACGCTGACCGTGGACGCCGCACCCGCGGCGCCGTGGCGCCGACCCGGCCCGGAGGACTGCGAGCCGTAGTCCCCGCGGTGGGATCCGTCGCCCGCGACCGGTCCCGCCTCATGCTCGCCTTCCTCACCCGCCCCAGTCGCCTGCTGCCCAACGGGCCGATCGACGCGGCGCTGCAGCTCGTGGTCGTGGTGATCGCCTACACGCTCTACCAGAACACCCGCGGGCTGATCAACGACCAGCTCGGGGCGAGCCAGGCCTTCGCCAACGCGGACTGGATCGTCTCCACGGAGCGGCTGCTGCACCTCGACATGGAGGCCGGGATCCAGTCCTTCGCGCGCAGCGTGCCGGGGCTCTCCGACGCGGCGAGCCTCATGTACCTCAACGCCCAGTTCTCCGTGACGTTCGGGGCGATGATCTACATCTACCTGCGCCACAACGAGGCCTTCGGCTTCGTCCGCAACATGTTCATCGGCGCCTGGACGCTGGCGCTGATCGGCTACGTCCTGCTGCCGACGGCCCCGCCGCGGCTCGTCCCCGGCCTCGGCATCCACGACGCCGTGGCGGAGATGACGAAGGTCGACCCGGCGGACCAGACGTCGACGGTCTCCAAGCTCTTCAACCCGTACGCGGCGGTGCCGTCGATGCACGTCGGGTTCTCGCTGATGATCGGCATCCCCCTCGCGCGGCTCAGCCGGCACCGGGTCACGAAGGTCTTCTGGAGCGCCTACCCCGTGGTCGTGCTCTTCGTCGTCATGGCGACGGGCAACCACTTCTTCCTCGACGGCGTCTTCGGCGCGCTGGCGGTCGGCATCTCCGCCCTCGTCGCCCGCCGCCTCGGACAGCTCCGCCCGCACGCGTGGCAGTTCGGCGCCCGGGAGCCGGTGCCGGAGGGCGCCGCCTCCTGAGGGCCGCCGACCCGGGGGCCGCACGGGTCCTGCGGTGCCTCGGGGTGCCACCGGATCCTGCGCGCGATCCGCCGCCCGCCCGGGTTCTCCTGCCCCGCACGGCGTGCAGCACGACTTGCTGCATCCGGCAACAGGGGCTGCAACCGCGAGGACGACGCGCCGACGCGGGCAATCAGCACCCCAGATGCCCGTGACCGACGACGAGATCCACGACAAGTACCTCGAGCGTGCGATCCGCGAGATCAACGCTCTCAACCACGACGTGCAGGACGCGCGTCCCGACGACGCGTCGGTGGCGGTGGTGGGCTCCGGTCATCCACAGGCCGACGTGCTGCTGCTGAAGCACCACGCCTCCCGCGAGGAGGTCGAGGAGGGCGTCGCGTTCTACGGCCGCTCCGGTGCCGCCGTGCTCAAGAGCTTCGGCCGCCTCGGCGTCGACCCGATGACGGTCTACGGGACACTCTGCGACAAGTGGCCGAGCCCCGGGCGCCCGTCGGACGAGCCGGGCCTGCTGCCCGCGGCCGGCGCGCGCTTCCTCGCGGAGGAGATCGCGATCGTTCAGCCGCGGATGATCGTCGTCATGGGCGCCGACGCGCTCGAGGTCCTGAACGGCCTGGACGTGCCGATGGCCGAGACCCTGCGGGACGACCCGGGCGCGATCCAGCGGTTCACGCCGGCGTGCCAGGCGCTCGTGACCCCCGCGGTCGACGACGCGCTCGACGAGCTCGGGGCCAAGCAGGCGTTCTGGACCGCCTTCCGGGAGCTCGGTCGGTGGCACGACTCGCTGCCCCCGTACTAGCGGTCCTCGGCGCCCTCGCGGCGCTGTTGCTGCTGGCACCCCTGCTCCCCGAGCTGCAGCCGCCCGCCCGGGCGGCGCTCGTCGCGGCCGTGCCGCCCCTCGCCCTGATCGGCGCGGCGGCGTACGTGCTCGGTCCGCTCACGCGGATCCCCCTCGCGCTGGCCGCGCTGGCCGCCGCGGGGCTCCTCGCGACGGCCGCCGCGGCGGCGCTGGGCGCGCACGGGGCGGGCACGCTGCCCGAGACGCTCCTGGCGATCGCCCTGGGCCTGCTCTTCGCGCGCGTGTTCGACGTCGGCGCGTTCGTCGTCGGCCTGCCGGTCGTCATCGGGGTGGTCGACCTCGTCACGACGCTGCCGTCCGCGACGGTCAGGACGTGGCCGATGCCCGTGTCCGCCGGCGACCCGCTGCTCCTCGAGCTGCCCTCGTGGAGCGCGCAGACGGCGGCGGGCGAGATCTCGATCGCCACCGTGCTCTTCCTCGCGGCGCTCCAGGGCTACGCGGTCCGCGAGCGCCTGCGCCCGGCCGGCGCGGCCGTCGGGATGACCGTCGGGCTGCTGCTGGCCTACCTCCTCGAGTGGCGGACCGACCGCGCGATGCCGTTCACGGCGTTCGTGGCCGGTGGCTTCCTGCTCGCCTGCTCCGACGCGCTGCCCCGGTGGCTGCGGGGCGGCGGCATCGAGCGGGGCTGAGGGGGCAGACCGGGCCGGCGGTCGGATCGGTCGGTCGGCCGCGGGCCCTGCGCGGCTCAGTCGAACGTCAGGACGATCTTGCCGAGCTTGCCGCCACCGGTGAAGTGGTCGTACGCGGCCGCCGCCTCGTCGAGCGGGTAGGACGCCGCGACGGGCACCGTGATCGCGCCGCGGGCGACGAGCGGCAGGACCTCGCGCTCGATGCGGCGGGCGGCCGCGGCCTTCTCCTCCAGCGGGCGGGCGCGCAGCGTCGACGCCATGAGCCGACCGCGGGCGCTCATGAGGCCGAAGAGGTTGATCTCGCCCTTCGGCCCGGCACCGACGCCGATCACGACGATGCGGCCGCCCGTCGCGAGGCGCCGGACGTTCACGCCGAGGTTCGGCGCGCCCACGAGCTCGAGGACGACGTCGAACGGCGCCGCGTCGTGCTCCTTCGACTCGAGCAGCTCCGGGAAGACGACCTCGTCGGCCCCGAGCGCCGCGACGCGGTTGTGCAGCTCCTGGTTGCGGACGGACGCGGTGACGTGCGCGCCCATCGCGTGCCCGAGCTGGACGCCCGCCGTGCCGACGCCCCCTGCCGCGCCGTGGACGAGCAGGCGCTCGCCCGGCCGCAGCCCGGCCTGCGTGACGATCGCGTCGTGCGCGGTCGTGAAGACCTCGGAGAAGCCGCCGGCCTGCGCCCAGTCCAGGCCGTGGGGCGCCGGGGTGATCTGCCGCTCGTGCACCTTGAGCAGCTCGGCCTGCCCGCCGCCCCCGGTGATGCCGGTGACGCGGTCGCCGACGGCGAAGCGCTCCGCGGCCGGTCCGAGGCCGACGACCTCGCCGGCGAACTCGAGCCCCGGGATGTCCTGCGGGTGACCGGGCGGGGCGGGGTACTTCCCCGCCCGCTGCAGCACGTCGGCGCCGTTGAGGCCCGCCGCGCGCACGCGGACGAGGACCTCGCCGGGGCCGGGCTCCGGATCGGGGTGCTCGGCGACGACGATCCCGCCGTCCTTGATCGTGGCGGCACGCATGGGCACCACGCTACCCGTCGCGGTGCGGAGGACCGCGGCGACGGCGGAGGTCGGGGCACCGGGCCTGGATGGCGGCGGTGGCGGGGACGTCCGCGACGGCGGGGCGGTGGGGCGGTGCGGCGGGGCGGCGGGGCGGCGGGGCGGCGGGGCGGCGGGGCGGCGGGGCGGGGACGTCCGCGACGGTGGCGCGGCGGCCGGCGACGGAACCTGGTCGTGATCTCGACGCTCCCGGCGGACGAATCGCGACCAGGTCCGTGCGAGGCCGGCCACCGCCCCGCCCCGGGGGCGCGTCGGACGTCGTACGCACGCGCGTCGACGTGGCGCCCTGCCGCTCGACCCCGACGTCCTTGCATGCTGCAACTCCGCTAGATTCCGGGGCGAATGGCCGCCAAGCGCCCCAGCGACCCGATCGACCACCTGCAGCTCGAGCTGGCGATCCTGGCCCGGCGGACCGAGCGGGTGCGCGTCGCCTCGCTCGACGTCGCCCGGTCGCCGCTGGACCGCTCGGGCTACCTGCTGCTCGCGCTCCTGGAGAGCCGCGGCGATCAGACGATGAGCCAGCTCGCGCTCGCCTTCGACCTCGACGCGTCGACGGTCACCCGGCAGATCGCGCCGCTCGAGCGCCGCGGCTTCGTCGACCGGACGCGCTCGACGGAGGACCGCCGGGCGACGATCGTGTCGATCACCGACGCGGGCCGCAAGGAGCGCGAGCACGTGCGCCGCGCCCGCATCGAGTACCTCACGGGCCGCCTGTCGGACTGGGACACGGCCGACGTCGCGAAGCTCGCCGAGCTCATGGACCGCTTCAACCAGACGCTGGCGACGGCCAGCGGCGCCGACGACACGGCCGTCGAGAAGCAGCAGCCGCGCGGACAATCCGGCACGGATGCACTCATCGACCTCGTGACGGAGCGAAACCGGGGCTGAAACCCCAGGCGAGAGCCCGGGGCGGGGGCCCGGAGCGGGGGCCCGGGGCGGGGGCCCGGAGCGGGGGCCCGGGGCGGGGGCCGGCCCGTTCCCCCTCTCCTTCCCCTACGCCACGCGGTCGAGCACCGCGACGCACTCCACGTGGGGCGTCTGCGGGAACATGTCGACCGGGCGGACCTTGCGCAGGACGTAGCCGCCCTCGACGATCCGCTGGGCGTCGGGCGCGAGCGTCGTCGGGTTGCAGGAGACGTAGACGATGCGCTTCGGCGCGGCCTCGACGATCCGCCGGCAGACGCGCGGGCCGAGGCCGGCGCGGGGCGGGTCGACGATCAGGACGTCCGGGCGGCCGGCGAGCTCGATCGCGTCGGGCAGCCCGGTCCGGGCGTCCGAGGCCAGGAACTTCGCGTTGCGGATGTCGTTCAGCGCCGCGTTCGTCGCGGCGTCCTGGATCGACTCCTCGACGATCTCCACGCCGATGATCTCGCCGGCGTGCGAGGCGAGCGTCAGGCCGAGGGAGCCCGAGCCGCAGTAGAGGTCGAACACGCGCTCCCAGCCCTCGAGCCCGGCGTACTCCGCGGCCAGGGCGTAGAGCCGCTCGGCCATCACGGTGTTCGTCTGGAAGAAGCCCTCGGGCGAGATCCGCAGGCGCAGGCCGCGCACCTCGTCGTGGATGTACGCGCTGCCGGAGACGACGTCCGTGTCGCCGCCGTAGGTCGTCTCGCCGACCTGGCTCATCTGGGTCCAGAGCACGCCGGTGGGCGGGACGGCCAGCGTCTCGTTGAGGTGGTTCGCGAGACCCGACACGTCGAACTCGCCGACGGAGGTGACGATCCGGACCTGCAGCTCACCCGTGCGGGCGCCCTCGCGGACGACGAGGTTGCGCAGGAGGCCCTGGTGGAGCTTGCGGTCGTAGGCCGAGAGACCCTGCTCGACGCACCAGGCGTAGACGGCGTTGCGCGCCTCGTTGCCGACCTCGGACGCCAGCAGGCAGTCCTCGATGTGGACGATGTCCTGCCACGAGCCGGCGGCGTGGAAGCCGAGCTTGAGCGCGCCCTCGCCGTCCTCGCCGAAGGAGTACTCGAGCTTGTTGCGGTAGCGCCACTGCTGCTCGGACGGGACGATCGGCTCGATCTCGACGTCGGTGTGGCCGCCGAGGCGCCGCAGCGCGTCCTCGACCTGGCCCGCCTTGATCTCGAGCTGGCGCTCGTACGGGAGCACCTGCCACGGCGCGCCGGGGTGGTGGGCGACCTCGGGGATCCGCTCCTCCGACGGCACGAGGACCTCGTCGATGACGGCCTCGCCGTAGTCCTTCTTGCGCTTCGTGATCGTGCCGCGGACGACGTCCCCCGGGATGCCGCCGCGGACGAAGACGACCCAGCCGCCCTCCGTGCGGGCGATGCCGTTGCCGCCGTGCGCGAGGGACTCGACCTTGAGCTCGAGCTGCTCGCCGCGGTGCGGGCGCGGCGGGCGCTGCCGCTTGGGCTTCGTGACGCCGCCGTTCTCGCGCATCTCCTCGCGCGGGTCGACGGCGGGCGCGCCTGCGGCCGTCGCGTCGGCGACGTCGTCGGTCCCGCCGGCCGGGGCCTCGACGCCCGCGTCGCCCTCGACGGTGGCGACGGCCGCCTCGTCGACGGTCCCGGTCTCGGGCGAGGACGACGGGCCGGCCGCGTCCGCGACGGGCGACTCCGACGGAGCGTCCGCGGCGGCGGGGTCGGTGCGGGGCGTCTCGTCGGGCATGGACCAAGGGTCGCACGAACGCGCGCGCACGGCCCGGACGGGCCCGCGGCAGGCGCATTCCAATCCCGACCGGGCCTGTTGGCATTCCCGGGGGGCGTGCGCTATGTTCCTCCCGTGGTCGGAGAAGTTCGGGTAACCGAACTCTTCTGATGAGACCGCCCCGGGAGCGTTCCCGGTGACCGATCCGCCATGAGGCCGCCGGACCGCGAGGTCCGGCGGTGGGGACCGGTCGCCGGGCGCGTCGCCCGGGACGACCCCTGCTTCTCCGCGATCACGACGCGTCGCCGACCCCGGTGTGAGGGCCGGACGGCGACGAGGGAACCGGCCGGCCCCGCGTGTTGAGGGACGCGCGGGCGCGGGGTCCGGACA
>CAFBMK010000065.1_pt1 | contig 14705 bp, 11 predicted proteins | sample 7268691 | NCBI WGS metagenome assembly CAFBMK01 (sample SAMEA6814062, study PRJEB35770) | freshwater metagenome | biome: Freshwater; feature: Freshwater reservoir; material: water | place: Czech Republic | collected 2017-05-23 | depth 30m m
CAAGGACCTTGATGCTCGACTACCAGACCCCTCGAATCACCCGCGAGTCCGTCGAGGACAACCGCGGCACGTTCACCATCGAGCCCCTCGAGCGCGGCTTCGGCTACACGTTCGGCAACTCGCTCCGTCGCGTGCTGCTGAGCTTCCTCTCCGGCGCGGCGGTCACCAACGTCCGCATCGAGGGCGTGGCGCACGAGTTCACGACCCTCGAGGGCGTGGCCGAGGACGTCACCGACATCGTCCTGAACCTCAAGACGCTCGTATGCCGGATGCACTCCGACGCGACCGAGGTCGAGGCCCCGCTCGTCGCCGAGGGCCCGGGCGAGATCACCGCGAAGGACATCGACCTGCCCGCGGGCGTCGAGATCCTGAACCCCGAGGCGCACATCGCGACCCTCGAGGCCGGCACGAAGCTCGAGGTCTACCTGACCATCGGCCAGGGCCGCGGCTACCGCTCCGCCGACGAGAACAAGACGGCGGACCAGCCGATCGGCGTCATCCCGATCGACTCCATCTTCTCGCCGATCCGCCGCGTCGCCTACCGCGTCGAGCCGGCCCGCGTCGGCCAGCGCACCGACTTCGACCAGCTCACGCTGGACATCGAGACCGACGGCTCGCTCGAGCCGGGCGAGGCGCTCCGCGAGGCCTCCGAGATCCTCATCCAGCAGCTCGCGGTCTTCACGGACCCCGACCGCGTCGAGGAGCTCCGCGCCTCCGTCGGTGGCGAGCTCGAGGACGGCCTCGTCGGCGACCACGGCTACGGCGACCCGACCGACGAGATGATGATCGAGGAGCTCGAGCTCGGCGTCCGGTCGTACAACTGCCTCAAGCGCGCCGGCATCCAGACCGTCGGCGACCTGACCTCGAAGACCGAGGCCGAGCTGGCCGCGATCCCGAACTTCGGCAAGAAGTCCATCGACGAGGTCGTCGAGACCCTCGCGGCGCGGGGCTACGGCCTCCGCGACGAGTAGCCCCCGGGCACCGTCGAGCCGCTCCCCGCCGCCAGAAAGACCCACACGATGCGCCATCAGAAGAACCGCCACAAGCTCAGCCGCGACAGCGCGCACCGCAAGGCCCTGCTCCGCAACCTCTGCAAGGAGGTCATCGAGCACGAGCGGATCAAGACGACCGAGGCCAAGGCCAAGGCGCTGAAGCCCGAGATCGAGCAGCTCATCACGCTCTCGAAGGGCGGCGACCTGCACGCCCGTCGCCAGGTCCTGCAGAAGCTCGGCCAGGACAAGTTCTCGGCCTACAAGCTGATCGAGGACATCGCCCCCCGCTACATGGAGCGTCCGGGTGGCTACACCCGCATCCTGAAGCTCGGGCCGCGGAAGAGCGACGCCACCGAGATGGTCCTCATCGAGCTCGTCTAGCACCCTCCGCGTCGCCGTCCCGGCGACGCACCGACGGCGGAGCCAGGCTCCGCCGGCCCGACACGGCCGCCCTCCGGGGCGGCCGTCGTCGTTCCCGGGCGTGGACCGAACCGCGCGAGAGGGCCGCGTCCGGCAGGATGGCCGCCGGTGACCCACGTCCGCCTGGAGATCGAGTACGACGGCACGGACCTGTGGGGCTGGGCCTCGCAGCCGGGCATCCGCTCCGTGCACGGCGAGCTGTCGCGTGCCCTGCGGACGATCCTCCGGCGCGACGTCGCCCTGACCGTCGCCGGGCGCACCGACCGCGGTGTCCACGCCGTGGCGCAGGTCGCGTCGTACGAGGGTCCCGCGCCCGACCTCTACGGGCTCAACGCCGTGCTGCCCGGGGACGTCGCCGTCCGGGCCGCCGTCGAGCTGGACGTGCCGTTCGACGCCCGCCGGATGGCCACGAGCCGCACGTACTGCTTCCGCTTCTTCACCCGCCGGCGCCCGTCGCCGTTCGCGTCGCGGGACGCGCAGTGGTGGCCCTATCCGCTGGACGAGGACCTCCTGCACGCCTGCGCCGCGGCGACGGAGGGCGTCCACGACTTCACCGCCTTCACGCCGACGGTCACGCAGCACGTCCTGTTCCGCCGCAGGATCCGCCGCGCGCGGTGGGTCCGTCGCGGGGAGTGGCTCGAGCTCTGGATCACCGGCGACGCGTTCATGCGCCACATGAACCGGATCCTCGTCGGCACGATGATCGAGGTCGCGGGCGGTCGGCGGGACCTCGACGACTACCTGCGGCTCCTGGAGGGCGCGCCCCGCGAGCAGGCCGGCGTGACGCTGCCCCCCACGGGCCTGCACCTCGCCGGGATCGGCTACCCGGACGAGGTCGGCGGCCCGGCGCTGCCGCCCCCGGGATGGGGCGCGCCTCCCTGGGCGGACGAGGTCGACTGAGCCCCCGGAGCGCCGCGGGCACGGGCGCCGGGCGATGGGTGCCTGCCCGCACGGGCCCCGACCGACCGGTGGCCCCGACCCACGGGCGGCCCCGCCCGACCCACGGGCGGCCCCGCCCGACCGACCGGCCAGGCCCGACCGACCGGCCAGGCCCGACCGGCGGCGCGGAGGCGGCCAGCGGCGCGGAGAGCGGCCGGCGGCGCAGGTGGCGACCGGCAGTGCCGCCCGGTCCGCAGCCCGGAGAGCGCCCGGCGCCTCGCCCGTTCCACGGCGACGAGGGTCCCCGCGGGGCCCGCCCGGGCTGCGGCGTGGAGCCTGACCGTCCGCCGTCGGCCGCACCGGACTACGCTGGGGACCGCATGACCACGCGCGTCCTCCTGACGAACGACGACGGCATCCACGCCGACGGGCTGCTCGCCCTCCGGCGGTCGCTGCTCGCGCTCGACGGGATCGACCTGCGCGTCGTCGCGCCGGACGGCAACCGCTCCGCGATGGCCCGGTCGATCACCGTGCGCCGGCCGCTGCGGGTGCGCGACGAGACCTTCGACGACGGGGGCACCGGCATCGCCACGGACGGCACCCCGACGGACTGCGTCCGGCTCGCCGCGCACGGCGTCATCGAGGGCTGGATGCCGGACCTCGTCGTCTCCGGCATCAACCACGGGGCGAACATGGGGGAGGACGTCACGTACTCCGGCACGGTCGCCGCCGCGCTGGAGGCCGTCGTCCACGACGTCCCCGGCGTCGCCGTCTCGATGTCGCACCCCCACGGCGACTGGTCGCTGCGTCGCGAGCACACGTGGGACTTCGGCGTGGCCGCCGAGATCGCCGCCCGGATCGTCGCCGAGGTCGAGCGCGTCAGCCGCCGCGACGGCCACCTGCCGCTGCCGACCCGCACCATCCTGAACGTCAACGTGCCCCAGACCGACACCGGCTGCTCGCCGCTGGCCGTCGAGGTCACCCGCCTGGGGCAGCGCCACTACCGCGACGAGCTGCAGCCCGTCGAGACCCACGCCGACGGCAGCCGCAGCTACTGGCTCTACGGCACGAACCACGGCTTCGAGCCGACGCCGGGCACCGACCTCGCCGCCGTCGCCGCGGGGCACGTCTCGATCACGCCGCTGCACCTCGACCTGACCCGCGAGGCCGCGATCGCGCCGCTGGCCGGCCACGGCTTCGAAGGGCTGCTGGACCGCATCGGGGAGATGCTCGAGGACTGACCGCCCCGAGACCGGGCCCCGGCCCGCGCTTCTCGTGCCCCGCCGCGTCGGACTGCGGCGGGGCACGGTCCACCCGGTGGCGGGCCGGGCCCCGGCCCGTGCGTCCCGGGCCCACCGCACCGGACTGCGGCGGGCCCGGTCCACCCGCGGTCCGTGGTCGTCCGCGGTCGTCGTCCGTCGACGGGTCCGGGGGTCACTCCGCGGGTATCCTCGACCCCAGATGGTGCCCCCGCCCGACGACGCCGAGACCCCCGTCCCCGAGGAGGCCGCCGCGCGCGCCGCGGAGCTCCGGGAGGTCGTCGAGCACCACCGGCGGCGGTACTACGAGCAGGACGATCCCGAGATCGGCGACGACGAGTACGACGCCCTCTTCGGCGAGCTCGAGACGCTCGAGCGCGAGCACCCGGCGCTCGCGCTGCCGGACTCGCCGACCCGGCGCGTCGGCGGGGCGCCGATGGAGAAGCTCGTCAAGGTCCGCCACGAGCAGCCCATGCTGTCCCTCGCCAACGCCCGCAGCGCCGAGGAGCTGCAGGGCTGGGTCGACCGGATGGCCTCGCACCTGGCGCGGGAAGGCATCACGGACGCGGACTTCCGCTTCGTCGTCGAGCCCAAGGTCGACGGCCTGGCGATGAGCCTCCGCTACGAGGACGGCCTGCTCGTCCGGGCCGCGACCCGCGGCGACGGCGAGGTCGGCGAGGACGTCACCCACAACGTCCGCACGATCCCCGACGTGCCGCTGCACGTGAAGGACGCCCCGGCGATCCTCGAGGTCCGCGGCGAGATCTACATCGCGCTGGAGGACTTCCGCAAGGTCAACGAGAAGCGCGCCGCCGCCGGCGAGTCGACGTTCATGAACCCGCGCAACTCCGCGGCCGGCGCGATCCGCCAGCTCGACCCGAAGCAGGCGCGGCAGCGGCCCCTCTCGTTCTGGGCCTACGGGGTCGGCGTCATCGCGGCGACGGCCGGCGACGCGGCCGAGGAGGCCTCCGAGGGCCGCGACGGCGCGGACGGCACCGCCGCGAGCGTGGGAGAGGTCCTCGGCGTCGACGGGCACCGGGCGACGCTCGCGTGGCTCAAGGAGCGGGGCTTCCCGGTCAACGAGGACGTCTCCGTCGCGACCACCGTCGACGACGCGGTGACGACGTGCCTGGCCTGGGGCGAGCGCCGCGACCGGCTCGCGTTCGAGATCGACGGCGTCGTGCTCAAGGTCGACGACTTCGAGCTGCAGCGCCGGCTGGGCTCCGTCGGGCGCGACCCGCGCTGGGCGATCGCCTGGAAGTTCCCGCCGCGCACCGCCACGACGCTGCTGAAGGACGTGATCTGGAGCGTCGGCAAGTTCGGCGACCTGCACCCCTACGCGGTCCTCGAGCCGGTCAACGTGTCGGGCGTGACGGTGTCCCAGGCGACGCTCCACAACGAGGAGGACCTCGACCGCAAGGACGTCCGGCCGGGCGATCGCGTGATCGTCCTGCGCGCCGGCGACGTCATCCCGCAGGTCCTCTCGCCCGCCCCGCACGAGGCCGAGCGCGACGACCGCGGCGAGAAGCCCGTCCCGCCCACGACCTGCCCCCGCTGCGGCACGCCGACGGACAAGCCGGAGGACTCCGTCTTCACCCGCTGCCCGAACCGCGGCGGCTGCCCCGGCCAGCAGTGGCAGCTGCTGCGCCACTACGTCGGCCGGCAGGCGATGGACATCGAGGGTCTCGGCGAGAAGCAGGTCGCCCAGCTCCTCGAGAAGGGGCTCGTCACGAACGCGGCGGACCTCTACGACCTGACGAGGGAGCAGCTGCTGGAGCTCGAGGGCTACGGCGAGGTCTCCGCGGACCGGATCATCGGCGCGATCGCGGCGTCGAAGGAGCGCACCTTCGCCCGCGTCCTCTACGGCGTCGGGATCGAGGAGGTCGGCGAGATCACCGGGCGCAACCTCGCCGCCCGTTTCCGCACGATCGACGCGCTGCTCGCCGCGGACCCCGAGCAGCTCGAGGCGACCCCGGGCGTCGGCGCGAAGATGGCCCGGATCATCCACGAACGCCTCGCGGACCCCGCGGTCGTGTCGGTGTTCGAGCGGCTGAAGGCCGCCGGCCTGCAGCTCGAGGTGCCCGAGTCCGAGGGCGGGGCCACCGACGCGACGCTGCTCGAGGGCCTGACCGTCGTCCTGACGGGCTCGCTGCCGACACTGACCCGCGAGGACGCCACGCAGCGGCTCCTGTCGGTCGGGGCGCGCGTGACGTCGTCCGTGTCGAAGAAGACCGGGGCCGTCGTCGCGGGCGAGGCGGCCGGCTCCAAGCTCGAGAAGGCCGAGCGGCTCGGGATCCCGGTGCTCGACGAGGAAGGCCTGACGCGCCTGCTCGCCGAGGGGCCGAGCGTCATCGCGCCGGCCGCCGGCGAGGACGAGGAGCACCCCGACGGCGAGGCGCCGGACGCCGCCGCCGATCCCGCCGGGGACGCCGGCGAGGCGCCGCCCGCCGGCTGAGGCGGACGCCCGGCGACCCCGCGCGGTCGCCGGCCGGGGGATCGGCGTCGGCGGCTCCGCGACGGGCCGACGGACGCGCGCCCGACCGCGGTCGCCCCGGTCCGGGCGTCCGCGCCGACCGACCACCCGGGAGTGCTACGGTTCATGGGTCGTCACACCGCCTACGTGGTGAGGACTTAGGTGTCCACCTCGGTACCGCGCCGTTCGCGGCGGACCGCCCGAGGACCACGAGTGTCAGTCTGCCCAGGCTCGACACGAGGTCCTGGGATGTTTAAGTAAGTAGGGGTGGTGTAGTCGATGGTGGCGGGCGAGTCGCAAGGCTCGCCCGTCGTCGTTCTCGGGTCGCGTCGCGGACGCCGCCCGCCGCCCGTCAGTCCGACTGGGCGAGCCGCGCGACGAAGCGGTCCTGGAACGCGCGGGCCGAGAAGACGTTGCCGCCGTTCTGCAGGATCGCGAAGGCGACCTCGCGGCCGCGGCGCGTCGTGCAGTAGCCGGCCAGGCCGGACACGCCGTTGATCGTCCCCGTCTTCGCGGCGCACCGGCCGACGGCCGCCGTCCCGCGCATGCGGCCGGCCAGGGTGCCCGTCCGACCGGCCTGCGGCAGCGCGGCGCGCAGCACGGGGCCCACGGCCGGGTCGGCGTCGAGGGACTGCAGCAGGCGGGCGACCGTGGCGGGCGACACGCGGTTGCGGCGGGTCAGCCCGGAGCCGTCGACGATCCGCGGCGTGGTGCCCACGAGCGGCCGGAGCGTCGTGCGCAGGAGGAGGCTGCCGGCGGCGGTCGTCGACGATCCCGTGCGGACCGCCGCGGCGAGGCAGTCCGCGGCGGCCGGCGGCTCCACGACCGTCGTCGCCGGCGCGACCGGCGGCAGCTCGGCACGCACCCGGCACGCCGCCTCGACGCCGTCGCGCGACGCGAGGTCCTTCAGCAGCGTCTCCGAGAAGAAGTTGTCCGACGCGCCGAGCGTCGCCGCGGCGAGCTGCGCGAGCGTGGGGCCGACCTGCGCGGCGACCGTCGTCCCGCCGACGGGCGGCGCGGGGTCCTGCACGACCGGGCCGGTGACCCGCAGGCCCGCGGTGCGCAGGGCGGTGCGGAAGAGCGAGCCCGCCCGCCCGGCCGGATCGGTCGTGCGCGCGCCGCGGTCGACCGTGGCGGCGCCGAGTCGGCCGCCCATGTCGCCGTCGGCCGCGCGACCGGTGCGCGCGCTCCCCTGCCAGTCGTCGAACGCGGTGGCGTCGACGTGCACGCGACCGTCGAGGCGGTCGGCGCCCAGCGCCAGGACGGCCCGGCCGGCGAGGCCACGGACCGCGGCCGTCGACAGGGTGGGGTCACCGCCGCCGACGAGGTGGACGTCGCCGTCCCACGTCGTGCCGCGCAGGGCGCCCGTCGCCACCACGCGCGTCCGGGGCGTCCACTCCGGCCCGAGCAGGCGGAGCGCCGCGCCGACCGTGAAGAGCTTCGTCACCGACGCGGGGATGCGGGCCCGCGTGCCGGCGCGGCTCAGCAGCGTCCGGCCCGTCCCGAGGTCGACGACGACGACGCCCGCGCGCGAGCCGATGCCGGAGGTCGACGGCATCGCGGCGCCGGCCGAGGGGACGGCGGCGAGCGAGAGGGCCGCGGTCGCGAGCGCGCCGACGGTGATCGTCCTGGGGGATCGGGCGGGGGACATCGCGCGGGCAGGCTACCGCGCGCCCGGGTCCGTCCGCCGCAGTCGACCGGGGGGGGCGGCGTCCGCCGGGGCGGTCAGTCCCCGCCGGCCCGCCGGACGCGGTGCAGTCGGACGCGGCCCATGCCCTTCAGGTGGATCCGGCCGATCGTCGACCAGGTCAGGTCGTCGTCCTCCACCAGGGTGCGCGTGGCGTCGTCGACCACGACGCTCTCGGGGCGCGCGGCGGCGCAGACGCGGGCGGCGCGGTTGACGGGCGGTCCGAACCAGTCGGCGGCCCGGGGGACCGCGTCGCCGGTCGCCACGCCCGCCCGGATGCGCGGGAAGTCCTCGGCGGCGACGCGCTCCTGCAGCGCGAGCATGGAGGCGACGACCGGGCCCGGCTTCTGCCCGGCGAGCATCACCGCGTCGCCGATCGTCTTGACGACCCGGACGCCGCCCGTCGAGACCTCGGCGCCGAGCTCGCCCAGGCGAGCGGCCACGTCGCGCAGCCGCTGCGCGCCGAGCTGCTCGCCCATGCGGGTGAAGCCGACGACGTCCGCGAAGCCGATGCTCACCGGGGTCGCGCCCGCGAGGCGCCCGTCCGCGATCTGCTCGTCGTCGAGCTCCACCGCGGTCAGCTGGTCGAGCGAGTGCGTGCGGACGAGGAGGCCGATGGTCTCGGCGAGGTGGTCGTTGACCGGGCGCGTGGCGTCGGCGAGGCGGCGCGCCAGGTCGTGCTCCGTGTCGCCCTCGCGCGTGAGGCCCGAGCCGAGCTCGATGATGGCCGCGGAGCCGATCCGGGCGGCGGACTCGCCGAGGGTCCGGGCGAGCTCGACGACGGCGTGCTCGGCGACGCCGGCCGCGACGAGCGCGTGGACGAGCCGGGGGAGGGCGAGGTCGCGCTCCTCCCAGGCCGGGTCGCCGTGCTCCGGGATCGCGACGCCCGCGGCCTGGAGGACGCGCTCGAGGAGCTCCGGGTCGGCCCCCGTGCGGGCGGCGAGGTCGGCGGTGCGCAGGGTGGGCGTCCCGCGCAGGACGCGCTGGACCGGCAGGAGCGCCAGGCGGCTCGCGCCGATCGCGGCCTCGATCTCGGGGCCGGACGCCCCGTCCGCCCGCAGGTCGGCGACGAGCGCGGCGCGGGCGGCGTCGGACCCGTCCGCGGCCGCCCCCGCGTCCGCCACGCGGGCGTCCCGGGGACCGCGGTCGGGGGCGCGGGCGTCCCGGCCGCCCTCGTCGGCGCGGTCGGGGACGGGGTCGTGCCGGCCGTCGCCCTCGTCGCGGTCGGCGGACCGGCGGCCGCCCCGTCGTCCGTCGTCGCTCACGCGGCCGCCGCCTCGAGCGCCCGGACGACGCGCAGGGTCGACGGCGCGTCGCGCGCGGCGATGCGGACGTGGCGGTCGTCGCCCAGCGGCGTGCCGGACTGCACGAGCACCCCGCCGCGCTCGAGCGCCGCGTGCAGGGCGGTGCCGTCGAGGTCGGGGGAGCGGACCCACACCGCGCCGGCCTGCGAGGGGGCGACGAGCAGGCCGAGGTCCGCGAGCGCCGTCGTCAGCACCCGGCGCTCCCGGTCGTTGCGGCGCACGCGGCCCGCGAGCACGTCGCCCGCGGTCCGGACGGCCGCCAGCGCACCGGCCAGGGACAGGTCGGCGATCCCCAGGCGCGGCGCGAGCGCCCGCAGGAGCGGCCCGGCGGCCGGTCCGCCCACGGCGTAGCCGCACCGCAGGCCCGCCAGGCCCCAGGCCTTGCTGAACGAGCGGACGACGAGCAGGCGGTCCGAGCGGTCCGTGAGCCGCAGCGCGGCGTCGACCGGCTCCGAGGTGACGAACTCGCGCAGGGCCTCGTCGATCACGACGACCACGCGCTCGGGCAGGCGGGCCAGGAGCTCGGCGAGGACCCCCGAGGGCAGGAGCTCGCCGGTCGGGTCGTTCGGGCCGCCGAGCACCATCATCCGCGTGCGCGGGGTGACGGCGTCGAGCAGGCGCTGCGGGTCCAGCGACGGGACCTGCACCGCGGTGGCGCCCGTGTCGCGCGCCAGGAGCGGGTAGAGCGGGTAGCCCGGCCACGGCAGCACGAGCTCGTCGCCGGGGGAGAGGAGCTCGTGGGCGATCCGGTCCAGGAGCCCCGAGGCGCCCTCGCCGACGACGATCCGGCGGACGTCGACGGCGTGGCGCTCGGCCAGCGCGACGCGCAGCGCGTCCTCGCGGCCCTCGGAGTAGCGGTGCAGGCCCTTGCGGGCGTGGAAGGTGATCGCCGAGACGACCTCGGCCGGCGGCAGCTCGTGCCACGTCGTGCGGGCCAGGTCGAGCGGCTCGACGCGGGCCAGCGCCCGGCCGCGCTCCTCCTCGGCGCGCTCGCGCAGGCCGCGGTTGACCTCTTCCTCCGTCAGCCCCTCGAACTGGCGGTAGTAGCGGAAGAGCCCCATCACGCGGGCACGGCGGCGGCCGGCCGGCCGGGCACCTAGAAGCTCCCGCCGGTCGGCTGGAGGCCGCCGAGGAAGAGGAACCACACGGTGAAGACCGGCACGACCACGATCGTGGTGACGAGGAAGAGCCGGCCGAGGATGCCCTGGCGCTGGTCGACCCCCGCGGCGCGGCGGACGAGGATCCAGATCTGGTCCACCCGCCGGAGGACGACGAGCGCGCCGAAGACGAACAGCAGGACGAGGGAGAACGCGACCGCGATCCACAGGCCGACGTTCGAGGAGGCCACCTGCGAGGCGATCCACATCGCCGCGATCGGCAGCGGACCCCACATCGCGGCGGTCAGGAGCGCCATGACGACGAGCAGGACCGCCGAGGCGACCGCGTCGAACGCGATCCGCCGGGCGGACCCCCGGGCGGGCAGGCGCCCGTAGCGCACCGGGGCCGTTCCCGGACGGCGGCCGAGGAACAGCCCGCCGTTGTCGGTGGGGTCGGTGCGCACCCGGGGGATCCTACCGCCGTCGGTCCGCGGTCACGAGGCGTACAGCGCGTCGAGCTGGTCGGCGAAGCGCTCGTTGACGACGTTGCGCTTGACCTTCAGCGTCGGGGTCAGCTCGCCGGTCTCCGGGGTCAGGTCGCGGTCGAGGATGAGGACCTTCTTCACCTGCTCCACGCCCGCGAGCTTCGCATTGGCCGCGTCGACCTCGGCCTGCACCATCGCGACGACCTCGGGGTGGCGGGAGAGCTCGCCGAGGTCCGTCGGCAGCCCGCGCGACTCGGCCCACGGGACGATCGTCTCCGCGTCGAGCGTGACGAGGACGACGGGGTACGGGCGCCGGTCGCCGTGCATGACCGCCTGGCTGATCCAGGGAGAGCGCTTCAGGTCGTTCTCGAGGTTCGCGGGCGTCAGGTTCTTGCCGCCCGCGGTGATGATGATGTCCTTCTTGCGACCGACGATCGAGACGAAGCCGTCCGCGTCGATCGAGCCCAGGTCGCCCGTGTGGAGCCAGCCGTCGGTGATCGCGCCGAACGAGGCGTCCTCCATGCCGTGGTAGCCCTGGAAGACGTTGCCGCCCTTGATGAGCAGCTCGCCGTCCTCCGCGATCTTCGCCTCGACGCCCGGCAGCGGCCGGCCGACGGTGCCGAAGCGGTAGGCGTCGGGCGTGTTGACGGAGGCGCCCGTGGCGGTCTCCGTCATGCCGTAGCCCTCCATGACCGGGACGCCGCAGCCGTAGAAGAACTCGAGGATCTCCTTCGCGATCGGCGCGGCACCGGTGACGGCGCGGGAGAGGCGGCCGCCGAAGAGCGCGCGGACGTTCTTGTAGAGCGCCTCCTCCGCGCGGTCGAACGGCTCCTGCAGCTCGGCGGGCACCGGCTCGCCGCGGGCCTGCAGCTCGCGCACCTGCACGCCGAGGCGGGCGGCGCCGAGGATCTGCGCCTGCTCCTCCTTCGGCTTCGAGCCCACCGCGAGGGTGTAGATCTTCTCGAAGATGCGCGGGACGGACGGCAGGACCGTCGGGCGCGTCTGCGTCAGCTCGGGGACGATGCGCGCGGTGTCGCCGCCCCAGTAGGCGATCTTCGCGCCCGCGTCGAACGCGCAGAGCTGGAAGAGCAGCGCGAAGGCGTGCGCGAGCGGCAGGAACAGGTAGAGGACGGAGTCCTCGTCGTCCATCGGCGCGAGGGCCCCGGACGCCCCGATCATGAACCGGTAGTTGCCGTGGGAGAGGACGCAGCCCTTCGGCGGGCCGGTCGTCCCGGACGTGTACATGAAGACGTACGGGTCCTCCGGCGTCACGGCCGCGGCGCGGTCGCGCAGCTCCTGGCCCTCGTGCTCGCCGGCGCGGGCGCGCAGCTCGTCCAGGGTGATGGCGCCGTCGGCCTCGCCGTCGAGGACGACGATCCACTCGAGCGCCGGGAGCTCGTCGCGGACCTTCGCGATCTTCGCGACCTGCTCGGCGCTCTCGCAGACGATGCCGCGGGCGCCGGAGTCGCCGACGACCCAGGCGCACTCCTCGGGGGAGCTCGTCGGGTAGACCGACACGTGGACGGCGCCGGTGGCGACGATGGCGAGGTGGGCCACCGACCAGAGCGGCCGGGTGCCGCCGAGGACGGCGACGCGGTCGCCGGCCTGCAGGCCGAGACCGAGCAGGCCCAGCCCGAAGGCCTCGACGTCCTCGCCGAGGGACCGGTAGGAGCGCTCCGTCCACTCGTCCGGGGCGGTCTGGTAGGTCGCGTAGGGCCGGTCGCCGAAGGCCTCGGCGGCGCGGAACGCGAGATCGGCGACGGTGTCTCCGACGGCGGAGACGCCGGGGGGCGTCGTGGGGCTGGTGCTCATGGACCTCTTCCGGGTGTGCGGGCGGACGCGCCCGGCCGGCACGTCCCTCGGCCGATCCTACGTGCGGTACCGCACTCGCGGGGAGGATTCGACGCGGGTCCCGGCGCGCCGCCGCGGGTCAGATCGGGTTTGCGGTGTCCACCCACCGGTGGGTCACGCCGAACCGCTCCGCCAGCCGCTCGCCGAGGGCCTGGACGCCCCGGGTCTCCGTGGCGTGGTGCCCCGCGCAGATCGCGTGGATCCCGTGCTCGCGGGCGAGGCCGCGGGTCTGCTCCCGCGGCTCGCCGGTGAGGAGCCCGTCCAGGCCGTCGGCGGCGGCGTCGGCGACCATCCCGGCCGCGGCGCCCGAGACGATCGCCAGGCGCCGGACGGCGTCGGGCCCGCCGGGGAAGTGCAGCGGGCGGGGCTGCGTGGCGGTGGCGACCCGGTCGAGCAGCTCGTCGACGGGCACGGGGGTCTCCCACGTCGCCACGACGCCGACGGGCGGGGAGCCCGACCCGGCCCACGGCGTCCACGTCGCGCCGAGCGCCGACGCGAGCAGCGCGTTGTTGCCGACCTCGGCGTGGCCGTCGAGCGGCAGGTGGTAGGCGGCCAGCGCGATCCCCCCGGCGAGCAGGACGCGCAGCCGGCCGGCCGCCACGGGGTCCAGCTCGCGCGGCGCGCCGTCCCAGAACAGCCCGTGGTGGACGAGCACGAGGTCCGCGCCGACGGCCGCGGCCGCCTCGAGCGCCTCGAGGTCGGCGCTCACCGCGGTCACGACCGTGCGGACCTCGGCGTCGGCGCCGTCGGGGTGGGGGACCTGCAGCCCGTTGGGGCCGTAGTCCCGGAACGTCCCGGGGACGAGCAGGTCGTCGAGGTCGTCCAGGAGGTCTCCGAGGCGGGCCATCGGCGCATCGTGGCACGCCGGGCCGCCGCGTCCGGGCGGGCGCCCGCGGGGGTGCGCCGGGGTGACAGCCGCTGTCCCCGCGTCTATCATCGCCCCGTCGCCGTCGGCGCGGAGATCCGCCCGGCCGCCGCAGGCCGCACCCGAGGGTCCCCCGATGCCCGTCTCCGCACCGCAACGCCCGGCCTCCCCGGGGCCCACCAGGCGCTCCCCGGCCTTCGCGGCGACCGCGCCCGACACCACCCTGGTGGGGCTCGCGGCGCGCGGCGACGAGCGCGCGTTCGAGCTCCTCTTCCAGCGCCATCGTCCGGACGTCCAGGCCTACGCGACGCGGATGCTGCGCGACCACGGCCGGGCGGAGGACGTCGTCCAGGACGTCTTCGTCAGCGCGATGCGCGCGATCCGCGGGGCGTCGCCCGAGGTGCAGCCGGTCCACGTGCGCGCGTGGCTGCGCGAGATCGCCCGCAAGGCCTGCATCGACCAGTGGCGCGGGAGCACCCGGCGCGGCGAGGTCAGCCTGGATGCCCCGGACGGCCTGGGGGCCGACGACGCGCTGCACCTCGCGGACGACTCGCTGACGCGGGCGACGGACGACCGGCACGCGATGGCGACGCTGCGCCTGGCGTTCGACGACCTGCCGCAGCTCCAGCACGCGGTGCTCGTCCAGCGCGAGCTCGAGGGCCGGTCGATCCCCGAGATCGCGGACCGGCTCGGCCTCACGCCCACCGTCGTCGAGGGCCAGCTCTCCCGCGGCCGCCGCACGCTCGGCCGGGCGTACCGCGAGCTCGACAGCGGCGAGCGCTGCGCCGCGGTCCGTGCGCTCTGCGACGCCTCCGCGGGCGACCGGCTCGGCGTCCGCGACCGCCACCGCCTCGGCAGCCACGTCCGCGGCTGCGGCGACTGCCGCCGCTACGCCCACCGCAGCGGGGTGGACCCGCGGCTCGTGGACCGCGCGCTCCTCGGCCGCGCGTCCATGCTCCTGCCGCTGCCGCTCCTGCGGCGGCTCCCGTTCGAGGCCGGCCTCGCGGGCGAGACCGCCGGGGGCCTTCTGGGGGCCAAGGCGCTCGTCGGCGCCGCGATGATGGCCGCGGCGGGCGGTGGCGGGGCCTACGTCGCCACCGTCGCCCCGGTGTCGGAGCCCGCGCCGCGCACGGCGTCCGCCGGCTCCCGGCCCGCCTCGCCGTTCGGGCTCGCCGCCGGGGCGGACGGCCGCCCCGTCCTGCGGGTCGTGGGCGCCGGCGGGGCCGTGGTGCCTGTGGCGGGCGGCACCTCCGTCGTCCTGACGACCCGGCCGTACCTGCCGCCGTGGCTCGCCGGCCGTCCGGCGGGCGACGCCCCGTCGCCCCGGGCGCCCCGGCGCGCGGACCGGGCCGACGACGCGGTGCTGCGCGCCCCCGCTGCCGACCCGGGTGCG
>CAFBMK010000066.1_pt1 | contig 14679 bp, 15 predicted proteins | sample 7268691 | NCBI WGS metagenome assembly CAFBMK01 (sample SAMEA6814062, study PRJEB35770) | freshwater metagenome | biome: Freshwater; feature: Freshwater reservoir; material: water | place: Czech Republic | collected 2017-05-23 | depth 30m m
GATCGCGCTGACGCCCGTGGTCAGGACGCCGCCGGTGACGGAGCCCGCCGCGACGCTGCCGACCGCGGCACCGCCGGAGGCGCCGGCGCCCGCGGTGGCGTGCGCCAGGAGCTTCTTGACGACGACGAGCGGGCCGATCGGGAAGATCGCCTGCAGGGAGCGGTTGTTCGCCTTGAGGTGCGTCTGGAACGCCGCGCAGCGCTCGCACTCCTTGAGGTGCCGCCGGACGGGCGGGGAGACGCGCTGCAGCGACTCCGAGACCTGGCCGAGCTCGTCGCGGACCTCCTCGCAGGTGAGGTTGCGGGCCTCGGAGGCCTCGGCGAGCGCGACGCGGGCCCGGACGAGGAGCGACTTGACGCTGGGCACCGTGGTGTCCATCGCCTCCGCGATCTGGTCGTACGAGAGGGCGTCGATCTCGCGCAGCAGGAGCGCGGTGCGCTGCGTCTCGGGCAGCGCCTTGACGTCGCCGAGGAGCTCCCGGAACTCCTCGCGCCGGTGGGCGGTGTCCGCGGCGGAGATGCCGTGGTCGGCCACCCGGTCGTCGAGGGTGTCGACGCCGATGGGCTGGATCTTCCGCAGGTGGTTCAGGCACCGGTTGCGGGCGATGCGGTACAGCCATGGGCGGACGTTGATCGCGCGGTCGTCGCCGATGATCGCGTTGAACGCGTTCGCGAAGACCTCCTGCAGGACGTCCTCGGCGTCCTCGCGGGAGCCGAGCATGTGCCGGCAGAAGGCCAGCAGGCGCGACTGGTACCGCTGCACCAGCGTCTCGTACGCCGCCTGGTTGCCCCGACGGGTCAGCGTCACGAGGCGCTCGTCGCCCTGCAGGCGCAGGAGCGTCGAGGGGCCGCGGAGGGCGGGGGCGGTGTCGAGAGCGGAGACTTCCATGGTGGTGCCGGACGCGGGGGGACCGTCCAGTCCCCGTTGGAACACGGCGGGCCGACCGGAGTTGCGCACCCCGGTACCCGGTCCCGCGCATTCCGACGACGACCCGTACCGACACGGTAGACCCCGTCGCTAAAGGCGCCGCAAACGCCCACCCGGGCGGGACGGGGGGTCGCCGGACCGCGGGGCGGGGGAGACGCCCCGAGTCCTGGGAGAATCCCCGGCCGTGGCCCGGCGCCCCCTCCACACGCTGCACCGCCGTCTCGGCGAGCGCTACCCGGCGGTCGCGCTGTCGCTCGTCCTCGCCCAGGCGCACCTCGTCGTCCTCGCGGCGATCCTGATCCTCATGCGGTTCCTCGACCTGCCGACGGGGGCGTGGCTGCTGCTGATCGGCACGTCGCAGGCGCTGACCCTGGCCGAGAACGTCCTCGTGATGGCCACCGCCTGGTTCCACCTGCGACCGCTCCGGGCCTGGCAGGCCCACGTGCGGGACGGCGGCGAGGAGGGGATCGTGTCGGCGCGCGCGACGGAGGCGTGGCGCGCGCTCGTGGTCCTGCCGCTGCGACTCGTCGGGGCCGGCGCGGCGGCCCGCACCATGCTGTGGGCGGTCGTGATGGTCGTGGCGATCTGCCTCGTCGCGGACCTGCCGGTGTGGCCCGGCGGCGCCGTGCTCGCCCTCGCGGCGTCCGTCGTGCTCCTGGCGGGGGTCCTCATCCGCTACCTCGAGGTCGAGCTCGTCCTGCGCCCGGTGATCGAGGACGTCGCCCCGGGACTCGACGACGACGCCACGCTGGACCGGTCGCTGTCGCTGCGGCTGCGGCTCCTGGCGGGCGTGCCGCTGACGACGGTGGTCACGGGCGGCATCGTCGCGAGCTTCAGCACGAGCGACCGGGGCCTCGCGGACTTCGGGGTGGGCATCGCGATCGCCCTCGCGAGCGCCGCGACGATCGCCACGCTCCTGGCGGCCCTGCTCGTGCGGAGCTTCGTGGCGCCGATCAACGAGCTGCGGGCGACGATGCAGGCCATCCAGGAGGGCGACCTCGACCGGCCCGCCGCGATCCTCGGCGGCGACGAGATCGGCCGCCTGGCGCGGCAGGTCAACATCGGCCTCCGCGGGCTGCGCGAGCGCGACCGCCTGCACGAGGCGTTCGGCACGTACGTCGACCCGGCGATCGCCTCGCGCGTCCTGGACGAGGGCCCGCAGCTCGAGGGCACGGTGATCGAGGTGACGGTCGCCTTCATCGACATCCGCGGGGTCACCGCCTTCGCCGAGGGTTCCACGCCGACCGAGGTCTTCTCGCTGCTCAACGAGTTCTACGGCGTCGTCGTGCCCGTCGTGGAGCGCTTCGGCGGGCACGCGAACACCTTCCAGGGCGACGGGCTGCTCGCGGTCTTCGGCGCGCCCACGGAGCTCGAGGACCACGCGGACCGTGCGGTCACGGCGTCCATCGAGGTCGCGCGCGCGGTCCGCCAGCACTTCCGGGGCGACCTGCGGCTGGGCATCGGCGTGAACTCCGGCCCGGTGGTCGCCGGCACGATCGGCGGCGGCGGCCGGGCGGCCTTCACCGTCATCGGCGACCCCGTCAACACCGCCAGCCGCGTCGAGGCCATCACCCGGCAGACCGGCGACGTCGTCCTCTTCACGGAGGAGACGCGCCGCCGCCTGAAGCGCGACCACGGCACGATCTCGGCGCGCCCGCCCGCGCCCGTCCGCGGCAAGCGGATCCCGGTGCGCCTCCACGCCCCGCTCCTCGGGGGCCGCGTCGAGGACCCGCTGCCCACGTTGGAGGACGGCCTCGGCCGCCTGCTCGCCCGCCCCGACGGCGGCGGGCCGCCCGGGCGCTGAGGCCGGTCGGCGCGCGAGGGCGGACGCGACGGCCGCCGGCCGGGTCAGAAGTCGCCGGTCGCGGCGGCGATGATCGCCCCACGGAGGATGTCGTGCTCCGAGACCTCGCACTCCTTCACCCCGAAGGCCCGGAGCGCGACGGACAGGAGCACGCACCCGGCGACGATGGTGGGGGCGCGGTCGGCCTGCAGCCCGACGACCTCGCGGCGCTCCGGCTCGTCCAGGAGCGCCAGGCGGGCGGTCAGCTCGTCGACCTCGGCCAGGGAGAGGACGAACCCGTGCACGCGCTCGGGGTCGTAGGGGTCGAGCTCCTGGATCATCGCGGCGCACGACGTCGCGGTGCCCGCCACCGCGATGACGCGCCCGACGGAGGCGCGGACGTCGTCGGGGACGGCCGCGGAGAAGATGCCGCGCGCGTCGTCGGCCAGCGCCGCGAGCTCGTCGGGGTCCGGCGGGTCGTGGTGGACGTGGCGCTCGCCGTGGCGGACGACGCCGGCCTGCGTGGAGACGGCGAACCCCGGGGCTCCGGCGTGCCCCACGACGAGCTCCGTGCTGCCGCCGCCGATGTCGACGACCGCGACGGGCCGGTCCTCCGCGGGCCGGCCGCTCGTGGCGCCGAGGAAGGTCAGCTCGGCCTCGCGCTCGCCCGGGATCGTCCGCGCGTCGATGCCCAGCGTGCGGACGTGGTCCGTCAGCTCCGCACCGTTCTCCGCGTCGCGCACGGCGCTCGTCAGCACGCCGACGGCGCGCTCGACGCCGTGCTCCGCCAGCAGGCCGCGGACCACGAGGAGCTCCGCGCGGACCCGGTCGAGCGCGCGGTCGTCGAGCCGGCCGGTCCGGTCGACGCCGTGCCCCAGGCGGGTGACCGTCGCCCGGCGGACGACCTCGGTCAGCCGCCCGTCGTCCTCGAGGTCCGCGATCAGGAGGCGCGTGGAGTTGGACCCGAGATCGACCGCGGCGAGGCGCATGGGCCGCACCCTACCCACGGGGTGTGGCGGACCCACCACGCGGGCCCACCCGACGGGACGCGGCCTCGCCGCGGGGACAGGGGCGGCGTCCCGCGCTCCTGGCAGGATCGCGCCATGGCCACGCTCTACACCTGTCCGGCGAAGGACGTCGCACCGATGATGCACCCGTGCGGGCGCGCCGCGAAGGCGCTGCGCGACGGCGGTCACGCCTTCGAGATCGAGACCGTCCCGGGGTTCAAGGCGCTCCCGTGGACGAGGAAGGGCCGCCGCGACCGGATCCGCGAGCTCTCGGGCCAGGAGGACGCCCCGGTCTTCGTGGCGGACGACGGCACGGTCGTCACCGGCAACCGGGCGATCGTCGCCTGGGCGCGCGAGCGGCCCGCGGGGGCCGCCTGACCCACCCGCGCCCGGTCCGTCGGGCGCCGTCGTCCACCGGCTCCCGGACGGTCGGGGGGCCGGTCCGCCCACCGATCCGACGGGGCCCCTACCGCCGGTAGTATGCCAGTGCCGCAGTCCCCCCGGCCCGACCACGAAGATGACCAAGCCCTCGATCTCCAGCTCCCTCCCGAAGACCGCCGAGACCGCCCGCAAGGCGGTCGTCAAGGCGGGGACGAAGGCCGGCAAGGCGGCGGGTCGGGCGACCCGGCAGACCACCCGGAGCCAGCCGCGTCCGCGCGCCGCGCACCTCGGGCCGGAGCGCCGGCGGCCGATGATCCTCGACGCCGCCTTCGGGGTCTTCCTCGAAAAGGGCTACGAGGGTGCGTCCATGGAGGAGATCGCCCGCCGCGCCGGGGTCTCCAAGCCCGTGGTCTACAGCTCGTTCGCCGGCAAGGACGCCCTCTTCGGCGAGCTGCTGCGCCGCGAGGAGGAGCGGATCCTGCAGGCGATCGCCGCCGCGGTGCCGACCGAGCTCGACGAGGACGACCTCGAGCCCGCGATCACCGAGGCGCTCTGCGCGTTCTTCGAGGCCGTCGTCGCCTCGCCGGAGTCCTTCAAGGTCGTCTTCCTCGGCGCGGGCGGCTCCGACGCGAACATCACCCGGCGCGTGCAGCGCGGGCGGCAGCGCCAGATCGACCAGATCTCGACGCTGGCCCAGGGCTGGATCGAGCGCCAAGGGATCCCGGACGCCGAGCGCCAGGGCCGGGTCCACGGCTACCTCCTCGTCGGCATGGCCGAGAACGCCGCGCGCGCCCTGATCCAGGAGCCCGGCCGGTTCGACCCGCGCATGCTCGCCACGCAGGTCGCGACGATGATCATGAGCACCTACCGGCAGCTGCCCTCGGCCGAGCGCGGCTGACCCTCCACCGCACCGCATCCCGACGGGCGAGTCGCTATCTTTCTGTGTCCGCCGCGGGGTGGAGCAGTCAGGTAGCTCGTCGGGCTCATAACCCGAAGGTCGCAGGTTCGAATCCTGCCCCCGCTACTACGAGAAGCGTCTCTTCGGAGGCGCTTTTCGCGTTCCTGGGGTGCTCGTACGACGGCGCCGGGGAACGTGAACCCGGTCGGACACGGGTCGGGCGCGCGCGGGGGCTAGGCTCGCCGACGTGGCCACCCGATCATCGTCCTCGCAGCCAGCCGTCGCCGTCCGTGGGCTCGAGCGCGCGTTCAAGGGCGGCATCAAGGCCGTCGACGGCCTGGATCTCGAGGTCCCCGAGGGCGAGATCTACGGGTTCCTCGGGCCGAACGGCGCCGGCAAGACGACCACGGTGCGGATCCTCGTGACGCTGCTGCGCCCGACGGGCGGCGAGGCGCGGGTCGCCGGGCACGACGTCGTCTCGGAGGCCGACGCCGTCCGGCGCAACATCGGCGTCGCGCTGCAGGAGGCCGCGATCGACCCCCTCATGTCCGGCGTCGAGCTGCTGCGGATGCAGGGCGCCCTCCACGGCATGCGCGGGAGCCAGGCGCGCGGCCGGGCGACCGAGCTGCTCGAGCGCGTCGGCCTGACCGACGCCGGCGGCCGGCGCGTCGGGCAGTACTCCGGCGGCATGCGGCGCCGCCTCGACCTCGCGATGGCCCTCGTCCACCGCCCGAAGGTCCTCTTCCTCGACGAGCCGACGACCGGCCTCGATCCCACGAGCCGCAACGCGCTGTGGCGCGAGGTCCGCGGCCTGAACGACGACGGCACGACCGTCTTCCTGACCACGCAGTACCTCGAGGAGGCCGAGCAGCTCGCCGACCGCGTCGGGATCATCGCCGGCGGCGGCCTGGTGGCGGAGGGCACGCCGGCCGAGCTGAAGTCCCGCGTCGGTGAGCCGACGCTCCACGTCGACCTCGCCGAGGGCGCGGACGTCCCCGCGGCCCGCGAGGCGCTGTCGGCCGTCGGACCGCTCGTGGACTGCCGGGACGACGCCCGCGTGGCGATCCGGGCCGCGCGCGGCAAGGCGACGGTGCCCATCGCGATCCGCGCGCTCGACGACGCCGGGATCGCCGTGGAGTCCGTCGAGGTCGTCAGCCCGACGCTCGACGACGTCTTCGCCGCGGTGACCGGCTCGACGCTCGAGGGCGCGGGCGACGCCGGCGCGGCCGACGACGAGGTCGCGGGGGTGGGCGCGTGATCGCCCTCGTCGCGCGCGAGTCGCGCGTGGTCGGGGCGCTCGGCCGCCGCGCGCTGAGCCTGCAGTTCCGGCGGGCGCAGCTCCTCATGCCGACCTTCGTCCTGCCGCTCCTGCTGCTCGCGGTGATCGCCTCGGGGACGAGCGCGGGCCGCGACCTCGACCAGTTCCCGGAGACCTCGTCGTACCTCGGGTTCGTCGTCGCGGGCACCCTCCTGCAGGGCGCGCTGCTGGCCGGCCTGACCGCCGGCATCGCGATGGCGTCGGACATCGAGGGCGGCTTCTTCGACCGCCTGCTCGCGGCACCCGTGCACCGCACGAGCCTCGTGCTCGGCCGGCTCGCGGGCACCCTCGGCCTCGCGGTGCTGCAGATGGCGTGGTTCCTGCTGGTCGCGCTGCTCTTCGGCGCGGGCTACCCCGGCGGCGTCCTGGGGGCCGTCGGCGCCGCGGTCCTCGCGTCGCTCACCGCGGTGGGCATCGGCGGCATCGCGATCGCGATCGCGATCCGCACGGGCTCGATGAACCTCATGCAGTCGATCTTCCCGTTCGTCTTCGTGCTGCTCTTCACCGCGCCGGCGTTCTTCCCGCGCGACCTGCTGACCCCGACGCTCCACGACATCGCGGCGTACAACCCGCTGACGTACGTCGTCGAGGGCGCGCGCGGGCTCCTGCAGGACGACAGCGCCCTGGGCGACCCGTGGCTCGGGCTGCTCGCGGCCGTCGGACTGGCGGCGTTCTCGACCGGCCTGGCCGTCCTGGCCCTCCGCGACCGGGCGCGACGCACGTGAGCGCCCGCACGAACTCCCCGGCCGGGCCCGTCGCCTGGGCCTTCTGGATGCGGTCCCTCGGCGAGGTCACCCGCGTCCGCGGCGCCGTGGTCGGCACCTCGATCGCCCCGCTCGTCTTCCTCCTGGGCACGAGCGGCCAGTTCGGCAGGCTCGTCGGCCTGCCGGGCTTCCCGACCGACTCGTACATGTCGTGGATCGTCCCCCTCTGCTGCCTGCAGGGCGCGGGCTTCGCGGGGGCCGCGGCCGGTGCGAACCTCGCGCGCGACATCGAGCAGGGCTGGTTCGACCGCCTGCTCGTCGCCCCCGTGGCGCGGCCGCTCCTGATCCTCGGGCCCGTCCTCGGCGCGATCACGCGGGCGATGGTCCCCGTGACCCTCGTGCTCGTCGTCGGCCTGCTGATCGGCGCGGAGCTCACCGGCGGCGTCCTCGGCGTCGTCGCGCTCTACGCGGCCTCCGTGGGCTTCTGCACCGTGGCGGCGATGTGGGGCATCGCGATGGCCGTCATCTTCCGCACGCAGCAGGCCGGACCGCTCATGCAGATGGGCGTCTTCCTCGGCGTGTTCCTCTCGACGGCCTACACCCCGCAGCCGCTGCTCGAGGGATGGCTCGAGGACGTCGCCCGGCTCAACCCGGTGTCGCACGTCCTCGAGCTCGGCCGTCAGGCGACGGTCTCCGGGATCGACACGAGCGTCGCGCACACCTGGCCGGGGCTCCTGTCGCTCGCCGGGATGATCGCGGTCTTCGGCGCGATGGCCCTCGTCGGGCTGCGCCGGATGGGGCGCTAGGCCGACGGGTCCCCGCCCGGGCGGGGACGGTCCCCGCCGGGTCGCCGCGGTCGCGGCGCTAGGCCGAGGTGGTGCCCGGGCGCTCCTCCGGCGTCTCGGGCCCGCGCGGCGTCGGGTCGCCCGCCGGTGCCGGCTCGGCGGACCCGAGCGGCTGGCCGAACTCGGAGCACGCCTCGTTGCGGCACTCCCAGCCCTCGTCGGGCGGGAACGCCTTCGTCGCGGGCTGACCGCAGGTGGGGCAGACGTTCATCGTCCGTCCCTACCCGCTCCGCGGCGCGTCAGCCGTCGGCGCGGGTGGTCTCGCAGCCGATCGCCCGCAGGATCCGCTCGTGGCGCGGCTCGACGTCGGCGGGGAGCTCGAGCGCGTCGGCCCGGTCGAGGCCCAGCCGCTCGCGCAGCGCCCGCAGCACGGTCGCGTGCTCGTCCGGGACCCCGGGGTGGAACGCCGGCGGGCAGCCCGCGTCGATGGCGTGCCGGTACGCGTCGCCCTCGGCGACGGCCGCGGGGATCGCCGGGTCCGCCTCGCCCGCCTCGGTGATGCGGTCGTCGAGGACGCCGAGCAGCTCGGAGCTGAGCGACAGCCGACCGCCGGGACGGACCTCGGCGAGGCGGTCGGCGGAGGCGGAGAGGGCGGAGAGGTGGTCGGTGCTCATGGTGGGGGCGGGGTGCGGGGGACGGGGCCGGAGGTGGGGGGGGAGAGGGGCGGGAAGGGCTGGCGAGGGTCGGCCGACGGGCGCGGCGCGGGCGGAGGCGGGTCGGGGAGCGGGTGATCGGTCGCGGACGGGCAGCGGGTGATCGGTTGCGGGCGGGCCCGTGGCCGTGGTCGGTGCTCGTGGACCAACCGTACGGGGCCGCCCGGCCGGCGGGCACTTTCGTGGGGGCGCCCGCGACGGCGCGAGCGGTGGAGGACGTCCACCGGGCCCGGTCCCGATCCAGGAGTCGACCGCGCCGCGTCGCCGAGACCGGGTTCGGGTGCGCCGGGCGACACCGATCCGCGTGGCCGTGGAGCGCTCGGCCGCGACACCTGGATCGGGTGCCTGTCGGGGAGCGGCCCGCCCACCCTGCGGCCTGCCTGCCCTGCGGGCCGCCTGCGGCCCGTCCGTCCTGCGGGCGGCCTGTCCTGCGGGCCGCCTGTCGTGCGGCCCGCCTGTCGTGCGGGCCGCCCTTCGGCCCGCCCTGCGGCCCGCCCGCCCGACGGCCCGCCGACGGCCCGCCCTGCGGCCTGCCCGCCGGCCCGCCCGCCCACCCGACCGTCCGCCGCTCCGCCCCTTCAGGCCGTCGCCGCCGCCCTCGGGGCCCCCTTCGCCGCGTCCTCCCGGATCATGTCGGCGGCCTTCTCGGCGATCATGATCGTCGGCGCGTTCGTGTTGCCGCGGGTGATGGACGGCATGACGGAGGCGTCGACGACGCGCAGGCCCTCGACGCCGTGGACGCGCAGGCGCGGGTCGACGACGGGGCCGATCGCGCACGTCGAGGTCGGGTGGTAGATCGTCATCGTGTGGTCCTGGACGTAGCGCCACAGCTCCTCGTCCGAGACGTCGGGCGCCGGCGCGACGAACGCCCCGGTGATGAACGCCTGCAGGGCCTCCTGCTGCGAGATCTCCAGCGCGACGCGCGCACCGGCGAGCATCGTGGCCCGGTCCTCGTCCGTCGTCAGGTAGTTGTGGACGATCCGCGGCTTGGAGTACGGGCTCGCGGTCCGCAGCCCGACGGCGCCGCGGCTCGTCGGCTTGACCACGCCCGGGCCGAAGGCCATGCCGTGCTCCGTCGCCGGGCCGAGCCCCTCCTGCCAGAACAGCGCGGGGGCGAAGTGGAACTGGCAGTCGGGGGCGTCGAGGCCCGGCCGCGTGCGGATGAACCCGCCCGCCTCCGCGATGTTCGACGTGAGCGGGCCGGTCCCGTCGCGCTGCAGCCGCTCGACGTTCTCCGGCGTCGCGGCGGTCATGAGCGACTCGTAGTCCGCGGCCCAGTTCATGAGCAGCATGCAGTGGTCCTGCAGGCCCTGGCCCACGGGCAGGTCGCGGCGCACCTCGATGCCGAACGGCGCCAGGCCGTCCGCGGGGCCGATGCCGGAGAGCATGAGCAGCTGCGGCGACCCGTACGCGCCGGCGCAGACGAGCACCTCCCGCGCGGCGTGGACCTCCTCGACGGTCCCGGCGCGGTCGATCTCCACGCCGCACGCGCGGTCGCCGTCGAAGAGCAGCCGCAGGGCCATCGCGTCGGTGAGGACCGTCAGGTTCTCGCGCTCCATGACGGGGTGCAGGAACCGCACGGAGGTGCTGGCGCGCATCCCGTTCTCCTGCGTCAGCTGGTACCGCCCGAAGCCCTCCTGGCGCGCCCCGTTGAAGTCCGGGTTGTGCTCGTGGCCGGCCTGGCCCGCCGCCTCGACGAACGCGTCGGCGGCGGGGTTCATCGACCGGCTCTCGCGCACCGGCAGCGGGCCGCCGGTGCCGTGGTAGGGGTCGCCGCCGCGCTCCTGGTCCTCCGACCGCCGGAAGTACGGCAGGACGTCGTCGTAGCCCCAGCCCTCGGCGCCGTCGGCCTCCCACCCGTCGTAGTCCACGCGGTTGCCGCGGATGTAGACCATGGCGTTCATGGACGAGCAGCCGCCGAGCACCTTGGCGCGGGGGAGGTACGCCCGCCGACCGCCGAGCGCCGGCTCGGGCTCCGTGTTCAGGTCCCAGTCGCGGCGTCCCTTGAAGAGCGCGCCGAAGGCGGCGGGGACGTGGATCTCCTCGTCCGTGTCGGCGCCGCCGGCCTCGAGCAGCGCGACGGTGACCTCGGGGTCCTCCGAGAGACGGGCGGCGAGGACGGCGCCGGCCGATCCTGCTCCGACGATGACGTAGTCGTACACGTGGTGCTCCTGCGGGGCGGGGTGGCGTGGACCGGGGTCCGTCGCGCCCCGGACCGGGACGCGACGCGATCATCCCCGCAGCGTGGGAGCCCGACCCGGCCGGACGGGCCGTCGGTGCCGGCCGTGGAGCAGCCGCCCGCCCCGGTGGGCCCACGGCCGACCGGCCGCGGGTCCGTGCCGCCCGCCTCAGACGCGCGGGCTGCGGCCCACGCCGGGGCCCAGGCCGATGAGGATCGCGCCCTCGCCCGACGCGTAGGCCTCCTCGCCGTGGTGCGTGAGGTCCATGCCCAGGGCCTCCTCGTTCTCCGGCCCGCGCAGCGGCATCAGGAGCCCGAGGCCCTTGATGAGGATCCACGTCATGACGAACGCGTAGGTCGGGGCGGCGAGGACCGCGACGACCTGCGACCACAGCTGGCCCGCGTCGCCGTAGAGCAGGCCGTTGCCGGCGCCGTCGTTCCACGTCGACTGGGCGACGAAGCCGATCAGCAGCGTGCCCGTGAGGCCGGCGACGCCGTGGGCGCTCAGGACGTCGAGCGTCTCGTCGACGCGGGTCCGGGGGCGCCAGAGGATCGCGAAGTAGCAGGGGAGGGCGGCGATCGCCCCGATGGCGAGCGCCCAGCCCGGGCTGACGTAGCCGCCGGCCGGGGTGATCGCCACGCAGCCGACGACGACCGCCGTCGCCGCGCCGATCGCGGTGGCCTGCCGGCCGCGGACGAGGTCCAGCACGATCCACACGACGAGGGTCGCGGCGGGGGCCAGCAGGGTGTTGACGAAGGCGAGCACGCCGGGCTTGCCGACGCCGAAGCCGCTGCCGCCGTTGAAGCCGAACCAGCCGAACCACAGGAGGCCCGCGCCGACGAGGACGAACATCGCGTTGTGCGGGACGATCGCCTGCCGGCCGTAGTCCTTGCGGGGCCGGACGACGATCGCGGCGGCCAGGGCGGAGAAGCCCGAGCCCATCTCGACCGGCACGCCGCCGGCGAAGTCCAGCGTGCCCTGCTGCTGCAGCCAGCCGCCGCCGAACGCCCAGTGGGCGAGCACCGCGTAGACCACGACGGACCACACCGTGGCGAAGATGAGGAACGGGACGAAGCGCATCCGTTCGACGACCGCCCCGGCGACGAGGGCGACGGTGATGATGCAGAACGTCGCCTGGAACGCGAAGAAGACGAGCTCGGGGATCTTCGTCCCGTCGCGCGGCGCGAAGGTCACGTCCTTCATGAACGCGTGGCCGAGCCCGCCGAGGATCTTCCCGTCGCCGTCGAAGGCCAGCGAGTAGCCGACGGTCGCCCACGTGACGGTCGCCAGCCCGACGGCGGCGAGGCACATCATGAACGTGTTCAGGGTGTTCTTCTCGCGGACCAGGCCGGCGTAGAAGAGGCCGAGCGCCGGCGTCATCAGGAGGACGAGCGCCGTCGCGACGAGCATCCAGGCGGTGTCCGCCGTGTCGATGCCGGGCATCAGCGCTTCGGGCTCACGGCGTCGACGTCGCGCTCGCCCGTGCGGATCCGGACCGCCTCGGTCAGGTCGTGCACGAAGATCTTGCCGTCGCCGACCTCGCCGGTGCGGCCGGCCTCGCAGATCGCCTCGATCGTCTTCTCGACGACGTCGTCGGACACCGCGACCTCGAACCGGACCTTGTCCTCGAGCCCCATCTTCACCTGGGTCCCGCGATAGGTCTCGACGCGGTCGAGCTCGCCGCCGTGGCCCTGGATCCGGCTGAGCGACACCCCGCGGATCTCGGCGCGGTAGAGCGCCTCGAGCACGTCGTTGGTCTTCTCCGGCCGGACGATGCCGATGACGAGTTTCACGCGCGGGAACACTAGCCGGGTGGACGGGGTCCACGGGGACCGGTGCGGGCGGGTCTCGGGACGCGAGCGCCGAGGCGCCACGCGGGTGTCCGCGGGGCGGGAGGGGACGGCGCCCGCGGCCGACCCGCGCCGGGGATGACGACGGCGGGGGCCGGGTACGTACGGGCCGTGTCGATCTGGCGTCCGGTGGTGGCGGTCCTGCTGGCGGTCCTCGTCCTGTCGGGCTGCGGCGACTCGTCCGAGCGGCCCGTCCGCGACCGCGTCGAGCGCCTGCGCGAGGACGCGCGTGCGCTGCGCGAGCGCGCGGAGGAGCGGGTCGACCGCGTCCGCGACGACGTGCAGGGCCTCGAGGAGGACGCCCGCCGGATCGGTCGCGACCTCGAGGCGCGGGTCCGCCGGGCGTTCGAGGACCTCGAGCGGGCGGTCCCGCGCGCCGACGGGCGGACCGCGCCGCCGCGCGGGGCGGGGGAGGAGGACGGGATCGACGCGTTCCTCACCGGGGTCCTCGGGCGCGTGGACCGCTACTGGAGCCGCACGTTCGCGGCCGCCGACCTGCCCGAGCCGCGCGTGGGGTACCGCTGGCTCGCCGAGGGCGAGACCGTGCCGACGGGCTGCGGCAGCCCGGCCGACGACACCTCGGCGTTCTATTGCCCGGGCGACGACACGATCTACGTCGGCCGCCGGATCGCCGACGGGGTCTTCCGCGGCGTGCTGCGCGGATTCCCCGGCGAGGCCGCCGAAGGCCGCGCGATCGGCGACTTCGGCGTGGCCTACATCGTGGCCCACGAGTACGCGCACAACCTCCAGGCCGAGCTGGGCGTCCTCGACTCCCGCAGGCGCGGCGCCTCGGCCCGCCCGTTCGAGCTGCAGGCCGACTGCCTCGCGGGGGCGTGGGGCGCGTCCGCCTACCGGGCGGGCGAGCTGCAGGAGGGCGACGTGGAGGAGGCGCTCAGCACCGCCCTGGCCGTCGGCGACTTCGAGGTCGGCAGCCAGGAGCACCACGGCACGCCGGAGGAGCGACGGGACGCGTGGCTCGTCGGCTTCGAGACGGGCGAGCCGCGACGCTGCAGCGTCTACCTCGAGGCTTGAGCCGGTTCTCCCTGGAAACGGTGTGACCGTCGGCACACGGTTCCGTCCGGTGTCCTGCGTACGCTGCTCGCGTGCATCGGACCGGAGAGCGTCTATCGGTGGGCGACCGCGTCGAGCTCGCGCAGCACGACGCCCCGGGGGTCGTGCTCGAGGTGCTCGGTCGCGATCTCGTCCGCACGTTCCGCGACGGGTGCCTCGAGGTCCATCACGTCAGCCGGTACCACGTGCTGCTGGCGTCGGGCCGGACCGTCGTCGTCAACGACCGCGGCGGGCGGCTCCGCCGGCTGCCGACCCCCCTGGCCCCGCCGCCGCCGCACCTGCACGACCTGGTCCTCCGGCGCCCGCCGGCCGTCGCGCCGCGGTAGCCCGGGCCCTCCCCGCAGCGCACGCCGCCCGGCCACGTGCGCCGGGCACGCCGCCCGGCCGCCCGGCCCGACGCGGGCCGGGCCCTCAGCCGAGCACGCCGACGACGTGCAGCACGATCGCCGCGATCACGACGGCCCAGCCGGCGCCCATGCCGACCGCGACGCGCTCGAAGGGGGTCCAGCGGCGCGGGTGCTTCATGCCCCGATCGTCGCAGGGCGGGGCCACCGGCGGGACGGACCTGCGGGTCGGCGGGACGTGGCCGATCGGCGCGACGGGACGTGGCGGGCGGCCACCGCGCCTCGGGGTCTCCCCGGGGCTGCCGGGCCGGCACGGACGCCCGCCGGCGACCGCGACGACCCGCATCCCGTGGCTCGGCGGGCGGGACGACGGACCCGGCCGCCCGTCGCGGGGCGGCCGGGAGGCCGGTCGCCCGACCGGCTAGCGTCCCCGTCATGAGCACCTCCGAGAAGCCCACCGTCGAGATCCCCGACGGCGCGCCGTCCTACCAGCTCGAGCTCGAGGACCTCGTCGTCGGCGACGGCGAGGAGGCCCGGTCGGGCCACACCGTCGAGGTCCACTACGTGGGCGTCGCCTGGTCGGACAAGCAGCAGTTCGACGCGTCCTGGGACCGCGGCCAGACGTTCAAGTTCGGCCTCGGCAAGGGCATGGTCATCCAGGGCTGGGACCAGGGCGTCGCCGGCATGAAGGTCGGCGGCCGCCGGCGCATCACGATCC
>CAFBMK010000067.1_pt1 | contig 14571 bp, 15 predicted proteins | sample 7268691 | NCBI WGS metagenome assembly CAFBMK01 (sample SAMEA6814062, study PRJEB35770) | freshwater metagenome | biome: Freshwater; feature: Freshwater reservoir; material: water | place: Czech Republic | collected 2017-05-23 | depth 30m m
GATCCGGCGCGAGACCGCGGCGCCGTCGACCGCCCCGGCGCCGGGCAGGCCGGGGCGTCCGGCGACCTCGAGGCCCAGCGGGGTGGGGGAGGCGAGCAGGTGCCCGTCCCCGTCGGTCCGGACGGCGACGAGGCCCTGCATGCGCAGGGGCGTCAGCTCGCGGCGCGTCGGCGGCGCGACGTCGCACGGCCAGTCGGCGCTGCCGGTCCCGTCCTCGTCCGGCACGCGGAGAGGACGGTCCGCAGGGTCGGCCGGCCGGGCCGCGCCGGGCGCCGACGGTCGGCCGACCGCGGCGGCGTGCGGCTCGGCGCACGCCTCGACGATGCAGCGGAGGATCGCCCGGGAGCGGTCCGACAGGACGACGGATTCGACCACGCACCCGACGGTAGACCCGGCCTGCGACGACCGGGTGACGTGGGTGTGAACGCCGCGTCACCGCGCCGTGATCGAGCGGCGGCGGCCGCCGCCCCTCAGCCCGCGACGTACTCCGCGAGGTGCTCGCCGGTCAGCGTCGCGCGCGCCGCGACGAGGTCGGCGGGCGGGCCCTCGAAGACGACCCGCCCACCGTCGTGCCCGGCGCCCGGGCCCAGGTCGATGATCCAGTCCGCGTGCGCCATGACGGCCTGGTGGTGCTCGATCACGATCACGGACTTGCCGGAGTCCACGAGGCGGTCGAGCAGCCCGAGCAGGCCCTGCACGTCGGCGAGGTGCAGGCCCGTCGTGGGCTCGTCCAGGACGTAGATGCCGCCGTCCTCGGCCATGTGGGTCGCCAGCCGCAGCCGCTGCCGCTCGCCGCCCGAGAGGGTCGTCAGGGGCTGGCCGAGCGTGACGTAGCCCAGGCCGACGTCGTCGAGCCGGGCGAGCACCTTGCGCGCGGCCGGGAGCTTCCCGTCGCCGTCGCCGAAGAACGCCAGGGCCTCGGAGACCGGCATCGCCAGCACCTCGCTGATGTCCTTGCCGCCGAAGCGGTACTCGAGGACCTCGGGGCCGAAGCGCTTGCCGTCGCAGTCCTCGCAGGGCGCGGAGACGCCCGCCATGACCGCCAGGTCCGTGTAGATCACGCCGGCGCCGTTGCACGTCGGGCACGCGCCCTCGGAGTTCGCGCTGAACAGCCCGGGCTTGACGCCGTTCTCCTTCGCGAACGCCTTGCGGATCGGCTCGAGCAGCTTCGTGTAGGTGGCGGGGTTGCTCCGGCGCGAGCCCTTGATGGCGGTCTGGTCGATCGCCACGACGTCGGCGTCGTGGGCGGGGGAGGCCACCACGGACCCGTGGATCAGCGTGCTCTTGCCCGAGCCGGCCACGCCGGTGACCACGACGAGGACGCCGAGCGGCACGTCGACGTCGACGTCCTGCAGGTTGTGCGCGTCGGCGCCGCGGATCTCCAGTCGCCCGGTCGGGGACCGCACGGTCGACTTGAGCGCGGCCCGGTCGTCGAGGTGGCGGCCGGTCAGCGTGTCGCTCGCGCGCAGCCCGTCGACCGTGCCCTGAAAGACGATCTCGCCGCCCGCCGTGCCGGCCCGGGGGCCGAGGTCGACGACGTGGTCGGCGATCGCGATCGCCTCGGGCTTGTGCTCGACGACGAGCACGGTGTTGCCCTTGTCGCGCAGGCGCAGGAGCAGCTCGTTCATCCGCCGGATGTCGTGCGGGTGCAGGCCGATCGTCGGCTCGTCGAACACGTAGGTGACGTCCGTGAGGGACGACCCGAGGTGCCGGATCATCTTCGTGCGCTGCGACTCGCCGCCCGACAGGGTGCCGGTCGGCCGGTCGAGCGACAGGTAGCCCAGACCGATCTCCGTGAACGAGTCGAGCGTGTCGCGCAGCGAGCTCAGGAGCGGCGCGACGGACGGCTCGCGCAGGCCGCGCACCCAGTCCGCGAGCTCGGAGATCTGCATCGCGCAGGCGTCGGCGATGCTGATGCCTGCGATCTTCGACGAGCGCGCGCCCGCGTTCAGCCGGGTCCCGTGGCAGTCGGGGCAGGGGGCGAAGGTGATCGCCCGGTCGACGAACGCGCGGACGTGCGGCTGCATCGCCTCGCGGTCCTTCGACAGGAACGACTTCTGGATCGACGGGATGAGGCCGGCGTACGTGAGGTTGATGCCCTCGACCTTGATCTTCGTCGGCTCCTTGTGGAGCAGGTCCGCCAGCTCGGCGTCCGTGAAGTCGCGGATCGGCTTGTCGGGGTCGAAGAACCCGCAGCCCCGGAAGATCCGGCCCTGCCAGCCGTCCATGCTGTAGCCGGGGATCGTGACCGCGCCCTCGTTGATCGACCGCGCCTCGTCGTAGAGGGCCGTGAGGTCGAAGTCCGAGACGGTGCCCATGCCCTCGCACCGCGGGCACATGCCGCCCGTGATCGAGAACGACTTGCGCACCGTGGTGCTCGCGCCCTTCTCGACCGTGATCGCCCCGCCGCCGCGGACGGACGGGATGTTGAACGCGAACGCCTTGGGCCCGCCGACGTGGGGCGTGCCGAGCCGGCTGAACAGGACGCGGAGCATCGCGTTGGCGTCCGTGGCGGTCCCGACGGTCGAGCGGGCGTTGGCGCCCATGCGCTCCTGGTCGACGATGATCGCCGTCGTCAGACCGTCGAGGACGTCGACCTCCGGCCGTGCGAGCGTGGGCATCATGCCCTGCAGGAACGCGCTGTAGGTCTCGTTGATCAGGCGCTGGGACTCCGCGGCGATCGTCCCGAACACGAGCGAGCTCTTGCCGGAGCCGGAGACGCCGGTGAAGACGGTGAGCCGGCGCTTGGGCAGCTCGACGCTGACGTCCTTGAGGTTGTTGACCCGGGCGCCGTGGACCCGGATGAGGTCGTGGGCGTCGGCCGCGCGGATCCGCGGCTCGTCGGTGCTCGGGGTCGTGCTCATCGTGCTCTCGGTCGGGCGGCGTGGTCGTCGACGACAACGGGCCGGTGGCGTCCGGGCGATTCAACCAGTCGCGGCACGCGCCGAGGAGGCGGCCGAGGGAGGGCCGCTTCCGTTCCAGGTTTCCATAAGATCGATTATCGAGCGCAGAGTGGATCGAGGGAGGGAGGGGGCGATCCGCCGTCCGATCGCCCGGGTCCTACAGCAGCACCGCCGGCGTCCAGCGCGGCCAGCGCGCGTCGCCGATCCGCCGGCCGCGCTCGTAGGTCGCGACCGGGCGGAACGGCGTGGCGGCGCGGCCGTTGTCGTAGAACGTCGTGCGGTCGGCGAGCGTCCGGGCCTCGGCGACGAGCGACCAGAGCCGCTCGTACCGCTCGCGGATCTTCGCGACCGGCACGGTGTGGCCGCCCTGCGTCACGCGGTGCTGCACGCGCAGGACCGTCACCTCGACCGGGACGAGCATCACGTGCAGCGAGACGAGGTGGCCGCCCGCGGTCGCGCGCCGGACCAGGTCGACCTTGCTCGGGTGGCTGAAGACGGTCTCCGCGATGAACGAACGCCGGTCCGCGAGCAGCGCCTCGCGTCGGACCGCCGCGGCCGCCGACGCCTCGTACGCGTGCTCCTCCTCGTGGCCCGGCCACCGCTCCTTCGCGAGCTCGTCGGCGTTGACGAACGGCAGCCGGGCCACCGGGCCCAGGACCTCGTGCACGAAGGTCGACTTGCCCGAGCCGTTCGGTCCCGCGAGGACGTGCAGGACCGGGGTGCTCACCCCGCGGCGGCGTCGCCCCCGCGGACCACGACGGCCCCGTCCTCGTCGGCCTCCGCCCACGACGCCCCGGACGCGTCGAGGCGGTCCGTCAGGTCGAGCCCGGCGATCCGATCGGCGATCGCCTGCTCCCACCCGGCGCGGACGACGGCCTGGCTGCGGTCGTCGACCTCGTCGTACGCCGCCCGGCCCGTCAGGACGCGCTCGATCGCGTCGTGCGTGACCGACGGCGAGGCCTCGAGCTCCCGGCCGATCCGCGCCCAGTGGTCGAGCTGCTGGGCGGCGCTGCGGCTGTGGACCTGCCCGGCCGCCTTCGCCGCCTCGAACAGGTCGCCGTCGATGCGGGTCGGCATGGTCGCCATGGGACGACTGTAGCAGTCCGCTACAGCGGCCGTGCGGGCCACGCGGGCGGCCGGTCGGGACCGCTCCCGACATCGCGGGGATCGGGTCCGCGGCGACCGGCGCGGGGCCCGGTCTCCCCCGCGCCGGCGGCCGACGGCGTCAGTCGACCGACGCCGGGTGCCGCTCGCGCTCGCGGTCGTAGTTCGTGCGCAGCAGGGCGACGACGTCGCGCACGTCGTCCTCGTCGCGGATGGCGCGCGCCGCCCAGCCGACCCGGTCCGGGAAGACGGGGTGGAACGTGATCCGGCCGGCGTCGTGGAGCTCGTGCCACACGGCCTTCGGGAAGGCGATGTGCAGGACGCGGTCGCCGTGCAGGTGGCCGATCTCGCGGCGGCCGAGCCGGAAGGACCACTCGCCGCGTTCGCCGGTCACGGCCGTGATGCCGTCCCAGTCCGCGACCTGCGCCGTGATGGCGTCGAGCGCCCCGGGGACGCCGTCCGGGGCGGGCGCCGGCGTGGCCGGGCGGTCGCCGGTCGCCGCGGGCGCGTCGGCGGTCGCGGCTCGCGGCGCGTCGGTGGTGGTGAGCGGCTCGGCGGTGGTGGGCGGGTCGGGGGCGGTGCGGTCGGGGACGGACACGGTGGGCTCCTGCGGTCGTTGCTGCGGACGACCCCGACCGTAGGACCTCAAGCGGGGCTGAAGTCAAGGGCGGTCGGCGTCCGACGCGGGGATCACGGGCGGTCCGCCGTCCCGCCCCACGCCAGTGGCCCGGGGCCGTGGGCCGCGGCGCGGTCGTCGGGGTTCGCGAGCCGGCAGCGGTCCAAGGACAGGCAGCCGCAACCGATGCACGACGTCAGGCCGGTCCGCAGTCGCTCGAGCTCGGCGATGCGCTCGTCGATCCGCCGGCCCCAGGGCTCGGACAGCCGGCCCCACTCCTCCCGCGTCGGCGCGCGGTCGGGCGGCAGCTGGTCCAGCAGCTCCCGGATCTCGTCGAGGCGCAGCCCGACCCGCTGCGCGAAGACGACGAAGGCGATCCGGCGCAGGACGGGACGCCGGTACCGGCGGTGACCCGAGCCCGCCCGCTCCGAGGCGATGAGCCCGCGCTCCTCGTAGTACCGCAGCGCGGACGCCGCGACGCCGCTGCGCCGGGAGACCTCGCCGATCGTGAGCAGCTCGGCCATGCCCCATTCTCACCACACCGGCGGTCGCCCTCCCCCGTCCCGGCGGTCGCCTCCGACCCGCCGACCCGCCGCGGCGGTTGCGCGCGGGCCCGCCGGGGAAGTCGCAGGGGTGATGCCCGACGACACCGTGACCGCCCACTTCCACGGCGGACCCTTCGACGGCGGCTCGCTGCCCGTCGGCGAGGACGACCTGCACGACCTCGTCGCGATCGAGACGACGTCCGACGGCCCCCGCCTGCAGGGGCCGCTCGCCGAGGAGGACGACCACGGCGACCGCGACGTCTACCGCCTCTCCCCCGCGGCCAGCGGCCTCGAGGGCGACGTCGAGTACGCCTACGTCGCGCCGCTCGACGCGGGCTGAGCCCGGCCGCGCGAAGGCCTCAGAACGCGTACCGCACCCGGAGGTACGGGGTGCGCCGCGCGATCAGCTCCTGCAGCCGGGAGAGCCAGATCGCTTTCCACCGGTAGCGGTAGCGGACGTTGTCCTGGCCGTTCTGGGAGCGCTTGACCTCCTGGGTCTCCGGCGTCCACAGGAGCTCCTCGGCGCGCGGGTGCCAGCCGAGGTTGACGTCGTGCAGACCCTCGTTGTGGGTCAGCATGATGATCTCGCACGCGAGCTGGCGCTTCGCCGCGGGGCCGATGCCGTCGTCGAGCCGGGTGAGCAGCTCGTCCCACCCCTCGAGCCAGCCCGGCCGCACGACGACGGGCGAGAAGTTCACGTGGACCTCGTAGCCCGCCTCGACGAACGCGTCGATCGCGGCGATCCGCTCCGCGATCGGGTCCGTCCGCACGTCGAGGGCGAGCGAGAGCTCCTCCGGCATGAGCGAGAACCGCACCCGGGTGCCGCCGCGGGGGTCCCAGTCGAGCATGGAGCGATTCACGGCCTTCGTCGCGAAGCTCGCCTTCGCCCCGGGCGTCACGGCGAACCGCCCGACGAGGTCGCGGACGTTGTCGCTGACGTGGGCGTCGATGGAGCAGTCCGAGTTCTCGCCGATGTCGTAGACCCAGTCGACCGGGTCGCACTGGGTGGCCTCGGTCTTCGGCCCCGTCCGCTCGAGGTGGCGCAGCGTCGCCCGCGTGATCTGGTCGATGTTCGCGAAGACGGTGATGGGGTTGGCGTAGCCCTTGCGGCGCGGGACGTAGCAGTAGGCGCAGCTCATGGCGCACCCGTTCGCGGTCGACGGGGCGATGAAGTCCGCCGACCGCCCGTTCGGCCGCACGCGGGGCGCCTTCAGGGTGCCGAGGACGAGGTGGGTGCGCTTGATGCGGTTCCAGTCCCCGACGTTGCCGGGGTTGCCGTGCAGGCCCGGGATGTTCCAGTGCGACGCCACCTCGATCCGCTCGGCGGCCGGGAACCGGTCGAGCACCTCCTGTCCGCGGGGGAGCGCGGCGGCCGCGGGCTCGACGTAGATCCGCTCGACGTCGAGCCTCCCCCGCGTCGCGGCGGCGACGTCCACGGGGCCGGTCGAGGGGCTCGGGGAGGGCACCCTGGGAGTGTGCCCGCGCGGCCGGTCGCACAGTCGCGGGGTGGCCGATCCCGTCCGAGGCCCCGCGGCCGCCCGCGGCGGTGGCGACGGCTCAGCCGCCGGCCGCCGGCACCGCGCAGCCGGCGAGCCACGCCGCCAGTTCCACGGGGCGGGCGAGCATCGGCATGTGGCCGCCGTCCATCTCGTCCGGCTCGATGCCGAGCCGGTCGCGGGTCACGCGGCGCATGAGGTCCGGCGGGAACATGCGGTCGTGCCGGCAGAGCAGCGACCGCGCCGGCACGTCGGGCAGCCGCTCGAGGGGCCACGGGAGCGACAGCGCGTGCGCGTGCGGGTCGCGCGCCCGGCCCAGGGCCTCGTGGGCCAGCGACGGCTCGACGTCCTGCAGGAAGGTCTCGAGGTCGCCCGCCGGCGGCGCGCCCTCGTGGGCGTCGCGCTCCGCGATCGCGCCGGCGTGGTCGACCGCCTCCCACCACCCGCCGAACGACTCGCCGGGCCGCGGGACCATGCCGGCGACGTAGAGGACCGCCGACGCGCGGGCCCCGAGCCGTGCCGCGACGAGCGGGGCGACCATGCCGCCGAGGGAGTGCCCGACGACGAGCACGTCGTCCCGCCCGTCGAGCGCGGCGACCATCGCCTCGGCGTGGTCCCCGAGCGTCGCGGCGGGCTCCTCGATCGGCAGGTCGATCGCGACCGGGTCGTGGCCGAGCGTCAGCAGCTCGGGCTGGACGAGGTGCCAGTCCCAGGCGCCGCCGCCACCCCCGTGGACCAAGGCGAAGGTGCTCATGGTCCTCGGACGGGCCGGCGGGCACGGACTCATCGGTCCGACGGGCCCCGAGATCGACGTCCTCGCCCCCGGCCTCGCGGCGGTCCCGCCGTCAGACGACCTGCGCCGCCGCGTGCCCCGACGCCCAGGCCCACTGGAAGTTGAACCCGCCGAGGTGGCCCGTGACGTCGAGGACCTCGCCGACGAAGTAGAGGCCGGGGCTGCGCCGGGACTCCAGGGTCTTCGGGGAGATCTCGCGGGTGTCGACGCCGCCCAGCGTGACCTCGGCGGTGCGGTAGCCCTCCGTGCCGCCCGGGACGACCTGCCAGCCGTTGAGCCGGGCCGCGACGTCGCGCAGCTCGGCCGGCGTGAACCGCTTCATCGGCTTGGCCTCGAACCAGCGGTCGGCCAGGAGGCCGGCCATCTTCTTCGTGAAGACCCCGGCCAGCACTGTGCCCAGGCCGCTGTCGGGCCGCGCGGCCTGCTGCTCCTGCAGCCAGGCCAGCGCGTCGCGGTCGGGCAGGAGGTCGATCTCGACCGTGTCGCCGAGCTCCCAGAACGACGAGATCTGCAGGATCGCCGGGCCGCTGAGACCGCGGTGCGTGAAGAGGATGTTCTCGCTGAAGCTCTGGTCCCGGCACCGGGCGACCGCGGCGACCGAGGTGCCCGACAGCTCGTTGCAGAGCTCCTTCAGCCCGTCCGTGATGATGAACGGCACGAGGCCCGCGCGGGTCGGCAGCACCTCGTGGCCGAACTGGCGCGCGATCTCGTAGCCGAAGCCGGAGGAGCCCAGCGTGGGGATGGACAGGCCGCCCGTGGCGATCACCACGGACGTCGCGCGGACCGGGCCCAGGTCGGTCTGGAGCGCGTAGCCGTCGTCCGTCCGTTCGATCCGCTGCACCGACGTGTTGACGTGCAGCTCCACGCCCGCCTCGCGGCACTCCGTCAGGAGCAGGTTGAGGATGTCCTTGGACTTGTCGTCGCAGAAGAGCTGGCCGAGCTTCTTCTCGTGGTGCGCGATGCCGTGCTTGTCGACGAGGGCGATGAAGTCCCACGGCGTGTAGCGGGCCAGCGCCGACTTGCAGAAGTGCTCGTTGCGCGACGCGTAGTTCGCGGGCTCGGCCCACATGTTCGTGAAGTTGCAGCGCCCGCCGCCGGACATGAGGATCTTCTTGCCGGCCTTGTTCGACCGGTCCAGGAGCAGCACCCGGCGTCCGCGACCGGCGGCGGTCATGGCGCACATGAGGCCGGCGGCACCGGCACCGATGATCACGACGTCTGGGGAGCGCAGGGCGAGGTCCTCGGGCACGAGCGGGCGCCGGGGAGGGCGCCCCGGCGTCCCCACACGGTACGGCGGCGGCCGGGGTCGGCGCGGCGTGGCGGGCGCCTGGGCGGTCGGGCGGTCGGGCACCCGGGGGCCCCGGGTTCCGGCGTCGTCGGTCCCGGCGGGCGACCGGCCTCCCTCCGCGGCCCGGGACCCGGCCTAGCGGCGACGGCCGGCGACGGAGGACTCGAGGCGCTCGAGCTGACGCCGTCCGGCCTCCCGATGCACCCGTCGCTCCGACGCCGACAGGCGCTCCAGCGCGGTCCTCAGCGTCGCGACGCGGACGTCCGCCCCGTCGCGCAGCAGCTCCCGGACGACCGCGTCGACGGGCCGGGCACCCCGTCGGCGGTTGCAGCGCCGGCAGGCGAGCACGGCGTTGTCGGGCGTCAGGTGCCCTCCCCGCGCTCGGGGCACCACGTGCTCGAGCGTGAGGTCGCGGCGCCACGGCGCGCGTCCGCACCAGACGCAGGCGGGACCGTCGCGCTCGATCAGCGACTCGACGGTGACGCCCATGCGCGGACGGTACCCCCGGGACCGCCGCGGGATGCGACCGCGGCCGCCCCCGCCGGTCCGGGGCACGCCGCCCCGTCCGCCCGACCAGGTGGCCGGGCGCCCGCGTCCCCCTCAGCCCTGCCAGGGGATCGTGGCCTGCAGCACGGCCTCGTCGAGCGCGTCGCTGCGCAGCGCGGTGATCCCCTGGTACTCCGGGTCGGCCACCATCTCGCTGAACGCCGCGCGCGACGGGTACCGCACGAGCAGGACGGCGTCCCACTCCCAGGGTTCCGGTGCGACGAGGCTCGTCCCGGCGTCGCCGACGTAGACGATCTCCGCACCGACGCGCTCGAGGAACGGCCGGATCCTCGTCGCGTACTCCGCGTAGGAGCCGGCACCGCCCTCCCGGTAGCGCAGGAGGTTCAGCATCACCACCGGCCCGCCGGGGTCCTCCTGCAGGAAGCGCTTGAGGTCTCGTCCGGTCGGGTCGACGGCCATGGCGCGATCCTCGCCCGGTGCCCGGCGGAGGTCAACCCCGCGGCGCGACGTAGAACCACTCCCCGTCCTCGTGGACGAAGGCGCTCAGCTCGTGCTGCTCCCCCCGCTCGCCCGTCGTGCGGTCGCGGTGGTGGGCGACGAACTCCACGGTGCCGGCACGGTCGCCGTCGCCGCCGTCGGTGGTGCCGCGGATCTCGAGCCGCTCCCACGTCAGGTCCGGGTCCAGGTCCAGCGACCCCGGGCGTGTCGCGGGGTGCCAGGTCGCCAGGAGGTAGTCGCGCCGGCCGACGGCGAAGGCGCTGTAGCGCGAGCGCATCAGGCGCTCGGCCGTCGCCGCGGTGGCGTCCCCCGCGCGCCGGCCGCGGTGCAGCGGCCGGCAGCAGTCCGCGTACGACGGGCCCAGGCCGCAGGGGCACGGTCGGGTGCTGCGGGGCTCGGGCGACGGCACCGGTCGAGGATCCCACGGGCGCCCGTCGGCCCGTGGGTCGGCCCGGTCTCAGAGCCCGACGTCGGAGCGGCGCAGGGTGTCGAGCACCGGGGCGTACATCCGGCGCTTGATCTCGCCGAGCGTCGGGCCGTGCTTGCCGGCCTGCCCCGCCGCCCACGCGACGGCGCGGTCGACGACCTCGGTCCCGGGCGCGCACTCGTGGGCGACGCCGGCGGCGACGGCGTCCGGTCCGCCGTAGCGCCGCCCCGTGGTCATCGCCTCGTGCGCCGTCCGGTGCGGCAGGCGCGCGGTCAGGAGCGCCGTCATCCCGGGCGTGAACGGGATGCGGATGTCGACCTCGGGCACGCAGACGTAGCCGCGGTCCTCCCGCATCACGACCCGGTCGTGCGCGACGGCGAGCATCGCCCCCGCCGCGAAGGCGTGGCCCTGGAGCGCCGCCACCGTCGGCACCTCCGCCTCGAGGACGCGGGCGAAGAGCCCGTGGACCCGCGCGACGAACGCCGGGATCTCCCCCTGGTTGGCCCCCATCCACTCCAGGTCGAGGCCGTTGGACCAGAACTTCCCGGTCGCGGTGGTGACGAGCGCGCGGGGCCCCTCCGTCGCGACGACCTCGGCGAGCGCGTCCTCCACCCCTCCGACCCACCCGGGGGCGAAGCGGTTCTCTCGCCGTCCCCGAGGTCGAGGAGGAAGACGTCGTCGGAGCGGCTCAAGGTCGGCATGCCCGAAGTATTGCGCACGTTCTAGAACAACGCTTCTACTATCGGGGCGTGCCGCGCCCCCGGATCCACGACCTCGACGCGCTCCTGGACGCCGCGGAGGCGCTCCTGGCCGAGGGCGACGACCGCGCCGTGACGATCCGCGCCGTCGCCGAGCGGGCGGGGGCGTCCAGCGGCTCGCTCTACCACGCCTTCGGGTCGCGCAACGAGCTGCTCGGGCGCCTGTGGCTGCGCGCGGCCACGCGGTTCCTCGAGCTGCAGCGCGCCGCCGTCGACGCCGAGCTCGCCGCCGGCGACGGCTGGGACGCCGCGGTCGCCGCGACGGTCGCCGCCGCCCGCACGTTGCGCGACCTCGAGGAGACGTCGCCCGCGACCGCCCGCACCCTGCTCCGGCACCGGCGCGAGACGCTGCTGCAGGACGGGCTGCCCGACGGACTCGCCGGGGAGCTCCGGGACCTCGACGACGCGCTCCTCGCCGTGCTCCGGCGGCTGGCGGACGCGCTGTTCGGACGCCACGACCGCCGCGCCGTGGAGACGGTGGCGGTCTGCGTCGTCGACCTCCCTCCCGCGCTCCTCGACGGCCGTCGGGCGCGAACCATCGACCCGACGGCGGCGCTCGCGGCGGCGGTGCGCGGCGTGCTCGAGGACGCCCGGCGGGGATGAGCGGGGCCGCGGGATCGGGCGCCGCCGTCCAGCGCCGTCCACCGTCGGGGGTGGACACCTGACGTATCCGGCTATCGGTGGTCGCCTCGGCGTCCGAGGCTGATCCCATGGCTCTCTCCGCCCGCGCCCTCGCGGCCGCCACGACGACGGGCGTGGCGCTGGGCGCCGCGGCCGCCGCGCCGGCCGGCGCCGCGACGTCGTCGCCCTCCCCCACCGCCGCCTCCCCGATCTCCCGGGTCTACGTGAGCCTCCCCCGCCAGGGCAAGGCCGCCCCGTCGGCGGCGCTCATCGCGCGGGGCATCCGCGTGGCGACGAAGGCCCGCGACGGCGAGGCCGGCGGCCGGCGCATCAGGCTCATCTGGCTCGACGACGCGTCGGGCGACGCGTGGGACCCCGCGAAGGTCGTCGCCAACGCGCAGCGCGCCGCCGCCGACCCCACGGCGATCGCCTACGTCGGCGAGGGCAACTCGGGCGCCACCGCGCTCTCGATGCCGATCGTCAACCGCGCGGGGCTCGTGCACCTCTCCCCGGTCAGCACGGCGACCGACCTCACCTCGACCGACCGCGCCGCCGAGCTGCAGCCGACGGGCGTGCGCACGTTCTTCCGCCCGATGCCGGACGACGCCCGCCAGGGCGCCGCGCTCGCGACCTACGCCCGGACCTCCGGCGTGCGGGGCGGCGTGCTGCTCGTCGACGACGACGGGCTCTACGGCCGCGGGCTGACGTCGGCGTTCGCGGCCGGCGGCGCCCGCAGCGGCGTCCGGATCATCGGGCGACGCGTCGCGGCCCCCGACGGACCGGGCCTGCCGGCGCTCGCCCGCGAGGTCCGGACCCTGAAGCCCGCCGCCGTCGTCTACGGCGGCTCGCCCTCGAGCGGCGCCGCGGCGGTCGTCCGGGCGCTGCACGCGGCGTCGCCGACCACGCTGATCTTCGGCGGCGAGGCGCTCGCCAACGATGCGTTCGCGAAGCAGGCCGGGCCCGCCCAGTCCGTCCTGCGCCTAACCGCCCCGGCCGCGCACGCGGACCCGCGCCCGTCCCGGACCCACGGGCTGGGACGCCGTCCCGCCGCGTTCTCCGTGTTCGCGCACAACGGCATGACGGCGCTCCTGCGGGCCGTCGACCGCTCGGCGAGGACCGGTGCCGTGACGCGCGAGAGCGTCCGCACGGCCGTCTTCGACGGGTCGCTCCAGAGCGGGCTGTCGGGCGCCTGGACGATCTCCGCCTCCGGCGACTCGACCTACGGCGCGTTCGACGAGCTCCGGCTCGCGAAGGGCCACGTGCGGACCCCGGGAGAGGTCGCCGTCGACAGCCTCGTGCGCAAGCAGAGCGCCGCCCTGCGGGCCCGGCTCGCGAAGCGCAAGCGGCTCGCACGGGCCGGCGTCGCGCCGCAGAAGGCGCAGAGCGTCATCGGCAGCGTGACGAGCGTCAACATCGCCTCGATGGACCTCGAGACCGCGATGATGCTGGTCCAGTCCCAGCGGGCGGACCTCCTCGAGGCGCAGCTGCGGGAGCAGATCGCCGCCGTGCACGCCCGCACGGACCAGGTCGCGAAGCTCGGCACGGTCCTGAGCCGCCTGAGCACGCTCGAGGCGCGGTTCCCGGCCGGGTCCTCGAACGACCGCGTGACGGTCTCCCTCCCGGACCTCGGGACCGCCCTGACGGACCTCGCCACGGCCGCGACCGACGCGAAGCTCGCTCCGGCGCCCGCCTCGGCGTCGCTCGGCCAGGTCCGGACCTCGATCCAACAGATGCGGGGCCAGATCGACGCGCAGACCAACAGCCAGCAGATGGACATGCTCCGCCTGCAGTCCCTGTCGAACAAGCGCAACGAGGCGTTCGACGTCATGACGAACTTCATCAAGAAGATGCAGGAGTCGCGCGCGAGCATCATCGGCAACATGCGCTGAGCCCGGCCGCCGTGCCGATCGCACGCCGACCCGCCCCGTCGCGCACGCCGCCCCTCAGGTGCCGCGCGGCGGCGCCGGGCCCGCTACGGTGGCCGACCGGTCCACGTGAACCCCACGAGGACCGGTTCACGGAGTAGAACCTGACCTTGACGGGTAGCGACGCGTTGTCCGTACATGGCCCGGCCGAACGGCGATCTCGATGAGCACAGGAGCACCAGCGCTGGCCTTCCGTTCCCGCGGGCGCCGTTCACGTGCCCGGGCGGGCGATCCGGAGGCCTTCGCGGCGCTGTACGCGAAGCACGAGCAGGAGCTCTTCCGCTACTGCCGCTCGATCCTGGGGAACGAGCACGACGCCCGCGACGCGTTGCAGAACGCGATGCTGAAAGCGTTCTCGGCGTTGCAGACGGAGGGCCGCGACCTGGCGCTGCGGCCGTGGCTCTTCAAGATCGCGCACAACGAGGCGATCTCCCTCGTGCGGCGACGCCCGGCGACGGCGGAGCTGGACGAGACGCTGGGGGGCCCCGAGGACTCCGTCGACCGGACGGTGCAAACCCGGGAGCGGCTCTCGCTCCTGCGGGCGGACCTGCAGGACCTGCCGGAGCGGCAGCGCGGCGCCCTCGTGATGCGGGAGCTCAGCGGCCTGAGCCACGAGCAGATCGGCGAGGCGCTCGGCACGAGCGCCCGGGCCGTGAAGCAGACGCTGTACGAGGCCCGCAGCAGCCTCGCGGACTGCGAGGAGGGACGCGCCATGCACTGTGAGGCCGTCCAGCGCGCGCTGTCCGACGGCGACGGTCGCGTCTCGCGGTCGCGCCGGATGCGTGCCCACCTGCGCACCTGCACGACGTGCGAGCGGTTCCGCATCGCGCTCGTGCAGCGCCCCGCCGAGCTCGCTGCGCTGAGCCCGGCCATGCCGCTCCTGGGCGTCTCGGGCATCGCGGCGGCGCTCAAGGGCACCACCGTCGTCGGCGGTGCCGTGGGCGGCACGGCCGCCACCGTCGCGACCGGTGCGGGTGGCGGGTTCGGCGCCTCGATCCTCGCGGCCGGCGCGGCGAAGGTCGCCGTGGTCGCGGCGACGGTGACCGTGGCGGGCGGCGCGGCCGTCGTGGCGGGCACGTCGATCGCGGAC
>CAFBMK010000068.1_pt1 | contig 14500 bp, 15 predicted proteins | sample 7268691 | NCBI WGS metagenome assembly CAFBMK01 (sample SAMEA6814062, study PRJEB35770) | freshwater metagenome | biome: Freshwater; feature: Freshwater reservoir; material: water | place: Czech Republic | collected 2017-05-23 | depth 30m m
ACGGCCCCGGGCTCCTCGCCCCGGCCGCCGCGGCCGGTCGTCGGGCGCGTGTCGCCGACGGCGTTGCCGCCGGCCCCCACGCCGGCGAGGCTCGCCGCGCCGGGCTCCGCCTCGACCGGGGCCACGGGACCCTCGGCGGCGCGGGCCGCCGACGACCCGTCCGTCCCGCCCGGCGCCGCGTCCGTCGCCGCGGGGGCGCGGCCCCCGCCCTCGTCGTGCGCGCTCACGCGGCCCCGTCCTCTCGAAGTTCCTGGTGCTGCTCCGCGATGCCCTCGTCGCCCGTGACGTCGACCTCCGCGCGGGCGGCGGCGAGCATCTCGGCGCCGCCGGCGCGCAGGAGCCGCTCGCCCAGCACTGCGCCGAGCTCCTCCGGGTCGGCGCCCTCGCGGGTGTCGACCGCCCAGTCCGCGCCGTCGGGGGCCCCGACGAAGCCCGTCATGCGCAGGCCGCCGTCGACCGGCCGGGCGTGCGCACCGACCGCGCTGGTGCAGTCCGCGCCCAGCGCCCGCGCGACGGCGCGCTCGGCCCGCAGGCAGGCCCAGTTGCCCGGGTCGTGGACCACGGCGGCGGCCGCGAGCGCGACCTCGTCGCCGGCGCGCGCCTCGATCGTCAGCGTCCCCTGCCCGGGGGCGGCGACGAACGCCGGGCCCTCGAGCGGTACGACGTCGTCCGGCGTCCGGCCGAGGCGGTGCAGGCCCGCGGCCGCCAGGACGATCGCGTCGAGGCGGTCGTCGTGGTCCGGGGCCAGCCGGCCCAGGCGGGTGTCGACGTTGCCGCGGGCGGCGACGATCTCGAGGTCCGGGCGCTCCGCGAGGAGCTGGGCGGCACGGCGCAGCGACGCCGTCCCGACGCGGGCGCCCGGCGGCAGCGCGGCGAGCGACGCGGCGCCGATCAGGACGTCCCGCGGGTCCTCGCGGACGGACGCGGCGACGAGCTCGAGCCCGTCGGGCAGCACGCCCGGCACGTCCTTGGCGGAGTGGACGGCGAGGTCGATGTCGCCGGCGACCAGCCCGCGCTCGAGCTCGGTGACCCACTTCGCCTTGTCCGGCGCGGCGCGGTCCCGGTCGCCGGTCGTGACGACCTCGACGATCTCGACCTGGTGGCCCGCCCCGCGCAGCGCGGCGGCGACGGTGCGCGCCTGGACGAGCGCGAGGGGGCTGCGGCGGCTGCCGAGCCGGATCACGACGTGCGACGGCCGACGGCGCGCCAGGCGTCCGCCGCGGGGACGTGCCCGGCCGACACGCGCTCACCGGGCACGCCGTGCGACGCGGTGACGTCCGTCTCGCCGTGGGCGGCGGGGCAGCCGGCGGCCGCGGCGCTGCGCCGGGTCTCCGCGTCCATCACGGCGCCGCGGACGATCCGCGGATCCGTCGCGTGGGCGGGCGCGAAGCCGCGTCCCGGGTCCGCCGCGTCGACGTCGACGTCCGCGTCGTCCAGGCCGAAGAGGTCGCGCAGGACCTCGACGTGGCCGTGGGCGTCATCGCGGTCGCGGGCCTCCTTCAGGCGGACGGTCGGCTCGTGCAGCAGGCGCTGGACGACGGTGCGGGCGGCGCGCTCGATGCGGGCGAGGTCGGCCTCGGAGGCGGACTCCCAGCGGCCCTCGTTCTCCGAGAGCACGTGCTCGACGATCTCGGTCGCACGGGCGCGGAGGTCGACGATCGTGGGGGTGATCTCCATCTGGCCCATCCAGCGGGCGAACTTGTGGATCTCCTCCTCGACGATCTCCTCGGCGATCGAGGCCTCGGCGCCGCGGCCGGCGAGGTTCTTCGCCACGACGGCCTGCAGGTCGTCGATGTCGTAGAGCGAGACGCCGGGGACCGTCGCGCACTCCGGGTCGATGTCGCGCGGGACGGCGATGTCGATCAGGACGAGCGGGCGGTCGTGCCGGGCGGACATGACGTCGGCGAGCTCGGTCGAGCCGAGGACGGGGTGCGGCGAGCCGGTCGACGAGACGACGACGTCGGCGGCCTCGAGCTGCTCGGGCAGCTCGGTCAGCGAGCCGACGCTGCCGCCGAAGCGCGCGGCCAGCGAGCGTGCGCGGTCGGCGTGGCGGTTGGAGACGAAGAGCGTGCGGACGCCCTGGGTGGCGAAGGCCTGGGCGGTCAGCTCGGCGGTCTCGCCGGCGCCGATGATCATCACCCGGCGGTCGGCGAGGTCGCCCACCGTGGCGGAGGCGAGGTCGACCGCGACGGACGCGACGGAGGTGCGGCGCTCGGACAGCGTCGTCTCGGTGCGCACGCGCTTGCCCGTCCGCAGCGCCGCCTTGAACAGGCGGTTGAGCATCGGGCCGGTCGTGCCGACGCGCAGCGCGGTCTCGTACGCCCGCTTGACCTGGCCCTGGACCTCGTACTCGCCGAGGATCATCGAGTCCAGGCCCGACGCGACCCGGTAGAGGTGCCGCGCCGCGTCGCAGTTGCGCGGGGTGTAGACGAGGCTCGCCAGCTCGACCGGGCGGATCCGGGAGCTCTTGGCGATGACGTTCAGGAGGTCGCCCTCGGCCTGCAGCGGGTCGCCGACGACGAGGTAGATCTCGGTGCGGTTGCACGTCGAGAGGACCGCGGCCTCGTGGACGTGCTCGGACCGCGCGAGCTCGCCGAGCATCCGCTCGATCTGCGCGTCCGTGACGGACAGGCGCTCGCGGACGGCGACGGGCGCGGTCTTGTGGGAGAGCCCCAGGACGAGCAGCTCGTTCATCGCCGCGCCCCGCGGGACTCGGCGGCGGCGGCCACCGCGGCGGGGTCGCCGACGGCACCGCCCGGGGCCGGGTCCGCCGTGCCGGTGCCGCCGACGCGGGCGGCCGCGCCGTCCAGGCGGGACTCCAGCGCCTCGAGCCGCCGGGCCGCGTCGCGGACGCGGAAGGCGACGATCACGAGGTACGTCAGCACCAGGATCGCCGAGACGATCACGGCCGCGACGACGTAGCCGGCGCTGCCGGAGTCGGGCGGGATCTCGGTGAGGGCGGTGACGATCACGGGGAGGCCAGGATCCTTCGCGTCAGAGGGTGACCGGCGACGAGGCGCGGGCGACGACGGGGACGGCGTCCTCGCCCTCGACCTTGCGTTGCAGCTGCCGCACCCGGATGCGGGTGCTCTTGTGGACGATCTCGAGGTGCCAGAGCGTCACGAAGAGCGCGCCGAGGGCCAGGACGGACAGGCCGAAGGCCAGACCGGCCGTGCCGGGCAGGTTGCTCGCCGGGTCGTCGAGCGGCTGCGGGTGCAGGAGGTTCGTCGTGAGGCGGACGACGCCGAAGCAGACCGGGGCGAAGATGCCCGCCGAGACCGCGAAGACCGAGGCCGTGCGCGCCTGGCGCTCGGGGTCCTCGATCGCGAAGCGCATGGGCTGGTACGTCGCGTAGAGCAGGAAGATGATGAGGAAGGTGACGAGCACCGGCTCGCCCCAGTCCCACCACACGCCCCAGGCGGCGCGGCCCCAGATGCCACCGGTGATGAGGGCGATGAGGCAGAAGTTCTGCGCCTGGTGGATCGCGACGTACGAGCGCAGGTCGTCGATCGGCCGGTCGTGCTTGAGGTGCTGCCAGGCGAAGAACGCGCCGGCGACGAACGCGATCAGGGTGATGATCGCGAACGCCGGGTGCAGGTAGGTCAGCTTCTGGCGCACGCCCTCCGTCGCGTCCGTCGGCACGACCGCCGCGGACACGACGATCCACGCCAGCACGATCGCGATCGTGACGGCGGTGAGGGGGAGGATGCGACGGGCGTAGGGCATCGCGGCGTGGGTCAGTCCTCGACGATGCCGTCGGACACGGCCCAGGAGACCAGCAGGAACACTCCATCGTACAGAGCCAGGGCCGTCCACCACCGCCCCTCCACCACGTCCTGCGGCGAGGTGAGGACGGGCGAGAGGGCCTCGGAGGCCAGCGCGATCAGGGGGATCAGCAGCGGCACCGCCATCAGCGGCACCAGCAGCTCGCGCGACCGGGCCGCCGCGGCGATCGAGCCGACGAGCGCGCCGGTCACCGCGATCCCCAGGTCGCAGAGGACGAGCGCCCCGGCGACCGTCGGCAGCGCGCCGACGTCCAGCCCGTCCCGGAGCAGGAGGAACGCGAAGGCGGGGACCGCCACGAGGTGCAGGACGAGCAGGAAGCTCCAGAGCGCCAGGGCCTTCGCCGCGACGAGCGCCGAGGCCGACGCGGGGGTGAGCCGGAACGCGTCGAGGCCGCCCTCGTCCTCCTCCGCCGCCCAGAGCCGGCCGATGCCGAGCAGCGCCGCCAGGAGCGTCGTGACGAGGAGGACGCCGGCGGCGAGCGGGCCGTCGACCCGCCCGTCCTGCAGGCCGAAGCGGAAGAGGACGAAGACCCCGATCGAGAACAGGACCATCGTCGGCAGGACCTGCGGGGCGCGGCGCTCGCGGCGCCACTCGAGCGCCAGGAGCGCGCGGACGTCGCCGGTCCAGGCGCCGCGGGGGGCGGGCGGGGTGCTCATGCGTAGAGCGCCGCGATCTGGTCCGGGCCGACGGTGTCGGGGGTGGCGAGCAGGGTGACCGCGCCGTCGCGCAGGCCCACGACGATGTCGGACTCCGCGAGCGCGGCCTCCGGGTCGTGGCCCGCGATGACGCGCGTGCGGGCCGGGCGGGCGGCGGGCCCCGCGCCGGGCGACGCGGGCGCGGGCACGGCCGGGCGGGGCCCGAGCAGCGCGCCGAGCCGGGCGGACGCGGACGGGTCGAGGTTGGCCAGCGGCTCGTCGAGCAGCAGCAGCTCGGGGTCCGAGAGGAGGGTCGCCGCCGCGGTCGTCCGCTGGGTCAGGCCCCGGGAGAGCGCGTGGACGGGGAAGTCGGCGCGGCGGACGAGGTCCGTCGCCTCGAGCAGCTCGCGGACCCGGCCGGCGGGGTCGGCCACCCGCAGCAGGCGGGCGCGGTGCGCGAGGTTCTCGCGCACGGTGAGGTCGCGGTAGAGCATGGGCTCGTGGGCGAGGTACCCGACGCGGCCGCGGAGGTCGTGTCGGCCGTCGGGCAGCTCGTGCCCCAGCACCCGGCAGACGCCGCCCATCGGGCGCATGAGCCCCGCGAGCACCCGCAGGAGCGTGGACTTGCCGGCGCCGTTCGGGCCGAGCAGCGCGACGGTCGCCCCCGCGGGGACGATGACGGACACCTCGCGCAGGACGACGCGCTCGCCGCGGCGCCGGACGAGGCCGTCCAGCACGATCGCGGGCGCGGCGCGGTCCGGGCCGGCGAGGCCGGCCGTCGGGGGTGCGGCCTCCGGCGGCATCGGCCGTGGAGCCTACGCCGCGCGGGACCGCCTACCCTTCGCGGTCATGGCGAAGAAGACCCGGAAGCTGCCCGACGAGGAGCCCCAGAAGCGCAGCCGGCTCTTCTGGATCTGCGTGCTGGTGCTGCTCGAGGTCCTCCTCTGGACCGTCCTCTCCGTCGCGGGCGTGAGCGAGACGATCGCCACCGTCGTCGCCCTCGCCGGCGGCATCGCGTTCGTCGTCGTCTTCCGCGACCGCATCTGGGGCGAGGACTGGCGGGCGGAGCTCGAGCGCTCGCGGGCCCGCCGGCCGCGCTGAGGGACTCCCCGGTCGGGTGGCGCCGACCGGGCCGATCGGCCCGACCCGCTCGCGAGCACGACGCCAGGGGCGAAGGGACCGCGATCGCCCCCGACCGCGACCCTCCCCCCGCCCCTACGCGGCGCTCGTCGTCCGGAACCGGCGGAGCGCCAGCGGGACGCAGACCCCGATGATCAGGGTGCACCAGAGGACCATCCCGATCACGGGGTGCTCCAGGGGCCAGGAGCCGGTCGCCTCCGTGCCCTGCGAGACCTGACGGATCGCCGCGACGACCGTGGAGAGCGGGTCCCACTCGCCGATGAAGCGCGGGACCGCCGCCATGCCCTCGATCGGCACGAAGGTGCCGGCGAGGAACGAGAGCGGCAGGACGATCGCGAAGCCGACGCCCTGCATCGCGTCGGAGGAGCGCACGAGCATCCCCAGCAGGACGCCGAACCACGTGAAGGCGATCAGGCCCAGGAGGATCAGGCCGACGAGGAGCAGGACGTCGAGCGGGCCGACGTCGGGCCGCCAGCCGAGGGCGAGGCCGAGCCCGATGACGATGGCCAGGCCGAGGATCTGCTCGAGCACCTGCCCGATGACCTGCGCGGTGATCACGGCCAGGCGGCTCACGGGCAGGGAGCGGAAGCGGTCGATGACCCCCGTGGAGAAGTCGGTCGCCGTGGCGGTGCCGGCGCCGATCACGCCGAACGCGATGGACTGCGCGACGAGGCCCGGCAGCAGGTAGTCCTGGTACCGGGTCCCGGGGATCGCGATCGCGGAGCCGAAGACGTAGAGGAACAGCAGGGTGAAGATGACCGGCTGGATCGTCACGTCGCTCAGGCGCTCGGGCACGCGGGGGATCGCACGGAGCTGGCGGCCCACGAGGAGCAGCGTCTCGCGGACGTAGCGGGAGGCCGCGCCCGGGCGGGGCGGCAGGTCGGGGAGGGCGGCGCGGTCGGGCGCGCGGACGGTCGGCGTGCTCATGCGGGGACTCCGGTGGGGGCGGGACGGGTCGGGAGGGCGGACCGACGGGCGGCGACCGGGCTCATGCCGCCACCTCCGCGGTCTCGGGGCTCGCGCTCTCGGACGGGGGCCGACCGGTCAGGGCGAGGAACGCGTCGTCGAGGGTCGGACGGCGCAGGGCGAGCTCGTCGATCGGGACGCCGGACTCCCGGACGACCGCGGCGACGCGCTCGAGATCCAGGCTCTCGTCGGGCGCGGGGATCGACACGGTGCGGCCGCCGGCCGGGACGGTGACGTCGAAGCGGGGCGCGAGCGCGGAGCGCAGCGCCTCGACCCCGGCGGCGTCGACGGCCACGACGTCCACGCGCTGCTCGCCGATCCGGGCCTTGAGCTCCGTCGGGGTGCCCTCGGCGACCTCGCGGCCGTGGTCGATCAGGACGATCCGGTCGGCCAGCGCGTCGGCCTCCTCGAGGTACTGCGTCGTCAGGAGCAGCGTCACGCCCTCCGCGACGAGGTCGCGGACCGTCTGCCAGACGACCTGGCGACTGCGCGGGTCCAGGCCCGTCGTGGGCTCGTCGAGCACGAGGAGCTCCGGCTGCACGACGAGGCTCGCGGCCAGGTCGACCCGTCGGCGCTGGCCGCCCGACAGGCCCTTGATGAGGCGGTCGCGGAACTCGCCGATGTCGAAGCGGTCGATCAGGTGGTCGGCGATCGTCGCGGCGCCGGCCCGGCCGTGCCCGCGCAGCCGGCCCATGAGGACGAGGTTCTCGCGGGCGGTCAGGTTGCCCTCGAGGGCCGCGAACTGGCCGGTCAGGGAGATGACGCCGCGGACGGCGTCGGCCTCCCGGACGACGTCGTGGCCGCCGACGCGGGCGGTCCCCGACGTCGGCGCGATCAGCGTGGCGAGCATGCGGACGGTCGTCGTCTTGCCCGCGCCGTTCGGCCCGAGGACGGAGACGACCGTGCCGCGCTCGACCCGCAGGTCCAGCGCGTCGACGGCGGTGAAGTCGCCGTAGCGCCTGGTCAGGCCGTCGGTCTCGACGGCGGGGGTGGTCGGGGGCATGCGGGGGCTCCTGGGCGGTGGCGGGTGGGGTCGCGGACCGGTGGCGGTGGGGGTCCGCCCGGTGGACGACGCAAAACATACAGTGACTAGAAGTTTCTAGCAACTGGAGGTTCGCTAGACTGCCTGTGTGACCGCCGACGCACGCGAGGACGACCGCCCCACCGTCGACGCGGGGCCCGCCCACGACCTCGGCGACGAGGCGCTCCCGGTCTCCCGCGAGCAGGTGTCGGAGGCCATGGGGCGCCTGCGGGACCTCCACGAGCAGGGCGTGCGACCGGACGAGGGCCTGCGGGAGCGCAAGAAGCGGCTGACCCGCCAGCACATCTCCGACACCGCGACGTGGATGTTCGTCGCCCGGGGCTTCGACGAGGTCCGGGTCGCGGAGATCGCCGCGGAGGCGGGCGTGTCCGAGAAGACCGTCTTCAACTACTTCCCGACGAAGGAGTCCCTCGTCTTCGACCGCACGGACGACCTCGTGGACGGGATCCGCGAGGCGCTGACCGGGCGCGGGCCGGACGAGTCGCCGACGCAGGCGATCGTGGCGTTCATCGAGCGGGAGTGCGCGTTCTTCGACCAGCTCGGCCCGGAGTGGCGGCCGATGTTCCTCGCGTTCATGCGGCTGATCGAGGACACCCCCGCCCTGCGGGTGGCCCAGCACCAGGTCGCGGTGCGGCTCGTCGAGGTCACCCGCGACGCCCTGGCGGAGTCCGTCGGCGTCGACCCGCGCGACCCCGAGCCGCTCGTCGCCGCCCAGGCCCTGATGGGGCTGTGGGAGGTGCAGACGGCCTCGCGCGAGCGGCACATCCGCGAGGGGACTCCGCACGACGAGTTCCTCGACGCCGTGATGGAGGAGACCCGCCGGGCCGCGCGGCTGCTCGACAGCGGGCTCTGGTCGTTCAACGAGGTCGCCCAGGGCACGGGGTCGCGGCCCCGGCTCGCCGAGGCCGCGAAGGCCGCCGACGCCGCCCGCCGCCAGGTCTTCGAGGCGCTGCGGCAGGCCCGCAGCGCCTGGAGCGAGCTGCGGGGCTCCCGCTCGGGGTAGGGCGGGTGCCGCACGGCGCCCGCCCCCGGCGGTCGCCGGCGGCGCTGCACCGCGGTCGGCCGGGCATCGACGGCGCCGCACCGCGGTCGGCCCGGGCACCGACGACCCCGGCCCGCCGCGGGCCCCCTACTCCGAGCCCTGGACCAGCCCCGGGGCGACGATGGAGCGCACGTCGACCTTCGTCTTCAGGAAGCCGTCGTCCGAGAGGCGATCGGCCAGCCCCTGCTCGCGGTTGATCGCCGTGGCGTCGATCGGCTCGAGGGTCTGCAGACGCTCCGGGGCCGCCCGCCGCGTGACCTCGAGCGGGAGGCCGGACTCCTTCGACCAGGCGGCGGCGTACTCCTCGACGTGGCTCGCGGACCAGTCGTAGGCCTTGCGCAGGCGCGGCAGGAAGTCCTTGATCGCCGCGACCTTCGCGGGGTCCTCCAGCGCGTCCTTCGAGGCGAGCGAGAAGTAGTAGCCGTAGTCGATCGGCGGGCCGCTGGCGATGACCCGCGCCCCCTGCAGCTCGGCCTGGGTCGTGAACGGCTGCCAGCCCGACAGCGCGTCCGTGCGCCCCGAGTTGAACGCCGCGAGGGCGTCGGCGGGCGGCAGGAAGATGATCTTCACGTCCGACGGCTTCAGGCCCGCGCGGCGCAGGGCGAGGAGCAGCGCGCCGTGGCCCGAGCTCGCCCGGCCGACCGCCACCGACCTGCCCTTGAGGTCCCGCACGGACCGGACGTCGGAGTCGCCGGGCACGACGATCGCGTTGTCGGCGCCGTTGCGCAGCCGCGCGGACGCGACGGCGCGGAAGTTCGTCTGGGACGCGGCGCCGAAAATCGGCGGCGTCGAGCCGACGGAGCCGATGTCGACCTGCCCGGCGCCCAGGGCCTCGACGATGGGCGGGCCGAAGGTGAACTTCGCGAAGCGCACGCGGTACGGGGTGCCCTTCAGCGCCCCGGAGGCCTCGAGCAGCGAGCGGATGCCGTCGGACTGCACGGCCACGCGGAGGGTGGCGCCGGACGGGTCGCCGGGGGCGGCCACGCGGAAGGGTCCGTCCCCGCCGTCGTCGCCGACGGACCCGCTCGTGAACCCGACGACCGCGAGGGTCACGAGCGTGGCGGCGGCGAGCGCCAGGCGCGGGACCAGGCGGCGCCGCGGGGCCGCCGCGGCGGGCGGCGCCGCGGCGGTGTCGTCGCGCTCGTCGCCGAGGCGCTCCAGGAGCGCGGTGCTGCGGGCGACGAGCTCGGGGTCCTCGCGCCGGCGCGGGCGGGCGAGGTCCACGCGCTCGTCGTGGACGATGCGGCCCTGGTCGATCAGGACGACGCGGTCGGCGAGGAGCAGCGCCTCCGTCACGTCGTGGGTGACGAGCAGGACGGCGGGGCGGTGGCGCTCCCAGAGCTCGGTGACGAGGCCCTGCGCGGAGGCGCGGGTGAGCGCGTCCAGCGCGGAGAACGGCTCGTCGAGGAGCAGCAGGTCGGGGTCGCGGACGAGGCCGCGGGCCAGGGCGACGCGCTGGCGCTGACCGCCGGAGAGCTGGCGCGGCCAGGCGTCCTCGCGCCCCTGCAGGCCGACCTCGGCCAGGGCGCGGCGGCCGCGCTCGTCGGCGTCGGGGTCGCGCAGGCCGAGCGTCACGTTCTGCAGGGCGGTGCGCCAGGGCAGCAGCCGGGCGTCCTGGAAGACGACGGCGGGGCGGGCGCCGCTCTCGACGTGCCCGTCGGCCTCGGGGTCCAGGCCGGCGAGGACGCGCAGGAGCGTCGTCTTGCCGGAGCCGGAGCGGCCGATGACGGCGACGAACTCGCCGGGCTCGATCGTCAGGTCGAGGTCGCGCAGGACGTCCTGGTCGCCGAAGCGCCGGGTGACGCCGCGGAGGGTGACGACGCTCATGCCGCCTCCTCCCGCCAGCGCAGCGCGCGGCGCTCCATGCGGCGCACGATCGCGTCCGTGAGGAGGCCGAGGATCGCGTAGGCGATGAGGCCGACGACGACCGTGTCGGTCTCCTGGGCGTCGCGGGCGTTGTTGATCATGTAGCCGAGGCCCGAGGACGCGTTGATCTGCTCCGCGACGATGAGCGCGAGCCACGCGAAGCCGAGGGCCTGGCGCAGGCCGATCAGGGTGCCCGGCAGCGCGCCGGGCAGCAGGACGTGCCGGAGCCGTTCGCGCGGGGTCAGGCGCAGCGTGTCGGCGACGTCGTAGAGGTCGGAGTCGACGGAGCGCAGCGCGCCGACGAGGTTGAGGTACAGCGGCACGGCGACGCCGAGCGCGACGAGCAGGATCTTCGGGAGCTCGGAGATGCCGAACCAGATGATGAAGAGCGGCACGAGCCCGAACAGCGGGATCGTGCGGACCATCTGCATCAGCGGGTCGATGGCGGCGTCGCCGATCCGCGAGAAGCCGACGGCCAGGCCGGCGGAGATCGCCACGGCGGCGCCCAGCGCGAAGCCGAGCAGCGCGCGGCGGAGCGAGACCCACAGCGCGTCGAGCAGGTCGCCGTTCACCAGCAGGTCGTAGCCGTTCTGGACGATCTGGCTCGGGGCGGCCAGCCGGTCCTCGGGGAGGATCCCCGTGACGGACGCGAGCTGCCAGACGACGAGCAGGATCAGGGGCGAGAGCCAGCGCAGCTCGCCGGAGACGGGCGCGCGGTCCGTGCGCAGGCCGGCCTTGCGGGACGGGCGCGCGCCGCGCGTGCGGTCGCCCGCGGGGCCGCCCCCGTCCGGGCCGGCCTCGCCGCCGGGGTAGGTGGCCGGGGTGGTCGGCCTCGTCGCGGTGCTCACGGCGCGGACCGCCCGGGGGCGCCGGCCGGGACGACGGGTCCGGCGGCGCTCACGCCGTGACCAGGGCCGGTGCGGACGGGTCCTTGAGGAGGCCGCGCGCCTTGAGGATCGGCCGGATCCCCTCGCCCACGTGGTAGGCCTCCTCGAGGTGCGGGTAGCCCGAGAGGATGAACTCGGTGAGGCCGAGGTCGTGGTACTCCGCGATGCGGTCCGCGACCTCCTCGTAGGAGCCCACGAGCGCGGTGCCGGCGCCGCCGCGGACCAGGCCGACGCCCGCCCACAGGTTCGGCGAGACCTCGAGCGCGTCCGTGCGGCCGCCGTGCAGGTCGCTCATGCGTCGCTGGCCCTCGGACTGCGACGCGCGCTGGGTCTCCTGCGCCTTGCGGATCGCCTCGGGGTCCAGGCCCGCGAGGAGCTTGTCGGCCTGCGCCCAGGCCTCTTCGGACGTCGGACGGGCGATGACGTGCAGGCGGATGCCGAAGCGCAGCTCCCGGCCGGCGAGGTCGGCGCGCTCCCGGACGCGGTCGAGCTTCTCGGCGACCTGCGCCGGCGGCTCGCCCCAGGTCAGGTAGACGTCGGCGTACTTCGCCGCGACGTCGAGCGCGGGCTTCGAGGAGCCGCCGAGGTAGATGTCCGGCCACGCCGGGGTCTCGACGAGCTGGGCCTTCTCGACCTGGACGTGCTCGCCCGTGAAGGTCACGGGCTCGCCCGTCCACAGCTCGCGGACGACGTGGAGGAACTCGCCGGCACGGGCGTACCGCGCGTCCTTCGAGAGCGTGTCGCCGAAGCGGCGCTGCTCGACGTCGTCGCCGCCCGTGACGACGTTCAGCAGCAGCCGGTTGTTCGTCACCCGCTGGAAGGTCGACGCCATCTGCGCGGCGAGGGTGACGGACTGCAGGCCCGGCCGGAACGCGATGAGGAACTTGAACCGCTCGGTCTGCGCGGCGAGGGCGGAGGCCATGACCCACGACTCCTCGCACCAGGTCGAGGTCGGCGTGAGCGCCGCCTCGAAGCCGAGCTGCTCGGCGGTGCGGGCGATCTGGCCGAGGTAGCCGACGGTCGGCTCGCGGTCCGCGCCGCCGCCGAGCGACACGAGCTCGCGGACGTCGGGCCGGTGGGACGCGTCTTCCCCCGCCCCTCCGCCGGTCTGGACGCGCGAGCCGCGGGCGCCCACGGCGTTGCCGAGGCTCAGGTCGCTGCGCGAGTCGCCGTTGGTGGGGAGGAACCAGTGGAGGGTGACGGACATGCCGGGCTCCGAGATCGGTCGGAGGAAGGGACACGACGCCGCGCGGACGCGGTGTCGTCCCTCGAACGTAGCAATGTCGGTCGGGATTACCCTCTACGCAACGGGATTCCGGGTCCGGTTTCGTCGGAACGGCGTCGCGCGGCCCGGCAGGCACGAGGCGCGGGGCCACGCCGCGACCTGCGGCGACCGCGGGATGGGCGGTGCGGCGCCCCTGCGGGCGCCGGGCCGCTCAGGCCTGCGCCAGCTCCGCCTCTGCGCGCTTCTGCGACGCGATGATGATGTCCATGACGTCCTTCTCGCGGCCGTCCTTCAGGAGCTGGATCGGGTCCTGCTCGCCGTTGACGATGCCCTCGAAGAACGCCTTGCGGTCCTGGTAGGTCGGCAGCGTGCCCTTGGCCCACCCGCGGACCTCGTTCAGCAGCACGGCCATGCGGGCGTACTCCTCGCCGAAGAGCTCGGAGACCTCGTGCTTCATCCGCTTGGCGAGCGCGGGGGACGCGCCGGCGGTCGAGATCGCGATGGCCAGCGGGCCCGTGCGGACGATCGCCGGGAGGATGAAGTTGCAGAGCGGCGGGACGTCGACGATGTTCGCGAGCATCGCCCGCTCCTCCGCGTCGTCGTAGATGCGGATGTTCGTCTCGGTGGAGTCGGTGCAGGCGATGACGAGGAACTTGCCCTCGAGGTCGCCCTGCTCGTAGTCCCGCTGGATCCAGGTGATCGATCCCTCGGCGGCGAGGGCCTCGACCTCGGGCAGCACCTCGGGCGAGATGACGATGACGTCGCCGTCGCAGGCCAGCAGGCCCTCCGTCTTCTCCAGACCGAGCTCACCCCCGCCGATCACGAGGCACTTGCGCGCCCGGAGCTTCAGGCAGGCGATGTAGAAGGGCGTCTGCAGCATGTCCTGCACGCAGGTCTGGTCGCAGATCCCGCGCTTGAACTGGCAGACGCATTCCTTCCCGGCGTAGGCGGCAGCAGGCATCGACCGATTGTACGCGCGCCGGATACCGGCCGGACTCGCCCGGGACGCGGACCGCGGCCGACGGGGCTCCCGGCGGTAGCGTAGGAGCCGTGACGTCCGCCTCCCGCACGGTCGGGATCAACCTGCGCCGACTACGGCTCGCCCGCGGGCTCTCGCTCGTGGAGCTCGGGCGCCTCTCCGGCCTGGCGAAGGGCACGCTGACCCAGCTCGAGGCCGGCCGCGCGAACCCGACGATCGAGACGCTCGAGGCCCTGGCCAGCGGCCTGGGCGCCGAGCTGGCGGACCTCGTCGCGGAGCCGCCCCTGAGCGTCCCGGAGGTCGTCCGCTCCGGCGTCGGCCAGATCACCCCGGGCCGGACGATGGAGGGACGGCTGATCAACCGCACCGACACGGGCGGCATGATCGTCGAGCTCTTCGAGCTGCGGCTGACGCCGGGGCCCGCCCACGCCTCCCAGTCCCACGCCGCGGGGGTCGTCGAGCAGCTCTTCGTCCTCGGCGGCACCGTCGTCGTCGGTCCCGAGGGCGACGAGGTGACGCTGGGCGCCGGGGACTTCGTGCGCTTCCCGGCGGACCGCCCGCACTCCTACGCGGCGCCCGACGGCGAGGCTCGGGCGCTCATGTGGCAGCTGCTCCCGACCCTGCCCGCCGCGGCCCGGACGCTCGAGGCCGACCAGGCCGCGCTCGCGTCGGTCGAGGGGCTCGTCCCCCGCGCGCCGGGTCGCACCGTCGGGCTCCCCGCCGCGCCCCCCGTCGGCCCGCGGGCCCTGCCGCAGCCCCCGGTCCGCGGCCGGCGCCCCGCCACGCGCGCGGTCCCCGGCCCGCGGCCGGACCACCCGCGCCCGCCGGGGCCCGGGCAGTAGCGGGCGGGCCCGCCGGGAGGCCTCTCGAAGGCCGCGGCCGTGGGCTGGTGCCAGAGGGTCGTTCGTGGCCGCCGGCCCGGTGCCAGGGGG
>CAFBMK010000069.1_pt1 | contig 14424 bp, 12 predicted proteins | sample 7268691 | NCBI WGS metagenome assembly CAFBMK01 (sample SAMEA6814062, study PRJEB35770) | freshwater metagenome | biome: Freshwater; feature: Freshwater reservoir; material: water | place: Czech Republic | collected 2017-05-23 | depth 30m m
AAGGCGCTGGCCCACATCGCCGAGATCGAGGAGCTCGGCGGGATGACGAAGGCGATCGACGCCGGCGTCCCGAAGCTCCGCATCGAGGAGTCCGCCGCCCGCACGCAGGCGCGCATCGACTCCGGGCAGCAGACGCTGGTCGGCGTCAACCGGTTCCGGCCGACGGTCGACGAGCAGATCGACGTCCTGAAGGTCGACAACAAGGACGTCCGCGCCCGCCAGATCGAGAAGCTCGAGCGCCTGCGCGCCGAGCGCGACGAGTCGCGCGTGCAGTCGGCGCTCGAGGCGCTGACCGAGGGCGCGGGTCGTCGCTCCACCGGTGCGGGCGCCGCCGACGGCAACCTGCTCGCGCTGGCCGTCGAGGCCGCCCGCGCGCACGCGTCGGTCGGCGAGATCTCGGACGCGCTGGAGAAGGTCTTCGACCGCCACACCGCCCAGATCCGCACGATCTCGGGCGTCTACCGCAGCGAGGTCGGCAGCATGAGCCAGGACTTCAACGACACGAAGGCGCTCGTCGAGAGCTTCGAGGAGCAGGAGGGTCGCCGGCCCCGCATCCTCGTGGCGAAGATGGGCCAGGACGGCCACGACCGCGGCCAGAAGGTCATCGCGACGGCGTTCGCGGACCTCGGCTTCGACGTGGACATCGGACCGCTGTTCCAGACGCCGGAGGAGGTCGCGCGCCAGGCCGTCGAGGCCGACGTGCACGTCGTCGGCGCGTCGTCGCTGGCGGCCGGGCACCTGACGCTCGTCCCCCAGCTGCGCAAGGCGCTCGACGAGATGGGCCGCGAGGACGTCGCGGTCGTCGTCGGCGGCGTCATCCCGCCGCAGGACTTCGACGAGCTGCGCGCGAACGGCGCGGACGCGATCTACCCGCCCGGCACGGTGATCGGCACCGCCGCCGGGGGTCTGCTGCGCCTGCTGATGGAGAAGCTCGACCTCGAGGTCCCGACGGAGGGCCCGGCCGCGAAGGCCGCCGCCGTCGACCCCATCGACCCCGACGGCGTGGCCGACCCGGACGCGCAGAAGGCCCCGGAGGCCGAGGCGGGGCAGTAGGGGCGGGGCGGGGCCCCGTGCCGTCGTTCGCCGTCCCTGAGGATGCGAACGACGACACGGATCCTCGAGCACGGCCGGGGTCGTCGCTCCCGACCGAGCCCGCCCGTCAGGTCGGCCGGTAGTCCTGCAGCACGACCCCGTTGTCGAGCGCCCGTGAGGACGCGAGCCGCAACGGGGTGGTGTCGGGGCTCTCGGGCCACAGCCGGAAGCCCGACCCGAGGACGACCGGGAAGACCTGCAGGTGCAGCTCGTCGACCAGTCCGGCGCGCAGCAGGTGCCCGACCAGGGTGCGGCTGCCGATGACCAGGATCGGCGGGCCGTCCTCGGCCTTCAACGCCCGGACCGCGGCGTCGACGTCCTCGCCGACCACGGTGGTGTCGTGCCAGTCGCTCGATCCCAGGGTCGTCGAGACGACGACCTTGCGCATGCCGTTGATCTTGTCGGCCATCTCGCCCTCGCGGTCCGGCCAGGCGCCGCGGAAGCTCTCGTAGGTCGCGCGCCCGAGCAGGAGGACGTCGGCGGAGAGCTGCTCCTCGAGCTTGTAGGCGAAGAGGTCGTCCGAGAAGTGCTCGGGGACCCACCCCGTGTGGGCGTAGCCGGGCTCGCCGCCGGGGGCCTCGACGACGCCGTCGAGCGAGACGAACTGGGTGACGATGAGGCTGCGCATGGGTGCTCCGTGGTCCGGTCGGGCCGGCGGTCGCCGTCCCCGTGCCCCTCGGACCGCCGCGGCGCGCCGGACTCATCGGCGTGCCGCGCGGTCGGCGGGCGGGTACGCGAGGAGCATGACGCTCCTCGAAGTGCCCGCCCCGGCCGAGCCCACGGCGCCCACCGAGCCGGCGCCGGACCTGCCCCCGCTCGACCCGGACACGCCGGTCCCGGACTTCCCGCCCGAGCCCGGTCCGACGCCGGACCCCGCGCTCCCGCCGGATCCGGACCTGCCGCTCGATCCCGACGGCCCGGTCGGCCCCGACGGCCCGATCGAGCCGGAGCCGGACCCCGCGGTCGGCTGAGGCGGCCGGGTCGGCTGAGGGCGGCCGGGTCGGCTGAGGCGGCCGGGTCGGCTGAGGCGGCCGGGTCGGCTGAGGCGGCCGGGTCCCTCGCCGAGGGCGCGCCGGCCGCGCTCAGCGCAGCGGTCGGCCCCCGCGCAGCCGGCCCGCAGGCGTCAGGTGCGCGTCGATCCAGCTCCGCGCGGGGCCGGACTGCACGCGGGCGTAGAAGGTCGTGTCGCGCCCGCAGCTCGCCACCGGGCTCGAGCTGACGACGCCGACCTGTACCGGACCGGCGGGCGTGGGCGCGTGGAGCGGGCCGCCGCTGTCGCCGAAGCAGGCGCCCGCGACCGGCCGCCGCAGCTTCCCGACGCAGAGCACGCCGCGCGACGGGGCCCGCAGCCGTCCGCGGCAGTACGCCGCCGAGCGGACCGGCGCGGTGGCGCTGCGCAGGGTGCGGGACGCCGAGCTCCGCCGCGTCGCGTCGCCCGAGCCGACGACGCCCCAGCCCGACACGGTCAGGCGGCTCCCGGCGGCGGCGAGCGGTGCGTGCTCGGGTCCGGCGAGGGCGATCGGCGGGACCTCGGTCACGTCGCGCGACAGCTCGAGCATCCCGACGTCCGAGGACACGGCGAGGCCGGCGCTCGTCCCGTTCCGCCGGCTCGCGACGCGCCGGTCGTACGCGCGGCTGACGGCGCGGATCTCGGCGCCGTCCGTGCCCTGGGTGTCCTGGCGGCCGACGACCACGCGCACCCGCTTCGCGCCCACGAGGCAGTGCGCGGCGGTGAGGACGATGCGCGGCCGGACGAGCGACCCGGAGCAGAACGTCTCGCCCCCGCCGACGAGCTGGACCGCGTACGGCGCGGCCGCGATCGGGGTGCGCGTGCCGTTGACGACGGCGCCCGCGGGCGTCGCGGGACCCGCCGCGGCGAGGGCCGTGCCGCCGAGGAGCGCTGCGACGAGCGCGACGAGCCGGCGCCGACGCGGGGTCGGGGAGGCGGGCGGGAAGGCGGCCGGGGCGGCGGCCGGGAAAGAGGCCGGGGAGGCGGGCGGGAAGGCGGCCGGGGAGGCGGCCGGGAAGGCGGCCGGGGAGGCCGGCGGGAAGGAGGCCGGGGAGGCGGCCGGGGAGGCCGGCGGGGCGGCCAGCGGGGCTGCGGGCGGGAAAGAGGCCGGGGAGGCGGGCGGTCCGGCCCCGGCCTCCCGGTCGACGGGACGGGACGGCCGGGACGCACGCATGGAGGCAGTCTGCACCAGCCCGACCCCGGGCGCAGCGGGTTCGCACGGCGCATCGACGCTGCTCGGGGCGGTGGTCGTCACCCGGTCGCGGCGCGCGGAACGGCCGTCGTCCCGCCGCGACCGGGCGTCCGGCGGCCGCGCCGGTTAGCGTCCGCGATCCATGGCCCGCCCGCGTCCCACCGTCGACGAGCTCGAGGCCGGCCTGCAGGCCGGGGACCGGGCGATCCTCTCGCGCGCGATCACGCTGGCCGAGAGCCGCCTGGCGACGGACCGCGAGCTGGCCCAGGAGGTCATGGCCCGCCTCCTCCCGAAGACCGGCGCGGCCCGCCGGATCGGCCTGACCGGCGTCCCGGGCGCGGGCAAGTCGACGACGATCGAGGCGCTCGGCGTGTGGCTCGTCGAGCGAGGCCACAAGGTCGCCGTCCTCGCGATCGACCCCTCGTCGACGCGCCAGGGGGGCTCCATCCTCGGCGACAAGACCCGCATGCAGCGGCTCTCCGCCCTGGACGACGCGTACATCCGCCCGTCGCCGACGTCCGGCGTCCTGGGCGGCGTGGCGCGACGCACCCGCGAGGCGATGGTGCTCTGCGAGGCGGCCGGCTTCGACGTGATCATCGTCGAGTCCGTCGGCGTCGGACAGAGCGAGGCGGAGCTCGCCGACCTCGTCGACTGCGTCCTCCTGCTGCTCGTCCCGGGCGCCGGCGACGAGCTGCAGGGCATCAAGCGCGGCATCGTCGAGGTCGCCGACCTCATCGTCGTCAACAAGGCCGACGGCGACGCCGTCCGGGCCGCCAAGCGCGCCGCGGGCGACTACCGCCACGCGCTGCGGATGCTCCCCGAGGCGACGCCGGGCTGGAAGACCCCGGTCCTCACCGCGAGCGCCGAGCAGGGCGTCGGCCTGGCCGAGATGTGGGACACCGTCGAGCAGCACCGCTCGAACATGGAGGCCTCGGGCCAGCTCGGGCGCCGCCGGGCGGACCAGCAGCTCGGCTGGCTCCGGCAGCAGGTCGAGGAGGTCGTCCTCGCCGCCTTCCACGGCCGGCCGGGCGTGAAGGACGCGCTGACCGAGGCGCGCGAGGCCGTCACGAACGCCACCGCCACCGTCCCGCAGGCGGCGGCGAAGGTCCTCGCCGCGGGCTTCGGGGCGGACGCGCCGACCGTGGAGTAGGACGGGGCGCGCGGGCGGCGGCGGACGAGCGCCGTCGCGGATCGGCCGCGGGACCCGCCCCCGGGTCGGCCGCGTCGTCGGTCCGGCGCCGCGGAGGACGGGACGCCGGAGCGGGCGGCGGCGGCCGCGGCGGCCCGCCCCCGGTCGCGCGTGTCCGGTGCCACGCAGCCCCACGGGTTCGCCGACGTCCCGCGGGGGCAGAGGGAGGGGTGATGGAACCCGTCGCCGCCCCGCCGTCCGTCGCGCCCGCCCGGGGCGCAGGAGCGCCCGCCGCCGGCGCCGCCGTGCTCGAGGCCGCCGCCCCGCGCACCCTCGCGGTGCCGACCGTCGTGGGCATCGGGACCGCGCTGCCGCCCGACCGCGGGCAGCGCGAGATCTGGGACACGTTCTTCGGCGAGCACTACGGCAACCGCGCCGCGCCCGAGCAGATCTTCATGAACAGCGGGGTGGACACCCGCCACGCGGCCGTCGACCCGCGGATCGAGGACGTCGCGAACTGGGGCACCGAGCAGCGGATGAAGCGCTTCCTCGAGGAGGCGATGCCGCTCGGGAAGGCCGCGATCGAGGCGTGCCTGCAGGACGCCGGGATCGCCCCCGCCGACGTCGGCCAGCTCACGGTCGTCTCCTGCACGGGCTACGCCACGCCCGGGCTCGACGTCCTCCTCGCCCGCGAGCTGGGCCTCGGCCTGGACGCGCAGCGCCTGCACATCGGACACATGGGCTGCTACGCCGCCGTGCCGGGCCTGGCGACCGTCGCCGACGGCGTCGCGGCGCGCGGCCGGGTGTCGATCATGCTCTGCCTCGAGCTGACGTCGCTGCACGTGCAGCCGCCGACGCGCGACCTCGAGCAGGTCGTCGCGCACGCGCTGTTCTCGGACGCCGCGACCGCCGTCGCCGTCGCCCCGGACGCCGCCGCGGGCCTCGAGGTCGTCGACGTCGTCGCCCGGACCGACACGGACCACCGCGAGAAGATGCGCTGGGACGTCACGGACCAGGGCTTCCGGATGGCCCTGTCGTCGAAGGTCCCCGTGGTGCTCGAGCAGCACGTCGAGGCCGTCGTCGAGGAGCTCCTCGCCCCGCGCGGGCTGACCGCCACCGACGTGCGCGGCTGGGCCGTCCACCCCGGCGGGCCGAAGATCATCGACGTCGTCCGCGACCGGCTCGGTCTCGGGGAGGAGGACGTCCGGGAGTCCCGCGGCGTCCTGCGCGACCACGGCAACTGCTCCTCCGCCACGGCGCTCCTCGTCCTGGACCGGATCCGCCAGGGCCGCGAGCTGCGCGCCGGCGATCCGGTCATCCTCATGGCCTTCGGCCCCGGCCTCACGCTCTACGCGTCGCTCCTGCGGGTCCGCGGCTGAGGTCGCGGGCACGGTGCGGGCCGACCGATGCGGGTCCGTGTCGTGGGGCGGCGCGTCCCCGCATCGGTCGTCGCCCTCAGCCGACCGATGCGGATCCGTGTCGTGGGGCGTCACGTTCCCGCGTCGGTCGTCGCCCTCAGCCGACCGATGCGGATCCGTGTCGTGGGGCGACACGTTCCCGCGCCGGTCGTCGCCCCCCGGTGACCGGTGCGGATCCGTGTCGTCGGGCGGCGCGTTCCCGCATCGGTCGTCGCCCTCAGCCGACCGATGCGGATCCGTGTCGTCGGGCGACACCGCTCCGCATCGGTGGGTCCGCGCGTCAGAGGCGGGCGCCCGACTTGACCCCGACCCCCTGGTACACCGTGGCCAGCGACCGGGTGCGGACCATCTCGACCGTCGTGCGGCGACCGAGCGCGAACGCCGCGAAGCGCAGCGGCTGCGGGCGGATCCCGTGCACCTCGAGGGCGACCCCGCCCGCGGCGCAGAGCCGCTGCAGCCGCTCCGGGTCGACGAACAGCGCCGGGTCGTGGCAGGCGGGCGGCGGGCCGCCGTGGATCCGCTCGCCGAGCGTGACCAGGACGATCCGCGCGAGCAGCGTGTCGTTGATCGTGTCGCAGACGAACGTCCCTCCCGGGCGCAGGACGCGGAGCGCCTCGGCGACCGTCGCGTCGAGGTCCGTGACGTGCTCGAGGATCTCGCCGGCGACCACGACGTCGAACGAGGCGTCGTCGAACGGCAGGTCCGCCGCGTCGGCCTTGACCGCCTCGATGCCGTGGTCGGCGGCGACCGCCAGGCCGGCGTCGGAGAGGTCGACGCCGACGTGCTCGTAGCCGTGGACGTGCGGTGCGAGCAGACCGCCGCCGCATCCGACGTCGAGCAACCTGCCACCCTCCGGCGGTGCCGCGGGGACGAGCTTCGCGCGCGACCGGGCGAGCCAGTGCAGCGAGCAGAACGGCCCGTAAGGGTCCCACCAGGTGTGCGCGAGGTCGTCGTACTGCCGCAGGTCGTTGCGCGCGCGGCGGGGGACGGACGGGGACTGACGGGGCACCCGCCGAGGGTACCGGGGGACCGATGAGCGACCCGTCGCAGGAGCGCCCGGCCGGACCCCCCGACCGGGACGCGTCCGCCGCGGGCCCGGTCGATGGCACCCGGGCGACGGGCGAAGCGCTCCCGCCGGCCGACACGCGCCCGCCCGTCGTCGTGGTCGGTCTGGGGCCCGTCGGGGCGGCGGCCGCGCTCCTCCTCGCGCGGGCCGGAGTGCCCGTCGTGGCGATCGACCGCGACCTCGAGGTCTACCCCCACCCGCGCGCCGTCGCCCTCGACGACGACGCGCTGCGCGTCCTGCAGGCCGCCGGGGTCCGCGACGGCGAGGGGCTCGACGTCCTCCCCGGCGGGACCGTCCGGATCCGCGGGCGCGGCGGCCGGCCGCTCGTCGAGCTCGGTCCGCCGCCCACGGCGACGGGCCACCCGGGCCTCGCGTTCTTCCGCCAGCCGCAGCTCGAGCGGGTCCTCCGCGAGCGGCTCGAGGCCGAGCCGCTCGTCGACCTGCGCCTGGGCACGACCGTCCTCGGCGTGGACGCACCCGGCGACGCGGACCACGACGCCGTCCTGCGCGTGACGGGCCGCGACGGGACCGCGTCCGTGCTGCGGGCACCGTGGGTCCTGGCGTGCGACGGCGGCCGCAGCGCGATCCGCACCGCGCTCGGCGTCCGCCTGCGCGGGACCTCCTCCCCCTCGCGCTGGCTCGTCGTCGACACGGACGGGGTGGCGGGGACCGGGGAGACGGAGGCAGCCGGTCCGGGCGTCCGCGCCCCCGCCGGCCCGGCGGCCTTCGCCCCCGCCGACTTCGAGTTCGGCGCGGACCCGCACGGCCCGTGGGTGCACGGACCGCTGCCCGGCGGCGCGCACCGGTGGGAGTTCCTGCTGCCGCCGACCGCCGACCGCGGCGACCCGGACGACCCCGCGGCGGTCCACGCGCTGCTCGCCCGCCGGTGCGCCGGCCCGGTGCCCGAGGTGCGGCGGGCGGCCGTCTACGCGTTCCACGCGCGGGTCGCGGACCGGTGGCGGACCGGCAGGGTCCTGCTGCTGGGCGACGCGGCGCACCTGTCGCCGCCGTTCGCCGGCCAGGGCCTGTGCGCGGGCCTGCGCGACGCGGGCAACGTCGCGTGGAAGGTCGCCGCCGCGTGGTCGGGCACCGCCGACGAGTCGCTGCTCGACACCTACGCGCGGGAGCGGCTGCCGCACGTCGTGGCGACCACCGCCCTGGCGGTCGGCCTCGGCCTCGTCGTCGAGCTGCGGCGTGCCCGGGCCGCCAGCCTGCGCGACGGGGTGCTGCGACGCGTCGCCGCCACCCGCGGGGTCCGCCGATGGATCGCGTCGGGCGGCTGGCGCCCCCCGTCGACCCTCGGCGCCGGCCTGCTCGCGCGGTCGCGGCCGCACCGCGGTCGCGCGGGCGAGGCGCTGCCGCAGGCCGGGGCCGCGGCGCCGATGCGCGACGACCGCCTGCCGCGGGCCTGGGTCGTGCTGGGCGCCGAGGACGCCGGCCCGCTGGCGCGACACGGGGCGACCGCGGTCCCGTGGTCCGCGCTGCCGGACGCGGAGGACCTCCGCCGCTGGCTCGCCCCGGCCGACGTCGCCCTCGTCCGCCCGGACCGCGTCGTCTACGGCACCGCGTCGGCGGCCGGGTGCGGCGCGCTCCTGGCGGAGGCCGCGAGGACCTCGGCGTTCACCGGCTGACGGCCGGGATCGCGGTCGCCGTCCGCCACCGATGCCGATCCCCGGTCTTCGTCCGGCACCGCGGCCCATCCCCGGTCGGCGTCTGCCACCCAGGCTGATGCCGGAGGCGCGTCCGCCTCCGGGGAGGGTCCCCGATTGCCGTCCGCCGTCCGCCGCCGGCGCCGATCCCCGACCGTCGTCCGCACCGGCGCCGACCCCGGTCGGCGCCGGCGACCGCGCGCCGTCAGCCCGCCGGTCGACGACCGCGCAGCCGCGCGCGTGCCCGGGCCGCCCATCCCCCGCGGGGCGGGCGCTCGACCCCGTACCGCCCGGGGCAGGACATCCAGCCGTCCGGGACGCGGATCTTCCGCCGGCACGGGTCGCCGGGGCGCAGTCCCAGGTCGTCGCCCGGGGGACCATGGCCGCAGGGCGCGAAGTCGCACCGCAGCGACCGCCCGGTGGCGGCCCCCTCGCCCACGGGCCGGTCGGGGACGGCGGCCGCCCGGCGCGCCGAGGCCGTCCGCAGCAGCCGCTCGGGATCCGGCGGCGGGAGCGCCGGCACCGAAGTCACGAGGTCGTCCTCGAGCACGTGCACCTCGATCCCGGCGGGGGCGATCGCGGCCGCCGCGGCGCGGATCCGGTCCCCGTGGCCGGCCACGGTCCGGATCGTCACGCAGCCCGGGCGCGGGTCGTCGCCCGCGACGCCGAGCACGCCGGCGATCCGGCCGACCCGCGATTCGTAGCTCCGGCGTTCGTCGTCCACTGGTCCTCGGCACGGACGGTAGGCGACGCGGCGCCGCGGGGCGTGACGATTCCGCCGTCGACCGCGCCCGGCCCGCCGCGATCGCGGCCACCCCGACGGCCCCGCCCGGACCGGCGCGCCCCGGCCCCGTTGCTACCGTCGGAGGACCCGCCGATCCCGGCCCCGGAAGGACCCGCATGAGCACGCCCGAGACCCCCACGCACCAGGTCCTGATCCTGCTCACCGGCGCGGACGAGTGGACCCTCGTCGACGGCACGAAGCACCCCACCGGCTTCTGGGCCGACGAGCTCGTCGCCCCGCACCGCGTCTTCGCGAAGGCGGGCTGGAGGATCACGCTCGCCACCCCCGGCGGCGTCACGCCCCCGCTCGACGAGGGCAGCCTCGAGCCCGGCGCGGCCGGCGGCGACGCGGCCGCGGCGGACCAGCGCGCCTACCTCGACGGCATCCAGGACGAGCTGGAGGCGGCCGTCGCGATCGAGGACGTCGACCCGCGCCCGTTCGACGTCGTCTTCGTCCCCGGCGGCCACGGCCCGATGGAGGACCTCGCCGTCCACGCCCCGACCGGCCGGCTGCTGACCCAGATGCTCGACGACGACATGAAGCTCGTCGCCGCCGTGTGCCACGGCCCCGCCGCCCTCCTCGCCGCACAGCGCGCGGACGGCTCGTGGCCGTTCGCCGGCCGCACCCTCACCGCGTTCACGAACGAGGAGGAGCACCAGGCCGGCCTCGGCGAGATCGCGACCTGGCTGCTCGAGGACCGCTTGCGCGACGGCGGCACCCAGTTCGAGTACGGCGAGCCGTGGGGGTCGTTCCTCGTCGAGGACCGCAACCTCCACACGGGCCAGAACCCCGCGTCGGCGGGCCCCCTGGCGGAGCGCCTCGTGGAGATCGTCGCCGCGCGCGACGAGGCGCTCAAGATGCTGGCCGAGGAGTAGGCGCGCCCCTCACGCCCCCGTCAGCAGCATCGCGGCGATCGCCACCATGATCGCCGCGACGGCCGCGTCGAGCAGGCGCCACGCCCCGGGCCGCGCGAAGACCGGGCGCAGGAGGGCGGCTCCCCGGCCGAGGAGCGTGAACCAGGTGACGCTGCCGACGATCGCGCCGGCGGCGAAGGCCCAGCGGTCGTCGCCGTGGGCGTCGGCGACCGATCCGAGCAGCACGATCGTGTCGAGGTACACGTGCGGGTTCAGCCACGTCAGCGCCAGGATCGCGGCGAACGTCGCGGCCCGGCCCGCGCCCGGCCCACCCGTGTCCGCCGTCAGCGCCGACGGGCGCCACGCGCGGCGTGCGGCGAGCGCCGCGTAGCCCAGGAGGAACGCCGCCCCGGCGACCCGCACGACGGACTCGAGGCCCGGGACCTCCTCGAGCACCGCGCCCGCCCCGGCGACGCCCGCGACGATGAGGACCGCGTCGGAGATCGCGCAGGTCAGGACGACGAGCAGCACGTGCTCGCCGCGGAGGCCCTGGCGCAGCACGAACGCGTTCTGGGCGCCGATCGCGACGATGAGCGACAGCCCGAAGCCGAAGCCGGCCAGGGCGGTGGGGAGGTCGAGCACGCGGCGGAGTCTGGGCGCCGGGGACCATGCAGTCCAGTGCAGGATTCTGCGCAACCATTAGCGTGGCTGTCGATGTACGAGCCCCACCAGCTGCAGGCGCTGACCGCCGCCGTCGCCGAGGGCACGTTCGAGGCCGCCGCCCGGGCGCTGCACGTGACCCCGTCGGCGATCAGCCAGCGCGTGCGGGCGCTCGAGACGGCGACGGGCCGCGTGCTGCTCGTGCGCACGAAGCCGGTGCGGGCGACGGCGTCGGGGGAGGTGCTGCTCCGGCTGGCGCGGCAGACCGCGCTCCTGTCGGCCGAGACCGCGGCGGAGCTCGGCGAGGCCGACGGGCCGACCACCCTCGCCGTCGCGGTGAGCGCCGACGCCCTGGCCACCTGGGTCCTTCCCGCGCTCGCGCCGCTGGCCGACGGGACGTGCTTCCACCTCCTGCGGGAGGACGAGTCGTGGACGAGCGAGCTGCTCCGCGGGGGTGCCGCCGTCGCCGCGATCACCGCCGAGGCGCGACCCGTCGCCGGCTGCGTCGTCACCCCCCTGGGGTCCATGCGCTACCGGCCGATGGCCTCCCCCGGGTTCGTCGAGCGCTGGTTCCCCGACGGTGCGACGGCCGAGGCCCTGGCCCACGCCCCCGTCGTCGTCTTCGACCGCGTCGACCGCCTGCAGCACGACTGGCTCAGGAGCCGCGCGGGCGGCGACGCGCAGCCGCCGACGCACATGGTCCCGTCGTCGGCGGACTTCGCCCGGGCCGTCCGTCTCGGCCTCGGCTGGGGCATGGTCATGGAGCTGCAGCTCGACGACGCACCGGGTCTGCCGCTCGTGGAGCTCGTCCCCGGCGAGACGGTCGAGGTCCCCCTCTTCTGGCAGCAGTGGCGCCTGCGCACCCCGTCGCTGGACCGGCTCGCGGAGGCCGTCACGACCGCGGCGCGGGCGGCCCTGTCGAAGCGCTGAGGACGCCGCACCCGTCCCCCGCGGCCCCTACTCGCGGGTAGGCTCGGATCGATGCCGCGTCTCGTCCGCCGTTCACCCGCCCGCCCGGACGCACCCCGGACCCCGCGCGGCCGACCGCTCCGACGTGTCCTCCTCGGGTCCGTCGTCGCCGTGGCCGCCGTCGCCGCGCCCGGGTCCGCGGTCGCCGCGGAGCGCGCCTACGCCCCCGTCGACCAGGTCGGGCCGGCCCTGTCGCCCCCGCCCGCCGCGCTCGCCGCCGCGCTGAAGTGCGAGGGCACGATCGGGAACGCCGCGGGACCGACGCCCGTCCTCTTCGTCCCGGCCACCGGCGTGACGCCCGAGCAGAACTACGACTGGAACTGGAAGCCGGCGCTGCGGAAGGTCGGCGTGCCGTTCTGCTCGATCGAGCTGCCGGAGCGCTCCCTGGCCGACGTGCAGACCGCCGGCGAGTACGTCACCTCCGCGATCCGCGAGGTGCACCGCCGGGCCGGGCGCCGCATCTCGCTCATCGGCCACAGCCAGGGCGGCATGGTGTTCCGCTGGGCGCTGCGGTTCTGGCCCGACACCCGCACGATGGTCGACGACGCGATCGGCTTCGCCGGCAGCAACCACGGCACGACGGTCCTGAACGCGCTGCCCACCTGCTCGACGATCGGGTGCCCCGTCGCGAGCCTCCAGCAGGCCTCCACGTCGAAGTTCATCGAGGCGCTCAACAGCCGGCAGGAGACGTTCGCCGGGATCTCGTACACGAACATCCGCACCCGCTTCGACGAGGTCGTCACCCCGAGCGACGTGCAGGACCCGCGGACCGCGTCGTCCTCGCTGACCACCGGCGACGGGCGCATCACGAACGTGGCGATCCAGGACGTGTGCCCGGGCGACGTGAGCGAGCACCTGCTGGTCGGCACCACGTCGAACACCTCCTACGCGCTGGCGATGGACGCGCTGACGCACGACGGTCCGGCCGACCCGTCCCGGATCCCGGCCCTGACCTGCGCCGCGCCGCTCATGCCGGGCGTCGACCCGGCCAACCTCGAGGGCAACGTCACCGCGCTGGGCGCCCTGCCCGGTCTCGCCAGCGTCGTCGGCCTGAACCTCGCGGGCGTCCCCGTGGTCAAGGCGGAGCCGGCGCTCAAGGGCTACGTCTTCGCGAAGGCCGCCACGGCCGCCCCCGCCCCGACGACCGCGACGAGGCCCCGCGCCCGCGTGCGCGTCACCCCCGGCCGCCTCCGCGCGGGCCGCACCACGACGCTCCGGATCCGCACCACGACCACCGCCGGCAAGGTGCTCGGCCGGGTCCGCGTCCGGGTCCTCGGCCGCACGGTCACCACGAACGCGCAGGGCCGCGCCGCGCGACCCTGCGCGTCCGCCCGGCGAAGGCGGGCCTCGTCACGGCCCGCGCCACGAAGGCCGGCGTGCGCACGGGGACGACGCGCGTGCGGGTGCTGCGGGCGCGCTGAGCCGGGCAGGGCACCGCACCGCACCGGTGCCGGGCCGCACCGCTGCCGGGCCACGCCGCTGCCGGGCCGCACCGCTGCAGGGCCGCACCGCTGCAGGGCCCGGCCGCACCGCTACCGGGCCACACCGGGCCGGGCCGGGCCCGGCCCGGAGCGCGGGGCCGCGCGGGGCCGCGCCGCGTTCCCCGGATCGTGCACTCCTGCATCGCATATCCGGAACGCGGCACCGACGCACGGGCCGCACCGGGCGCCGCCACGCCGCGTTGCCGAGATCGTGCACTCCCACAACACGAATCCGGAACACGGCGCCGGGCGCCGTCCCGCCCCGCCTCCCGCCCCGGTCTACCGGTGCCCGAACTCCGCCTTGCGTTTGGCCACGAAGGCGGCCATGCCCTCCTTCTGGTCCTCCGTCGCGAACATCGCGTGGAAGACCCGGCGCTCGAAGAGGACGCCCTCGCTCAGGGAGACCTCCTGCGTGCGGTTGACCGCCTCCTTGGTCATCTGGGCGATCGGCTTCGACATGCCGGCGATGGTCGCGGCCGTCTCCAGCGCGTCCTCGATCAGGTGGTCCGCGGCGACGATGCGCGAGACGAGGCCCGCGCGCTCGGCCTCCTCGGCCTTCATGTTGCGGCCCGTCAGGCACATCTCCATCGCCTTCGGCTTGCCGACGGCGCGGGCCAGGCGCTGCGAGCCGCCCATGCCGGGCATGACCCCGAGCTTGATCTCGGGCTGCCCGAAGACCGCGGTGTCCGCGGCGATCAGGACGTCGCCCATCATCGCCAGCTCGCAGCCGCCACCCAGCGCGTAGCCGGCGACCGCGGTGACGATCGGCGTGCGGACGCGGCCGACGGCGTCCCAGCCGGCGAACCAGTCCGCGGCGTACATGTCCATGTAGGACTGCGACGCCATCTCCTTGATGTCGGCGCCGGCGGCGAAGGCCTTGGCCGAGCCGGTGATGATGATGGCGCCGACGCCCGGGTCCGTGTCGAGCTCGCCGAGGACCCCGGTGAGCTCCTGCATGACCTGCAGCGACAGCGCGTTCAGCGCCTTCGGCCGGTTCAGCGTGATCAGCGCGACGCGGTCGTGGCGCTCCAGCAGGATCGTCTCGAACCGGTCCTCGCTCCCGCCCGCCGCGCCGCCCGCGGCGCCACCGCCGGCCGGTGCCGCGTCGGCGGCCGGGCCCC
>CAFBMK010000070.1_pt1 | contig 14416 bp, 14 predicted proteins | sample 7268691 | NCBI WGS metagenome assembly CAFBMK01 (sample SAMEA6814062, study PRJEB35770) | freshwater metagenome | biome: Freshwater; feature: Freshwater reservoir; material: water | place: Czech Republic | collected 2017-05-23 | depth 30m m
GATCGCGGTGAAGAACCTCGACACCCGCGAGCACGACATCTTCGACTCCGACGGGTACTTCCAGTACCACGGCGGCATGGTCGCGATGGTCAAGGCGATCACGGGCCAGGAGCCCAAGGCGTGGCTCGGCGACTCCGCCGACCCGACGACGGTGGAGACCCGCACGCTGGCCGAGGAGGCCCGCCGCGTCGTCCGCTCCCGCGTCCTGAACCCGCGCTGGGTCGCCGGCATGATCCGCCACGGCTACAAGGGCGCGATGGAGCTGTCCGTCACCGTCGACTACCTCTTCGGCTACGACGCGACCGCCGGCGTGGTCGAGGACTGGATGTACGAGAAGGTCACGGAGCGCTACGTCGACGACCCCGACGTGCGGGCGTTCCTCACCCGCTCCTCGCCGTGGGCGCTGCGGTCCATCGCCGAGCGGCTCCTCGAGGCCGCGGACCGCGGCCTGTGGGAGACGCCGGACGAGGAGCGCCTGCAGAGCCTGCGCGACGTCCTCCTCGAGGTCGAGGGCGACGTCGAGGAGGCCGGGCAGGCGTAGGGGGTCAGTCGGCCGCGATCGCCTCGCGGCCGACACCGACCGGCACGTCGTCCAGACCGAGGTGGTCGCGGAGCGTCGTGCCGGAGTACTCCTCCCGGAACGCGCCACGGCGCTGGAGCTCCGGGACGACCTGGTCGACGAACTCGTCGAACGCCCCCGGGGTGTGCGCGGCCGAGATGATCCAGCCGTCGGCCTCGCCGCCCTCGACGGCCTCCTGGAGCTGGTCCGCGACGTCGGAGGCGGTGCCCACGAACTGGGGCAGCATGACGCCCTGCGCGTAGAGCCTGCCGACGTCCCGCAGCGTCAGGGAGTCGCGCTCCGATAGCCGTCGGGCGACGTCGAAGAGGCCCTGGGACCCCGGCACGTCGATGTGGTCGACGGGCTCGTCGAGGTCGTGCGAGGAGAAGTCGTGGTCCGTGTGGACCGACAGGGTGATGAGACCCGAGATCGGGTCGGCGAGCTCGTTGTGGAACGCCTGCTTCTCGCGGGCGATCGACTCCGTCTCGCCGATGAACGGCAGGACCGCCGGGAAGATCTTCAGCTGCTCCGGGTCGCGCCCGACGTCCGAGGCGCGCGACTTGATGTCGTCGTAGTAGGCCCGGCGTCCCTCCGGCGTGGGGTCGATCTCGAAGATCGCCTCCGCCCAGCGGGCGGCGAAGTCGCGGCCGCGGGGCGACGAGCCGGCCTGGATCAGCACGGGGCGGCCCTGCGGCGAGCGCGGGACGTTCAGCGGGCCCTTCGTGCGGAAGAACTCGCCCTCGTGGTCGACGGCGCGGACCTTCGACGGGTCGGCGAAGACCCCGGAGGCCTTGTCGCGCACGAGCGCGTCGGGCGCCCAGGAGTCCCAGAGCTTCGTGGTCGCCTCGAGGAACTCCTGCGCGCGCTCGTAGCGCCGGTCGTGCTCGAGGTGCTCGGCGACGCCGAAGTTCAGCGCCTCCGCCTGACTGAGCGACGTCACGACGTTCCAGGCCGCGCGGCCCTTGCTGATGTGGTCCAGGCTCGCGAAGAGCCGCGCGACCTCGTAGGGGTGGAAGTAGGTCGTCGACTTCGTGATCGCCACGCCCAGGTGACGGGTGACCGCCGCGATGGTGGCCGCGGCGAAGGCGGGGTCGATCGTGGCGGAGGCCTGCGTGCCGCGGCTCAGCGCCTCGTCGAGGCCGCCGAACCGGGTGGGGGCGGCGAGCAGGTCGGCGAAGAAGACGAAGTCGAAGCGGCCGCGCTCGAGGATCCGGCCGACCCGCTGGTAGTGGTCGGGTCCGAACACGTCGGGCTCGGACGCCGGGTGGCGCCAAGCGGCGTGCGAGTGGGTGACCTGGGAGGCGATCTGGAAGCCGCCGAGGTGGAGCTGTCGGGTCATGGGGTCCTTCGGGGAGACGGTGGCCGCACGAGGGCGACGGGGCGTCCCTCGAAAGTAGCAATACCCGATCGTGTATTCGACTTTTACGCCGTACGGGGTGGACGCCCGGTCCGGGGGCCCGCCGATGGCCACCACGCCGGACGCCGGAATCCGGCCGTTGGCCACCCGTCGGCTGCACGCCACCCCACCCGACGACCATCAGTCGCCCGTCGCCCGCCACCCCACCCCGCCGTCGTCGTCGAGCGTCGTCCGCTCGACCTCGCCGGCGTCCTCCAGCAGCTCGAGCGACGCCAGGAGCGCGCCGAGTCGCGTCAGGCCGTGCCGGGCGGACGGGACGCCGCGCCAGACCTCGAGGCCCAGGTCCCACGTGCCGCGCGGCTCGGGGCCCAGGGCGTCGCGGACCCGGCCGGTCCGGCGGTCGAGCGCGCCGCGGCGGTCGGCGTGCAGCGCCGGGACGTCGAGCAGGGCCGGCCCGTGGCCCGTGAGGGCGAGGAGGCCCGGGATCGCCGCGGTCTCCTCGAGGGCGGCCAGGTACGCCGCCGCGGGCCGCGCGTCCGTGCCGAGCATGGAGCCGAGCACCGGCGTCAGCGGGGCCGAGCGGAAGACGTGGTCGCCGACGAAGGCGAGCGGCCGGCCGGGGACGGTCGGCTCCTCCTCGACGAAGAGGGTGTCGCTGGGGCTGTGGCCGGGTCGCTCCCGCACGGTGAGGTGGAGGTCGCCGGCGCGGACGACGTCGCCCTCGGACAGCACGCGGTCCGTCGGCGCCGTCGGCAGCGCACGCACCAGCGGCTCCCCCTGCCGGGCCATGTCGAGCAGGGTGCCGGGCGCGCCGTGCCGGTCGATGTGGCGCTCGCCCCACGCGACCTCGCGGACCAGCAGGCCGTGGGGGTCGGCGATCGCGTCGGCGACGGGGGCCGTGGCGGCGATCGCCGCGCCGGACCGCGCCGCGATCTGCGCCGCGAGCCCGGTGTGGTCGAGGTGGTGGTGCGTGACGAGCACGAGCTCGACGTCCTCCAGCGACGAGCCGGCCGTGGCCAGCGCCGCCTCGAGCGTCTCCAGCGTCCCGGGCAGCGGCATCGCGCTGTCGACGAGCGTCGTCGGCCCGTCGCCGCGGACGAGGTGGACGTTGACCCCGCCGGTGATCCCCCCGAGCGGCAGGGCGATCCGGGTGACGCCGGGGACGACCTCCTCGACGGCCAGCGGGTCGACCGGGCTCTGCATGGGGCGATCGTCGCAGGCGGGCGAGCGACACCGGCGGCCGGGCGGACGGCAGGAGGGACCCGGGCGGCAGGAGCGGCCCGGGCCCGGCGGCGCTCAGGCGGCCCGCTGCGCCCCTACGGCCTCCGCCTGCCGGCGGCGGATCGTGCCGAGCTCGCCGGCGGCGTTGGCCTCGCCGCTCAGGAACGCGAAGCCCGCGAGCGCGGTGTCGTTGATCGCGCCGACGGTGCCCACGGACGCCGCGACCCGGGCCGTGCCCGGCGACGCGACGTGCAGGCCGACGAGGCCGAGGCCGACCCACGAGCCCGTGCAGCGCGTGCACGAGAGGAGCTCGCCGACCGCGTAGCGCAGGCCGCGCCCGCGCGGGTGCCGCGGGCCGTCCGCGGGCTCCTCGACGAACGGCCGCCGGAGCCACTCCTCGACCTTCTGCTCGCTGAGCACGCGGGTGAAGGTGAACGTCGCGAGGCCGAGCGGGAGCAGGTCGCGCCCGGTCGGGACGCGCCCGCGCCGGCGGGCCAGCGCCGACACCGCCGCCAGGCCCGAGCCGTAGACGGCCGAGATCAGGGCGTAGTTCGCCGGACGGGTGGGGGTCTCTGCGATCGGGCGCACGGGCGCCTCCTCAGGCGGTCTTCGGGCGGTCCTCGGCGTCGGGCGCGTCCCGCTCGGGGATCTGGAGCTCCTTCTCCGCGCCCGGGACGCCGTCCTCGAACTGCTCGCCGCGGGCGCGCTCGGCGTTGAGCTGCGCGCCGAGCAGGATCGCGATGTTCGTGATCCACAGCCAGACAAGGAAGATCACGACGCCGCCGAGGGTGCCGTAGGTCTTGTCGTACGAGCCGAAGTTCGAGGCGTAGAAGGCGAACAGCAGCGACGCGACGATCCACACGAGCACCGCGAGCAGGCCGCCGGGGGTGACCCACTTGAAGCCGGGCAGCTTCGCGTTCGGCGCGGCGTAGTAGAGGATCGACACCATCGTCGAGACGACGAGCAGGATGATCGGCCACTTCACGATGGAGAAGACCGTCACGAACGTGTCCGACAGGCCGACGGCGCTGCCGATCGCGTCGGCGAGCGGGCCCGAGACGATCACGGCCAGCGCGGCGAGGACGACGAGCAGCAGCAGGACGAGCGTCACGAGCATCTGCAGCGGGCGCAGCTTCCAGATCGGCCGGCCCTCGTCGACCTCGTAGATGTCGTTGGCGACGCGCATGAACGCCCCGACGTAGCCCGACGCCGACCACAGGGCGGTCAGCAGGCCGATCACGAGGAACACCCCGGAGCGCCCGGGCTGCGAGGTGATGGAGCGGATCGGCTCGGCGAACGTCTGCGTGGCGGACGACGGGCCGATCTGCGCGATGACGTCCTGGATGGCCTTCGTCGTCTCGGCCGGGTCCGCGACGACGCCGACGAGCGACACGAGCGCGATCAGCGCCGGGAACATCGCCAGGACGGCGTAGTACGTGAGGGACGCGGCGGCGTCCGTCAGGCGGTCCTCGGAGAACTCGCTCCACGTCCGCTTCAGCGTCGCGACGACTCCGGTGTCGCGTGGGTGTCCCTGGCGCTCGATCTGGCTCATCAGGCCGGTCGGCTACCCGGGCCCCGCGCGAGGAAACGGGGCGCGAGGCCGTCCGGACGCGGTCGCCCGCCGGGTCGGGCTCAGGCGGGCGGCGCGGCCTCGGCGGCGCCGTCGAGCAGGAACAGCTCGACCGAGGCGTCGGCGCGCACGTCGATGCCGCTGATGAACGCCCGCACGCGCCGCCCCGTGGCCTGCTCGACGGGGGCCCGCATGTCGTCCTCCGTGGCGTACTGGAAGAAGAGGCGCACGTCGCGCAGCCGCTGGTGCTCGCCCATCTCGACGAGGCGCTTCTCGGCCGGCGTCTGGGTGTCCTCGAGGACGCAGACCACGGCGTCGGGCCCGGCGAAGTACGTCTTGACCTTCGTCGGCCCGCGGCCGAACTGGGTCTTGTAGATCTGCGCCATGGCGTTCGAGATCGCCTGGAGCGGGCTCTCGTGGGGTGCGGTGAGGGTGTCGGGCGGGGCCATCGCGGGCGAGGGGTGGTGTCGAGGACGCCCGACGGGCACGGGCGTGCTCCAGCCTACGCGCGTGGCGCGCGCGGCGGATGCACTTCTCGGCGCACGTCCCGCCCGGACGCTTCGACGCCCGTCCGGGCCGGGCCCACCCCACGTGCGACGCCTCCCGCGCCCGGGCCGGCTCACCCGTCGCGCAGGGCCTCCCCCGCGCCGGAGCGCCCCGCGTCGCGGGTCTGCTCCCGGACGTCCTGCAGCACGCCCAGGACGACGTCGACCGACGCGGCCGGCCCGGCCGTGCGGACGGCGGGCCGGCGGGGGCGCCCGTCGGCGTCGCGCGCCCGCCCGGGGCCCACGAGCAGCCGGCACCCGCCGCATCGCACGGGGCGGACCGGGAAGGGGTGCGGAGCGGCCTCCTGCAGCAGGCCCCGGCAGTGTGGGCAGTACGCGTCGTCGTCCATGGTCGCGGCTGCATACCCCCGTCCGCGGGGCGCATGCGCGTCGTGCCGCCGTCGTGCCCGGGCCCCGGTGCGGGGAGCCGTCGGGGCCCGTTTGCCCCGGGGGACCGGGGGTACTGGCGCGACGTTCATGGCGCACCCGCCCCCAGACGGACCGGCAGGGGCCGGGCCCGCATGAGCTCCACCGAGCCTCCTCTGCTGCCGCACGTCGCGGCCGGGCCGAACGGCCACGACGCGCTCCGCGCAGACCGGCCCGACGACGGTGCGTGGACCGCCGCGGACCTGGCGCCCCACGAGCGCGAGAAGCACGACCGGACGCTGGCCGCCTGCGGGCCCGGTCCGTTCGGGGCCGCGCTGCTCCTCGGGACGGGCCACGGCGCCCTCCCCGCCCTGCTGGCCGACCGCTGCGCCGAGCTGCTCGCCGTCGACCCGTCGGCCACGGACGTCGCCATCGCCCACGAGCGGCTCCCTGGGGACCCCCGCACCCGCGTCGTGCACGGGGCGCTCCCCGACGACCTGCCCCGGGTCGGCTCCTACGACCTCGTCGTCGCCGCGGACGTGCTCTGCCGCCTGCCCGAGGACGACCTGCGGCGCCTCGTCGACCGCCTCCCCCGCCTCCTGCGGACGGGCGCCCGCGTGGTGGCCGTGCACTGGTCGGGCCAGGCCCCGGACCTCGAGCGCACCGCCGCCGAGGCGCACCGCGCCCTCTGCATCGGCTCCGGGCTGCGCCCGGCCGACCTACCCGCGCCCCCGGGCACCCGCGGCCACCTGCTCGACGCGTTCGACGTGCGATGACCGGCGGCGCGTCGTGAACGGCGCGGTCTACCTCGACCTGGACGGCACTCTCCTGGACCCGGGCGGCGTCCTGGTCCCGGAGAGCCTCATGACCCTGGCCGTCGTCCGCGACGCCGGCCTGCGCCCCGTCGTCCTCACGGGCCGCTCGCGCTGGGCGGCGGCCGCCATCGCGCGCACGCTCGCCATCGAGGACGTCGTCTGCGAGCTCGGCGCCGTCGTGCTCGTCGACGGGCGCCTGCAGCTCGCGGCGCCGGAGGCCGTGCCGTTCCCGCGCGCCCCGCTCCTGGCGGCCCTCGAGGACGTGCCGGCCCAGGAGCACGAGCCCGGGACGCCGCGCATGTCGGGGCTCGTGCTGCGCAGCGCGATGCCCGCCGACGACCTGACGGACGAGCTGCACGCCGCGGGCTTCGGCGGCTGGTGCTGCGTGGACAACGGCCCGAGCCACCTCCCGCTCGACGACGGCCGGCCGTCCCGCGTCGTGCACGTCCTGCCGTCCGGGACGGACAAGGCCACGGGGGTGCGGATGCACCTGCAGATGCGCGACCTGCTGCCGGGGGCCTGCGCCGTCGTCGGCGACTCGACCGCGGACATCGCCTGCCACGCCGTGGTCCCCCGCACGTTCGTCGTGCGCTCGGAGGACGACGAGGCGCTGGCCGAGGCCGCGCGCCTGGGCCTGCACGTGACCGCGTCGCGCGGCGCCGCCGGGGCGCTGGAGGCCGTGCGCACGGTCGTCACGGGCGGCCGGAGCGTGCCGGGCCCGCTCACGCCCCAGGGCTGAGCCGCCGAGGGGCCCGGGGACCGGTGCGGCGGGACCGGGCGGAGGGTCCACCGGACGCGCGGGACCGCGGGGCGAGCCGCCCTGCACCGAGGCCACAGGGGCGTCGGCCGGCGCCGTTGTGGCGACGCCGGCCGCTCACCCGGGAGGGCACCTACCCCGCCCAGGGGGGTCCATACCGGTCGGCGGCGGCGCAGCCCGCGGTCGGCATCCGGCCGTCACGTAAGATCCGGGGACTCCCCGCGAGCCCGCCGCGCGTCTTCGACGTCCCCCTCGGGGCGCGCCCGCCGGCCACGGGGCCCTCGACCCGATGAGCGAACCACCACCTCCAGCCGGCATGCACGACAGTCCACTCCAGGCGATCTCGAACGCCATGGCGCAGATCTACAAGACCCAGTTCGGCCGGGGACCGACGAAGGTGAAGACGTACTTCGCCGGGCCGGACGCGGTCGTCTGCATCCTCGAGGACACGCAGACCCCGGCCGAGAAGCGGCTCGTGGAGCTGCGCGAGGACCAGCGCCTGCGCGACGTCCGCCTGTTCTTCCAGTACGCGACCGAGGACGACCTGCGCGCCCCGGTCGAGCAGGCGACGGGCCGGCGGGTCCGCGCCTTCATCAGCGGCATCGACGTCCGGGCGGACGCCTCGGCCGAGGTCTTCCTGCTCGAGGACGGCGCTACCGCGGCCCGCGAGGCCCCGCCGGCCTGACCGGCGGGCGGCGCCGCCGCGCTCAGGCGGCGAGCGTCAGCGGCTCGTCGGCGGCGTCCGCGCCCTCGATCTCGGCCAGGTGCTCGTGCATCTTCTCGAGCGCCCCGCCGAGGATCCGGGACACCTGCATCTGCGAGATGCCGAACCGCGCGGCGATCTCGCGCTGCAGCTGGCCGTCGTAGTAGCGCAGCACGACCATCTCGCGCTCGCGGTCGTCGAGCGCGGTGCACGCGTCGAGGATCTGCTCGTGGCGGTCGACCGCGGCGTAGCCGGCGTCGGAGCGCCCGAACAGGTCGAGCGCCTCGCGGGTCTCGCCGGCGGGGTGGTCCAGGGACAGCGACCGGTAGCCCTGGCCGCCGATCATGGCGTCCGCGACCCGGTCGGACGGGACCTTCAGGCGCTCCGAGAGCTCGGAGACCGTCGCGGCCCTGCCGGTGCGGGCGTGGATCTCACCCGACTCGCGGTTGATCCGCGCGTCGAGCTCCTGGACCGAGCGGGGCACGTGGATCGCCCAGCAGTGGTCGCGGAAGTGGCGCTTGATCTCGCCGGTGATGTTCGGTGCCGCGAAGGCGACGAACCGGTGGCCGCACTCGGGGTCGAAGCGGTCGATGGCCTTCACGAGGCCGACCGACCCGACCTGCACGAGGTCGTCGAACTCCTCGCCGCGGCCGGCGTAGGGCCGGGCGAGCGCACGGACCAGCGGCATCCCGCGCTCGACCATCTCGGTCCGGGCGGAGCGGTCGTCGTTGTGGTGGTAGCGACGGAGCAGCTGCATGTCGAGCTGCTCGCGACGGGTGGTGATGTCCGGCATGTGATTCCTCCCGCGGAAGGATCCGCGTAGGAAGGGCGATGTCCGGTTCGCGCTCGGAAGACGTGTGACGTCCCGGGGGCGACGAGCCTGCTGCTTCGGATTGCGGGGCGCCGAGAACTCTCATCCGTGCGCGGACATCGCCGGTCGGGGACCCGTTCAGGATCTGGACCGGAGGTGCCGCGCCGCGACGACCTGCACGTGGGACACCGTAACAGCGTGGTGGGTGCGGATGTGAAGATCCGTGGAACGGGTCGTCCACCGGACCGGTGCGGGATCCGCGGCGACGGTGCACTATGGTCGCCGCGTGCACGGCGAGGACGACGCTCCCGAGGGCCCCGGCCCCGACGGCGGTCCGGCGCCCGACGCCGGGGCGTCCCGGGACACCGGCGAGGCGCCCGGCGCGGACGTCGCGGCGACCGGCGACGCGGCCTCGCCCTCGGCGCCCGCCGGCCCCGGCGCGAAGGAGCGCGCCCGCCGCGCCGCCCGCCGGATGCGCGAGCTGAACGAGGACGGGCGGGTGCTCGACGCCGTCGCCCGCCTCCGTCGCCGGCTGCCGGGCGACGACCGCCTCGGCGACCCCCTCTCGACCTCGGACCAGGGGGGCGGCCCGACGATCAGCCGCCGGATCGCCCGGCTCGCCGGGCAGACGACCGGCGGCGCGGTCCACGAGGTCGGGATGGGCGCGCTGCAGGTGTGGCAGGCCGCCGCCGAGCGCAACGGCCGCGGCCGCGGCACGGTCGACATGACCATCCTCTTCACGGACCTCGTCGGCTTCTCGCACTGGGCGCTCGAGGCGGGGGACCAGGCGACGCTCCTGCTCCTGCGCGAGGTCGGCGGGGTCCTCGAGCCGGCGGTGCAGGGCCGGCGCGGCCAGGTCGTGAAGTGGCTCGGCGACGGGATGATGGCCGTCTTCCGCGAGCCCGAGGACGCGCTGCACGCCGTCGAGCGCATGTGGGCGGGCCTCGAGGGCATCGAGATCGCCGGCTACCAGCCGCGGATCCGGGCGGGCATGCACGTCGGCCGGCCCCGCCGGGTCGGCGCGGACTACCTCGGCGTGGACGTCAACATCGCCGCCCGGGTGGCCCAGGCCGCCGGCACGAGCGAGCTGCTCGCCTCGGACGCCGCGGTCGCCGGGATCGACCCCGCGGCCGTGGACGCGCGGCGCCGCAAGCGGTTCCGGGCGAAGGGCGTGCCGCCCGAGCTCGAGGTCTTCGCGCTCCGCAGCACCTAGGGGCCGCGGGACGGGCGACGGTGGCCCGGCCGCCCCGCCTCAGCGGGAGGCGTCGGCCGCGCCGCGGCCGATCAGGCGCTCGTCGGCGACCGCCTCGACGGCCTCGACGGCGACGGCCGCGGGCGCGTCGGCGTCGCGGCCCCGCGTCCGGCGGCGGAGGGGGTGCACGACGCGGCCGGCGATCCGGTCGATCTGCTGCAGCGACCCGCTCATGCCCTCGACCTGGTCCTCCATCCGGTCGACGGAGGCGTACATCGCGTCGACCGCCCCGCGCAGGTGCGTGACGTCGGGCGGCAGGCGGCCGATCTCGACCTTGAGGTCGTCCACGGCGCCGATGACGTCGCGGATGTCGCCGCGCATGCCCTTCATGTCGTCCCGCACCTCGGCGAGCACCCCGAGCTCCTGCCGCAGCAGGTCGATCGACGCGGGGAGCGTGCGGAGGGCGCGCTCGAGCGCGACCACCGCATCGAGGGCGGCCTCGATGCGGGGCAGCAGCTGCGGGAGCTGCGGGAGAGCGAGTGTGGGCACGGGGACGCGCATGAGGAGACCGGCAGCCTGTTCCCCGTTCGGGCGGTCGTCAAGCGGTCGGGACGGATTTCCGCTCAGCGGCGCGCTCCGCGACGACCCGCTCGTCCGCCCCCGCGGCCACCGTGGCGGCCCCGAAGGAGCGGCCCAGCGCCCGGACCTCGGCCTCCATCTGCGGCACCATCGTCTTCGCCTCGCGCTTCAGCACGAGGTCGCCGACCGGGCTGATCGTCAGCGTGCGGAAGAGCGAGAACCACCGGAGCGAGCGCGGGACGTAGATCCGGCGCTTGCGGCGCGTGATCCCGTCGGCGAACGACTGGGCGCAGTCCTCGACGGACGTCGTGCCGCCGAGCGGGCCGGGGAGCTTGGAGCGGACCTGCCGGAAGGTCGCGAGGTCGTCCTCGATGTTGCGGACGAGGTCCGTGTCGATCCAGCCCGGGTGCGCGGAGCCGACGCGGACGCCCTTGTGCGCGACCTCGAGGCGCAGGGAGTTGGCGAACGCCTCGGCGCCCGCCTTCGAGGCGCAGTAGGCGGCCATGCCCGGCAGCACCGTGAACGACGCGAGGGACGCGACGACGAGGACGTAGCCGCGCCGCCTCTCGATCTCGGGCAGCGCCGCGGAGACGGTGCGGATGACCCCGTTGAGGTTCACGTCGACGGTGCGCACGAGCGCGTCGGCCGGGTTGACCGCCACCGTGCCGTTGTTCGACACGCCCGCGTTGGCCATCACGACGTCGATGCCGCCGAGCTGCTCGACGGTGCCGCGCACGGCGGCCTCGATGGCCTCCTGGTCGGTCACGTCGGCCTCGAACCACGCGTGGCGGGCCGGGCCGGACGCGTTCAGCTCGTCGGCGAGGGAGCGGAGCAGCTCGGGCTCCATCCCGACCAGGGAGATGCTCGCCCCGCGGCGGGCGAGCTCCCGCGCGGTCTCGGCGCCGATGCCGCGGGCGGCCCCCGTGATCAGCACGACCTGGCCCTGCACGCTCTTCGTCATGCGCGCAGGCTACCCGTCCGTAGCCTGGCGCGTGTGCCGTGGGGCACGGGGTCTACTGACGAGTAGGTCCGCGGTGGCCCGCGACCGCCGTCCCCCGGGCGGGGCCGCGAACGCCCCTGCGCCGGGGCCCCGGGGGCCCGCGGGGGTACTGTCGAAGCATGGTCCCGCCAAGCACCACGGGCCCGGGCGGCGACGCCCCGGCGACCACCCCCGAGCCCGAGGACGACCTCCACGTCTCGCGGGTGGTCCTGACCTCGGGCGTCGCGGCGCTCGGCGGCTTCCTCTTCGGCTTCGACTCCTCCGTCATCAACGGGGCGACGTCCGCGATCCGCGAGGAGTTCGACCTCAACTCGTTCGTGCAGGGCTTCGTCGTCGCGATCGCCCTGCTCGGCGCGGCCGTCGGCGCCTGGTACGCCGGGCGGATCGCCGACCGCTACGGGCGCATCCGGGTCATGGTCATCACGGCGGGCATCTTCATCCTGAGCTCCGTCGGCTCCATGCTCGCGTTCTCGTGGATCGAGCTCGCGGTCTGGCGGCTCATCGGCGGCGCCGCGATCGGCTCCGCGTCGGTCATCGCGCCGGCGTACATCGCCGAGATCGCGCCGGCGCACCTGCGCGGCCGCCTCGGCTCGCTGCAGCAGCTCGCGATCGTGGTGGGCATCTTCGTCGCGCTCCTCTCGGACTACTTCCTCGCGGAGGCGGCCGGCGGGGCGGGCAACGACCTGTGGCTCGGGCTGGAGGCGTGGCGCTGGATGTTCCTGGCCGCCGCGGTGCCGGCCCTGGTCTACGGCGTGCTGGCGCTGCAGATCCCGGAGTCCCCGCGCTACCTCGTCGCCCACCACCGCGAGAAGGAGGCGCGGTCGGTCCTGCGGCGCTTCGTCGGCGGCGACCCGGACTCCCGGATCCGCGACATCGTCCGCACGCTGAAGGGCGAGGGGCAGGTCCGGGTGCGCGACCTGCGCGGTCCCGCGTTCGGCCTGCTGCCGATCGTGTGGGTCGGCATCCTGCTGTCCGTCTTCCAGCAGGCGGTCGGGATCAACGTGATCTTCTACTACTCGTCCGAGCTGTGGCAGAGCGTCGGCTTCTCCGAGTCCGACTCGATGATCACGAGCGTCATCACGTCCATCGTGAACATCGTCTCGACGCTCGTGGCGATCGCCCTGGTCGACAAGGTCGGCCGCAAGCCGCTGCTGCTCTTCGGCTCGATCGGGATGTTCGTCACCCTGGGGGCGCTGGCGATCCTCTTCGGCACCGCGCCGGTCGTCGACGGCGAGCCGAGCCTCGACGGCTTCCGCGGCGTGCTCGCGCTCGTCGCCGCGAACGGCTTCGTCGTCTCCTTCGCCACCTCGTGGGGCCCGGCGGTCTGGGTGCTCCTGGGCGAGATGTTCAACAACCGCATCCGCGCGACCGCGCTGGCCGTCGCCGCGGCGGCGCAGTGGATCGCGAACTTCGCCATCACGACGACGTTCCCGAGCCTCTCGTCCGTGTCGCTGTCGCTGGCCTACGGCCTCTACACGGCCTTCGCGTTCCTGTCGATCATCTTCGTCTGGAAGGCCGTGACGGAGACGAAGGGGCGCGAGCTCGAGGACATGTGAGCCGGCCCGCGGTCGTCCCGGGCGGGGCCCGCGGCGGCCGGCGGGGGTCCGGTAGCGTCCGCTCGGCCTTGCCCGCCGTCCGCTTCCCCTTCTCCGCCCTCGTCGGACAGGACGACCTGCGTCGCGCGCTCCTGATCAACGCGGTGGCGCCCGACGTCGGCGGCGTCCTGGTCCGCGGGGAGCGCGGCACGGCGAAGACCACCGCCGTCCGCGCGCTCGAGACGCTGCTGCCGCCCGTCGACGGCCGGCCCGCGCCGCTCGTCGAGCTGCCGGTCGGGGCGACCGTCGACCGGGTCGTCGGCACGCTGGACCTCGAGCGAGCGCTGCAGGACGGCGAGGCCGTGCTCCAGCCGGGCCTGCTGGCCCGCGCCCACCAGGGGATCCTCTACGTCGACGAGGTCAACCTCCTCGGCGACCACCTCGTCGACGTGCTGCTCGACGCCGCCGCGCAGGGCGAGGCCGTCGTGGAGCGCGACGGCGTCTCCGTCCGCCACGACGCGCGGTTCGTCCTCGTCGGCACGATGAACCCGGAGGAGGGCGATCTGCGGCCGCAGCTCCTCGACCGCTTCGGGCTGTCGGTCACCGTCGCGGGCTCCACGGACCCCGGCGTCCGCGCCGAGGTCGTCCGCCGGCGCCTGGCCTTCGAGGCCGATCCCGCGGGCTTCGCGGCCCGGTACCGCGACGAGGAGGAGGCGACCGCCGCCCGGATCGCCGCCGCCGCGGCGCGCCTGCCCCGCGTCGTCCTGGGGGACCGGATGCTGCGGCTGATCACCGGCGCCTGCGCCCGCCTCGGCGTCGACGGCATGCGGGCCGACCTCGTCGCCGCCCGCTGCTCCCGTGCCATCGCGGCGCTCGAGGGCCGCGACGAGGTGGAGGAGGGGGACGTCCACGCCGCGATGCTCCTGACCCTCCCCCACCGTCGCCGCCGCGGGCCGCTGGACCCGCCGGGCCTCGAGCCCGAGGAGCTCGACGACGCGCTGCAGGAGGCCCGGGACGACGACCCGGGCGAGCCGGACCCCGATCCGGACGGCGGTCCCGACGGGGACGGGCCGGACGACGGCGGGACGGACGGTGGCGGCGCCGACGGGCCCGGCGACGGCCGGGACGCCCCGGACACCGACGGTCCCGGTCCCTCGGACGGCCCGGCCGACGCGCCGTCCTCCGACGGCCCCCGCGCCGCGGGTCCTCCGCCGCGGCCCGGCGACGCCTCCGGGCGTCCCGAGGACGCCCCGGGCGGCAGCGAGACCCCGGACGCCGGCGAGGCGCCGCAGGACGCGGGCCCCGACGACGGGCAGGCCCCGGCGCCCGCCGGCGCAGGCCCCGCCGCACAGGCCGGCGAGGAGCGCCCCTTCGCGCCGGGCGCGGCCGCCCGCGAGCGCACGGAC
>CAFBMK010000071.1_pt1 | contig 14020 bp, 14 predicted proteins | sample 7268691 | NCBI WGS metagenome assembly CAFBMK01 (sample SAMEA6814062, study PRJEB35770) | freshwater metagenome | biome: Freshwater; feature: Freshwater reservoir; material: water | place: Czech Republic | collected 2017-05-23 | depth 30m m
GGCCACCGCCGGCGTCGCGACGCCGGACGCGGTGAGCGTCTCGAGCTCGGCGTTCAAGCAGCTCGGCGCCGCCGACGCCCTCGGTCGCGTGGGCGAGCGCCTGGGCTACCCCCTCGTGGTCAAGCCGTCCCGCCAGGGCTCCGCGCTGGGCCTGCGGATCGTCTCGCGGGCCGAGGAGGCCCCGGGCGCCCTGCTGGCGGCCCTCTCCTACGACGACCGGGTGCTGCTCGAGCGGCACGTCGACGGCCGCGACCTCTCGGTCTCCGTCCTCGACGGCGCGACGCTGCCGATCGTCGAGGTCGAGCCCACCGACGTCGACCGCTACTCCGCCCGGTACACGATCGGGCGCACGACGTTCACGTGCCCGGCGGACCTCTCCCCCGCCACGGCGGCCGCCGCCGAGGAGCTGGCGCTGCAGGCCTTCCACGCCCTGGGCTGCCGCGGCTTCGCCCGGATCGACCTGCTGCTGGACCGCGGGACGGAGGAGCTGACGGTCCTCGAGGTCGACGCCGTGCCCGGCCTGACCCACACGAGCTACCTGCCCGTGGCGGCCGAGGCCGCCGGCATCGACTTCGACGCGCTCGTGGCGCGCCTCGTCGACCTGGCGCTGCAGGCGCCGGTCGCGCGGGCCTGAGGGACCCACCGCGCAGAGCGGGCTCAGAGGTCCGCCGTGGGCGGGCGGAGGCCTCCGCCTGCAGGATCCGTCCCACGCGAGCGGCGGCGCGCCACCTGCAACGGATCTTGCAGAACCCCAGGCAGGCGAGCCGCCGGCCCGGGTTCAGCCCTGCTGGCCGAAGTCGTCCGGGGAGACGTCGTCGAGGAAGCTGCGGAAGCGGTCGACGACGTCGTCGGCCTCCTCCGAGCCCTTGTCGAACTCGATCGCGGACTCCTCGATGACCTCGTCGGCCGCGAAGATCGGCGCGCCGCACCGCACGGCGAACGCGAGGGCGTCGGAGGGCCGGGAGTCGACCTCGACCTCCTTGCCGTTCTGCTCGAGCGTGATCGTCGCGTAGAAGGTGTTGTCGCGCAGCTCGGTGACCGCGACCTTGGTGCACTTGACCTCGAACTGCTCGAGGACGTCGACCATGAGGTCGTGCGTCATCGGGCGGGGCGTCGATGCGCCCTGCAGGCGCATGAGGATCGCCGCCGCCTCGGGGTGCCCGATCCAGATCGGGAGGAAGCGGTTGGACTCGGCGCACTTCAGGAGCACGATCGGCTGCTTGCCGACCATGTCGAAGCTCACGCCGTAGATGGTCATCTCCTGCATGGATCTGCTCCGAGGGGAGGGTGCGGTGGACCAGAAGGCCGACTCGGCATCCTGCCCCACGAGTATAGGCCGGGGACCCGGCGGGTCCCCGCCGCCGCGGGACCTCGCGGACCGGCGTCCCGGGCCCGCAGGAGGCGTCCCGGAACGACGAACGGCCCCGTGGGGGCCGTTCGTAGTGGGCGATCCTGGATTCGAACCAGGGACCTCTTCCTTATCAGAGAAGCGCTCTAACCGACTGAGCTAATCGCCCCGAGGACGGAGAAGACTAGCGCAGACGGACGGAACGCGCCTCGTCGTCGACCGACCGCGAACGCCCGCCACCACCCGCGATCCGGGGCTGCCGGAACCCGTCCGCCGAGCGCACGCGGGAGATCGGGCGGACCACGTCCGCCGGACGCACCCCGGAGGTCGAAGGGCGCTGGGCGCCGGGGCCGCGAGCCGAGGGGTCCGGCGCGGTGCACGTCGGCGCCCCTCCGCCGCCGGACCCCGGCTCAGGCGTCGAGGCGCTCCATCAGGCGACGGGCGGCGCCGGCGTCGCGCAGGCGGATCTCGATCGTAAAGCCGTCGCCCTTCGGCCGGACCTCGACGTCGTGGCCCATGCGCCGGCCGAGCCGGTCGCCGAGGTCGGTCGCGGCGGCGACCTGGTCGGCGGGGGCGACCTCGCGGGAGCGCTTCGCCCGGTGGCCGGTGCCCTCGGCCCGGGCCTTCTGCTCCAGGACGCGCACGGACCATCCCTGGTCCGCGGCGGTCTGCCCGAGGGCCTTGCGGGCGTCGTGGCCGTCCGCCAAGAGCAGCGCGCGACCGTGGCCCTCGGTCAGGCGGCCCTCGCCGATGAGGTCCAGCGTCTCGTCGGGCAGGTCGAGGATGCGCAGCAGGTTCGAGATCGCCACGCGCGAGCGGCCGACCATCCGGCCGACCGCCTCGCGGGTGAGGCCCATGTCCTCGACCAGGGCGGAGATGGCGCGTGCCTCCTCGACGGGGTTGAGGTCCGCCCGCGCCATGTTCTCGACGAGCGCCGCCTGCAGGGTGGTCGCGTCGTCGCGCTCCTGCACCAGGGCGGGCAGCTCCCCGAGCCCGGCGAGCTGGGTGGCCCTCCAACGACGCTCGCCGGCGACGAGCTCGTAGCGGCCGCCCGGCATGGGGCGGACGAGGACGGGCTGCAGCATGCCCCGGTCGGCGATCGAGTCCGCGAGGGCCTGCAGCGCCTCGGGCTCGAAGGTCCGGCGTGGCTGGTGCGGGTTGGCGACGACGAGCTCGACGGGCAGGGTGCGGAGCTCCGCGCGGCGCTCGCCGCCCGACTCGCCGTGCTCGTCGGCGGACAGGATCGCGGCCAGGCCGCGTCCCATCCCGCGCTGCTTGGGCTTAGCCACGGGCGACCATCTCCTTCGCCAGCTCGAAGTACGCCGTGGCGCCGTTCGAGTGGGGGTCGTGGTGGATGACCGGGATGCCGTAGCTCGGCGCCTCGCTGATGCGGACGTTGCGCGGGATCACCGTGTCGAAGACGAGTTCGGGGAAGTGCTCGCGGACCTCGCGCTCGACGTCGTGCGCGAGCCGGGTCCGGGTGTCGTGCATCGTGAGCAGCATGCCCGCGATCGCGAGCCGCGGGTTCAGGCGGCGCTGGATCAGCCCGAGCGTGTCGAGCAGTCCGGCGAGGCCCTCGAGCGCGAAGTACTCCGCCTGCACCGGCACGATGACGCGATCGGCGGCCACGAGCGCGTTGATCGTCAGCGGCCCGAGGGAGGGCGGGCAGTCGAGCAGGACGAACCGGAAGTCCTCCCGGACCGTCGACAGCGCGTCGCGCAGACGACCGTCGCTGCCGGCCTCGCGGGCCAGCTCGACCGTCGCGGCGGCGAGGTCCGGGTTGGCCGGCAGCAGGGACAGCCCCTCGATGCTCGTCTCCACGACCGCCTCGGCCGCGGGGACGTCACCGCGCAGGACGTCGTAGACGCTGGGCTCGATGTGCTTGTCCACACCGAGGGCGACGGTGGCGTTCGCCTGCGCGTCGATGTCGATGAGGAGGGTGCGGTACCCGGCCTCCGCGATGCAGGCGGCGAGGTTGACGGCGGTGGTCGTCTTGCCCACGCCGCCCTTCTGATTCGCGATGGCGTAGATCGTTCCCAAGGGCCACCGAGGGTACCGGGCGACCCTGCGGCACGAAGGTCGGGGGACGGTCTCGGCACCCTTGGCGTCATCGGTGGGCCGTTTCACGTGAAACGGCGAAGGCGGCGTCCCAGGCGCGTCGAGACCCGGTCCGGGCCAACGTAACCGGGGAGCGGTCTGATCGTCGCGCCCAGCGGGGGCCGAGCGGGGATGGAGACGCCTCAAGAGTGGCCGTGGGGGATCCCGTCGGGCGCCCGGACCACCTGCCGACACCTGACGTGTGGACGACGGTGACGGAGCGCACCGTTTCACGTGAAACGGTGCGTGGCCGCAATCTCACCTCGTCGACAATCCGGGCAACCGCCTCGCGAGGAACGCTCGCCGCGCCACGTGACCCGGGACGGGCGGGCGTGGCGGGCGTGGGACGCCTCCCCGTCGAGCCCCACCTAGGCACGACACGGCGCCGGCGTGGTCGCGGCCAGAGAGCCGCGCCCGAGCCCCACCGGTGATCCGCCGCACCCCCTAGGCTGGGCACGTGAGCGACGCGGCCGGTACGCAGCCCGGTACCGGGGACACCCCGGCGAGGGACGGCGACACCCCGACGCCCCCCGGGGCGTGCTGAGCCGAGCCGCCACGAGGACCGGGATGGTCCTCGCCCTCGTCGCCTGCTCCTCGATCGCCGGGTGCGGCGGCGGCGGCGCGTCGGTGGACGCCGGCACGCCACCCGGGACGTCGACGGCCCGCCCGTCCCAGAGGACGGACGACCGGACGGTGGCGGACCGGATCGCGTACCTCCGCGTCTTCCAGGACGCGAACGGTCGGCTCGCCCGCGACGCGCCCCGTGCGCAGCAGCGCCTGCTCGACGCCACCGACGCCCCGTCCGTGCGTGCGGCGGCGCGCGGTGTCCGCGACGTCATGTCCCGCTTCGCGGCCGACCTCGCACGAGCACGGCCGCCCGCAGGGACCGCCTGGGAGCACCGCCGGGTCGTCGACCGCACGAACGAGCTCGCGGCCGCCTACGCGCCGGTGTTCGACGGATCGACGACCCGCACCACCGTCGGTCCCGATGCCCCGGAGGACGCCGCGCTGCAGCGGATCACCCGACTCGGCGACCTCTGGCAGGCCGACCTCGCGCGGCTCGGCGACGCCGTCTCGCGTCGGCCCTGAGCCGGACGCCGCCCGGGGGCGACGCACCTCGGGTCAGCCCAACGGCTTGCGGCGCGCCTCGCCGGCCTGGCGCGGGAAGCCCTTCGGCGTCGGACCGCTCTTGATGTGGACCACGAGCCGGCGGTTCTCCGCCTCGGGCCACGGCGTGACCTCGATCTGCTCGGGCGGCGACATCCGCAGCCGCTTGGCCGCGGCGCGGGCGACGGTCTCCTCGTCGCCCTCGATGGAGCCCTTCCACGCCACGAGGCGGCCGCCCGGGGCCAGCAGGGGGCAGGCGTACTCGAGGAGCACGCCGAGCTGCGCCACGGCGCGGGCGGTGACGACCTCGGCCCAGCCCTGCCCCTCCCACCACGTCTCGGCCCGCGCGTGCACGCCGCGGACGTTGGTGAGGCCCATGCGCTCGGCGCACGAGACGGTCCAGGCGACCTTGCGCCCGACGGTGTCGAGCGCGACGACCTCGGTCTCCGGCCGGGCGGCCGCGAGGACGAGCGCCGGGACGCCGGCGCCCGTGCCGATGTCGACGATGCGCGCCGCTCGCGACAGGGCCGGGACGACCAGGCCGGAGAGCCCGTCGGCGACGTGGCGGTCCACGGCGTCCTCCGGGTCGGTGACGGTCGTCGCGGCGTGCTCGTCCGTCTCGTAGACGTCGAGCAGGATCCGGAGCTGGTCGACCGCGGCGGCGGGCAGCTCGTGCTCCGCGGCCAGCTCGTCGAGGCGGCCCTCGACGCGGTCGGAGAACCGACGGACGCTCATGCCCGGGTCCCGGTCGACCCGGCCGGGACGGGACGCACGGCGGTGGTGCTCACGCCTTGGGGCGCGAGACGACGAGGTGCCGGTCCGGCTCGTCGCCCTCGCTGTGCGTGGCGACGTCCCCGCGGTCGCGGAGCCGCTCGTGCACGAAGCGCCGCTCGCTCGCGGTCATCGGGTCGAGCGCGACCGGCTCGTCCGTACGCAGCGCGCGGTCGGCGGCCTCGTCGGCGACCCGCTCGAGGATCGCCTCGCGGCGCGTCCGGTAGTCGCCGGCGTCGACCGTGACGACCCAGTCGCCGCCGGGTGCGTGCTTCGCCGCGATGCGGGTCGCCAGGTGCTGCACGGCGTCGATGACGTGGCCGTGGCGGCCGATGAACGGCGCCACGGAGTCGCCGTGCAGGGTGGCGGTGATCCGGGTGCCCTCGCGGGTCACCTCGACCTCGTCGCCGGCCTCGATCGCCACGGCGACGCGGCCGACCATCGTGCCGACCTCGGCGGCGATGCGGCCGCCGATCTCGTCCTGCTCGGCCATCCTCAACGCCTCCGGCCCGAGCGCTTCTTCTTGCGCTTGCGCGGCGGCGGGGGCGGCTTGGGACCGCCGGAGCCGCCCGACCCGCCGGAGCCGCCCGCCTTCGTCTTGACGGCCGCGGCACCGCCCGGCGCGACGTCGACGTCGTCGTCCTCGACCTTCACCGGCTTGACGTGGCCGTAGACCTGGATGAGACCCCACTGCTGGACGAGCGTGAAGACGTTCGTGGTGATCCAGTAGATGAACAGGCCGGACGGCGGCTTGATCGGGATGAGGAAGAACACGAAGACCAGCGGCAGCGCGAGCATCAGGCGCTTCTGGTTCTTGTCCGCCGTGGGCGGCATGTTCACGATGGACGAGGCCATCTGCGAGCCGACGTAGAGGACCAGCAGCAGGATCAGGAGGCTGCCGGTGGCGACGGCGGTGATGTCCGTGATGCCGATGAAGCCCTCGCCGAAGCCGCCGACCTTGATGCCCGGCGTCGCCTGGATGCGCTCGAGCGCGTCCTCCGACGTGAACGTGAAGTTCGTGGACGGGTTCGGGACGACGTGACACCCGATGTCGTGGGGGAGGTTCAGGTCACGTCCACCACCACAGATCTCGAACTTCAGATCCGTGCGGAGCATGTAGTAGAACGAGATCAGGAACGGGATCTGCACCAGGAGCGGCAGACAGGATCCGAACGGGTTGACCTTGTGCTCCGAGTAGAGCTTCATCGTCTCCTGCTGGAGACGCGGCTTGTCGTCCTTGTACTTGACCTGCAGGGCCTTCATCTGCGGCGTGATCGCCTGCAGTCCGCGCATGGACTTGAACGACTTGACGCCCAGCGGCAACACGGCGAGGCGCAGCAGGATCGTGAGCACGATGATCGAGAGACCCCAGCCCAGGCCGATCTGATCGTGGAAGAACTCCAGGATCGGCAGGAACAGGTTGATGAGCCACTGGATCGGGGCGATGACGGCTGCGGGCATGGAACTCGTTCAGTCGTTCAGGACGGCGATGAGGAACGGCGGGAGCGGAACAGCCGCTGGGCCGACACGGGATCGTATCCGCCGTGGCTCCAGGGGTTGCACCTGAGGATCCGCCACGTCGCGAGGACGAGCCCGCGGAGGACCCCCTCGGTCCTGACGGCCTCGACGGCGTAGTGGCTGCAGGTCGGCTCGTACTTGCACGAGCGCGGGAGCGCGGGGGAGATCAGGCGCTGGTAGACGCGGATCGGCGCCACCACGATCGACCGGAGGACCGGCATCAGGACTGCGCGTCCGGTGACGGGACGACGGGTGCGGCCTTGTCGACGAGCTCGCGCAGCGCGTCGGCGATGCCGGCCAGGCCGTCGCGCTCGGCGACGCCCAGCGCGTCGGGGCGGGCCACGAGGACGAGGTCCACGGACGGGAAGCGGTCGACGTGCTCGTTCACGGCCTCGCGGAGGAGGCGCTTGACGAGGTTGCGCTCGACGGCGCCGCCGACCCGGCGGGAGACGCTGAGACCGACGCGCGGGTCGCGCGCCGCGTCGGCGTCGTCCCGCGGGAACAGGTGCAGCACCAGGTGGCGGTTGCCGAACGAGCGCCCCTTGCGGAAGACGCGCTCGAAGTCGGCGCTGCGGGTCAGCCGACCCCGCTTCGACCGCGGAGCGGCCGGACGGGGATCAGGCATGGACTCAGACGGAGACGGTGAGCTTCTTGCGGCCCTTGGCGCGGCGGCGCTTCAGGACCTCGCGGCCGGCCTTCGTGGACATCCGCTCGCGGAAGCCGTGGGTGCGGGCGCGCTTGCGCTTCTTCGGCTGGTAGGTGCGCTTCATCTCAAGAGCTCGGGTCGGGGGGCTCGCGATCCGACAGCAGGCACGACGGCCTGCCCGGCGCGGGCACGGAACGGGCAGTCTAGCGGGCGGGCCGCGGACGGGCGCAGCGGTATAGAGCACCCCCCGGACGGACCTCCGGGGACCATCGGCAAGGCTTTCGCGCTCTTTCCGGGAAGTCCGGCCGGAACGGCCGTCCGCGAGCCGTCGAGGCGGTGGGCCGCTGGTATATTCGCGGCTCGCCGTCGCCCCTGGTGACGGCCTCCTCGGGGCCCGCCTGCGGCCTCCCACCGGACCCCTCGCCGCTCGTGGAGCGGCCACCTCCTGCTGCCGTGACCCACTCCGACCTCGACCGCGCCTGGGCGGCCATCATCGAGGACGCCCGGCGGCAGATCGGCGACGGCGCCTGGGACAGCTGGCTCGCCGTGCTGCGTCCGGTGTCGACGGACGGCAGCCACCTGTGGGTCCAGGCGCCCTCCCACGCGCGCACGTGGATCGAGGCGCGCCTGACGCCGCTCCTCAGCGCGAGCGCCACGCGCGTCATGCGTCGACCGCTGCAGGTCGTGCTCGCCCCGGACGAGGCACCGCGGCCCTCCCTCTCCCCGGGCGCCTGGTCCGGCGGCCGCGAGCAGGCCCCGGCCGAGCCGCCGCCGGCCGAGCGGCCCTTCACCCCGCGGTTCCGCTTCGAGGAGTTCGTCCTCGGGCCGTCGAACCGCTTCGCGCACGCCGCGGCGCTCACCGTGGCCGAGAACCCGGGCGTCACGTACAACCCGCTCTTCCTGCACGGCCCTCCCGGGACCGGCAAGACGCACCTCCTGCACGCGATCGGCCAGTACGCCCGGCAGCACCACGAGGGCATGCGCGTCCGGTACTGCACCGCGGAGACGTTCACGACGGAGTTCACGGGCGCGCTGCGCACGAAGGGCATCGCCGCCTTCAAGGAGCGCTACCGCGAGCTCGACCTCCTGCTCGTCGACGACGTGCAGTTCCTCATGGGCAAGAAGAAGACGGAGGAGGAGTTCTTCCACACCTTCAACGCCCTGCAGGAGGCCGGCGCGCAGCTCGTGCTGACCGCCGACCGCGTCCCGCCGGAGATGGGCGACCTCGAGCAGCGCCTGCGCGACCGCTTCGCGTCGGGCCTGGCCGCCGAGGTCGAGCCGCCCGACGTCGCCACGCGGCTCATGGTCCTGCGCAAGCGGATCACGGGGCAGGCCATCGAGCTGGCCGACCCGGGCGCCCTCGAGGAGATCGCCCGCCACGTCAGCACGAGCGTGCGCGCCGTCGAGGCCGCCCTCGTCCGCGTGGTCGCCTACGCGTCCCTGACGGACCGCCCCGTGACGGCGAGCCTCGCCCGCGAGGTGCTCGGCTCGCTGTACCCCGGCCGCGTCCGCACCCCGGGCCAGCGCACGGACGACCCCGTCCTGGCCCCGGTGACCGTCCCGCACGTCCTGGCGGCGATCGCCGAGACCTTCGACGTCTCGCAGGACGACCTCCTGTCGAAGCGCAACGACCGGCGCCTGTCGTGGGCCCGCAAGCTCGCCATGTACCTCGCGCGCGAGGAGACGGGGGCGTCCTACCCGTCCCTCGGACGCGACTTCGGCGGCCGGAACCACACGACCGTGATGACGGCCTGCCGCAGCGTGAAGGAGCGGATCGACCGCGATCCGAGCGCACAGGTGGACCTCACGCGTGTGCGTTCCCTGTTGCTCGACGTGCGCGCCGGCGAGGGCCCGGCCGGAGACGGTCCACAGGCCGACCGGCATGGGTGACAGACTGCACAGCGTCCTGTGCGTGGTGGCCGTCCTCCATCTCCCGTCGACCACGGGCGATGCGGGTCGACCGACCGACCGCCGCACAGGACGCACAGGCCTTCCTACGACTCCTGATCACTCTTCTCTCCCGAGGACTTCAAGGTGAAACTGCACACCGCCGCACAGGACCTGCTGGGGCACCTCCAGTCGCTCAGCCGCATCGCGTCGGGGCGCCTCGCCAACCCGACGCTGTCGGGGGTCCAGATCGCTGCGACGGGTGACGGCATCGAGCTGCGCGCCACCGACCTCCAGGTCGGGCTGCGCATCGCCCTCGAGGGCGACGTCGAGCGCCCCGGCACCGTCGTCCTCCCCGCACGCCTCCTCCTCGACATCACCCGTCAGGCCCCGGGCCCGCGGCTGACGCTCGAGCTGCGGACGGAGGAGCAGGACGTCGAGGTCACCGCCGGCTCCGCCGTCTTCCACCTCCGCACCCTGCGGGGCGAGGACTTCCCGCCGCTGCCGGAACCCTCGGGCGCCGCCGGCGTCGAGGTCTCCGCCGCCGCGTTCGTCGCGACGACGGCCAAGGTCGTCCGCTCCGCCGCGAAGGACGACACCCGGCCGCTCCTGGCCTGCGTGCTCGTCCGCGCCGAGGGCGAGGTGCTGACGATGGTGGCGACGGACTCCTACCGGCTGTCCGAGAAGAAGACGACGCTCGAGGAGGCCCTCGAGGGGTCCTTCGAGGCGAACGTCCCGGCCCGCGTCATGCAGGAGCTCGAGCGCCTCGTCCCGGCGAGCGGCGCCGAGACCCTGACGGTCGCCCGCGGCGAGAACCAGGTCCTGTTCACGGTCGGCGAGCACGTCCTCAGCTCCCGGCTGGTCGACGGCACGTTCCCGCAGTACCGGTCGCTCATCCCCGACACGTTCGACCACGAGCTCCGCGTGTCGACGGGCGAGCTGCGCGAGGTCGTCTCCCGCGTGTCGCTGCTGGCCCAGAAGGCGGCCGCGCTCAGCCTCTCGTTCTCCGAGGGCGAGCTCGTCGTCTCCGCGCAGACGCAGGACGTCGGCGAGGCCCGCGAGGCGCTCCCGGTGCCGTTCCACGGCGAGCCGTTCGCCATCGGCTTCAACCCGGAGTACCTGCGGGACGGCCTCGACACGATCGACGGCGACGAGGTGCTGCTGCGCCTGACGAGCCCGATCCGTCCCGGGCTGCTGCAGACCACGGACGACCAGGGCTTCCTCTACCTGATCATGCCCATCCGCCTGAACTCGTAGGGCAGGCGGGATCCCGGCCCGAAGCGACCACGTGGGCACGCCGACGGCGCCCGCGCCGGGCCCGTCGGCCGTGGCCACGCACCTCGTCGGGCTGCGGGTCCGCGACGTGCGGACCTACGTCGAGGCGGACGTCGAGCTCGGACCGGGCCTGACCGTCGTCGCCGGCCCGAACGGCGCCGGCAAGACGAACCTCCTCGAGGCCGCCTATCTGGCGTGCACCGGCCGGTCGTTCCGGCAGGCCGCGGACGCCGACCTCGTGCGTCGCGGTGCCGAGGTCGGGCACGCCGCCGCGACGGTGATGGCGCCGTCGGGCCCCAGCGTCTTCTCCGTCGGCATCGACCCTGCGGCGCCCCGGGGTCGACGGCTGCGGGTCGACGGCTCGCCCGTCGAGACGTTGCTGGACCACCCGGCGCGGCCGCGGATGAGCGTCTTCCTCCCGGACCGGATGGTCCTCGTGAAGGGCGGTCCGGCCCTGCGACGCGCGCACCTCGACCAGTTGCTCGCCGTGCTGCGGCCGGCGTCGATGCCCGTGCGGCGCGCGTTCCACGAGGCGCTGCGGCAGCGCAACGCGCTGCTGTCGTCGCTGCGGGCCCGGGGCGCGGACGCCGAGCGGGCGCGCGGGGAGCTGGCGCCGTGGGACCGCACCCTCGCGGAGGCCGCGGCGGGCCTCACGGTCGCCCGTCGCGAGACCGCCGAGGCGATCCGGCCGGCAGTGAACGAGCGGGCGGTCCAGCTCGGGCTCTCGGGCGAGCTCGAGATCTCGTACCGCCCGCGGGCAGACGAGGACCCCGACGTCGTCCTGGCGGCGCTGCAGGAGCGCCACGCCGGCGACCTCGAGCGCGGCTTCACGCACCACGGGCCCCACCGGGACGACCTGGCCGTGCGTCGCGACGGGCGGCTCATCACCCGCTTCGGGTCCCAGGGCGAGCAGCGCCTCTCGCTGCTGGCGCTGCTCCTGGGCGAGGCCGACGTCATGGAGGACGCCTCGGGCTCCCGGCCCGTGCTGCTGCTCGACGACGTGATGAGCGAGCTGGACGCGGACCGCCGCGAGCGGCTCGTCGGCCTGATCAGCGAACGCGGGCAGGCGCTCGTGACGGTGACGGAGGCCGGGCACGTCCCGGGTGCCGACGACCCCGTGGTGGGCCGGATCGACGTGACCCCGGGGTCGGCGGTCGCGAGCGCTCTGGCCTCGGGCGGACGGGCGGGGTCGGCGTGAGGGGCCGCCGGCGCTCCACGCCCCACTCCGCGGCCGCCGGCCTGGAGTCGCTGCTGGACGAGATCGCCCCGGAGGACACCGGGGACGTCGGCCTGGCCCGGCTGCAGCGGGCGTGGCCGGGCGCGGTCGGTCCCGCGATCGCCGGGGCCGGGCGGCCCGTGGCGTTCGTCGACGGGACCCTCCACGTGGCGTGCGAGGACGCCACGTGGGCGCACGAGCTGCAGATGCTGCAGTCCACGATCCTCGAGCGGCTGCGCGCCGCCGGCGTCACCGACGTGACCGCCGTGCGCTCCCGCGCGGGCGGCGCCGGCGGCGGCCCCCGCGACCCGCGCTCCGCAGGCGGCCCTCGGCGGTCCCGGGGCGGGCGGGTCTGAGGGGGGACCGGGCAGGTCGCGGCCCGTGGCGGCAGGGGCGGCGCAAATGCCGCCTGAACGCCTGATTCGGCACGGTCCGCGCCCCCGTTTGCTGGGGGTCCCTGTGGTATCCTGGAAGGCGATCGCACGCTCCGCCTCGGTCGGCCCTCGACGGCCTCGGGACCGAGGCGTTTCGCTGCATGGAGGCTTATGGCGACTGACGAGAACACCACCCCCGACGAGTCCGCGACGGAGGTCGACGTCGACGTCGACGCCGGGTCCGGCGAGGCCGGCACGGGAGCGGGCGACGCCGCGGCGATGCTCGAGGCCGCCAAGGAGGCCGCGAAGGCGGCCAACTCCGAGGCCACCCGGGCCGCGAAGGCGCGCACCGCCACCGACGGCACGTACGACGCGGCGGACATCACGGTCCTCGAGGGCCTGGAGGCCGTCCGGCACCGCCCGGGCATGTACATCGGCTCGACCGGCGTCCGCGGCCTGCACCACCTCGTGTGGGAGATCGTCGACAACTCCGTCGACGAGGCCCTCGCCGGGCACGCGTCGACGGTCACGATCGTCATCCACCCGGACAACTCCGTCACGGTCTCCGACGACGGCCGCGGCATCCCCGTCGCGATGCACGAGACGGGCAAGTCGACCGTCGAGGTCGTGCTGACCGTCCTGCACGCCGGCGGCAAGTTCGGCGACGGCGGCGGCTACAAGGTCTCCGGCGGCCTGCACGGCGTCGGCTCGTCCGTCGTCAACGCGCTGTCGGAGGAGTTCGACGTCACGATCCGCCGCGACGGCCACGTGTGGACCCAGTCCTACGTGCGCGGCGTCCCGGTCGCCGACCTGGCCCAGGGCGAGGCCCTGCCGAAGGGCGCGCAGACGGGCACGACGATCCGGTTCCTCCCGGACACCGAGATCTTCGAGACCACGGAGTACGACTGGCCGACGCTCGAGACGCGCCTGCGCGAGACGGCCTTCCTCACCCGCGGCCTGCGGATCGTCATCGAGGACGAGCGCGAGGGCGGCAAGAAGGTCGACTTCCACTACGAGGGCGGCATCGCGGACTTCGTCTCGTACCTCAACGAGAACAAGGACCCGATCGGCAAGAAGGTCATCGCCTTCGACTCGGAGGACGAGAAGGAGGGCGGCGCGGTCGAGATCGCGATGCAGTGGAACTCCACCTACCAGGAGTCCGTCCATTCCTTCGCGAACAACATCAACACCCACGAGGGCGGCTCGCACCTCTCGGGCTTCCGCTCCGCGCTGACCCGCACGCTCAACGCTTGGGCGCGCGCGAACGGCGAGCTGAAGGAGAAGGACGTCAACCTCTCCGGCGAGGACGTCCGCGAGGGCCTGACCGCCGTCATCTCGGCCAAGCTCACCAACCCGCAGTTCGAGGGTCAGACGAAGACCAAGCTCGGCAACCCGGGCATGGAGGGCTTCGTCCAGAAGGTCGTCAACGAGAAGCTCCAGGAGTTCTTCGAGGAGAACCCCGCCGACGCCCGGGCGATCATCCGCAAGTCGGTCCAGGCCGCCCAGGCCCGGTCCGCCGCCCGCAAGGCGCGCGACCTCACCCGCCGCAAGAGCGCGCTCGAGAACTCGCGCCTGCCGGGCAAGCTCGCCGACTGCTCCGTCAAGGACCCGTCCCTGGCCGAGCTGTTCATCGTCGAGGGCAACTCCGCCGGCGGCTCGGCGAAGCAGGGCCGCGACCGCCACACCCAGGCGATCCTCCCGCTGCGCGGCAAGATCCTGAACGTCGAGCGCGCGCGCATCGACAAGGTGCTGCAGAACGCCGAGGTCCAGTCGCTGATCAC
>CAFBMK010000072.1_pt1 | contig 14015 bp, 5 predicted proteins | sample 7268691 | NCBI WGS metagenome assembly CAFBMK01 (sample SAMEA6814062, study PRJEB35770) | freshwater metagenome | biome: Freshwater; feature: Freshwater reservoir; material: water | place: Czech Republic | collected 2017-05-23 | depth 30m m
GGGCTGGGTGGCGTGCACCCGGGCCGACTCCGAGTCCGACGCCCACGCCAGAACCTCCGCCTCCAGTCCGTGTGTCCGAGCTCCCGCGAGGAGCCACACGCCTCCCAGGCCTGTCAGGCACCCCAGGACCGGCGGCGCGGCGATAACGCGACGACGCGACGGTTCGTACTCCGCGTAGCCGAGCAAGACGAATTGCTTCAGCGTCTCGTCTTCGTCGAGTCCGAGGACTCCGCAGACTTCCCGCCAGCGATTGCGCGAGACGTCTCCGACGCCCGAGAGCCACCGAAGGACGCGGTCGCCAGCCGCATGCGGATGATCAACGGCCGTCTCGGTCGAGCATTCCGCCCGATCTGGGCCGGGCGAAGCAGCCACGCATCCGTCGGGGCTTCCAGGAAGGCCTCGAATGACCGTTCGGCGCAACGCGGCAAGAGAACGATCGACGGGCTCATCCGTCCTGGACCCGGGCAGGCGAGCGTCGACGGCCCGGCTCTCTTGCCGGCCTCGGAACCACACGCGGACACCTTGCTGGGCAGCGGCGGTCGACGGCATCTGTCCGCCGTCACCTACGCGTAGCGCGGCATCCTCCGTGAAGAGCCACTGGTCCTCGTCGCTCACCAACACCTGCGTCTGGTCGGCGGCGACGGGGAGGCCGCATTCGCGCCGACTTGCATCAAGAGTTGTTCCGCCGACGACGTCACTCCTCCAGTCCCCGTTCCTCAGGAGCCGCCCGAGCACGGGTTCGGCCGTCGTCACCCAGCGGCCTGCCACCGGCACGTCTTTCCAGAGAGCCCCGGACCAGCCGCCACCCGCCGACGACAGACGCCACCTCGGGTGCACCGGGTCGGCCGTGTCCCACGATGCCGTCGGCCACGACGTCCGTGCTGCCTCCAATCGAAAGCGCCCCGCGCGATTCCCCTGCTCGTCCAGGAACTCGTAGCGGCCCGCCTCGGCAGTGCCGGAAGCGAACAACGACACAGCTTCACCAGGCTCGACCCGCAGCGTCGACATCTGGCGACCGCTCTCGGTGTGCACCAGTCTCAGGTGCAGAACGCCCGTATCGTCACCTTGAAGCGCCAGGCGAGGAGGGTCGTCTACGAGCCACGCGTTCCGCCCGGACTTCGGGGCCGCGACAAGCGTGATCACGGGGCCCTTCGGCGACCTCGGAGTTTCGGTTCCCCGTCCTGACGGTCGGACGAGTTCGACCGGGACGTCGCGCAGCAGGACCCACGGTGCCGGCAGCTCGTCGAGCGCGTCCTCGTCGATGTACGCATCGGCCCTGTCCGCAAGGTCATCATCGGCGGTCAAAACCGAGCACGTCCCGGTGCCTGGAACTCGCGGAACCTGCATCAACGCGCCATTCCCATCCCGAACGAACGTGATCGGGTCGCCAAGAAGCAGGCGAAGGCCCGCGTCCTCCGATCGCCACTCCGGGGCGGGCGACGCGTCAAGGACCTCCGACGGTTCGAGGTCCCGCGAGCGACCGCCCGAGGTGGGAAACGCCCGGAAGGTGAGCTGCGGGTGGAGGACCAGCTGAAGCGCGGCCGGAGCCACCTTCATTGGAGCGGCGCGGACCGTCGGCAGCCGGGGCGCATCAGGTTCAGTCCGCGCGTCGCGACGCGCCCGCCCGATCGCAGCCAGGACGACCTTCTCGAGCTTCTCGTCTTTCACGGCGTCGCGGGCCGGTCCGAGAAGCTCGTCCATCCGGGTCGACCGCAGGTGCTCCAGGAGCTGCCTATCCCGCGGAAACCGAGCAAAGTACCGACGTAGTGCGACCCGGTCGGGCTGACGAAAAGCCACCTGCGAAACCGGGATTCCTGCCCACCGCGGGTAGGTCTTGAGCGGAATCTCCAGGTGCCCCCGCCGGCCCTCAACACCGACTCGACTCCACCGGGCGAGCGCACGAAACATTGTCTCCATCGCCTCTGGACGCACGACCTCTCTGGCAGGGGTGACGTTCCAGCCCAGGAGCTCGCGGAACAGACGGTCGTAGTAGTTCGATGCTCGCCGCCGCTCGTCTCCCCACATGAGGCTTGCCGCCAGGGTCAGCAGGCAACACATCCCGAAGAACGGCGGTGGCTCGGCGTGTGCATCCTCACGTCCCATGAACCGCGATGCCTGCGCGCCCAGGTCTGCGAACCCCCGCTGGCGGAGCCGTTCCTCGCCGACGACTGCATGAACGAACTGTTCAACCGCTACCGCCTCCGGAACCCCAAGCAACCCACCCGCGATACGAATGTCCTCCACCTCGCACGACAAAAGCACCGGCTGGTGCACCGCGCGGTCGAGCGGCAAGAGCACCTCGAGCAACGCGCGGTTCCAGTCTTGCCGCCGTTGCCACGGGGCCGCGGGAGTCTGCTCAGCGGTACTCATGCCCGCGGCTGGTCACGAGCGGACATCCAGTTCTGACACACGCACGGGGATGGCTTCGGCAGACGCACGTCCGGGCTTGATGTCCGACGAAGAGCAACCGGCGAATGCGGGTGCGCCCGGGCCGCTGCATGGCGGCGACGGACAACCTCGAACGAGCGAGGACCAAGAATCCACGGAGACACACGCACGCGTCGGATTCAAGTGTTCTACCCGAGGCGTCGCTGCTCGGGCAAGTCCCGACAATGGAGCGTCGGTGTAGGCGTCGGTCCAGTGCGTCCGCTCGAGCTTTTCCTCGTCACGCCACCGGGCATGGAGAATCTGGGAATGAGCTCCCTCGAGGACGTCTTTCAGCTGGCCGCGGCGCACATCGACCGGCATGAGTGCTGGCCCTCAGAGCTGCGCCTCGATGCACCACGATTCCACGCACTCGCGCGTGAGGTTGCAGTAGAGGACTTCGAGCGAATCTGTGTCCACCTCCGTCTCCGGGTGCGTCAAACGCCCGGCGCGTCAGTTGGCGGACGATCGGTCATACAGCTCGCCGAAGCCGAAGCGCCACCGGCTCTTGCCAGGGAGCGCGCAGAGCGCTGGCTTGGTGTCCGGGCCGCCGAGCATCCTGGACCCCCGACGTTCGGCGACGCGTTCTTCCCACTGCTCACGCAGTGGGGCCTTCGCGGGGACCCTCACCTGTGGAATGAGCTTCGTCGGCGTTTCGCTGGTAGGCCCATCCCGACTACCGACGACGAGACGGCTGCCGTTGTTCTCTACGCCGTTGCCGAGATCATCGGGTGTGATCTGCGAGGCGCTGACGAGCATGTACCTGTTCCGTCGCTCGCGATCGGGAGCGGTATGTCCGATTGATTCGTGCACCGCGACTTCTGGCTGCAGACTGGGGTCCCCTTGATCGTCGAGCGCGCAGCGGCCCTGCGGCCGTCTTGGTGACTCGCGAGCGGACGAGGCCCTGGACGGCGAACGTCGCCTCGGTCAAAGCACCGTTCGAGCGCGCTCTCGGCTACGGCTCGTAGCTCGGTTGCTGCAGTTCCTCGCCCGTCTCCCGGGCTACCACCCGAACCAATGCCGAGCAATGGCGTTGCCAGTGGGCTGTCCGTCCGTTCGTCATGCGCCAATCGATGATCGACGGGATGAGATCGAGGGCTCCCCTCTGAACCGCATCGTCGATTGAAGACGCCGGAACGCAGACATACGGATGTGTCTGCCCGGCGTAGGTGACATCGCCGATGCGTGAGGGCTCAATCCGTACGCCTTCAAGCAGCTCGAGCGAATCGCAGAGTTCGCCGGCGGTCGAATCGACCTCGCTCGGAGGCGCGGGGAAATAGACCTCTGAGTCGGAATGTGCGACGAACACTTGAGAAAGGGCCGCGCAGACCGTGAGGCGGTTCCCACCGAACCTCGAGTCCGTCACGTATCCGCACCACCACCCGTCCGGATTCACGGAATTCGCGATTCTGATTGCCTGGGCAAAGGCGAGGAACACAGTCCGGCGTATGGGTGCATTGGGAAACCACGCCTCCATCCGATTTCGAACCATCTGTTCCGTCGCGTTCTTCGAGGCGTCCGTCCCACGCGGTGCAACACCTGCGGCGTCCGTTTCCGCCGACTCAACGTCGCGGTCGAGCTTCCGGAGCTCCGCCTCTAGGTCTGCGCGCCGCGCCGACTGCTCCTGCCACGAAAGGAAGCTCGGATGCGAAAGAGCATTTGCCAGGGGCATCGCGCCACTGAAGTACGTGCTGAACCTCCGAATCAGGTCGTTGCTGGCGGCGGACTCGAAGCGTTCCGGGGCTCGCTGCCCCGGCCGCTGAGGGCCGGTGCTCTGCTGAAGCAGTTCGAACTGCTCATCATTGTTTTCGAGGCCGCCAAGCGTCAGGTTGCCTGACCCCGACAGCACGAATGAGGAATTCGGTGCCCTCGTCATGTAGAGCTTCGGGTGAAACCGCGACGCCTCGCTACCGACGAAGGCCCTCACCTCTGCGCCCAGCAACGTCTCGAGCGACCGAAGGTCTTCGATGCTGGCCGTCGTGTCCGTAGCTCGCGTGACGACCTGGACCGTCCCTGGATGGCCCGTGGCAGCCAGGATTGACGCCAGCCGCTGAACGCCGCTTCCGGTGACGTAGGCGACGGCGATCCTCAGGACCGTCGCGTCCGCCAACATCGTCTCGAGCGCCGAAGCGCCCGTCGCGAAACGCCCGCCAGGCACAACGTCCCAGGTCACAGCCATGTGCCGACCCTACCCTCCTCTCGTTCGGAGGTGCATCAGGTCGCGGCCACCGAGATCGCCTGCATCGTGACCGCCTCCGAAGCCCCTACAACATCCGCCTGCCGCGCCCGGACCAGCCGCTCAACCTCAGCCTCGGTCAGCGCGTCCCCGAACTTCACCGCGTCCCGCTGCGCCGGCGGCACGTCCAACGTCTCAGCAACTCCGGCCAGATCAGCACACGCCTCGCGCAGCTTCGAAGCCGACCGGCGCTTCGTCATCGTGATCTGGAGATCGTCGCGGCCCATGACGTCGATCCCCGCCGCAGTGAGCGCCGCCGAAAGCACATGATTGGCTTTGCCCCCGGCGAAGGTCCACCAGGTCGTCCGTTCCCGGAGCTCTTCGTACTCGAGCGTCGTAGCCCCGCTGGTCGCCCAACTCATCTCGAGTCGGATCTCCCCGAGCTTCGCAGCGGTGCGCTTCGAGAGCCGGACGTTCGCTGGGTCATCGGCCGCCGCGACCTCGCGGATGGCGTCGCACACCTTGGCCGAGAGAGCTCGTCCTCCGCCGTTCCAGCGCGATTTGCCCGGATCATCGGCCGGAACGACCCAGACGAGGCGTCGGTTCCACTCGACCTCCTCGACGCCCCACGCCTTGCCGCCGAGCAGTACCGTCGAGCGCTGCCCTTCACGAGCAAGAAGGGAGCTGGGATCCAGAGTGCCGATCTCTCGCTGACCCCACCGGACGGTCATGAGCGGCTCAGTGAGGAACAGGGACGTGACGTCCATGAAGTGTCTGCGGCCATAGCGACGCTCACCTTCTTCGCCGATCTGGACGAATTCAGCGTCTTCGATCAGAACGCCGTCCTTGACCATGTGGTCCAACACGGCGCTCGTGAGCACCGGGCCGAGGCCCGCCGCTTTCGCGACCCGCCCGATCGGTCCGGGCCAGCGGCTCCGCCCCATCCGGCCGTCAGCAAGAACTCGGGCGAGCGCCTGGTGGGCCAGAAGGTGCGTCGGTCGAGGGGGAGCGACGAGTGGCTCGACCCACCCCTGCCCGATCAAGCGGCAGAGCGCCACTGCCTGAAGCAACTCCATCTCGCTCGTGGCGAGAAAGAGACAGTTCTTTCGTGAGCCCGGACGCCGACCCGTCCGGCCCATTCGCTGTTGCAGCGAAGCCACAGTCGCCGGCGCTCCGAGCTGGATCACGCGATCCAAATCGCCCACGTCGATCCCCAGCTCCAGCGTGCTCGTCGAGACAATCACGCAGTCCCGAGTCTCGGCGAAGGCCTTCTCGGCCTGGTGTCGATCGTCGCGGCTGAGTGAGCTGTGGGAGACGAAGACGGTCGTCCCGGCGGCCCGGAGTTCGGCGGCAAACTCCTCAACGCGGGAGCGGCTGTCGGCGAAGACCAGGCGTTTCTCGCCGCGGTGAAGCTTCGAGACGACGCGTGCCGCGTTGGGCACGCTCTGGACCCAGTCGACCGTGAGGTCTGGCGGCCCCTGCGCGTCACCGTCCGCCATCACCGCGACCGCGGGCCGCTCGCCCCCGCACGCCAGCCACTCCACGAGCCAGTCCGGGTTACCGACGGTCGCGGTCAGGCCCAGCCGTTGGACCTCGCGACCGGTGAGCTCGTCGAGCCGGGCGAGGACCGCCTGGAGGTGCCACCCGCGGTCGTCGGCCGCGAAGGCATGGATCTCGTCGACGACCACCGCCTGCACGTTCCGCAGCAGTGCGGTCGCGTCCGTCCGACGGGAGAGGAACATCGCCTCGATGGACTCAGGCGTCGTTAGGAGGACGTCTGGCGGGTCCGCCAGCAGGCGCTTGCGCTCCGACGCTCCGACGTCCCCGTGCCACATCGCGGCTGTCCGGCCGAGCAGGATCGCGTAGGTCTGAACGCGGGGCAGCAGGTTGTTCAGCAGCGCCCTGAGCGGGCAGATGTAGAGGACGGACAGGCCCGACCACCGCTCGCTCATCATCCGGGACAGCAAAGGGAAGAGCGCCGCTTCGGTCTTGCCGCCCGCAGTGGGGGCGCCCAGGAGCGCGTGGTGGCCCGCTAGCACCGGCTCGATCGACTGTTCCTGCAGGGGTCGAAGGGAGCGCCAGCCCAGCGAGTTGACGACGTGGTGCTGGACCGCGGGGTGCAGGCGGCCGAAGGCCTCGCTCATCAGAGGTCGAGGTCGATGTCGTCGATCGAGCCGGCAGCGCGGCGCTCGTGCTCCTCGGCGGTGAGCTCCGTCGCGTTGATCGTCAGCGCGTAGTGCTGACGGGGATCGAAGTCGTCGAACTGATCAACGCGATCAAGCACGTCTCCGACGAGCTTTTTCAGGAACACGCGCGGCGCGATGCCGACGTCGCCTCCGAGCTCGCCGGCCACGGCGGAGGCGAGGTTCTCGACGTAGGCATCGTCGACCTTGGCGTGGATGCGCGCGGAGTTCGCGCCGCCGTCGGCGTAGATGTCGCGGACCCTCGTCCCGACCTGCACGAGGCGCTCTCGGTTGAACGCCGGCAGCCGCAGCTGGACCGCGCGGGGGTTGTCGAACCGCGGATCGCCGGTGAAGTCGGTGTGCAGGCGCTGCGCGAGCGGCGCGAGACGCTGTGCGCCCTGGGAGCCGTCGTAGAACGCCGGGGTTCCCGTGATCACCAGGTACAGGCCGGGGAAGCGTCCGCCGTCGATCTCGTCGATTAGCTGGCGCAGGGCGTTCAGCGCCTTCTCACGGACGTCGCTGCGGACGCGCTGGAGCGTCTCGATCTCGTCGAGGATGACCAGGAGGCCCGGGTGTCCGGCGTCGCGCAGGATGGTGAGGAGTCCGCGGAGGAACGCCAGGGCGCCGTCGTTGTCGATCTCGCCCTTCACCCCCGCGGCGCGCTTGATCGCCGCCGGCACGGTGGGCTGCGCGCCCAGCCACGCGAGGGTGCCCTCGGCCAGCGCGCGATCGCCCGCCAACGCCGCGGCTCGCTGCGCCCGCACCGCGGTCGCGAACGCCGGCGCACTCTTGCTGACCTCGGCGAGTCGCTGCTCCATCAGCGCGTCGACGCGGCGGGCGAGCTCGTCGGTCTCGTCCTCGCGGACGTCGCCGACGGCAAGGACCTCCTCCTCCAGCGTGTAGGTCCAGCGCTCCAACACCGACCTGAACGCTCCGTCGGGGGTGTCCGCCGTCGAGAGCCGCTCGACCAGCCGGCGGTAGACCGTCTCGAGCTTGTGTAGCGGCGTCTCGGTCTCGGAGATCTGGATCTCGGCCGTCGCTAGGCCGCGAGCCTTCGCGTGCTCGGCGAGCCACCGCGAAAAGAACGTCTTGCCCGAGCCGTACTCGCCGCGAACGGCCTTGAACTGCCCAGCCCCCCCAGCGACCGAGTCGAGTCCCTCGTCGATGGCCGGCACGAACCCGTCGATGCCGACGGCGTACGCGTCGAGACCGCGCTGTGGGACCGTCCCGCGGCGGAGTGCGTCGATGATCTCGCGCCGGCGCTGCGGACTCGGGAGCGGCGTCACGAGGTCTCGAGCTCGAACTGGGTTTCCATCAGCCCGCGGTCCAGTACCACGGTGCTCGCCTCATCGTCTGTCGTCAGGACGGCGTAGCCCTCGACGTTCAGCAGCTGACGGAGGGCGGCCACCGCGCCCGGGAGCCGAGTCGGCGGGATCTCTGTCGCCCGCGCCAACGCGGCGAACGACGCACGGCCCTGCTGGGCGTCGAGTGCGCGCAGGATCAGGCGGATGCGCTCCTCCGGCAGGGACGCCCGGACAGCACGTCGACGTTGTTCGGCGAAGCGCGAGCTGGCGATCAGCGAGTCGATCCACGTGGCGTCGGTCGAGAGGAGGTCGAAGATCGACGCCGCCACCGGTGCGGACTCGACGACCGCCGGGGCGAGTACCGGATCGGGGACGACCGCGACCTCGGGCACCGCCGCACCGAGCCACCACTGCGGCGGGTCGTAGGGCGCCTCGGTCCAACCGTTGGGGTTCGACGCAGCAATCGTGCGGAGCACGAGCAGCGGTGCCAGCGACTCCTGGGCCGAACCTCCGCCGTGGTAGCCGTGCTTGCGGGGCGCGTACCGAACCTGCTCATCGACCGCAAGGATCGCCCGTCCACCCGGGGCAAGCACCCGCGGGCCCTCGACGAGGACTTCGCCCTCATCCGGTGCGGTCGCGGCCGAGCGCCAGCGCTCGCCGCCTTCGCCGCCGTTCGGGCGCTTCGTGCCGTTGCGCTCGAGGACGTGCCCGTGGTCGCTGGCGATGACGACGAGTCGTTCGGCTTCGCGGGCGGCGTCGAGCAGCTTCTCGAGCGGCCGGATGTGCTTGACCGACCACGGTGCGGTCAGCTGGTCGTCGCGGCCGAGGTGGTCGTCGATCGCGTTCACGACCACGCCGACGACACGACCGTCCGCTGCGATTGCGTCGAGCACCGGGGGCGCCAGGCCCCCGTGCCCAGCCGTCAGGTCAGCCTTGTGGAAGAGCTCCGGCGCCCGCGCCGACGAGCCGGTCGCCGTCAATCCCGGGTGTTCCCGGAAGCCAGTCTTTTCGTCGGACTGCCCGCCGGTCTTCAGGGTCCCGGTCAGAAGGCTCGTCCTCGAGTAGGTCGTGGCGCTCGGGAGGACCGACACCACCAACGGGCGGTGCCGGTGCTCGGTGCGCCGTATCTCGAGCCAGTCGGTGCGGGAGAGGTCCTCGCGCAGGCGCGCCGCGACCCGATGGCTCAGGCCATCGAGGACGATCAGCAGGACGGGCTGCCCGGACGCGAGCGGCGCGACGACGCGATCGAGCACATGCTCGACGCCCATGAGCTCGTCGGTCGGTGCGGCGTGCGACGTCCAGGCCGCGAGCGAGGTGCCGTAGGCCTTCTCCTCGCGGGTCCGCCGTTCGTCAACCACCTGCAGCAGCTTCGTGATCTCGCCGCCAAGCCGGCCCATGCTGCCACGCTCCCGCAGGTCGATGCGCGCCCAGTCCGCATAGGCCGCAACGTCGGCGTACGAGCGGGCGCAGGCGGCGAAGGAGGAGCCCGCTGGCTCGTCGGAGCGGAGCCAGCGGACGAGGCGGATCACCATCGTCGCCAGGACGTCGACGCCTCGGCGGCCTGCGAGCTGGTGGTCGCCGACCGCGTCGGCCGCGGACTCGACCTTGTCGAGCCCGGCCGGCGTCGGTCGCTTGCGCCACGTCGCCAGCGCGGACGCCAGGTCGTCCAGTCGCTGGTCCAAGCCGGCGAAGAGCAGCGGGTGCCGGCCGACGAGGGACTCGGCGCCGACCTGGGTGACGAGGTCGGCGACGTTCGTCAGCCGTCCCATGACTGACGCCTCGTCGGAGGCGAGCACGTCGGCGACGAGGCGTTCCGAGGCTCGGGCCCAGGCGCGTGCGTCGTCCTCGTCGAACGCGAGGCCGCCGAGGGGTAGGCCGAACTGGCTCCGGCTCGCGCCGCGGGCGTCACCGGCAGGCGCGTCGGCCAGCACGCCGGCGAGGATCCCGAGCTCGACGGCCCGCTGGCCGATCCCGTTGCGGACGGCCGCGAGGATCCCTCTGGATCCTGGCGCGAGGACGCTCACGCGATCGCTCAGCGCTGCGTACTCGTCGGCCGAGAGTCCGGCGAGGCGGCCGGCCGCATCGGTCTGCGCCCACGCCAGGAGCTCCTGGAGCCCGTCGTCGAGCGCGATGCCGTAGCGGGCGTGCAGCAGCTCGTGCCAGGCCCGGTCGTAAGTGAGCTGCCGGGCGCCGGTGCGCGTATAGCCACCGGCCGGCGCCGACTCGACGAGCGCGTCGACGAGCCAGCGGTCCTCCGTGACGCGCGCCTCTGCAGACGTGACACCGAAGGTCTGCAGCATCGCGGCGGCCAGGGACAGGCTGAGCGGGCCGCGTTTGGCCAGCCGGGCGAGGACGTCGGCACCGACCCGCTCCACCGGCGTAATCAGCACCAGCGGCCGGTCGTCGGGCCGGTCGCGCACGAGCTCCTCGCGAACGGCGAGCTCCGACGGGCAGGCAATGACGTCGACGGTCTGCCCGGCGGCGTAGAGCTCGGCCGGATGGTCCGATGGCCACTCGCCCTGGACCAGGAAGCGAGGGCGAGCGAGCGGATCGCCACCCAGCCAGAGCTCGAGGTGCGCTTTCAGGTGGCTCGTCGAGACGACGGTCACGAGGTGCGCGGGTCCGTCGTCGTGATCCGCCAGACGAGATCGACGGACACGGTGTCGTCACCGTGAGCGGTCCGCAGTGCCTCGAGCCGGCGCCGCGCCTCGTCGAGCCCGAGACCCTCGGCACGGTCTGTCACGACGTGTGGCCGGTCCACGGGCGGCCCTTCGCTACCCGGACCGTCATCGCCCGGCCCACCCGGCACCGGGGGCTCGACGATAGGCGGAGTGGTCGGCGTGGCGATAAGCCCTAGCGTGCGCTGATTGGCCTGCGCCACCGCTGGCGCAATCGCTACCGCGAACTCCGGCCGCTCGAGCGCCTGCCGCAGATCCGCAATGACCTCTACGAACGGTGCCCCGGCGTCATCGGCGGACGCCCGCGGTATCGCGACCTGCGCGATGACGTTCCAGCGGTCGTTCTCCAGCCCCGTGACCACGGTGCCGGCCTGCGCGATGCTCGTGCCGATCTGTTGGCCGCTGTCTCCGACGTCCCCGCGCCCGAGCGCCTCGATCAGCGCGACCGCGTTCGGCGTGCTCGCGACGGACTCCACCAGTGCGGCCCCGCGCTGGGCCTGCTGCCAGCGCACCGTCTCGGCGGGGTTCAGCCCAACGGCCCGCATCCGCTCGCCGAGGACCTGGACGAGCTGGCCCGCCGGTCCGCGCGCCGCGTCGACCTTGGTCCGGAGCGCCGTCGCGAGCGTTTCGACGCTCGTCGGGTTGCGCGCCGGGTTCTGGGCGGCAACGCCGAAGACCTCGGCCGCGCGCGTCCGCGCCACGTCCCAGTCCTCCTGCGACGGCAGGTTCGCCAGGACGAGCTCCAGCTCGTCGTCCATCCGCTCGATCGTCGGCTGGACCGGCCCGCCTCGGCTGCTGAACGCCTGGCCGGTCTGCTCGGCGAAGAGGATCAGGATCAGGTTTTGCTCGGGCTTATGTAGGCCGAGCGGCTCGGGGTCGTCGATCGCGCGTCGAAGGTCGCCGACCGTCACCGTGGTCTCGCCCTGCTCGCGTCGGCGGCCGATGGCACGCGAGAGGTGCTCGCGCCATCGGTCCGAGAGGATGAACGGCGAGTCGTGCTGCTGGCCCAGGCCCAACGGCTCGGCCAGGCGCTTCATGACCTTCCGTCGATCGGTCGGGACCTCGATGCGACCGTTTGGCGCGTCGACGGCGCGCAGGACCTCCTCTAGCACGACCTTCAGGTCGCGCGGGCGGGCCTCGATCTCGAACAGCGGGTGCTTCGGGTACTGCGCGTCGAGCAGCTGCTTGACGAGTCCCGAGAACGCGTCCGCCATCGACGCACCGACGGGCACCTGCAGCGTCAGACCGTCGCGAAGCGGCTGCAGACGCTCGTCGATGCCGTGGCTGGCGTCGACCGCGTCGCCGGCGCGCTCCACGCCGTAGGCCTGGCGAACCGCCCCGAGGAGCGTCGCGCGCAGCGAAGACTGGAGATCCGCGAGCAGGCCGCGTGCGACCGCGCGGTCCTGGACGCTGAGGTGGTCGCCGTAGTCGTCGAGCCGCTCGCCCTGCAGGACGTGCTCGACCACGACGAGCCGCCCGAGCTGGGTCTGCACGCCGGAGGAGAAGAACGCCGGGACCCAGCAGACCGTCCGGCTGTCGCCGCGTGCCGCGCGCCACCGATCGAGTCGGTCGAGGTCCTCCGTTGGCGAGTGCCCCGGATCGAAGGGGTAGTCGACGATGACCTTCCAGTCGTTTCCCTGCGCAGCGAGAGCGTCGTCGGGCAGATCGACGGTGTCGCGGATGTTCCCGAACGCGACGTCGGCGCGACGCCGCGTCCCCCGCCACGTGAACTGGTGCTGCAGGAACAGCTGGTTGTCATCGCGGACCCCGAACTCCTCGAGGACGAGACGGCGCACCAGCCGGCGACGCTCGCCGGCATTGTCAACGCTCGCAGCGCGTTGGATGACCGTGTCGGTGTCGACACCGGTGAGCCGCACGGCGACCGTCGGGTTCTGCTGGTCGTCGCCGACCTTTAGCTCGCCGATCTCTGCCGACCAGGCGCGGAGCTTGCGTAGCAGCACGCCCTTCTCGCCACCCGGGATCGGGGAGCGGAACGAGCCGTGGTTCAAGGCGGCGAGCCGCGCGACGGTCAACGTATTCAGCGGGCCGGTGCGCGGGACCAATGCCGCGAGCAGCAGCGTCTTGACCACGCGGTCGTCGGCGCGGAACCCGTGCGTCCGTGGCAACCCGGCCACCTGGCTCTCGCTGATGTTGTGGTCGGCCAACAGCCGCGGACGGAAGCGCCGCTCGTAGAGCGTCTGCGCGATCTGGAACTGGCGCTTCAGATCGTCGGCGAACGGCTCGTCGCCCTGCGCGAGCACGTCGTAGAGCTCACCAACGCTCACGAGATCACCGACGGTCAAGTCGTCGCGCCGGTCGACGAGGAGCTGGAGCATCACCTTCAGCGACGTCCGCTCGCGCTGCAGGACCGACGACGCGGCGATCAGCGTCTTCATGAACGCCGGACTGAACGGATAGGTGCTGCGAAAGAGCTGCTTGTCGCCGTCCTCCGTGAGCAGCACCTCGAGCACCTCGGGCCGCTCACGCTCGGTCTGCTGGAACGCCGCGTCGAGCTGCTGACGCGCCTGGTCGCTGAGCGGCCGGAGCAGCCGCTTCTCAGCAATCTTCGGCAGGTTGCCGTCGGTCAGCGTGATGCGGTGAAAGCGGCCCTCCCAGTGCTTCAGCGCGTCGGCGAACGCGAACCGCTCTGCCCCAAGCACCTGGTCGCCGACGAAGTCGCGCAGATCGCGCTGCCGGGCGACGATTGAGACGACGGGGATCGGCCGCTGCGACGTGAACTCGATGAGCTTGATCAGCTTCTGGCCCTCGCGGGTGACGAAGGCCGTGTCGGCGATCCGGCTGCCGAGCCAGAGGATCAGCTCGTCGAGGAAGAGGATCAGCGCCGAGGCACCCCTCGCCTCTGCGTGGCGGGCGAGCTCGGCCAGGCCGGTGTCGATGTCGACGTAGCCGGTGCTGTTGCCGCGCATCGCGTCGCGCAGGCCGGGCAGGAAGGCGGCGACGAGCTCACCACTCAGCTGCCGCCGCCGCGGGTCGTCGGCAGGCGCGGCCCGCGCCTGCTCGTAGTCTGCGGCGCTCCAGCCGCCGAGGGTGCCCCATCCTTCGTCGTCGCCGCCAAGTCGGGCGAAGAACGACTCATCGCCGAGCTGCTGCCGTTCGTGGTCGGCTTGGGCGAAGATCGGCTCGTCCGCGTAGACGCCGGGGAGCGGCGCATTCGGGTCGATCTGTCGCAGGTGCTCGACGTAGCCGCCGAGGATCGCCTGCTCCATCGACTCCGCACCAATCATGTGAA
>CAFBMK010000073.1_pt1 | contig 13710 bp, 11 predicted proteins | sample 7268691 | NCBI WGS metagenome assembly CAFBMK01 (sample SAMEA6814062, study PRJEB35770) | freshwater metagenome | biome: Freshwater; feature: Freshwater reservoir; material: water | place: Czech Republic | collected 2017-05-23 | depth 30m m
AGGGCCCCGTTGTGGCGGGTGCTCCCTGGCCGTGCTGTCGTGATCGTGGGCCGCGGTCTCACGGGACTCTCACGGCGTGGCGCGGAGGCTGCTCTAGGCTCGAGGGACCCCCAACGCCCGGTCCCCGATCGGACGGGCGGACCCGACACGTCGGGGCCGCTGCACCAGCGGCGCCGCCTCCCGCGCGCCGGACAGCAGGAGAGTCCAGATGATCCGTATCGCCCCGGCGGTCCTCGCGACCGCCGCCATCGTCGCCGTCGTCCCAGCGGCCTCGCAGGCCGCCACGCCGGTCACCAAGCCGTCGGTCACCACCGGCCTGGCCGGCTCGATCACGCCCGAGAGCGCCACGCTCACCGGCGCCGTCGATCCCGGCGGCGCGCCCACGAACTACCGGTTCGAGTTCGGTACGACGACGAAGTACGGGCTGAAGACGGCCCGGGCCTCGGCCGGCTTCGGCGTCTCCCCCGTCGCCGCCACCGGCGGTCTCGGCGGTCTGAAGTCCGCGACGACCTACCACTACCGGATCGTCGCGAGCAACCGGAAGGGCACCGTCCGCGGCAAGGACCGCACCTTCAGGACGCCGCGCCAGCCGCTCGGGTTCGCGGTGGCCGCCAACCCGAGCGCCGTCCCGTTCGGCGGCACGACGACGATCGCCGGCACCCTCGGCGGCACCGGCAGCGCCGGGCGCCAGGTGCGCCTCGAGCAGAACCCGTGGCCCTACACCGCGGGCTTCCAGCCCGTCGGCAACGTCCTCCTCACGACCGCCACCGGCGGCTTCTCGTTCCCCGTCCTGGGCCTGGGCATCAACACCCAGTACCGCGTCAGCACGACGGACCGGACGCCCACGGTCAGCGACGTCGTCGGCACGCAGGTCGGCGTCGTCGTCACGACGAACGTCAAGCGTCGGGTGAAGAAGGGCAACACCCTGCGCTTCTCCGGCCGCGTGCGCCCCGCGAAGGTCGGCGAGCAGGTCGGCGTCCAGCGCCTGTCCGGCACGAAGTGGAAGACCCTGAAGGGGTCGCGCACCCGCACGGGCACCGCCGACTACGCCTCCTACGCCACGCGCGTGCGCATCCGTCGCAGCGGCACGTACCGCGTCTTCGTGACGGTCGGCGACGGCAGCCTGCAGGGCCTGCCGGGCTCCTCCGTGCGGATCGCCCTGCGCCGCTGAGCGGACCGCGACGACATCGGCGGACGGCCCGGCGTACCCCGTCGGCCGTCCGTCGAGGCGCGTTGCCCCGGCCGGAACGGCCGGGCAGAATCGACGGCCGCGTGCCCGTCGATCCCGTCCCCGAGCCGTCCGATCACCCGCTGCCCGGCGTCCCCGACGTGCACCGCCGGCTCGTCGCGTCGCTGAGCGACTACGCCGTCATCGTGCTGGACCCCACGGGGATCGTCCGCTCGTGGAACCCCGGCGCGGAGCGCATCAAGGGGTGGGTCGCCGAGGAGATCGTCGGGCGCAGCTTCGAGGCCTTCTACACGCCGGAGTCGCTGGCGGTCGGCCATCCCCGTCGCGAGCTCGAGCGCGCCGGGGCAATGGGTCGCTACGACGAGGAGGGGTGGCGGGTCCGCAAGGACGGCGGCCGGTTCTGGGCCCACGTCGTCATCACGGCGCTCCACGACGACGACGGCGAGCTCGTCGGGTTCGGCAAGGTGACGAGCGACCTGACGGAGCGCAAGCACGCCGAGGAGCAGCTGGCCAACACCCTGGCGCTGCTCCGCGCGACGTCCCTGACGGACGCGCTGACCGGCCTGGCCAACCGGCGGGCCTGGGACGACGGCCTGGACCGCGAGCTGGCGCGCGCCCGCCGCGTCGGCACGCCGCTCTGCGTGGCCGTGCTCGACATCGACCACTTCAAGGCGATGAACGACACCCACGGCCACGGGGCCGGCGACCGCTTCCTCCGGCGTGCGACGACCGCGTGGCGGACGGTCCTGCGGGCCTCCGACCTGCTGGCCCGGATCGGCGGGGAGGAGTTCGCCGTCGCGCTGCCGGACTGCGACCTGCCGTCGGCCGGGGGCGTCGGCGACCGGTTCCGCGCCCTGACGCCCGACGACCAGACGTGCTCCGTCGGCGTGGCGCAGTGGGACGGCACGGAGTCGGCCGACGCGATCCTCCGACGCGCGGACGTCGCGCTCTACGCGGCCAAGCGCGGTGGCCGCGACCGCACGGAGCTGGCCGCCGCCGCCCCGGACGCGCGCGGCGCCGGCTGAGGACCGACGCCGCTCGCGAGGGGTCCCGAGGCGTGCCCCGGGGCTACGCCGGGTTCGCCGCGACGGGCCGCGCCTCGGCCTTGGACGGGCGGGGATCGCCCAGGCCGAGGTCCCGACCGATGAGCTCCTGCATGATCTCGTTCGAGCCGGCCCAGATCCGCGTCACGCGGGCGTCGGCCCAGGCGCGGGCGACCTCGTACTCGTTCATGTAGCCGTAGCCGCCGTAGAGCTGCACGCAGTCGTCGATGACGCGGTTCTGCACCTCGGCGGTCCAGTACTTCGCCTTCGCGGCGTCCACGGCGGTGAGCTCGCCCGCGTTGTGCGCGCGCAGGCACTGGTCGACGTACGCCTGGGTCACCTCGACCTCGGTGACCATCGTCGCGAGCTTGAAGCGGCTGTTCTGGAACGTGCCGACCGGGCGGCCGAAGGCGTGGCGCTCCTTGACGTACTCCAGGGTGCGCTCCAGGGCGATCGCGGCGTGGCCGATGTTCACGACGGCCGCGCTCAGCCGCTCCTGCGCGAGGCGCTCCATCATGTACGGGAACCCGCGGCCCTCGTCGCCGAGCAGGTTCTCGGCGGGCAGGCGGACGTTCTCGAAGAACAGCTCGGCCGTGTCGGCCTCGTGCTGGCCGACCTTGTCGAGCTTGCGCCCGCGGCTGAACCCGGGCATGCCGTCCTCGACGACGAACATCGAGATCGCGCTGCGCGACGGACCGTCGGAGGTGCGCGCCGCGACGACGACGAGCTCGGCGTAGTAGCCGTTGGTGATGAACGTCTTGGAGCCGTTGAGGATCCAGGAGCCGTCGTCCTGCTGCACGGCGTTCGTGCGCAGCGCGGCGAGGTCGGAGCCCGCGCCCGGCTCGGTCATGCCGATCGCGGTGCGCAGCTCGCCGCTGACGAAGCCCGGGAGCCAGCGCTCCTTCTGCGCCGGCGTGGAGAGCTCGACGAGGTACGGCGCGACGACGTCGGTGTGGATGCCGACGCTGGAGCCGTAGGCCATGCCGGCCTTGGCGAGCTCCTCCTGCAGCACCGCGTTGAAGCGGAAGTCGTCGAGGCCCGCGCCGCCGTAGTCCTCGGGGATCCCGATGCCGAGGAACCCGGCCTCGCCGGCCTTGAGCCAGATCTCCTTCGGGATCTGCCGGGTCTCCCGGATCTCCTCGTCGCGGGGCATGATCTCCCGCGCCACGAACGCCGCGACCGCCTCCCGGAACATGTCGTGGTCGTCGGTGTAGATGTCGCGCTTCATCGGTGCTCCTGGGGTGGATCGCCAGCCATCAAACCAGCCGGTGGCCCGCCGAGGGGGCGGGCGTGGCCGAACGGGGAGGGGCCGCGGAGCGCCGCGGAACGCGGAGCGCCGGTTCCAATCCCGGGCGGCCCCGCGCGGCGGCCCGGCCCGCGCCGGACGGACCGCTACGGTCGCGGGGTGCTCCACCTGCGCGTCGTCTGTGCGACGGACCGAACGGAACGGGTCGTCGCGCTGCTGGAGGGCGACGACGCGACGACGAACCTCGTCGTCCTCCCCGGCGCCGCCCGCCGACCACCGGGCGACGTGATCCTCTGCGACGTCGCCCGCGAGGACGCGAGCCTGATCCTCGCCGACCTCCGCCGGCTCGGCGTGACGGAGGACGGCTCCATCGCGCTCGAGAACGTCGAGCTGGCGGAGTCCCACGACGCGCGACGGGCGATCCTCGCCGCGCCGGGGGAGCAGGCCGACGCGGTGGTCTGGGAGACGGTCGAGGCGCGGACCGCGGAGGACGCCCGGCTCTCGTGGTCGTACCTCGCGTTCATGGCCCTGGCGGCGGCCATCGCGATCTCCGGGCTGCTCACGGACAACGCGATCCTGCTCGTGGGAGCCGTCGTGGTCTCGCCGGACTTCGGCCCCCTGGCGGGTCTCTGCGTCGGCCTGACGCAGCGCCGGTCCCGCCTGGTCCGCGACGCGCTGGTCGCGACCGTCGTCGGGCTGCTCGTCACGGTCGGGGTGGCGACCGTCGTGGCGGAGGCGGTCTCGGCCCTGGGCCTCGTCCCGGACGCGTTCGACTTCGACGTCGGCTTCTCCTCGATCATCTCGAACCCCGACGTCTTCACCGCGATCGTCGCCCTCGCGGCCGGTGCCGCGGGGATGCTCTCGCTGCTCACGGCGAAGTCCGGGGCCCTCGTCGGCGTCCTCATCTCCGTCACGACGATCCCGGCGTCCGCCCAGGTCGCGCTGGCGGTCTCGTTCCGCGAGTGGGACTCGGCGGGCGGCGCTGCGATCCAGCTCGTCTCGAACGTCGTCCTCGTCGTCCTCGCCGGCACCGCGACGCTGGTGGTGCAGCGCGCGGCGTACCGGCGGCGGCGCCGCCGGCACCGGGGACGCTGAGCCCCCCGGGGACAGGGGACGAGGATCGGGCCGGGGTCGGCAGCCGGTGCGGTGCCGGCGGCGCGGACCGCCCGAGCGATCCGCCGGCGGCTCAGACGACGGGCTCGCCGACGAGCGGCTCGACGCTGTGGCGCTCGCGTGGCCACCGGCGGTCCGCCGCCTCCCAGAACGGCACGCCGTCGGGGACCTCGACGACCTCCTCGTGCTCGGCCTCGACGACCCACGGCTGGCCCCGCTTGTAGTCGCGGACGGTGACCTTGATGCGCTTCATACGAACGTATGTTCGTAGAGCCGGAGGACGGCACGAAAAGGCCTGCACCTGGTCGGTACGGCCGGTGCGGGCCGGACGGGCAGCCGGTGAGCGGCCCGGGTCGGGCGGCGGGGTCCGTGAACCGCGCGTCGCCGTCGCCGGTCCGCCGGGGTGGGCCCGCACGCCCGGGGCGGCCGCCGCCCGACGGCCGTCGTCGCGCTGCGCGATCCTTCGTCCGTGGACCGCCTCCGGATCGTCAACGTGATCGACCGGGCCGCCACCCCGGTCGACCGCGACGGCCTCCGCATCCTCCGGCGCGCCGATCTGCCGCCGGCGTTCCACGTCCCGGTGGCGGCGTTCCTGGGCCAGCGCGGCATCGCCTTCGACGACGGCCGGTACGTCTTCGCGTCGGCCGACCTCTACCGGAACTCCTGACGCGCCCGACAACGACGAAGCCCCCGCATCAGCGAGGGCTTCGAGGAGCGCGCCCGGCAAGATTCGAACTTGCGACTTTCTGCTCCGGAGGCCCTCTGGAGCGGTCTGGAACGCGGTTTCTAACGCGATTGCGTCAGTCGAATCGTCAGTTCCCTAGCCGGATTCGGCTAGTTTGGTACCCGCAGTGGTACCCGCAGAAAATGTGGTACCCGCGCCGAAATCGTTGGTACCCTGGCCCTACAGTCGCTCCGAGGAGCGCTCCGGAAGAGCCCCGGTCGGCGGGGCTGTCGGCGGGCGCGCTTCGAGGCCCGCACCTGGTGCTCGAGCGACGCGGACGGACAGGAATGGCGTGGCGAGAACGAGCGAGACGGCACCCGTCGTCATGGTGCGGGCTGGCAAGGACGGCACCCCGTACTACGAGGCGAAGTGGCGGCACGACGGCCGCCAGGTCAAGCGTCGCCTCGGCCGCGCATGGCTCGACCCTGACGGTGAGGGCGGCTGGCGCAAGCGCCGCGGCCGCACACCCGAGGGCTGGATCGACGAGCGGACCGCGCACGTCGCGGCGGCCGAGGCAACACGGACGGTCACCGCCGAGGCCAAGAAGGCTGCGGCGGCGGAGGAGCACGCGAAGCTCACGACGGTCCGCCGGCTCGCGTTCGAGTGGCTCGACTGGCTCGAGCACGTCCGGGGCGCGGCTCCGTCGACGCTCAGGGACTACCGGCACCTCCTCCGTGAGCCGGGCGAGGCCCACAAGCGGGGGACCGGGTCGACCCCGGGCCGGATCATGGCGGCGTTCGGCGACACCGTCGCCGAGGACGTGACCCCGAAGGCGGCGAGCGCGTGGCTCCGCCAACTCGACGACGAGGGCCTCTCGCCGCGGAACGTCAACAAGCACCGCCAGACGATGCGGGCGATCTTCGCCTACGGCCTGCGCCCCGACACGCACGCCATGCCGATCAACCCGTTCGCGGCGACGGACAAGCGCCGCGAGGCCCCGCGAGCGACGCTGGACTTCTACGAGGCGGCCGAGGTCGAAGCGCTCGCGCGGGCCTGCGAGGCGGGGGCGCATCGCACGGTGCGGGGGAGGGCCAACCCCGACCACCGCGGCCCGGCGACGCCGGCCCCGCTGTCGCGCGCCCAAAAGGAGGCGCAGGCGGCCGAGCGACAGGCGCGCGCCGCCGAGGACCGTCAGGACGCCGACCTCTTCCGCGTCCTCTTCTACTCGGGGCTGCGTCTCGGCGAGGTCCTGGCGCTCCGCTGGGACGACGTCGCGTTCCTGGTCGACATGTCGGGCGCCTCGCTCCACGTCCGCCGCGCCGTGTCGGCCGGCGTCGAGAAGGAGCCGAAGGGCCGCAAGGCCCGTCGCGTCCCGCTCCCGCGAGCCGCCGCCGAGGCCTTGGCCCGCGTCGGTGCCCGTGGCGACTTCACGACCCCGGACGACTACGTCTTCTGCAACCGCTTCGGCCGGCGCCTGGACGGCGAGGCTCTCCGATCGCGCTACAACCGAGCCATCCAAGCCGCGGGCCTGCGCCACGTCAAGCTCCACGGCCTCCGCCACGCCGCCGGCTCGGTCCTCGCCCGCTCGATGCCACTGGTCACCGTCCGAGACGTCCTCGGCCACTCTGACATCCAGACGACGAACCGCTACCTGCACTCGAAGATCGACGCGGCGGCGGTGGAGGCGGTCAACGCGGCGTTCGGGACGCCGATCGGTCGGGTGGGGGAGGCGGAGGTGAAGACGGAGAGCCGGCGGCCACGGACGTGATGGGCAATCGCGTCTCGCACCGCCTCAACGCCAGGGACGTTCTGAACGGCCGCCACGGCGCGCCACCGCTGTCCGAACGTTGCGGGGTCCGACGGCACTGCCTAGGCAAAAACCACGACAATCGCGAATGCGGTACCCCTCGGGGCATTCTTCCGTCCCGGGTGTCTTAGCTGCGAGGCCCAATGCGGAGTTACGTTCCCCCTTCTGTCATACATCGCGGTCGGTGTTGTTTTCTTCGGACACGCTTCCGGCGTGATCGGCGGAGGTGATGACCTCTCGGCGGCGAGCGAGAACTCCGGCTATTTCATGCTGCTTCGCTGTCGGCAACCAGATATTGAGGCGGCGGATGGCCTCTGCGCGGTCCTCACCGTGGAGCTGACTCGACGCGTCGACCACGCGTAGCGCTGCGCCGACGATCGGATCGCGAGCGCCGGCATCACGAGCCTCCGCAAACCGCATTGCCTCGGACATCATTTTCTCGACGCAAGAGGGTGGCGGCACGACGCTCATTGCGGTGGCAGGCACCATTGCGAGTGCGATAAGCACCTCGAATGCTTCGCACCGGAGGTCCGTCCCCTCGTATGACGCTGCGTAGCCATCCACCGCACGGAGCATGAGGGGCCCGACCAGGTCGCCCTTCTGCTGGTCTGCCTCGACAAGCAACTCGACAACCGTGAACCACATCTGTTCTTGGGTGGCCTGCCATGCTGCACGGTCACCAAGGCCGCCGGCCACGGCCCCCTCGGCACGAAACTCGGCTTCTCGAGCAGCTAGACGCAGCTCGAGGCTCGAGGGACCGACACCCCAGGCTTGGTGGTGTGCCAGCGCGCGTCTGGCCTCTTGGTGAACTACGGGGCTGATGAGGCCTTTCTCCTGAAGAGAAGCCAGCAGCGCCAGCGTTCCGAACGCCTCGAGGCCCTCCTGGTGTGCCGCCATGCGCACCCAGCGATCGTCGCTAAAGACGGCGCGGCGCTCGCGAAAAGCGACCAGGAAAGTCGCTACGACTGAATTCAGGGCGCCGGACCGTGCGGAGGGGCCACGGTCGTAGAGGTCGCTCCACCGACGCAGGTGAAGATCCGATGCATTGCTGTCCGGACTTGGAACACGGGGAGCGAGGGACTGCGCCATCTTCCGGGCGCGATGAATCCGGTCGCGACGCGCTGCTTCGTCGTCGGGTGAGACGTCTACCCACCATCCCGTCCCGTCCTGGTTCGTTCCCAGGTAGCCAGCGACGTCGCCGATGTGCGCGTCCGCCGCCACGGCATCCGCGACGACCTCAACAGCCACCATGCCGCCCGGGATCGCCGACATGATCGCCCGCCTCGCCGCGTCCGGAAGACACCCGAATATGTAGAGACTGGACGGGTCCCAGATGGCGGCGCCGCCGATCGCCGCAGCGGCAGCCGAATCCTGGCGGTCTTCGTCTTCGGGCCGCAAGAATCCGAGCGGTAGCGAGCCGAGCCTGGACCATGTCTCAAGTGCGCCGCGGCCACTGACGTCGGCCAAAATTGCAACGGGTCCGCGACCCGACTCCACGCGCGAGGTGCCGTCGCGAAGGAGATCGTCGTCGGGGCGTCCCATTGACGCCAGGAGGTCGATCAGCTCTTCCGCCGACTCGGGCACGTCAAACGATTTCAGGGCTTTCGAAGTAGGGAAGCGTTCAGTGAACGTCCCGAGCGTGTCGGTAACACGCGCAGACACCTCCGGTTCGAGTTCCTTAGCACCCAGACCGACTGAGAAGATCGCGCGTTCTAGCGTCTCATCCGCTCGCTGAAAGTGGTCTGTGAGCTCGATCAACCGGGGTAGGGCGTCGGCGGCCGGAAGGTGGCGACTCAGTACCTCCGCCAATAGATGAGCTTGATCGGCACTGAGCTCCGGCGGTCGTTCATGACCGATCAGCGCAAAGGCTTCGGGTACCTCGTCCAACCGCGTTCTGGCGTATGCCAGGTTCCAGCGTGCTCCGACGCTCACCGGTACCGCCTGCAACCACTCCTCGGTGAAGTCCGCCATGTGTACGACATCGTGCGTGTCAATGGCGAGCGGCATAGCCGACCCAAAAGCGAGGTCTCGGTCTCGCGAAGAGGCTGTCGAGTTCCTGGCGACGCGGAGGAACTGTTCCGCGGCCTCCGTCGTGCGTCCCGTTTGCTCGAGCGCCCCCGCCCACGCGAGCCGATCGGCGGGGTTGTCGCCGCGGCGGACCAGCGCTTCTGCACGATCTGTCGCGGCCTCCCATCGGCCCTGTCCCGTGGCGATATCGCGAAGAAGGCGAAGCGCGGAGGCGTCTTGCGTGAGCGGTAGGAGGGCGGTCTCCGCTTCCTCGAAACGCCCTTGGTTCGCGAACCGAACGGCCTGGAGCTTGGCGATTGCGGCCTCGTGTTCCGGGACCAGAATGGACTCAGCATGCGAGTCCCAAGCAACTTCAACGTCCATTGAGGCAAGACGGAGCATCGCTAGCGCGGCGTTCTGGGCAATGCTGTCGTCCGGATCGAAGTGCAGCCCGGCCAAGAGTTCCTTTGCACGCCTCCAGTTCTCGCGCTCATCCTCGGCCTCCTCGTCGAGCAACGCGCTTGCGAGAACAATGCGCGAGTCGGGATCTCGCGTGTCTGACGAAATGACGATCCCGACAAGGTCCGGGCGTCCACACAGGAGGGCGGCTTGACCGATCGCGACGGCCTGCTGCTCGTCAGCCTCCGGTCCCTTCACGATGTCTTCAAGGAGTACTTTCGCTTCGGTCACCTCGCCGGCCAGCACGTGGCATTCGATTGCCCGAGAAAACAGACTGACCCTCTCGCCGGTTCGCCCGTGAGCACCCGCCTCGCGCCCGAGGTCAACGAACTTCTTTGCTGCCGCCCCAACGACCGCTCCGTCGATGGGCTTGCCCAGCTGATGCTTCCGGCGGTTCTCGTACCACGGCACGATGCCCGAGAGTTCGCTGACAAGTGGGTCGTTAGGTGCCAGGGCCTGAGCCAGTTGCAGCTCTGCCCGGGCAGCATCGAAGTCTTCCTGGGCAACGTGTGCTTCGCCGCGCGTCTGATGGATATGGGCCTGCTCGACGGCGTTGCCCGAAGAAACCCCGGCTAGACACCTGAGTCGGGTCATCGGGTCGTCGATCCTGCGAGCTTCGGTGAGCTTCAACGAGGTGTTGTCCGGATCGAGGGAGCGGGCGGTAGCGAGGTGCTCTACGGCGCGTGCGACGGCGCCTTCGGCTTCCGCGGAACGCGCTGCGCGCACGATGTAGGAAGCGCGATTGGCGCTGTCTTCGCAGAGTTCCGCGGCATGGAGGTAGGCACGCTCGGATTGCGCGTACAGGCCTTGAGAGTCGAGTACCCGGCCGACGGCGCTCCACGTCGGTGGCGAATAGTGACTCGGTTCGCGTCCGACGGTCCTGACCAGGCCCACGATGCCCTCGTGAGCCCATAGCGCCGTGAGCATCGCGGCCGCTTCTTCGTCCTCGGTCGCAAGCCGTGAGATCCCGGGCGGAACGTCTTCCGAAGAGTCCAGAGCGCGTTCGGAGCGAGCGAGCCCATTCTTGTCGGCCGACACTCCGTGCTTGAGTGCCTCCTGAACGTGCGTGTCCAAAACGTCGAGTCGTTCAGTAACCACCTTCTGGTGTTCGACCGAGGCATCGCGAAGGGACCTGATTACTGCATGCGTGTCAGCCTGTTGCCGCATGATCGACTCAGTCGCATGCTGGATCGCGTCGCGCAGAATCTGACGCGTTTCCACGTCGATAAGTCTCTGATCCACTTCGAGAAGCGCCGCCGACCGCTCGGCGATCCGAAGCATCTGGTCTGCGGCACCTTCGGGAAACCAACGACGAAAGTAGGCATGGAGCTCGGACGAACCCGCCTGGGCGTCGACGAGATAGCCGATCGCGACTTTGCGAAACTCCGGTGCCCGGTAGCAGTACGTCGCCACATCTTCGGAGAGGTCAACGTTCCACGCGTTGACTCCCCGTTCGAAGCGCTCCATAAAGCGCCCGTACTCCGGAAACAAGCGTTCGGCAGCCTCGACACCCTTCGCGCCCGTTCCGATGAGTTGCGCTACACCGGTGACGATGGAAAGCGGGTCAGCCATGCAGTGGAAAACGTACGGTGCGACGCGGTCTGAAAGACGCTCCCGTCATCCCACTTCTCGAGCTCGTCTATTGAGATTCGACGTATCCACATGCCCCAGCGCGCTAGGCGCAACGCAAGCGACCGGGCCGACCTCCGGGTATGACCCGTTCCGCGAGCCGATCATCCGGGCGCGCCGCGCCGATTCGTTCACCGCAGGAGACGAACGGTGACCGGGAGGTCGAGGTCGGCCCAGACGCGGTCGGCGGTCAGGACCTCGGGTGGGGTGCTGCGGACGGCCAGCGCGAGGCAGCATCGGTCGCCGAGCGACAGCGATCCTCCGCCGTCGAGGGCGCGCATGGCGCCCGCGAGCTCGGCGTCTTCTTCGGTCACCGGCTCGATCGTGACGCCCGCGGCGGCCAGGAGTTCGCGGACGCGAGCGATGTCCACATCGACGTCGATCAGCTTGCCCACCACCTCGGCGAGGTTCGCCGCGCCGAGCGTCGCCGACTGCAGCGCCTCGGCGACCACTTGGGCCCCGGGCTCGTCGTGGACGAGCGCGAGAACGGCGGAGGCGTCGAGGACGGTCATTCCGCCGCGGCGGCCTGGCGCCGCTCGGCGAGCAGTTCGTCGACCAGAGACCGGGACTTCGCGATGCCCGAGGCGAGACCCCGGAGCTCGGACGCGGCGTCCTTCTGCGACTCGATCACGAGCCGACGACCGGACAGCTGGAGGTGCAGGCGGTCGCCGGCCGCCAGGCCCAGTTCAGCTCGCACGTCGGCGGGGATCACGAGGCGGCCCTGCTGCCCCAACACGAGAGTGGCATTCATGTGTCGAGTGTGGCACGGAATGACCTGACGTGCCACCGCAGCTGGGCGCCAATCGGGCGGGTGACTGCCGGAGAGGCCGCCCCCGGCCAGGGGGGTCGGCATGCCTTCCTACTCGAGCGCGACGCCGTTCGTCGGTTGTTGCGCTCTGGTCTCCGGGACACGCGCGGACTGGGCACGAATGCCTAGTGGTAACAAGCGCCCACTGGTCACTCGGGTGGTCGCTCGTGCAGTGGGCATGCGTTCGCGCCATCCCTGCCCGACGCCGATGGACGTCCCCGGGCGGGCGACCCGGATGCTCTCGGGTGCCGGAGGCTGTCCCGCCACGGCCGGAAGCAGCCTGCCGACCGCGGCCGAAGGTGCGGCGTTCCGTGCCAGTGGGCCTCGTTCCGGCGCACGTCGTACGGCGGCCGCACCAGCTGCCGATCGCGCAGAACCGCGTGTCGTTGTCGGAGCCCACCGATTCGGTTTCTGGCTGGACGGGACGGATCGCGATCCGGCGCGAGCTCACGACGCCTGACGGCGCCGAAAACGTAGAAGAAGGAGAGAGAGCCGGGTGGCGACCCGTTGCGCGGGTTCGGAGGTGGTCGTCGTCCACGGCGATCTCCTAGACGGAGATCACCGAGGCCACCTCCCCGCGAGATCGACTTCGTCGATTCGCGCACACAGTATCCACCCCTTGGAGAGGGCCAGTTCGGAGGTGGTCACTCAGTACGCGAACCGCCGCCCGGGGGAGGCCCACGGGCCGGCGGGCAGGTCTGGCGATCACCGCCAGCGGGCGTTCGGATCGCATAACTGATCGACGGGCGCGCCAGCACTACGACAGAGCGATCTCACCCGAGTGGTCACTAGTGCCCATTGCCGCGGCTAGTGCGCCGATCTAAAAATCGAGCATGGCTTCGGCCTTCCCCGATCCCCGGTTCCGGGCGCTCCCTGAAGTCGTCGGCGTGCGCACCCGGCCGCTGACCCGCGACGAGGTCCTGACCGCCGCCGAGGTCGCGGACCTCCTGAAGCTGCCGAAGTCCACGGTCTACGAGCTCGCGCGCCGCGGGGTCCTTCCGGCGGCCCGCCTGGGGCGAACCCTGCGCTTCGTCCGGTCGGACGTCGAGCGGCGCGTCCGCGAGCCGTTCAACTGATCGCCGCGCCCGCTCGGCTGATCAGCGCGTTTCCGGGGCTCGACGCGGCCCCTCGGGCGCCGGACCGGAGAAGTGGTACCCGCAGGTGGTACCCGCACCGAAATGCCACTGATTACGACTGGCCCCAGGAACGACGAAACCCCAGTCACCGACTGGGGTCTCGAGGAGCGCGCCCGGCAAGATTCGAACTTGCGACTTTCTGCTCCGGAGGCAGACACTCTATCCACTGAGCTACGGGCGCCGGATGGACCGCGAGCGATCCGCTGCGCAGTGTAGCGGGACTGCCGGAGGGTCGCCGGGCACGGTCCGTGCGCGGACCCGCGCGTGCCGCACCCACCGTCTACCCTCGCCCGGGTGAACCTGGAGGTCCTCTTCGTCGGCACCGGCGGATCCGCGCCGTCGCCCGGGCGCGGGCTGCCCGCGCTGCTCGTGCGGCGCGGGGGAGAGCACGTGCTCGTCGACTGCGGGGAGGGGACGCAGCGCCAGCTCATGCGGTCGTTCGGGCTGGCGGAGATCGACCTGGTCCTGCTGACGCACCTGCACACGGACCACTGGCTCGGGCTGCCGGGGCTGCTGAAGACGCTCGACCTGCAGGACCGGACCGTCCCGCTCAGCGTGGTCGGACCGGTGGGGACGATCGCCGCCGTCGCGGGGATCCAGACGCTGACC
>CAFBMK010000074.1_pt1 | contig 13590 bp, 10 predicted proteins | sample 7268691 | NCBI WGS metagenome assembly CAFBMK01 (sample SAMEA6814062, study PRJEB35770) | freshwater metagenome | biome: Freshwater; feature: Freshwater reservoir; material: water | place: Czech Republic | collected 2017-05-23 | depth 30m m
GATCGCCCGCGGGCGGCTCCGCGGTCGGCGGGGGAGCGGAACTCTCGCCGGGCGACTGCATCGCGGGGACTGTAGCCGCGCGGAGCGGCGGGACGCGCGACCCCGGCCGCTATCGTCGGCCCATGCCCGCGGCCCTGACGCTGCTGCTCGGCGGCGTCTTCGCCGCGTCCGGGGTGGCCAAGCTCCGCGATCCCGCCGGGATGGTCGTCCTGCTCCGCCAGGCGCTCCGGCCGACCGTCCCCGCGTTCGCCCTGACCCGCGCGCTCGCCGTCCTCGAGCTCGCGCTCGGCGCGCTGCTCGTCGTGGCCGTCGCCCCGCGGGTCGCCGGGGCGCTCGCCGCCCTCGTGCTCGTGGCCCTCTCGGTCGCGCTGCGGGTCGCCGCGCGGCGGGCCCCCGAGGCCGTGGCGGCCTGCGGCTGCTTCGGATCCGGGGCCGGCGCGCCGCCGGGGCAGGCGCTCGCCCGCAATGCGCTGCTGATCGCGGGCGCCGCGGCGGTCGTCGCGTGGTCGCCGGGGCGCGGTCCCTGGGACCTGTCCGCCGAACAGCTCGCCGGCGCGGTGACGCTCGCGGTCGGCCTGCCCTGCGCGTGGCTGCTGGCGACCGCGCTGGCCCGCGAAGCGCGACGGCCGCGGCCGCCCCGCCCCGGTTCGACGAGCGCGGGTCACGCGTGAGCGCCGTCTGGATCGCCTCGGTCGCCGTCTCGTGGGTGGTGGTCGCCCTGCTCGTGGCGGTCGTCCTGTCGCTGATGCGGCAGACCGCCGAGCTGCGGTTGCGGCTCGACGAGCTCGACGGCGGCGAGCTGTTCGACGCCCCCGAGTGGGACGCCGCCGAGGGGGACCCGGTCCCGACCGTGACGGTGCCGGTGCTGCCCGGGTCCGAGGCCGTGGACGGCGGCGCGCTCGAGCTCGGCGGTCCGCGAGGCCGCGGTGCGCTGCTCGTCTTCCACTCGCCCGGCTGCGCGGGCTGCGTCGGCGTCGAGGAGGCGCTCGAGACCGTCGCGAACGAGGGCCCGCCCGGCCCACCCGTGCAGCTCGTCTCCGTCCTGGCGCTGCGGCCCGACGGCGGTGCCGAGCATCTGCGCCGCCGGCCGCTGGCGGGCGTGCCGTCGATCTCGGTCGACGCCCTGCCGCGCGAGCTGCGCCGGCCGACGACCCCGTCGATGCTGGGGATCTCGCCCGACGGCGTCGTCGCCGCGATCGGCCGTCCGGACGGCGCGCAGAGCCTTCGCGACCTGGCCGTCCGGACCGCGAACGCCTGACCCGCGCCCCCGCGCCTCCGCGCCTCCGCGCCCCCGCGCGAGCGCCCGAACCCGGACCCGCGCCCCCGCGCGAGCGCCCGCCGTCCCGGGCCCCCGGGGTCCGAGGTCCCTAGCCGCGGCGGTAGTTGCCGGGCGGACCGGTGCGCGAGAGCGGCTTGCGGCCCTTGCGGTCGAGGCCCGTCTCGAGCATCCAGCCGCGGGTGCCCTTCGGCAGCGCGTCGCTGCGGACGATCTCGACGAAGCTCCACTCGACGCAGCAGACCGCGTACGACGGGGCGCTGCGGCGGCAGAGCTCGTCGACGACGTCGCCGGACTCGAGCCAGCCGAACGCCGTCGAGTTGAACGACAGCCGCAGGTAGTAGTCCTCGAAGTTCGAGGCCATCCGCGACACCGGCTTGCGGACCCGGCGGCGCAGCGGCGTCGCGCGGCAGCGGATGTCGTCGAGCGGCGGGCCGCCGCAGTCGTCGTGGCCGCAGGCCCTCTGCGACGCGACCGCGTCGCGGCAGTCGAAGTCCTTGCGCGCCGGGCCGCAGAGGAAGCCGTCGTTCTTCGCCTGGTCCTGCCACTTCAGGTCCTCGCGCGAGTAGACCTTCCCGTCGACCTCGAGCGGGATCCAGCCGCTCTTCTTCGACCGGACGTCGTTGCCCGGGTAGCCCCAGATCCACCCGTCGACGGCCTCGCGCATCGGCGGCGACGCGCAGTTCGGCGCCTCGCGGTCGCTCTGTCGGGCGAAGTGCGCGCCCTCGTGGACGTAGACCTCGTCGCCGGCGTTCGTCAGGACGATCTCGGCGTCCGGGTGCGGGCCCTTACGGACGGCGACGCCGGTCCGGCCCTCCCGCTTCGTGCTCGCCTCGGTCGCGACGACGACGTAGGGCGTGTAACAGACGGCGACGGCGTCCTGGCCGACCGCGCCGTCCGGGACGTCCGCCGCCGCGACGGAGCGGAAGTTCTCCTCCTGGAACGGGATGCGGCGGCGACGGCGCGCCGTCTTCCCGTCCGAGTCGTCCCCGCACGCGATCAGGCCGCCCGATGCGACGGCGGCGGTGCCGACGCCGACGGCACCGAGGAAGCGGCGCCGTGAACCGGGGCGGGCCAGGCGGTCCCCAGCGTGGCGGACGAGATCGTCGAAGCTCACGGGCGACGACGATAGCGGCGGCGCGCCAGCGGGCGCGCCGCCGGCGTGGCACCCGGTTCGGGCGACGCACGGCCGCGACGCGGTGCCGCGGCCGGGTCGCGGCGGCACCCCGGGGCGCGGGTCAGTTCGTCGTCGCGCCGCCGCTCCCGGGGATCGAGATCGGCTTCGCGTCGTCGATCCCGGCGGGACGCTCGGGGGCGGGCGCCTCGCCGTAGTCGCTCATCCGCACCTTCGTCACGGAGGTGCCGGGCAGGCTCGCCGCGGCGCCGCCGAAGACCTCGGCGGGTGAGAACTCCTGGTCGACCGCGTACGTCAGGCCGCGGTCGTCGACACAGGAGCTGACCGGGATCGCGGCGCCGTCGGGCGCGCCCTCGATGAGCGCCTTCGCGGCGGGATCGGCGATGTTGCCGAGCACGTCCTTCACGGCGACCTCGGCGTCGAACCAGCGACAGGTCGTGCCGTCGAGCTCGGCGGTCTCGCGGACCCGCAGGATCTTCGCCTTCTCGAGCTGCCGGATCTGGGCGAGCGGGTCGCCGGAGCCGACGGGGTTGTCCGTCACGGACCAGCCGCCGCTCCCGGTGCGGACGTAGACCTTGCCCTTCTCGCCGTAGTTCTCGATCTCCTGGCCGCTCGTGCCGCCGAGGCGCTGCTTCATCGCGTAGCGCTCCGTCGTCAGCTCGACGACGCCCTCGCCGGTCGTGTTGATCCCCGCGTTCTTCAGCTCCAGGCTGATCCGGGCGGTCTTCGCCTGCGTGACGGCCTCGGGGCCCCGCCGGATCGCTGCGCGGATCGCCTCCTCGTCCTGGGCGGGGGCGCCGCCGCCGGCCGGCGCCTCGCCGCCGGAGCCGCCGGCCGACGTCGAGCCGCCCGCGTCGGTCGTCGTGCCGCCCTGGGCGGTGGTCGCGGCGGTCGTCCCCGTCGACGCGGTGGGCTCGTCGTCGTCCGAGCCGCAGCCCGCGACGCCGGCGGCGAGCAGCGCCGCGGTGGCGACGACGCCGAGACGGGATGACAAGGGGCGGGGGGAGCGCATCGGCGGATCCTAGGTGCCCGCGGCACGCACGGGGAGGATCTTCACGGACCTCTCACGGTCCGCCCCGGTCCTGCGCGGATCCGACCGCGGGCCGGCGATCGGGCCTCGATCCGTACCCTTGGGGGTCGCCCCGCGACCGCGGCGGCGACGGACCGAGGACGGCGACGGCAGGGATGACGGGCGCGGCGATGACCCACGAGATCGAGGACGAGGACGACGTCGACGCGACGACCGCGGACCCGCTCGCGGCGATCGATCCCGAGGAGCTCGCGGTCTGCCTGAAGGTGCTCGCGCAGGCCGAGGCGCTGGGGGAGGACCACGCCGACGCGCTCGCGATCCAGCGCGCCACGGCCAAGATCTACAAGACCGTCCGCCGACGCCGCCGGTCGGAGCGCCGCGCGGCGATCGTCGCCCACGACGAGGCGATCACGAACCTGACCGCGACCGGCGCGCCGGGACGGATCGACGACGAGACGAAGGGCCTGCCGCTCGTCTCCGAGGCGAAGGGCGCGATCGCGGGCGTCCTCCTCGAGGACCGCGCCTGCTACGTCTGCAAGCAGGGGTACCGCGAGGTCGACGCGTTCTACCACCAGCTCTGTCCGCCCTGCGCGGCGAAGAACCACGCGCGGCGCGACGCCCGCACCGACCTCACCGGGAAGCGCGCGCTGCTCACCGGCGGCCGGGCGAAGATCGGCATGTACATCGCGCTCCGGCTGCTGCGCGACGGTGCCGACCTGACGATCACCACCCGCTTCCCGCGCGACGCGGTCCGCCGCTTCACGGCGATGGAGGACAGCGCCGACTGGATCGACCGGCTGCACGTCGTCGGCCTCGACCTGCGCGACCCGATGCAGGTGACCGCGCTGGCCGACGAGGTCGCCGCGCAGGGGCCGCTCGACATCCTCATCAACAACGCGGCGCAGACCGTGCGTCGCTCGCCCGAGTCCTACGCGCTGCTCGCCGAGGCCGAGGCGGCGGCGCTGCCGTCCGGGCGGATCCCCGACGTGATGACGCTCGGCCGGCCCGGCGACGTCCGGCCGACGGCGCTCGAGGAGTCGACGGGCGACCACTGGAGCCCGACGCCGGCGCTGGTCTCGTCGATGGCGCTCGAGGCCCGCTCCGCGACGCCCGCCCGGATCGCGGCGGGCACCGCGATCGACGCCGGCGGCCTCGTCCCCGACCTGCACGACACGAACTCGTGGGTGCAGAACGTCGGCGAGGTCGACGCGATGGAGATGCTCGAGGTGCAGCTCTGCAACGCGACGGCCCCGTTCATCCTCATCACGCGCCTGCGGGCCGCGCTCGCCGCCTCGCCCGCCCGCCGCACCTACGTCGTGAACGTCTCGGCGATGGAGGGCCAGTTCGGCGGACGCTGGTACAAGGGCTCGGGCCACCCGCACACGAACATGGCGAAGGCCGCGCTGAACATGCTGACGCGGACGAGCGCCCGCGAGATGCTCGCGCAGGACGGCATCCTCATGACCGCCGTCGACACCGGCTGGATCACGGACGAGCGCCCGCACCCGCAGAAGATGCGCCTGGCCGACGTCGGCTTCCACGCCCCGCTGGACCTCGTCGACGGCGCGGCCCGCGTCTACGACCCGATCGTCCGCGGCGAGGCAGGCGAGGACCTGCACGCCTGCTTCCTGAAGGACTACGAGAAGGCACCCTGGTAGCGGGCGGCCGGGTCCGACCCCCGGTCGACCGGGAGCGGTGCGGCCCGGACTGGGCGAGGCGCCGAGCGGGGATGCGGCACCCGGGGTCGCGGCCGCCGTCTAGGGATCGTCCAGTCCGAGACATCCGTACGGCGTCCCGCCCTGGCCGCATCGATCGGTTGACACCGTCCGGGCGCGGTGAGGGTGACCGGACATGCCTCGTCCCAGCTCACGCACCCTCCGTCGCGCGGCGGTCGCCGGCGGCCTCCTCGCCGGCCTCGCCGTGCCATCCGCCGCACTCGCCGCGGACCCCGTCAGCAACGCCGTCGTGCTCAGCAACGACCGGCTCGCCTCGTTCGACCTGAAGACCCCGGGCTCGCCCGTCAATCCGGTCGCCGTCACGGGCCTCGTCGACGGCGACACGCTCGTCGGCATCGACATCCGCCCGCAGAACGGCCAGCTCTACGGTCTCGGCGTCAACGCGACGGCCGACACCGTCCAGCTCTACGCGCTGAGCGCGCGGACCGGTGTCGCCAAGGCGATCGGCGCTCCGATCACCGGGATCCAGGGCACGGACTTCGGGTTCGACTTCAACCCCACCGTCGACCGGATCCGCGTGGTCTCCGACACCGGCGAGAACTTCCGTGTCAACCCGAACACCGGCGCCCAGGTCGACGGCAACGACGTCCTCCTCGGCGTGCAGCGCGACGGCGACGTGAACGGCGCGACCGCCGTCGACGGATCGGCGTACACGAACAGCCAGCAGAACGCCACGGTCACGGCGCTCTTCTCGCTGAGCGCGGCCGACCAGAAGCTCTACATCCAGAACCCGCCGAACGCGGGCACGCAGACGGCGGGCAAGAGCGTCACCGTCGGCGGTGCCGCAGCGAACTTCTCGGACGTCGGCGGCTTCGACATCGCCCCGAACGTCGAGGCGCCCGCCAACAACCAGCCGCCTGCCGCCGGCGGTCTCGGCATCGCCGCGGTGAACGTCGGCGGCAAGGCCACGCTCGCGTCGATCGACCTCAACACCGGCGCCGCGACGGTCGTCGGTCTGATCGGCGACGGCTCGCAGCCGGTCCAGGGCCTCGCGATCCAGCAGGAGGAGAAGGCCGGCGGGCTGCCCGCCGTGTCGCTCACGGACTCGGGCAAGATCCGCCGCTTCAACACGGCGACGCCGACCGTCTTCGTCGAGACGTCCGCGATCACCGGACTCGGTCCCGGCGAGACGCCCGTCGCGATCGACTGGCGCCCGCAGACCGGCCAGCTCCTGCTACTCGGGGTCGACGCCGCGAGCAACACGGGCACCCTCTACCGGCTCGACCCGCAGGCGACCGGCGGCGCGGCCACGGCCACGCGCATCGGGCTCACGGGCTCCGTCGCGTTCACGGACGGCAACGCCAACACGACGGACCTGCCCGACCCGGCCACCGTCGGCTACGACATCGACGTCAACCCGACGGTCGACCGCGTCCGCGTGGTCACCGGCAGCGGCCTGAACTTCCGCCTGAACCCGAACGTCGCCGACGACCAGCCGTCCGCGGTCGACGGCAACGGCGGCGGCATCGCGGTCCAGAACGGCACGAACCCCGACGGAGCCCAGAAGGCCGCGAACGGGGACACGACGGTCGGCCTCGACGTGGCCGGCACCGCCTACACGAACAACGAACAGAACGCGACCCGGACGACGCTCTACACGCTCTCGAGCGCCGAGGGCAAGGTCGCCCTGCAGGCCCCGCCGAACGCGGGCACCCAGACCGCCGCGAAGACGCTCAACCTGCTCGGCCTGCCGGTCCCGATCACGGCCACGGGCGGCTTCGACATCGCGCCGGGCGTCGACGTCGACGCGGACGACGCCGCCGCGCCCGCAGGGAGCACCGGCTACGCGGCGCTCAGCATCCTCGGGCAGACGACGCTCGGCCGGGTCGACCTGAACACCGGCGCGGTCTCGCCGGCCGGACCCGTCGGTGACGGCCAGCCGATCCAGGGCCTCGCGATCCAGGGCGAGGCCGAGGCCGGCGGGGCGCCCGCCGTCACGGTCACCGCCGCCACCTCGACGACCAGCACCCTGCGGCGCTTCGACGTCGCGAAGCCCGCCACCGGCACCGAGGTCGCGATCACCGGCCTGACCGCCGGCGAGGTCCCCGCCGGCGTCGCATGGCGACCGCAGACGGGCCAGCTGCTGCTCCTCGGCATCGACGCCGACGAGGACCGCGGCTCGCTCTACCGCCTCGACCCGCAGACCGGCGCGGCCACGGTGATCGGCGCCGCGGGCTCGGTCGCGTTCCGCACCGGGTCCGGCTCCGTCGTGGAGCTGCCGCCGGTGGCGACCGGCTACGACATCGACGTCAACCCGACCGTCGACCGCGTGCGGGTCGTCGCCGCGAGCGGCCTGAACTTCCGCCTGAACCCGACGGTCGCCGACGGCGCGTCGGTGGCGGTCGACGGCAACGACGGCGAGAGCGCGGCCGTCGCGGGCACGAACCCCGACGGGAAGCAGAACGGCGGCGCCGCGGACGTCTCGGGCACCGCCTACACGAACGGGTTCGCGCAGCCGCTCACGACGCCCCCGGGGGCCACGACCCAGCTCGGCATCAGCGCGGCGCAGGACCAGCTGCTGATCCAGAACCCGCCGAACGCCGGCACCCAGACCGCCGCGCAGACCATCAAGGTCGGCGCGGACCGCCTCGATGTCACGGCCGTCCGCGGGTTCGCGATCCCGGCGAAGGTCCGCGTCGCGTCGCCGAACGGCGTGACGCAGGACGACGGGTTGGCGGTCCTCGGCACCGCCGGGACCGCCGCCGCGCTCTACGGGATCAACCTGCAGACCGCCGAGGCGACGCTGAAGGGCACGCTGCCCGGGGCGCCGACGAGCTTCGCGCTCGGTGACGGGCCGGAGGTGCTCGGCTCGATCCCCGTCCACACCGTCTCGCCGCTCGCGCCGCAGCCCCCGAACGCGCCGGTGGCGACGCCGGTGATCGCGAAGGCCGGCTTCGGGTCCAGCACGCGGCTGTCGGTGAAGCTCCGCGCGACGCGGGTCTCGGCGAACGGCCCGGCGAAGGTGACGTTCCGCAACACGAACGCCTTCGCGGTGAAGGTGCGCCTGCAGGCGACGACGCCGAAGTCCGGGAAGCGCAGGGCGATCCGGTACAGCACCAAGACCTACACGGTGAAGGCCCGTTCGTCGCGGACCGTCAACCTGCGCCTGCCCGCCGCCGCCCGCAAGGAGCTGCGCACGAAGCGGAAGCTGTCGATCCGCACGACGCTGCGGGTGACGGCGCCGGACGGGAAGAACCGCACCGTCCGCAAGACGCTGACCGCGCGCCGGAAGTAGCGCGGCGCGGACCCTCCTCGCGCGAGGAGGGTCCGGCGCCCGGCGGCGTCGGCGGCGTCAGTCGGGCTCGGTGAGCCTGCTCGTCGTGGCGAGCAGCACGGCCGGCGCGACGAGCTGCACGAAGAAGACGGCGAACAGCCCGGCGACCACGTGGTCGCGGTCGAGGTCGGCGGGCAGGACGGCCGACGCCACGATCACCGCGACGAGCAGCAGGACCCCGAGGCCGCGGTGCGAGAGCGCGAACGCCCGGTCGCGCCGGTCGCGCTCGCGCTCGTCGAGCTCGCTGCCACGCATCGCGGTGACGCCCCCGGCGACGACGTTGACGGCGCCCATCGCCGGGACCCACGCCAGCAGGCCGGCGACCGCCATCGCGATCCCGGTGGTCCCGCCGACCGCGAACCCGGCGACGACGACCGCGCTCGCCACCACCAGCGCCGCGATCGCCACCACCCGCCCGAGCGGCGTGCGGACGCGGTCCGCGGCGGGGTAGCGGTCGTACGTGGCGCGCGAGATGCCGCTGCGCTCCTGGATGCTCATCGGGACTCCTCTGCGTGGGGGACGGGGGCGCCCAGCCGCGGGAACGCGTCGAGCGAGAACAGCGCCTCGACGGGGACGTCGAAGAACCGCGCCATCCGCAGCGCGAGCGCCAGGCTCGGGCGGTACTCGCCGCGCTCGACGTAGCCGATCGTCTGGTAGTGGACGTCGACCGCCGCCGCGAGGTCGCGGCGCGACACGCCGCGCTCGGCGCGGAAGACCGCGACGCGGTTGTGGACCGGGGGCTCTTCGGGGCGGGGCACTACGCAGTTTGTAGCAGAAGTACTACATATCGTCCAAGTCGCGCGGTGGGTGGGCGTCCGGAGGTCCGGGTGGCGGTGGGTGGGCGACCTTCCCTCGTCCAGGGCGCGGGCAGGTCGAGTTCGCGCCGCGATCCTCCCGTCCGTGGTCGGCAGGCGTCTCAGGTCGCCGGGATCCTCCGCCCGTGTCGGCAGTCGCCCAGGATCTTCGTGGGGGCGACGCAGATCCGCCGCTCCCCGCGGATCGCCAGAGCGTCGCCGCCCACGGCTCGCCGTCGCCGTGTGCAGGGGTTTCTCCCCGCCGGCCGCCCGGTGTCCCGTCGGTCCTCGACCCTCCGTTGAGGGGTCGTCGAAGATCTGCCATACTGCGACTCAGATTTCACGCAGTCTCGTTCGGAGCTAGGAGCGCCACATGGGCAAGATCATCGGCATCGACCTGGGCACGACCAACTCGTGCATGGCCGTCCTCGAAGGCGGCGAGCCGACCGTCATCGAGAACTCCGAGGGCGGCCGCACCACCCCGTCCGTCGTCGCGTTCGCCAAGGGCGAGCGGCTCGTGGGTGCCGTGGCCAAGCGCCAGGCCGTCACGAACCCGACGAACACCATCTCCTCCGTCAAGCGCTTCATGGGCCGCAAGGAGGCCGAGGTGCAGGAGGAGGAGTCGATGGTCCCGTACAAGGTCGTCGCCGGGGCCAACGGCGACGCCCGCATCGAGGCCGAGGGCAAGCAGTACAGCCCGCCGGAGGTCTCGGCCATCACGCTCGCGAAGCTCAAGGCCGACGCCGAGGCGTACCTGGGCGAGACCGTCGACGGCGCCGTCATCACCGTCCCGGCGTACTTCAACGACGACCAGCGCCAGGCGACGAAGGACGCCGGCAAGATCGCCGGCCTCGACGTCAAGCGCATCATCAACGAGCCGACCGCCGCGTCGCTCGCCTACGGCCTCGACAAGGAGTCCGACCAGACGATCCTCGTCTTCGACCTCGGCGGCGGCACGTTCGACGTGTCCGTGCTCGAGATCGGCGACGGCGTCTTCGAGGTCAAGTCGACCGCCGGTGACAACCACCTCGGCGGCGACAACTTCGACAAGACGATCGTCGACTGGCTCGCGGCCGAGTTCAAGAAGGACCAGGGCATCGACCTGAAGAACGACCCGATGGCCCTGCAGCGGCTGTTCGAGGCCGCGGAGAAGGCGAAGATCGAGCTCTCCTCGGCGCAGGAGACGCAGATCAACCTGCCGTTCATCACGGCCGACGCGTCGGGACCGAAGCACCTCGACGTCCGGCTGACCCGCGCGAAGCTCACCGACCTGGCCTCGAGCCTGCTCGACCGGCTGGTCGCGCCGGTCCGTCAGGCGATGGACGACGCGAAGGAGAAGGGCGCGTCGAACATCGACCACATCGTGCTCGTCGGCGGCATGACCCGCATGCCCTCCGTGCAGGAGAAGGTCAAGGAGCTCACGGGCAAGGAGCCGCACCGCGGCGTCAACCCGGACGAGGTCGTCGCCGTCGGTGCCGCCGTCCAGGCCGGCGTCCTGTCGGGCGACGTCAAGGACGTCCTGCTGCTCGACGTCACCCCGCTGACGGTCGGCATCGAGACCAAGGGCGGCGTCATGACGAAGCTCATCGAGCGCAACACCACGATCCCGACCCGCAAGAGCGAGATCTTCTCGACGGCGGACGACAACCAGCCGTCGGTCGAGATCCACGTCCTGCAGGGCGAGCGCGAGATGGCGAGCTACAACAAGTCGCTCGGCAAGTTCCAGCTGACGGGCATCCCGCCCGCGCCCCGTGGCGTGCCGCAGGTCGAGGTCACGTTCGACATCGACGCCAACGGCATCCTCAACGTGTCGGCGAAGGACCTCGGCACCGGCAAGGAGCAGAAGATCGAGATCAAGGCCGGCGGCGGGCTCTCCGACGAGGAGATCCAGTCGATGGTCTCCGACGCCGAGGCGAACGCCGAGGCCGACAAGAAGGCGCGCGAGCTGGCCGAGGCCCGCAACGTCGCCGAGCAGGGCGCGTACCAGGCCGAGAAGCAGCTCTCCGACCTGGGCGACCAGGTCGACGAGACCTCCCGCAAGGAGATCGAGGACGCGATCGCCGCCGTCCGCGAGGCGCTGACGGGCGAGGACGCCGAGGCGATCAACGCCAAGCGCGAGGCGCTCGAGCAGGCCTTCCACAAGGTCTCCGAGCAGCTCTACCAGCGCGCGCAGGCCGAGAACGGCGGCGCGGCCGGTGCCGACGGCCAGGGTCCGGCCGGCGGCGCGTCCGACGACGAGGAGGACGTCGTCGACGCCGAGGTCGTCGACGAGAAGTAGGCCGCGGCCCGCCGACACCGACCCTCCAGGAGCTCCCGATGACCGACGATCCCCGCAAGCACGAGACCAGCGCCACGCCGACCGGCACCGACGCCGACGGTCCCGTCCCGGCCCCCACCGGGACGGGCCAGGGGAACGTCACGGACCGCCCCATCCCCGCGGACGACGCGGCGGGCGGGTCGACGGGCCGCAACACCCCCGACGACGGTTCGGTGCCGGGGGACGTCGAGGGCGAGCCGGCGGACGCGGACGACGACCCCGCGGACGCAGGCCCCGCCGGGTCGGCGGGCGAGCAGGCGGAGGCGGCCGAGCAGGCCGACGAGGCCGAGGCGGAGATCGCCGCCGACGGCGAGCCCGTCGAGGCCGAGGCGGAGCCCGTCGCCGAGGAGCCCGACTGGAAGGATCGCTACGTGCGGTCCGTCGCCGAGCTCGACAACGTCCGCAAGCGCGCCCGCCGCGACGCGGCGGCCGGCGAGGCGAAGGGCGTCGCGAAGCTCGCCAAGGCGCTGCTCCCCGCGCTCGACAACCTCGACCGCGCGCTGGCGCACGTCGACCAGGTGCAGGAGCAGGACCCCGCGCACCCGGCCGGCGACACGCAGCTCGTCGAGGGCGTCCGCATCGTCCACCGCGAGATCCACGCCGCGCTGTCCCAGGCCGGCATCGAGGCCTACGACCCGACGGGCGAGCCGTTCGACCCGCACGCGCACGAGGCCCTGACCCAGCAGCCCGCCCCCGAGGGCACGCCCCCCGGGACGATCCTCGCCGTCTTCCAGGCGGGGTACCGTCGTGGGGACGACGTGCTCCGGGCGGCCAAGGTGGTCGTGGCGGGCTGACCCCCGTCGCGAAGAGACCGACTGCATGAGCACCCGACCGGACAACGGCCCCGACCTCTACGCGGTCCTCGGCGTCGACAAGAAGGCGTCGGCCGACGAGATCAAGAAGGCGTACCGCAAGCTCGCCCGTGAGTACCACCCGGACCGCAACCCGGGGGACACGGCCGCGGAGGAGCGGTTCAAGCAGGTCTCGGCGGCGCACGACGTCCTCTCCGACGCCGACAAGCGCAAGGAGTACGACAAGGCGCGCGCGTTCGGCGGGCTCGGTGGCGCGTTCTCCACCGGCGGGGCCGGCTTCGACTTCGGCGACTCCGGCATCGGCGACCTGCTGGGCACCGTCTTCGGGGGCCGCACCGGTCGTCAGAGCCGCACCGGTACCGGCACGCGTCCGGGCGGCGCGCAGCAGCGCGGCCGCGACGTCGAGGCCGAGGTCACGCTGTCGTTCCGACAGGCGATCGACGGCGCCCAGGTGCCGCTGAGCGTCCGCACCGCGTCGCCGTGCAACACCTGCGCGGGGACGGGGGCGAAGCCGGGCACCAGCCCGATCGTCTGCCCGCGCTGCCAGGGCCGCGGCGTCGAGTCGCAGGGCCAGGGCCTGTTCTCGATCAGCCAGCCGTGCTCGCGCTGCCACGGTGCCGGCACGATCATCGAGGACCCCTGCCCGACCTGCGCGGGCGAGGGCGCGGTCCACACGACCAAGCGCTACCGCGTCAACGTGCCGCCCGGCGTGAAGGAGGGCTCCCGGGTCCGCCTCGCCGGCAAGGGCCAGGCCGGACGCAACGGCGGCCCGCCCGGCGACCTCTTCGTCATCACGCACGTGCCGGCGTCCGAGGTCTTCGAGCGCCACGGCGACGACGTCGAGGTGACGGTGCCGCTCTCGATCGCCGAGGCGGTCCAGGGCGCCGACGTCGAGGTCCCGACGCTCGACGGCCGCCAGAAGCTGCGCGTCGCCCCCGGCACGAAGCACGGCACGCTCCAGCGCCTGCGCGGCGAGGGTCCCCCGCGACTGGGCGGCGGCGGGCGCGGCGACATCCGCTACCGCTTCGTCATCGAGGTCCCGCAGCCGTCCACCGACGAGCAGCGCGACGCCGCCGAGCAGTTCGGCGCGCTCTTCCCGTCCGCCGCCCGCGACCGCCTGTTCGCCGAGGAGTGATCCGGGTGGGGGAGGGAGGCGACGAGCGCGCGGGCCGTCCGGCCAAGCCCCGCGGGGCGGCCGTCCGGGTCACGTCGTCGA
>CAFBMK010000075.1_pt1 | contig 13567 bp, 13 predicted proteins | sample 7268691 | NCBI WGS metagenome assembly CAFBMK01 (sample SAMEA6814062, study PRJEB35770) | freshwater metagenome | biome: Freshwater; feature: Freshwater reservoir; material: water | place: Czech Republic | collected 2017-05-23 | depth 30m m
CACGGGCTTCGAGACTACGCGAGCGAACGGGTGTTCGGTTGGACCGGGGGCGGATCCGTCACGGTTCCGGCGCACCTCCGCACGTCGATCGTCAGCGGCGCGACGACGCCCCGTCGCGCTCCCGCGCCGGCCGCCCCGTCGTCGCCGTCGTCCGTGCCGCGCATGGTCCGCCACGCTACCCGCGGGCGGCGCGCGCCACCCGGCGCGCCCGGGCCGTCGGGCCGCACCCGTGCACGGCCCTCCCCTCCCACGATCGTCCCGCAGAACCCGTGCGTGGGGGGTCCCCCGATCGGGCACGTACGGGGTAGCCCTCCCGCAGCGTCGGGAGGACGCCCCGCCCGGCGCCGTTCCGGGCCCGTCCCACACCCAGGAACCCCGTGTCGTCCCACCGCCGTTCATCCCGTCGCACCGTCCGGCGCGCCGCCGCCTGCGCGCCCCTCCTCCTGCTGCCCGCGCTCGCGCCGGCCGCCGCGTCCGCCGACGCCGTCACCGCCAACACGTGGGCCGGCGGGTCGCTCGGGTTCCATCGCCAGCCCGCCGCGCCGCGGTACCCGGCGGGGGCGGCGCTCGTGTCCCTCGTCACGTCGTCGACGACCGCCCGGCTCGCGGTCACGCTCGACGGGACGCGGTGCCTGGCGACCCGGACGCTCACCGGCACCGTGACGCCCGGGGCCGGCGGCGGCCCCGAGCACCTCGTCCTGGCCGTGGACGCCCGGCGGAAGGTCCGCTCGAAGGCCGAGCGCCTCGACTTCACCGTCGCGCTGCGCTCCGCCGCGCCCGGGCTCCTTGCCGGCACCGCGTCCGTCCGCGGGACGATCCGCCAGGGCGGCCGGACGCTCCGCTGCGACGTCGAGCGCTTCGTCGTGGTGCGGTCGCGGTCGGCGCTCGAGGCGCCGCTCGCGCCCCTGACGACGGATCCGGCGGCCATGCGCACGGGCGTGCTGCTGTCGCCGGTCGCCCCGCGCGCGCAGGCGGCGATCGTCATCGCGCGCCGCGAGGACGGGTTCCACCACGCCGCCTGGACGCAGCACCTGACGTGCACGGTCGGGTCGGAGCGCACCGCGTTCGACGCGCCGAACTTCGCGCCGCGGTTCCGGGTCCGCGCCGACGGCAGCTTCCGGGGCCGCGAGGTCCTCCGTACCCGGGTGCGGATCCAGGGCGAGCGCGTCTCGCGCGTCTTCACCTCCACGATCGAGGGACGGATCGGCGCGGACGGCATCGCCCGGGGCGCCGTCCAGGTGTCCGAGCGCATCTCGGGCGCCGGCGGGGCCCTGACGTGCGAGGTCCCGCGGACGGCCTTCGCCGCCGCGCCCTAGGCCGCCCGGGACGACGACGGGGCGGCCGTCCGGCCGCCCCGCGTCCCTGCGGTCCGGGCCATGCGGCCCGGGATGTCGCTCAGGCCTCGACGGGCTGCTTCGTGGCGTCGGCGACCTGCTGGACGACGACGGCCAGCTTCTCCGTGATCTCGGCGTCGTCGCTCGGGTGGCGCTCGGCGAAGCGGATGACGGACTCGGGGACGGAGAGCTTCACGTCCTCGAGGACGGAGGCGCCGGCGATGCCGGAGGCCTTGCGGGTCTCGTCCTGCGCCCACACGCCGCCGTACTGGCCGTAGGCGGTGCCGACGACGGCGAGCGGCTTGCCGACGAAGACGCCGGAGCCCATCGGACGGGACGCCCAGTCGATCGCGTTCTTCAGGACGCCCGGCGTCGTGCCGTTGTACTCGGGCGAGAAGAGCAGGAACGCGTCGACGGCCCCGGCGGCCTCGCGGAACCTGACGGCGGACGCCGGGACGTCGGTCGGGTTGTCGATGTCCTCGTTGTAGAACGGGATGTCGGCGAGGCCCTCGAAGATCTCGATCTCGACGCCCTCGGGGGCGAGGGCGACGGCGGCCTCGGCGAGCTGGCGGTTGTGCGAGCCCGAGCGGAGGCTGCCGACGAGGGCGAGGATGCGGACGGTGGACATGGAAACTCCGGAAGACGTGGTGGCGGGTGGACCGGTCCGTGTGGACCGCGGTCCGGTTCCTGAGTTGTAGCACGGATTCGGACCGCGGTCCACTTTGTCCCCGTCCGCTAGGATGGACGACGTGGCCCCTTCCCCGCCCACCCCGCTGACGGTCGTCGGCTCCGGAGCGCTCCCGATGGCGGCCGCCGTCGAGGGCGAGCGCGCCGACGCCGCGCGCAACCGCCGACGCCTGCTCGAGGCCGCTCGCGAGCTCGTCGCCGACGTCGGCGCCGGGCAGGTCACGATGGAGGCCGTCGCCGCGGCCGCGCAGGTCGGCAAGGGCACCGTCTTCCGCCGCTTCGGCGACCGGGTCGGCCTGATGGTCGCGCTCCTGGACCTCGCGGAGCGCGAGAACCAGGAGGCCTTCATGTTCGGGCCGCCGCCGCTGGGCCCGGGCGCCCCGCCGCGCGAGCGGCTCGTGGCCTTCGGCGAGCAGCGCATGCGCTTCGCGGCCGAGCACCAGGACGTCCTGCTGGCGGCCGAGTCGTGCGCCTCGCGCCGCTACGTGCACCCGGCGCGGGCCGTGCCCGTGCTGCACGTCGCCGGACTGCTGCGCGAGGCCGGGGTCGACGGCGACGTCGAGCTCCTGACGGAGTCGCTGCTCGGCTACCTCGACGTGGCGCTCCAGCAGCACCTGCGCGAGACGCGCGAGATGTCCGAGGAGCGCCTCCTGGCCGGCTGGGCCGACCTCGTCGACCGCCTCCTCGGCGCGCGCGGCTGAGCTCAGCCCGCGGCCAGCTCCGCCGCGCGCGCGAGCACCGCGTCCAGCATCGGCGGCGTCAGGCGGCCGGTGAAGGTGTTCTGCTGGCTCGGGTGGAACGTGCCGAGCAGCCGCACGTCCCCCAGGTCGACCTCGGCCCCGTGCCCGAACCGCGGCCTCGGCCGCGGGATCGGGACGCCCCGCTCGGCGAGCAGCCGCAGCGCGCCGTCCCAGCCGAACTGCCCGAGGCAGACGACGACCCGCACGTTCGGCAGGAGCTCGAGCTCGCGGGCCGTCCACGGCAGGCAGGCGTCGCGCTCCGTCGTCGTCGGCTTGTTCTGCGGCGGCGCGCAGCGGACGACGGCGGTGATCCAGCAGTCCGTCAGCTCCAGGCCGTCGCCGGGGCGGTCGGCGTGCGGCTGGTTCGCGAAGCCCGTGCGGTGCAGCGCGGCGTAGAGGAAGTCGCCCGACCGGTCGCCGGTGAACATGCGGCCCGTGCGGTTGGCGCCGTGGGCGGCGGGCGCCAGGCCCACGAGCAGCACCCGCGCGGCGGGGTCGCCGAACGCCGGCACGGGGCGGCCCCAGTACTCCTCGTCGCGGTAGGCGGCGCGCCGGACCACGGCGACCTCCTCGCGCCACGCGACGAGTCGCGGGCACGCCCGGCACTCCGAGACCCGCTGCTGGTGTTCCGCCAGGGCCGCGTCCACCGGGCCTACGGTACCGTTCGATCCCGTGTTCGCCCCTCGTCTGGCCCTGCTCACCGTCACCGGTGTCGTCGCCGCCGCCGGCATGGCCGGCTGCGCCCAGCAGGGTGGCGTCGAGGACAAGGAGTTCGACGGCGAGGCGGCGCGCGTCGCCAACGTCGTCCGCGAGCTCGACGACGCCTACATCGACGAGCAGAACGACGACGACGGCGCCGTCACCGCGTGCCGCACGCTGCTCTCGGCCCGCCTCGTCGCGGCGCTGGGCGGCCGGGACTGCCCCAAGAACGCGGCCGCCGCGCTCAAGAACTCCGACGCGACGCAGACCGACGTCCGCAAGGTCACGATCCGCGGCAACGTCGCGACGGTCGAGGCCCGGCTCGAGCTCAACGACGACGAGCAGCGCCTCGACACCCTGACCCTCGTGCAGGAGGGTCGTTCGTGGAGGTTCGACGGCAGCACGCCGGGCAGGCAGGGCCAGAAGGCGGCCCCCGCCGCGCCGGCCACCCAGGCCCCGGCGACGACGACCGCCGCGCCCGCGCCCTCCTCCTGAGCGCCTGGGGCGCGGGGCGGCCGCGGCCGCCCCGCGCCTAGCCCTCCAGGAAGGTGTGGTCCTGGCCGTAGACCCGGCGGTAGTAGGCCTGGTAGTCGTCCGTGTCGACGAGCGGCTTCCACCAGTGCGGGTGGTCGCGGTACCAGTGCACGGTGGACTCGAGGCCGCCCTCGTCGAAGTCCATCCGCGGCTTCCAGCCCGCGAGCGCCTCGAGCTTCGAGGAGTCCAGGGCGTAGCGGAAGTCGTGACCGAGGCGGTCCTCGACGTGGCGGATCTGGTCCGTCGACGCGCCGGTCAGCTCGATGATCCGGCCGACGACGTCGAGGTTGATCTTCTCCTTCGCGCCTCCGACGTTGTACGCCTGACCGGCCTCGCCGTGGGTCAGCGCGGCGTGGATGCCGGACGCGAAGTCGTCGACGTGCAGCCAGGTGCGGACCTGGTCGCCCTTGCCGTAGACGGGGAGCGGCCCGCCGTGGATCGCGTTCAGCGTCATCACGGGGATGAGCTTCTCCGGGAACTGGCGGGGCCCGTAGCAGTTGGACCCGCGGGCGATGACGACGTCCTGCCCGTAGGTGTGGTGCGCCGCCAGGACCGTGAGGTCGGCGCCGGCCTTCGACGCGGAGTACGGCGAGGACGGCTCGAGCGGGTGCTGCTCGGTGAAGGCGCCCTCCGTGATCGAGCCGTACACCTCGTCCGTGGAGACCTGGACGTAGCGGACCTCGCGGCGCCGGGCCTCCTCCACGAGGGTGTGGGTGCCCAGCGCGTTCGTCAGCACGAACGCCTGCGCGTCGAGGATGGACCGGTCCACGTGGGTCTCGGCGGCGAAGTTGACGACCGCGTCGACGCCCTGCATCGCCCGCTCGGCGGCGGAGGGGTCCTCGATCCGCCCGACGAGCAGCTCGACGTCGAGGCCCTCGACGTTCTCCCGGCGACCGGCGTAGGTCAGCGCGTCGAGCACGCGGACCTCGTCGCCCGCGGCGACCCGCTGATGCACGAACGCCGAGCCGATGAACCCGGCACCACCACAGACGAGGAGCTTCATACGGCACGGAACCCTACGGGAGGGGCCGGGTGCCGGTGCGTGCCGCCCCGCACGACGACGGACGCGGCCCGCCCGTGCGCCGTCCCCGCACGGGCCCGGAGCCGGATCGCGGCGGGGACCGGCGGACGACGTACGATGCGCGCCATGTCCGCGCGCCCGGGAGCCGTCGCCGATCCGGGAGCGTGCGCGTGAGCGTGGTCGACGCCTCGGACCGTCGCTGGCGGGTCCGCCGGCGCTGGCTCCCGTGGCGGCGCCGCGTCCGCGAGGTGCCCGACGTCCCGTTCGACGGCGGCGACCTCGGCGACGATCCGATCAGCGCGCTCATCGGCCTGTTCCTGCTGGTGCTCGCCCTGCCGGCGATCATCATGGTCGTCGCGATCCTGGTCGAGCTGCTCGTCCTGCTCGCGCTGCTGCCGGCCTTCGTCCTCGTGCGCCTGCTCCTGCCGGTGCCCTGGAAGATCGAGCTGTGGGCGCGCCCCGCCTCGCGCCGGGTCCTCGGCTGGCACCTGCAGCACGAGGTGCCCGTGCGGGGCTGGCGCGCGTCGGGGGAGCGGATCGCCGAGATGACGGCCGAGATCCGCGAGCAGGGGCCGGGACGTCGGTACGTCCCGCGCGAGGTCCTCGCGAAGGCCGAGGCCGACGGGTCGACGGAGCGGATCGACGAGACGTGGCCGGACCGGGCGGCCGACGACCGGTCGCGCACCGCCGGCCGGGCGGCCGACGCGCGGTCGGGCGACCGGACGCCGGGCGACGCCGCCCCGCCCGTGGAGCCCGGGGCCGACGTCGCGACCGGGTCGCCGTACGGCGCCGCGCCGGTGCGTCCCGCCGGCGGGACGGCCGCGGGGCGGCCGGCGAGCGGCACCGCGTCCCCGGACGGCTCGATGCCGAACCCGTTCGCCCAGCGCGACGAGGACTGAGGCCGACCCGCGGCCGGTCGGGCCGGCGCGACGACGACCGGCGACCCGCGCGGCCGGTCAGGCCGGCGCGAGGCGGTTGGCCTCGGCCAGGTGGCCGTGCAGGCCGTCCTGCCACGCCGGCAGGGCGGGCACGTCCGCGCGCGTCGACGCCATGACGCTCCAGGCCGGCCGGGGCGCGGGGCGCGGGAACTCGTCCGTCGTGACGGGGTGGACCGTCGTGCCGGTGCCCGCCAGGGCGAACGTCTCCTGCGCGAGCCCGTGCCAGGTCGTCCGGCCGGAGCCGCAGAGGTGCGCGACGCCCCGGGCGTCCGACGCGGCGACGGCCACGAGCGCCGGCGCGAGGTGGCCCGTCCACGTGGGGCAGCCCTGCTGGTCGGCGACCACGGAGAGCTCGTCGCGGTCCGCCGAGAGCTTCAGCATCGTGTCGACGAAGTTGCCGCCGCCCTCGCCGAAGAGCCAGCTCGTCCGGCAGATCAGGTGGTCGGGGTTGTGCTCCGCGACGAGCCGCTCGCCCGCGAGCTTCGTCCGGCCGTAGGCGCCCTGCGGGTCGACGGGCGCGTCCTCGCGGTACGGCTCGGACGCGTCGCCCCGGAAGACGTAGTCCGTCGAGACGTGGACGATGCGCGCGCCGATCGCCGCGGTCCCCTTGGCCAGGTTGCCGGCGCCCTCGCCGTTGACGGCCATCGCCGCGGCCTCGTCGGCCTCGGCGCCGTCGACGTCGGTCCAGGCGGCGCAGTTCACCACGACCGCGGGCGAGGTCTTCTCGAGCCACGTCGTGGTGCCGACGAGGTCGGTCAGGTCGAACGCGGCGCGCGGCGCCTCGACGACGTCCCAGCCGTGGACGCGCGCGACGTCGGCGACCCGGTGGCCGAGCATCCCGGTGGCGCCGACGACGACGATCCGGCGGCGGTGGTCCGCCCGGTCCGGGGCGTCGACGTCCGTGCGGTCCAGCGCGTTCTTGTTCGGCCGGATCACCATGTTCGGGCCGAGTCGCTGGACGCTGCGCTGCTGGGAGAAGCCCATCTATCGTGCCTCCGCCGGGCGGGCCGGCGATCCGTGGTGGGTGGGACGCGCGGCGCGGAGCGCCGTGTCCCGAAGGGTGGCGGACCGCGCCCCGGCCGGCGCCGACGGGACGCCGAGCAGGCGGACGACGACCGCGGTCGTGCGCCGGAACGCGCCCTTTCGCAGCTGTCCCGCGCGGTCGCAGGCCTGGTGCCGGCAGGCGTGGGAGACGACGCCGAGCTTCATGCCCGGCATGCCGGCGAGCTCGATCTCGCGGTGGTCCGAGTTGCCCGTCGACGCGTCGCGCACCCGCCAGACGCGGACCCCGGCGGCGCGGGCGGCGGTCAGGACGGCCCTCTCGACGCCCGGGCGGGCCCGGGGCGCCGGGGAGTAGAGGTCGAAGCGCGAGCCGGCGCCGACCTCGTCGAGTGACAGCGCGTACCGCACGTCGTCCGTGCGGCCCGCGCGACGCAGCCGCCGGACGAGCGCCGAGGCGCCGAGGTGGTCGGGGCGGCCGGTGTGGCCGCGCTCCTCCGCGCCCGTGGCGACGAGCCACGTCTCGCAGTCCCGGTCCCCGGACCGTGCGACCAGCGGCGCCAGCGCGACGAGCAGCCCGACGCCGGAGGCGTTGTCGAGCGCGCCGGGCGCCGGCGGGTCGCTGTCGGCGTGGGCCAGGAGGACGCGCAGGCACGACGCCCGGCCCGGCCGGATCCCGACGACGTTGCGCGACCGGCCGATCCCGGGGACGGCGAAGCGGTCGTGGACGACGCGCAGGCCGGACGCGCGGAAGCGGGTCGCGACGGCGCGGTGGGCGGCGCGCTCCGCCGCTGATCCGGCGGGGCGCGGTCCCGCGTTCGCGAGGTCGCGCGCGAAGGCGTACGCGACGTCGGCGGCGGGGTCCGAGGGCGCGGCCGCCAGCGCGACCACCGCCATGATCCCCGCCGCGCCGAGCACGTCCTAGAGGATCTCGATCTCGGAGTTGTCGCCGACCATGAAGCGGTAGGCGCGCGGGGTGCGCTCGCCTCGGCGGACGATGACGTCGCGGCCGAGCAGCGAGGACTCGATGCGGCCCTCGAGGCCGATGAGCTTCGCCCGCTCGAGCAGGATGGAGTGCTCGACCTCGGACCGCTCGACGACCGCGTCGGCGGCGATCGCGGAGTACGGCCCGACGTAGGAGTCCTCGACCACGGCGTCCCGCCCGATGACGACGGGGCCGCGGACGACGGAGCGGACGATGCGGGCGCCGGGCTCGATGATGACGCGGCCCTCGACCTGGGAGTGCTCGTCGACGTCCCCGTCGACGCGGCGCTCGATCGTCTCGAGGATCAGGCGGTTGGCCTCGAGCATGTCGGCGAGCTTGCCGGTGTCCTTCCACCAGCCGTGCACGACGTGCGGCTCGACGCGGTCGCCCTGGTCGACCTGCCACTGGATGGCGTCGGTGATCTCGAGCTCGCCGCGCGGCGACGGCTCGATCGCCTTCGCGGCCTCGAGGATCCGCTTCGTGAAGAGGTAGACGCCGACGAGCGCCAGGTCGGACTTCGGCTCCTTCGGCTTCTCGACGAGCCGGGCGACGCGGCCGTCCTCGAGCTCCGCGACGCCGTAGGCCGTCGGATCGTCGACGGGCTGCAGGAGGATCATCGCGTCGGGGGCGTGCTCCTCGAACTGCTGCACGAGCTCGCTGATGCCGCCCTGCAGCAGGTTGTCCCCGAGGTACATGACGAACGAGGAGTCGCCGAGGAACGGCTCGGCCGTCAGCACCGCGTGGGCGAGGCCGTCGGGCGAGACCTGGTCGATGTAGGTGATCTGCGCGCCGAACTGCGAGCCGTCGCCGGCGACCTCGCGGATCTCGCCGCCGGTCTCGGGGTTCAGGATGATCCCGATCTCCGTGATCCCGGCCTCGACCATCGACCGGATCCCGTAGAAGAGCACGGGCTGGTTGGCCACGGGCACCAGCTGCTTGGCCGACGTGTGCGTGATCGGGCGCAGCCGCGTCCCACGGCCGCCGGACAGGATCAGTCCCTTCAGATGAGGCATCGCGGGTGAGGCTATAGGGCCGCGCGCGGCCGACCGCCGCCGGGACGGCACACCGACCGGCGGATCGGGGCGGGGCCCGGTCCGCTCACCCGGGTGCACCGAGCCCTGCCGAACCCCGATGCGGCCCGGCCCGAGACGCTCGGGGCGGGGCCCGGTCCCCTCACCCGGGTGCGCCGAGCCCTGCCGAACCCCAATGCGGCCGGGCCCGAGACGCTCGGGGCGGGGCCCGGTCCGCTCACCCGGGTGCACCGAGCCGTGCCGAACCCCGATGCGGCCCGGCCCGAGACGCTCGGGGCGGGGCCCGGTCCGTTAATACACGCCTGCGGCGAGCTTGCGGTGGTCCCAGGTGGAGCGACGTCGCTCGACGAACTCGAAGGCGACGCGCTTGCTCGCCTGGGCCTCGATCATCGCGGTCGCCTCGTCCGGGAGCGGTCCGTCCTGCGCGACGCCGGGCGTGTAGCGCCGGAGGATCTCGGTGCCGAGCGGCACCAGGACGTCGAGGTCGCGGTGCAGGACGACGTCGCACTCGAGCATGACGCCGCGGAGCTGGTCGTAGGTCTCGCCGGCCTCGACCTGGAGCGTGGCGCGCGGGTCGCGCTCGAGGTTGATCGCCTTCTGCGAGCGCGCGAAGGTCCAGGCCCACATGCGGCCGTCGCGGACGACGTACCAGAGGGGCATGAGGTGGGGCCAGCCGCGCGGACCGTGGGTCGCGCAGACGACGGTGCGCTCCTCCTCGAGGAACGCGAGCGCCTCGTCCTCGGTCATGGTGATCTGGTCGCGGCGGCTCATGGGCCGACGCTAACCGATCCTGGCCGGCTGGCCAGTCCCACCGGGGATCGGGGTGGCCGCCCGGCGAGCGGCTCGACGACCCGGGGCGCGTGGCCCGGACCGGCCCCGTGGACGACTGCCGCGGGACGACCCGGGTAGCCACGTGGCATGCCTGCCGTTCCCGATCCCTCGAACACGACGCCCGGCGACGAGGCCGCCCCCGGCACCCCCGGCACGGGCGAGGACGTCTGCCCCCGCTGCGCCGGCTCGGGCCGCGTCGACGACGCCGAGTGCCCCGAGTGCGGCGGCACCGGCATCGTCATCCACGGCGTCGGCGGCGGCTGACCGCGGCGCGGGCCGGGGCGGCGCCGGCGACCCCCGGCGGCTGCGGCGGCTGCGGCGGCCCGCCCCGGGGTCACCGGTCCGCGGCCTCCTGACGTCCGGCTCCGATCGCCCCGCACGCGCGCGCGTGTGGGTTCGGCGAGGCCGGGTAGCCGGACGGGACCGGTCGCGCCGGTCGTCGGAGGACGGCGGACGCGGCCCGCAGGACCGGTCCCGTCCGGCCGACGGCGACCGGCAGCACCAGGTCCCTCACGCGCCACAGGAGCACCAGATGTCCGACACCCCGAACCACCCGCCCGCCTCCGGCGACGACCGCGAGGTCCTCACCACCCGCCAGGGCCACCCCGTCTGGGACAACCAGAACCAGCGCACCATCGGCGACCGGGGCCCGGCGACGCTCGAGAACTACCAGTTCCTCGAGAAGATCAGCCACTTCGACCGGGAGCGGATCCCGGAGCGCGTCGTGCACGCCCGCGGGGCGACGGCGTTCGGCGAGTTCGAGGCCTACGGCACGATCGGCGACGAGCCGATCGACCGCTACACCCGCGCGAAGGTCCTGCAGCCGGGCGGCAGGTGCGAGGTCGCCGTCCGCTTCTCCACCGTCGCCGGCGGTCGCGACTCCTCCGAGGCCGCCCGCGACCCGCGCGGCTTCGCGGTGAAGATGTACACCGAGGACGGCAACTGGGACCTCGTCGGCAACAACCTGGGCGTCTTCTTCCTCCGCGACGCCGTGAAGTTCCCGGACTTCATCCACTCGCAGAAGCCCGACCCGGTGACGTTCGAGCGCCAGGTGCCCAACCGCGTCTTCGACTTCGCGTCGCAGACCCCGGAGTCGCTGCACATGTTCAGCCTCGTGCTGAGCCCCCGCGGCCTGCCGGCGAGCTACCGCCACCAGCAGGGCTTCGGCGTCAACACGTACCGCTGGGTCAACGCGGCGGGCGAGACGAAGCTCGTGAAGTACCACTGGATCCCCGAGCAGGGCGTGCGCTCCTGGACCCAGGAGGACGCGACGAAGGCCCAGGGCGACGAGCTCGGCGTCCACACGAAGGACCTCTACGACGCCATCGACCGCGGCGACTTCCCGGCGTGGGAGCTGCGCGTGCAGCTCATGGACGACCACGACCACCCCGAGCTCGACTGGGACCCGCTCGACGACACGAAGGTCTGGCCGGAGAACGACTTCCCCGTCCAGGCCATCGGTCGCATGGTCCTGAACCGCAAGCCCGAGAACTTCTTCCTCGAGAGCGAGCAGATCGCCTTCGGCACGGGCGTGCTCGTCGACGGGCTCGAGTTCTCGGACGACAAGATGCTCGTCGGCCGGACGTTCTCCTACTCCGACACGCAGCGCTACCGCGTCGGCCCGAACTACCTGCAGCTGCCGGTGAACCAGCCCAAGGGCGTCAAGGGCGGCGTGCGGACGAACCAGCGCGACGGCGCGATGGCCTACGACCAGGGCGCCGGCGGCGAGAACCCGTCCGTGAACTACGAGCCGTCGATCCTCGGCGGCCTCCGCGAGGCCGACGGCCCGGAGAACGACGAGATCGGGCCGGTGATCCAGGGCCGCCTGACGCGCCGCAAGATCCAGCGCACCGACGACTACCGCCAGGCCGGCGAGCGGTACCAGCTCTCGGAGGGGTGGGAGAAGGACGACCTCGTCGCGAACTGGACGGACCAGCTCAGCCAGTGCGACCGCCCGATCCAGGAGCGGATGGTCTGGCACCTGCTCCTGGCCGACGACGAGCTCGGCACGCGGATCGGCGAGGGCATCGGCATCGGCGTGGACGACGTCCGGCACCTCAAGCCGCTGCCCTCGCAGGGCTGGGGCCCCGCCGAGCAGGCGCGCCTGGAGAACCTGGGCAGCAACGGGCCGCGTGACGTGTCGGGCCTGACGATGACCCACTGCGTGCCGAACGAGCGCGACAACCGCGCCGACCAGGGCGTCGCGGCGGACTGAGGGACCCCGGCGGGCGCCCCGGGCGCCCGCCGCCGGTCAGCGCGTCAGCAGGCCCTCGGCCACGCGCCGCACGGACTCGCGGGCGTCGCCGGGCTCGAGGACGACGAGGTCGCCGATCTCCGTCAGCACCTCGCGGACGAGCCAGTCGGCGCCGGCGAAGGCGACCTCGGTCACGAGGGCGCCGTCCTGCAGCTCCTCGGCGATCGTGCGGCGCTCGCGCTCCCAGCGGGCGCGGTCCGGGCTGACCCAGACGCGGGCGGAGCGGGACGCCGGCAGCTCGCCGGTGCGCGGCCAGCCCGCGACCTCGGCGGCGGGGTCGACCTCGGGCCGGCGCTCGAACGTCTCGTCGAGCACGTGCGCGTGCCGGATGCGGTCCAGGCGGAAGTGCCGGACGTCGTCGCGCGCGGGGTCGAAGGCCGCGACGTACCAGCCCTCGCGACCGTTGATGAGCGCGTAGGGCTCGACCGTCCGGTGCGAGAACTCGTCCTCGTTGGGCTTGTAGTAGTCGAGCTCGACGAGGCGGCGGTCGTGCGCGGCGCGCGAGATGAGCCGGGAGAGGTCGCGGTCGTCGCCGCCCCCGTGGGCGACCTGCAGGCCGTGCTCGAGCGGGTCCTCGCCGAGCGCGTCGACGACCTTGCGCCGCACGTCGCCGAGCGTGCCGTCGGGGAAGTGGTCGCCGATCAGGTCGATCGCGGCGACGAGCGCCTTCGCCTCGACGGGCAGCAGCCGCGCCGGTCGGGCGAAGTGGTCCGAGTAGGGCTCGGGGTCGACGTCGAGCCAGCCGTCCGGGGCGATCTCGGCGTAGAGGACGTACGAGCCGCCGCCGAAGTTCACGACGTTCAGGACGTTGATGTCGTCGCGCAGCTCGGCCTCGGAGACGTTCAGGCGCCCGAGGAGCTCCTGGACCTCGAGCCGCTCCGTCGCCCGGCCGGCGTGGATGAGGATCGACGCGAGGGTGACGAGGCGGGCGAAGCGCTCCGGCCGGATCACACCGTCGCGGGTCGGCGGGCCGTCGGCGCCGGTGTCCTCGACGGGCTCGACGCGCCGGCCGGACGCGGGGGTGAACGGGCCGGTGTGGCGGTCGCGGACGAGCTCGACGCGGCTGCGGTACTCGTCGCGCAGCGCGGCGGGCTCGAGGATCTCGGCGTGCTCGCCGATCCGCATGACCCAGCCGAGCAGCGCGCGCTCGACCCCGTAGTCCGTGACGAAGACGACGTCCGCGGGCGGACCGGCCTCGGCGGCGGCCCCGGAGCCGCCCTCGCCCGACGCCCCGCCGGGCGCGGCCGCCGCGGCCGCGACCCGGGCGTGCTCGGTGGACGTCGCGGCCTCGCCCGTCAGCGGCGTGCCGTCGAGCGCCTCGAACGTGCCCTGCCGGCCGTGGGCGCGCTGGACCTGCCAGGCGATCCGGCCGGCGATGCGGATCCGGGCGGTGCCGACCGTCTCGGACATCTGCCAGTCCGCGCGGTCGCCGTAGGGCCGCGGGTCGAAGTCGTCCGGGCGGCGGAAGTCGTGCTCCGCCTTCGTCGCGTAGGCGACCTTGTCGCGGATCCGCG
>CAFBMK010000076.1_pt1 | contig 13496 bp, 10 predicted proteins | sample 7268691 | NCBI WGS metagenome assembly CAFBMK01 (sample SAMEA6814062, study PRJEB35770) | freshwater metagenome | biome: Freshwater; feature: Freshwater reservoir; material: water | place: Czech Republic | collected 2017-05-23 | depth 30m m
CAGACGAGCGAGGCGTAGAGGCCGCCGTCCATCACGTACGCGTTGGACGTCGAGAAGCTCGACCGGTCCGACGCGAGGAAGAGCACCGTACGGGCGATCTCCTCGGCCGTGCCCAGGCGGCCCTGCCGCGCGTTGATGACGTCGTGGACCGGAGCCCCGATCGCCGCCGTCAGCTCCTCGGCGTGCGACGAGACCATCTCGGTGTCGGCGAACCCGGGGCAGACGCAGTTCACGCGCACCCCGACGTCGCGCAGCTCCGCGCCCATCGTCTTCGTCAGGCCGACGACGCCGTGCTTCGCGGCGCCGTAGGTGCCGATGAGCGGCGCGCTGCGCAGCCCGGTGACGGAAGCGATGTTGACGATCGCGCCCTTGCCCGTCGGCGCCATGATCTTCGCGGCCTCGCGGGCCGTGACGAAGACGCCGTCGAGGTTGACCGCCATGAGCTCGCGCCACTCCTGCAGCGACGTCTCGGTGATCGGCTTGACGAACGCGACGCCGGCGTTCGGCACGACGATGTCGAGCCGCCCGTGCTTCTCGGCCGTCTCGTTCAGCACGCGACCGACGGCGTCCTCGTCGCGGACGTCCAGCTGCACGTCCGTGCCGCTGATGTCGGTGCGGACGACGATCGCGCCCTCCCCCTCCAGCGCGTCGCAGATCGCGGCGCCGACGCCCTTGCCCGCCCCGGTGACGAGGGCGACGCGGCCCTCCAGCTCGCCGCTCACAGGAGTCCCTCCACCAGTCCGCCGTCGAGCACGTGCGCGGCGCCCGTCGTCCATTCGGCGTCGTCCGACGCCAGGAACGCGACCATCTCCGCAACCTCCTCGGACGTCCCGAGACGTCCCTGCTTGATCTTCACGACGTCGCCGAACGGCAGGCCGACCGCGGCCTCGAACGGCTTGACCAGCCGGTCCACCATGGCGGTCCCGATGAACGCCGGGCAGACCGCGTTGACGCGGATGCCGGCGGCGCGCAGCTCGATCGCCGCGACCTCCGTCAGCCGCACGACTGCGCCCTTCGACGCGCAGTAGGCGCCGAGCAGCGGGGCGCCGCCCAGGCCCGCGACGGAGGCCATGTTGACGATGGACCCCCCGCCGGACTCCACGAGCGCCGGGACCGCGGCCTTGATGCCGAGGAACGTGCCCGTGACGTTGATCTTCATGAGCCGCTCGAACTCGTCCTCGCCGGTCTCCGTGATCGGCTTGCCGATCTCGATGCCGGCGTTGTTGACGAGGACGTCGAGGCCGCCGAAGGCGTCGCGGGCGACGCCGACGGCGCTCTCCCACTCCGCGGCGACGGTGACGTCGTGCTTCGCGGCGACGGCCTTGTCGCCGAGCTCGCCCGCGAGCCGCTCGGCGCCGTCGCCGTCGACGTCGGTGATGACGACGCTGGCGCCCTGCGCGAGGAACAGCTCGGCCGTGGCCTTGCCGAGGCCGGCCGCGCCGCCGGTGATGAGGGCGCGCTTGCCCTCGAGGTTCGAGATCACGGGATCCTCCTGACGCCGGTGGTGGTGGTCCTGGTCATGGGACGCTCCTTCGTGTGGGGGTCGGCGGGCATCAGTCGCGGACGACGATCGGCTCGCCGCTCAGGCCGTACTGCTGCAGCACGTCGAGCAGGCGCCGGTGGCCGAAGGCCTGGCAGCCCGACGCGAAGCCGACGCGGTTCGGGCGCTGCCGCAGCAGGTGCAGCGCGCCGTAGGCCTGCAGGAGGCCGGTCTGCTTGTAGTTCGAGTTGCCGCGCAGCACGACGTGGGCGTGCTTGAGCGGGCCCGTCGCGTGGACGGAGTCCATGGAGCGGTTGTAGGCCGCCATCTCGCGGGGCGGCATCGGCGCGGCGTTCGCCGCGGCCATCTCGTCGAGCTTCGCGCGCTGCTCGGACTCGGGCAGGGGGCGGATGGCCTCCTCGACCGCCTGGGCAATCTGGAGGACGACCTGCATCAGGCCGCGGTTGTAGACGCCGCCGAGCGAGGAGACGTCGTTGACGCGCGGGTCGTCCTTGTACCAGACGGGCAGCGACGTGCCGCCCCACGGGAGGGTCAGCGCCGTCTCGTGCTGGCCGGGCATGGAGACCTCGTAGAGCTGCGTGCCCTCCCACGCCACGTACTCGCCGCCCTCGAGCTTGTACGGCGTCGAGAGGAGGTTGGAGAAGATCGTCTCCGTCGACGCGGTGGTCGGCGCGCCCTTCCAGAGGACGACGGTGTCGAGCGTCTCGTAGCCCGGCTGCTCCAGCGCGATCTCGGCCGCGATCTCGCCCGTCGTGTACATCTGCGCGATGCCCGGGGCGAGCAGCAGGCCCGCCTCCTCGAAGCCGGCGCCGTGGCGCTCCTGCGCCGAGAGGATCCAGTTCTGCTCGCCCGTGGTGTCGAGGTAGTGGCAGCCCGTGGCGAGGCACGCCTCGACGACCTCGTGGCCCAGGTCCGCGAACGGGCCGACGGTGTTCAGGACGACCTTCGCGCCCTCGAACAGCGAGGTCAGCGCCTCGACGGTGTGCTCGACGGCGGCGACCTCGTAGACGCCGGTGTCGGCGACGCCCGGGATGCGGTCGACGACCTCCTTCAGGCGGTCCTCGTTGCGGCCGGCGGCGATGAACGGGACGCGCAGCTCGCGCAGGTACTCGCAGATCAGCCTGCCGGTGTAGCCGCTGGCGCCGTAGACGACGACGGGGTGCTTGCTGGCCATGGGTCGCTCTCCTCCTCGGGGTGGGCGGGGGCTCGTCGGTCGACGGCTCCGCCCCGGGGCTTCGGGGCCCGGCCCGCGTCGCCCGAGGGGGCGCCGGGGTGGGCCGGGTGTGGACCGACCGTCCCAGGGGGACTCCGACACGCGCCTGTCGGATCGCCCGCGTCCGCCGGCGCGCCCGTGTCGGAATCCCATGCCCCTGGCGGATCCCGGGAGCGGCCGGGGGGCGGGCTCACGGGTTCGGTCATGGCCGCCCCGGGGCCCCGGACGTAGCGTCCTCGCGTGCACGCGCTGCCGGAGATGCAGGCCCCGACGGACGACGCGTCCGCCGTCGCGCTCCGCGGGCGGGTGGCGGCGCTCACGGCCCTGTCGGGCGCCGACGTCGCCCCGCCTGTGGTGGCCCCGCCCGTCGGCGTCCCGGCCGGCTGGGTCCGCGACCTCCGGGCCGACAGCGCCGGCGACGGGACGGGCGGTGACCTCGGCGGGGGGCCGACACCCGCCGACCTGATCCGCGACGTCCCGGTCCTCGCGCTCGCCGACCGGGTCGTGGGGCAGATCGTCGCGGAGGTCTACCCCGAGCGCGACGACGACCCCGCGTTCCGCTCGCTGCTCGGCTCCTGCGTGCGCGAGAACGTCCGGGCGGTCGTCGACCTCTGGGCCGGTCGGCTGGCGCTGGAGGACGTCGCCCCGGAGCACGCGCTCGCCTTCGCGCGCACCGCGGCCGAGGCCCGGATCCCGCTGGGCGTGCTCGAGCGGACGTACTGGATCGGCGCCGGGCTCCTGTGGGACGCGTGGGTCGGGCGGGTCACCGCGGCGGCGCCCGCGCCGGGCGCCCTCGGAGCGCTCATCGGGACCCCGGGACGGCTGCTCTTCGCGTACGTCGACCGCGTGCTGGCGGTCGTCGTCCCCGCGTACGAGGCGACGCGGGCGAGCATGGCGCGGCGGGTCGACGACCTGCGCCGGGCGGCGCTCGACGACCTGCTCGCGGACGACGGCCCGGCGGACCCGCGCTGGGAGGCGACGCTCGGCTACCGCCTGGGCGTCCTGCACCTCGCGGTCCTCGTCGAACCGGAGGGCCGCGTGCCCCGGGAGACCGTGGCCGCGCGCATCGCCGCCGCGGCGGGCGCGACCGCGACGACGGTGCGGGACGAGGGCTCGGGCGCGTGGGTGCTCTGGCTCGGCCGGGCCGACGGCTTCGACGCGGAGGCGGTCGTGCGCCTGCGCCGGCACCTCGCGACGGTCGGCGGCCGCGTGGCGGTCGGTGAGCCCGCGCCGGGCGTGGACGGCTTCCGTCGCTCGCGGGCCCAGGCGCTGCTCGCGCGCCGGGTGCAGCGGGTCGTCGCCGACGCCACGGGTGCCTCGGCGCCGAGCTGGTACGCCGACGTCCGCCTCGAGGCGCTGCTGCTGGCGGACGAGACGCAGGCGCGCCGCTACGCGACGGAGGAGCTCGGGCCGCTGGCCGGCGAGGACCCGCACGACGTGCGCGTGCGCCGGACCCTGCTGGCCTGGCTGTCCTGCGGCAGCCAGGCCGCCGCGGCCGCGGCGCTCGGGGTGCACGAGAACACGGTCCGCCAGCACGTCCGGCGCGCAGAGGCGGTGCTGCCCACCGTCCTGGCCCACCGCCGGACGGAGCTCCTCGTGGCGCTGCGCCTCGACGCGGCGCTCGCGGGCACCGCCCGGGGCTGATCGCGGCCCGTGCCCCGGCGGGTCGTCGGGCGGGCGAGCGCCCCGTCGTCCGTCCGCCCGCCGCTACGGCCCGAGGGAGAGCGTCCGCGCCCAGACCGTGGTCATCGCGTCGACCCGCGCCGCGTCGCCGGACCCGTCGTCGTCCAGCACGAGCAGGTGGCAGGAGCGCTCGACCATCCACACGAGCACCTCGGCGAGCTCACGGGCCTCGGACGGGTCGTGGCCGTCGCGGATCAGCCGGGCGTGCGTCGCGTCGACGAACCGGCCGATCGACGTGGTCCAGTACGCCGAGACCTCGGGGTCGTAGCCCGCGGCCTCCATGAGCGCCCGCACGAGGATCCGCGAGCCGCGGAAGTGCTCGGCGATCGTGCGCAGCGTGTCGTGCAGCTGGGCGCGCCCGCCGGTGCTCGACCACCAGTGGTCGGCGTCGTCGAAGAGGCCCGCGACGAACTCGTCCGTCGTCGCCAGCAGCAGGTCCCGCTTGTCGCGGAAGTACTGGTAGAAGCCCGTCCGCGTCTGGCCGGCGCGCTCGGCGATCGCCCCGACCGACAGGGTCGCGTAGGGCACGCCCTCCTCGAGGAGGGCGGTGGCCGCGGTGATCAGCGCCTGCTCCTGGCGCCGGCGTTCGCCGGTGCCGTCGCGCCTGGTGGGGACCGACATCCCGGCGCACTCTAGCCGCCCGTGGAGGCGTGGCCGGAACTGCCCTTGACGTGGCACCTGACACCCTGTCAGGCTGTGGGTGTGCGGGGAGGCCGCGCGGAGCGAGCAGAGGAGCGGACATGAGCACGGCGACCATCGACGACCACGACCACGGGCACAGTCACCACCACGGTGACGCGGGGCCCGTGAACGAGCCGTCCTGGACGGACTCGAAGCGCTACATCTGGCTGCTGGGGCTCGTCATCCCCGTCACGCCGTTCCTGGCCTGGGGCCTCGTGGAGGCCACCGGCCTCGGCGTCTTCTGGTGGCTGGGCCCGCTCCTCGTCTACGTCCTGATGCCGGTGCTCGACAGCATCATCGGGACGGACGCGGAGAACCCGCCGGACCGGATCCTGGCGTGGCTCGAGCAGGACCGCTACTACCGCTGGTGCACCTACGCGTACATCCCGCTGCAGTACGCATCGCTCGTCGGCGCGTGTGCGCTCTGGGCGAGCGGCGACCTCAGCCTCGTCGAGTCGCTCGGCCTGGCCTGCACCGTCGGCGTCGTCTCCGGCTTCGCCATCAACGCGGCCCACGAGCTCGGGCACAAGCGCGACAAGTCCGAGAAGTGGCTCGCGAAGATCGCGCTGGCGCAGACGTTCTACGGGCACTTCTTCGTCGAGCACAACCGCGGCCACCACGTCCGCGTCGCGACGCCCGAGGATCCGGCCAGCTCCCGCCTGGGCGAGAGCTTCTACGCGTTCTGGCCGCGCACGGTCAAGGGCAGCTTCACCTCGGCGGTCGAGCTCGAGTGGTCGCGTCTGCGCCGGCTCAAGCGCAACCCGTGGTCGCTGAAGAACGACCTGCTGAACGCCTGGCTCATGAGCGTCGTCCTCTTCGGCGTCCTGATCGCCGCGTTCGGCCTCGAGGTCGTGCCGTGGCTCGCGTTCCAGGCCGTCTTCGGCTTCACGCTGCTCGAGATCGTCAACTACCTCGAGCACTACGGACTGACCCGGCAGAAGAAGGACGACGGCCGGTACGAGCGGTGCCGCCCCGAGCACTCCTGGAACTCGAACAACGTCGCGTCGAACGTCTTCCTCTACCACCTGCAGCGCCACTCGGACCACCACGCCAACCCGACGCGTCGGTACCAGGCGCTGCGCCACTTCGAGGAGGCCCCGCAGCTGCCGTCGGGCTACGGCGGCATGATCGTCGTCGCCGCGATCCCGCCGCTCTGGCGCCGCATGATGGACCACCGCGTCCTCGCTCACTACGGCGGCGACGTCACCCGCGCGAACGTCCTGCCGCGCAAGCGGGCGAAGCTGCTGAAGAAGTTCGGCCCGGGCACGAAGGCCGCCGAGGAGGGTGCCCGCGTCTACGCCCGCCGCGCCGAGGCCGACCGCCTCGCGCAGGAGCAGATCGCCGCGGAGGAGGCCGCGCGCGTGAAGACCTTCGAGGAGGCCGCCTACCGCTGCCCCGTCTGCAGCTACACGTACGACGACGCGGCCGGCGACCCGCACAACGGCGTCGAGCCCGGCACCCCCTGGTCCGCCGTGCCGAACGAGTGGAACTGCCCCGAGTGCGGCGTGCGCGACAAGGTCGACTTCGTGCCCGTCGAGGCGACGTCCTCCTCGCCGGTGTCCGCCGACTGAGCCCCGGTGCACGACCCGTCGGCCGGGGGCGGTCGGCGGGTCGACTGATGATGGGACTCGTTCCCATGTAAGGTTCCTGGTCGTCGGGTGCGGATGGTCGCGCCCGACGCTCGCCGTCGCACGTCAGGAACCCGATGACCCCCCGCACCCCGCGCCCCACCGCCCGTCCCGTCCGCCGCACGGTCGCGGCCGTCGCCGTCGCCGCCACCACCGCCGTCCTGCTCGCCGGCTGCGGCTCCTCCGACGAGTCGACGACCGCCACGGCGGCCGACGGGTCCACGGTGCCGGTGGTGCAGGTCGTCGCGACCACCTCGCAGCTCGGCGATCTCGTCCGGGAGGTCGGCGGGGACGCGGTCGACGTGCACCAGGTGCTCCAGCCGAGCACGGACCCGCACGAGTACGAGCCGCGGCCCGACGACGTCACCGCGACCGCCGACGCGAAGGTCGTCTTCGCCTCGGGCCTCGGGCTCGACGAGTGGGTCGCCGACGTGGCGAAGCAGTCCGGGACCGACGCCCCGGTCGTCGAGGTCGGCGACACGGTGCCGACGAAGCTCGCGGGCGAGGAGGGCCACGACCACGGGGCCGAGGGCGAGGAGCACGCGGAGGGCGAGGAGCACGCCGACGAGGCGGGCCACGCCGAGGAGGAGGGGCACGACCACGAGGGCGAGTTCGACCCGCACTGGTGGCACGACCCCACGAACGTCGAGCACGCCGTGGGCGTCGTCCGCGACGCGATCGTGCGGGCCGACCCCGACGCGGCCCCGGCCGTCCGCAGGAGCGCCGCGGCGTACCTCGCGAAGGTGCAGGCGCTCGACGCCGGCATCGAGAAGTGCATCGCGACGGTCCCGAAGGCGGAGCGCAAGCTCGTCACGAGCCACGACGCGTTCAACTACTTCGCGGGCCGCTACGGCATCACGGTCGTCGGCGCGACGATCCCGTCGCAGACCACGCAGGCGCAGCCCTCGGCCCGCCAGGTCGACGCCCTGACGAAGCTGATCCGCGAGGAGGACGTCAAGGCGATCTTCCCCGAGTCGTCCGTGAACCCGAAGCTCTCCCAGGCCATCGCCCGGGAGACGGGGGCCTCGTCGGACCTCACGCTCTACGGCGACGCCCTGGGCGAGCAGGGCAGCGACGGCGCGACGTACCTGGGGATGGAGCGCCACAACGCGGACGCGGTGGTCCGGGGCCTCACCGGCGAGGCGAAGGGCTGCAGCCTCCCGGGCTGAGCCCGGCCGCCGGGGTCGCGTCGCCCGACGCCGGCGCGGCCCGTCCGAGAATGCTTCTCGCTCTCAGCTGCTTGGGTCGGGGGCCTCGCGCGGGCACCATCGGGGGCATGAGCGACCACGCCACCCACGGCGACCACCCGCACGTCCACGGCCCCGGCTGCGGCCACCCCGCCGTCGAGCACGACGGGCACGTGGACTACCTGCACGACGGGCACCTCCACCACCCGCACGAGGGCCACGTCGACGAGCACGTGGTCGAGGTCGACGCGACGCACCCCGACGGGCACACCGACGCGGCCGGCGGCCACGAGGACGGCCACGTCCACGGCCCGGACTGCGGCCACGCCGCGGTCCCGCACGGCGACCACGTCGACTACCTCGTCGACGGCGTCCTGCACCACCCGCACGGCGACCACTGCGACGACCACGGCCCGCTGCCCGTCGTCGCCTAGTCCGGCGCGGAGCGCGGGCCGGTCGCCCGACCCGTTCGCGCTCCACCCCCCCCGCCTGCCGCAGGCGCGAGTGAGACTCGTTCTCATGTGCGGTAGTGTCGGGGACGTGGACGTCGCGACCCGGGACCGATGGCTCGAGCACGCGGCGTCGCGCATGACGGCCGCCGGCCTCCGGACCGGCGCGGCCCGCTCCGCCGTCGTCGAGCTCCTCGCCCGCGAGGGTCAGTGCTTGCTGAGCGCGGCCGAGATCTCCGACCGGCTGCGGACGGGCAGCACCGGGTCGACCGCGTCGGTCTACCGCGTGCTCGACGAGCTCTCGGAGCTCGGCCTCGTGCACCGGCTCGACGGTCGCGACGGCGTCGCGCGCTTCGAGATCGCGGACCCCGAGCACCATCACCACCACCTCGTCGACGACGTCACGGGCGAGGTGCGGTCGTTCGCCGACGACGACCTGGAGCGGGCGATCGCGGCGGTCGCGCTCCGGCACGGCTTCCGCCTGTCCGGGCACGACGTCGTGCTGCGCGGCACCGCCGAGGCCGGCTGAGGGGCGGCGGCCCGGTCCCCGCCCGGCGGCCGTGCCGCCACCGGGCGGGGACCGGGCCGGCGCACCCGCGCCGGCCCGCGTCGCTCAGCTCACGCGGAAGCGGTCGCTGCGGCGCAGCTTCCGCGGCGAGCCGTCGACCGGCAAGACCTCGAGGAGCACCTCGGCCTGCAGCTTGCGGCCACGGCGCAGGCGCAGCGCCGCGCGGGCGACGGCGCCGGGACGCAGGCGCACGTCGTGCTCGCCGGCGCTCACGGTGCGACGCACCGTGACGGCCGTGATCGTGCGCGCCTTCGAGCGCCCGACCTTCGGGACGCGCACGCGCAGCTGCACCTGGAGCCGCGCGGCCTCGCGGACCCGCACCTCGGCGGTGACGCCGCGCGAGAGCAGCGTCGCCAGCTTCACCGCGCTCGGCACGGAGACCGACGTCTTCCCCGTCGGCTTCGGGGCGGGCTTCGGCGTCGTCGGCGGGATCGTGGTGCTGCCGCCGGGCGGGGGCGTCCCCGGGCCGGGAGCCGGGGTGCCGGGGCCGGGGGTGCCGGGACCGGGACCGGGGCCGGCGGCCTGCGGGATCCGCGTGATCGCGACCGTGGAGGGGCGCGGCAGCGACGGGTTCACGCCGGCGGTCTTGTTGCCGGCGGGCCAGTAGCTGCGGTACGTCGACGGCTGGCCGTAGACGGCGCCCTTGGACGGCGAGGTCTCCTCGCCCGGGTGCTGGACGTTGACGAACAGCGTCGAGCCGTCGGCGGAGAAGTACGGCCCGGTGCCCTCGGCGTCGACCGGCATGTTCGCGAAGCGGTACGCGATGCCGGCGTTCGGCCCGGAGCGCGGCACCATGAAGACCGCGTTGTTGCCGTGGTAGGCGTAGTACGGCGCCGCCGGGTTGTTCAGCGAGCTCGACGAGATGTCGGTGACGACCCAGAGGTTGTTGCTCTCGTCGAAGCAGAGGTTGTCGCAGGAGGAGAAGCCCTGCTCGCCCACGTCGGCGCGGCCGGTCTGGCCGCCCTCGGCGTAGTCCTCCCAGCTGAACGTCGCGGCGGTCGGGTCGTTGTTGTCCTCGCGCAGCTTGCGGATCGCGCCGTGGCGGTCGTTCACCGTCGAGTTGTTCGTGAACGCGATGAGGACGGTGCCGTCGGCGTCGACCTCGACGTCCTCCGGGCGGTTCGTCGCGAAGAACTGGTTGAACGCGTCCGTCCCCAGGCGCTTGCGCAGCAGCGCCGAGGTGTCGACGAGCTCGGAGTCGTTCACGAGCACCCACTCGCCGCGGCCCGACGTGGCGGTCAGCAGGCCGCTGCCGTCGGTGTTCTTGAAGCGCCGGCGGCCCTCGGGGGACCACTTGGCGATGAAGAGCTGGCCCTCCGTGAGGATCTTCAGGTTCTCCTCGCGCCGGCCCTCGACGAACTTGCGGCTCGAGACGAACTTGTAGACGCCCTCGTTCGTCTTGTCGTCGCCCATGTAGAGGACGAAGCGCTTGCCGGGGACGTGGCGGAACGCCGTGTTCTCGTGGCGGAAGCGCCCCAGGGCCGTGTGCTTGCGCGGCGTCGAGGAGGCGTCGTACGGGTCGTGCTCGACGACCCAGCCGTAGTGCGCGTAGGTCTTCTCGTCGTAGCGCTCCGTGCCGGGCTTGTTCCGCCACCCGTAGCCCGCGGCGCCGTAGTAGCCGTCGTAGTTCTCCTCGCAGGACAGCGCGGTGCCCCAGGGCGTGATGCCGCCGGAGCAGTTGGCGAGGGAGCCGGCCATCGTCGCCTCGACCTTGACCGAGGTGCCGTCCGCGTTCAGCTGCGTCGTGCCGCTGAGCGGGCCGGTGGCGGCGCAGGCGGGCGAGGTGCCCGTGATGCGGCGGTTGTACGGCGAGGGGGAGACGACGTCCCAGGTGCCCTCGGCGCCGCGGCGGACGTGGACGATCGAGTTGCCGACGGAGTACTGCTCGATCTCGATCTGCGCGACGGTCTTCGTGGCGCCGTCGGCGTTGCCGTGCTGGAAGAAGGGCGCGGGGTACTCGTGGTTGACGAAGAGGAGCGCCTCGTCCGTCTTGCCCGGCAGCGGCATGTACGCGAGGAAGTCGTTGTTGAAGCCGTAGCGGAGCTTCGTGCCGTCCGTGTTCTCGAACTCGTCGTCCCAGGAGATGACGACGTCCGCGCGGAAGCCCTCGGGGACCTCGAACTGGTCGGCCGGCGAGGCGGCGATCGCCCGGAAGTCGTGGAACGGGGTGGGCGGCCCGGCGGCGACGGCGCTGTCGCCCATGAGGGTGGTGGCGCCGACGGAGTCGAGGGCCACGGCGGCCATCGTGGAGGCGCCCGCGACGGCGACGCCGCGGACGAAGCCCCGTCGTGTGTGGCCGGACGCGGGTGCGGCGGCGGGTGCAGGCGTGTCGGACGCGGCGTCGGCGGCGGCCAGGGGGTCGAGCATGGGGCTCCTGTGAGGGTGAGCGACGAGGGGGAGACGGGACCCACGGAGGGATCCCGTCATCGCCCTTCGACGCTACGGCGGCCGTCGGCCCGCCATGTGAAGCCCTCGTGAGCGACCCGTTGCCAGCGTGTTGCCGGCGGCCCGCCCGGCTCAGTAGGAGCGCGCGAGCACGAGGTCCTGCGTCGCGGGGTTGCCCGAGAAGAGGCACGTGTCGCCGCTCGTGCGGCGCTGCAGCGGGGCGCAGCGACGGGAGAGCGCGAGCTCCGCGAGCTCCTTCGGCATGTCGGCCTCGCCGTCCCACGGGGCGATCACCACGCCGTCGAACCCGCCCCGGTACGCCTCGGCGATCTCGTCGACGCTCGTGAAGTCGTCGCGGAGGAAGGCGTCGCGGTAGGCCGTCGCCTCGTCCCACATCGTCGTCTGGGCGTCCTCGAGGATCTCGACGGCCTGGGCGACGATCTCGTCCTGCTGCAGGAGCTCGCGGTCGGGCTGCTCGCGCCAGCGGCGGGAGAGCATGGCCTTGCCCGACCCGAGGTCGCGCTTGCCGAGCTGCACGATGAGCGGCACGCCGCGGCGGACCCACTCCCAGCGGCGGGTCGGGGCGTCGTAGTCGCGGGTGTCGACGTGCACGCGGACGGGGGCGCGCCGCCAGTCCAGGCCGCGCAGGCGGGTCGCGAGCTCCTGGGCCGCGGCGACCACCTCGTCGTCGAGGTCCATCGGGATCACGACGATCTGGTGCGGCGAGAGCGACGGCGGGAGGCGCAGGCCGTTGTCGTCGGAGTGGGTCATGATCACGCCGCCGACGAGGCGGGTGGAGACGCCCCAGGAGGTCGTCCAGGCGTGCTGCACCTCGCCCTCCTTGTCGGAGAACGTGATGTCGGAGCCCTTGGCGAAGTTCTGGCCGAGGTCGTGCGACGTGCCGGCCTGCAGCGCCTTACCGTCCTGCATGATCGCCTCGATGCAGAAGGTCCGGTCCGCGCCCGGGAACCGCTCCTCCGGCGTCTTCTCGCCGGTGATGACGGGCATCGCCAGGACGTCCTCGGCGAACGCGCGGTAGACCTCGAGCATCCGCGCGGTCTCCTCGCCGGCCTCGGCCTTCGTGGCGTGGACGGTGTGGCCCTCCTGCCAGAGGAACTCCGTCGTGCGCAGGAACATCCGGGTGCGCAGCTCCCAGCGGACGACGTTCGCCCACTGGTTGATGAGCAGCGGCAGGTCGCGGTAGGACTGGATCCAGCGGGAGAACGACTCGCCGATGATCGTCTCGGAGGTCGGGCGCACGACGAGCGGCTCGGTCAGCTCGCCGTCCGGCACGAGGCCGGACCCGTCGTCGGCGGCCTTCAGGCGGTGGTGCGTGACGACCGCCATCTCCTTCGCGAAGCCCTCGACGTGGTCGGCCTCCTTCTCGATCAGCCCCTTCGGGATGAAGAGCGGGAAGTACGCGTTGACGTGCCCGGTCTCCTTGAAGCGCCGGTCGAGGTCCGCCTGCATCTGCTCCCAGATCGCGTAGCCCCACGGCTTGATCACCATGCAGCCGCGGACGACCGAGTTCTCCGCGAGGTCCGCGTGCTTGATGACCTCGAGGTACCACTTCGGGAAGTCGGTGTCGCGCGTCGCCTCGAGGCGCGAGGTCGCTTTGGCCATCGGAGTCCTTCGGAGTCGGGTGATCGGGACGGAGGACACGCGGCCCGGCGCCGGTGCGGCCGGGCGATCCGTCGTCCCGCACATGATGGCCGACGCCCACCGGTGACGGGTCGCCGGGCCCTGGTACCACGTGGTACCGTCGGCCTCCCGCGGTGCCGCGGGCCCTGATCCCTCCGCGTGCCCCGGCGCGCGGCGACCCGAGGTCCATCCCTGTGAGCATCACCGATCTCTTCCGCCTCGACGGCAAGGTCGCCGTCGTCACCGGCGCGTCCTCCGGCCTGGGCGTCGCGTGCGCGCAGGCGCTGGCCGAGGCCGGCGCCGACGTGGTCCTCGCGGCCCGCCGCGCCGAGGCGCTGGCCGAGACCGCGAAGCTCGTCGAGGCCGCGGGGCGGCGGGCGCTGGCGGTGCCGACGGACGTCAGCGACCCGGACGCCTGCGCCCGCCTGATCGACGCCGCCGTCGCCGAGTTCGGGCGCGTCGACGTGCTCGTCAACAACGCCGGCGTCGGCACCGCCGTGCCGGCCCACAAGGAGACGCCGGAGCAGTTCCGCCAGGTCATCGACCTGAACCTCAACGGC